>OKWN01000006.1_pt1 | contig 347969 bp, 297 predicted proteins | sample 1607151 | NCBI WGS metagenome assembly OKWN01 (sample SAMN07501046, study PRJEB24779) | human gut metagenome | isolation source: stool | host: human infant | place: USA: Pittsburgh, PA | reverse complement strand
TTAATCTATACTCATATTACTTATAAAAGAATTGCTGGTTTATGTTAATATCTTCTGTTTAATTTTCAAAGACCATTTCTTCGTCGCCCTCAAGCGACTTCCTTAGTTTATCATCACTTCGAAATCTTGTCAACAACTTTTTTCAAAATATTTTTTTAATTTTTTAATTAAATTTAATTTTGAAAATGAATTGTTTGTGTGTCTCTCAGCGACGAGATTTATCTTACCATATATAACCCTATAAATTAAGCTTTTTATAGTCATTTATACAAATTAAATATGTTTTTCTTGTTTTTTCTAAATAATTCTTTCAAATAACTACATTGATACACTTGGGTAAGTTTTCTTTTATTTATTGTCTTATTATGTAGAAAAAAACTACATTTTCATAAATATCAAATTATAAAGCAAAGTATTAAATTTATTTTTTCTTTATTTTAATTACAATAAATCATTATTATATGTCATTATATTCACTTATTTTTATAATTCCATCATTTATACTTAATTTATTTATTATTTCACCAACTTCTATATAGTTAGGTAATTCAACTCTATATATAGCATTTTTATATTGTGCAGCTTCATTGTTATTTCTCCCCAAAAACTCTATGCTTTTTATCTTTACACCTTTTTGAGTGAAAATCTTATCTATAAACTCTAAAACTTGTGAATCTTTCTCATATATTATTTCAAAACATTTTTCTCCAGCCTTGGTTATAAATTTAGATTGAAACTTCTTTAAGCTTACTAAGGTTAAGAATATAAATAAAAATCCTAAAATGCCTAAGTTATAATACCCCATACCAATAGCTAAACCAAGACAAGCCACAACCCATAGTGATGCAGCAGTTGTTAACCCTTTTACTGATCCTTTGTTTTGTAATATTGTTCCTGCGCCCAAAAAGCCAATTCCCGAAATGACCTGAGCTCCCAATCTAGCATAATCAATTTTTATTACACTTCTTATATAATAATTATCTTTCATGGCTTCGAACACATCCTGACCTAATCTTATTTCTATTAAAGAAACTATAGCTGCGCCTACACAAACTAATATTTGTGTTCTAAATCCAGCAGCTCTATTGTGATACTCCCTTTCATAACCTATAACACCTCCAACTATTGTTGCTAATAACAACCTTATAATTATATCTTTAAAACTTAAAGTTAATCCCATAATAAACTCCTCAAATACTTTAAATGAACTTATTATAAGATATGCTAAATAAATGTTAAAATATTTAGTCTTAATTCATATTAGAATATTTTTATTTTAGAATTAATTTAAACAACATATTTATATAAATTATGTTATTAAATATAAAATAAATATTAACCTACTTATTAATCTCTACACTATTAAATATTCTTTAACCTATAAAATAGTTGTTAAATTCTAAAAAATATAGGCTTAAATATATTTAGATTTTTAATCACTCTAAACATACTTAAACCTAATTTACTTATTTAAAAACTTCTATCTAAATATATCTAATTTTAATTTATCTGCTATTTCCTTTAGAAGTTTCATACTAGCAACACTATTTCCTGGTACATCTAAAGCTGGACTAAATAATCCTATACCACATTTATTAGGAACTGAAGATAGTATTCCTCCTCCTACACCACTTTTAGATGGTAGTCCAATATGAACTGAAAAAGCTCCTGATTCATCATATAATCCATAAGTAGTCATTAATGATTTAACAACAGTAGCTGTTTCTACAGAAAATAATCTTTCACCATTCCAAGGCATAACCCCTTCATTAGCTAATACAGCACCTAATCTTGCTAAATCCTTAGCTGTAACTAAAACTGAACATTGTTTAAAATATGAATCTAAAATATCAGTAACATCACCTTCCATGATTCCATTACCCTTCATATAATAAGCAAGAGATCTGTTTATATCACCTGTTTCTCTTTCTGATAAATATATTTCAGTATCTAAAGTAATTTCATCATCATTCATAATCTTTCTATAAAAATCTAAAATTCTTTTAAAACGTTCTTCATCATTTTTTCCTTTAAGTAAGGATACTACTTTAATAGCTCCTGCATTAATAAATGGGTTTGATGGTTTATTTTTATGATTTATTTGCATATTCATAATTGAATTAAAAGCAAATCCAGAAGGTTCTGTTCCAACTTCTGAAAATACTTTTTCTATTCCATTATCTAATATAGCTAATATTAATGTAGGAACCTTTGATATGCTTTCAATTGCAAATCTAACATCATATTCTCCAGCTGAAAACTCTTTATTTTCTTTTAAATCATAAATACAAACACCTAATTGATCTGGATTTACCTTTGCAAGGGCTGGAATATATGTAGCTACATGTCCTTCTTTTGTATATTTTCTATTAGCTTCTACTAAAGCATCTAAATTTATATCCATATAAATCACCTCTAAATTTATCTTCTAAAAATATTATAAACAGTTAATAATTTCAAAATCAAAACTCAAAAATTTTACTTCATATAATTTTTCTATAGGTTATTTACGAATTTAATTTTAAAATTAAGTTTATTTTAAAACAAAGTAGCTTTTAACTTATACCTAATCCTAAAAGTGTATTTTTTATGAATTTATTTACTTTTTATTAACTTATAGTATTCTTTAGAAAAACTTCAAAGAATACTATAAGCTATTTATAAAAATACTCTTATAAAAAAATTAGAAAGTGACTTATTTGATTGACTATAGTTTTACCTCTTCCCTTTTACTCAATGATGCTAGAGTTGAATCATGAGAAAAATTTATTAAATTACTCTTACTTACTCCTATTTTTTGAGAAGTATATATTCCAGTATGTCCTGAGAAAATATAACTTATTGCGCACGCCATAAATAAATATGGTGCACCTCCTACTCCAAACATCTCTATTCCTAAAACAAAAGAAGCAATAGGCGTATTAGTTGCTCCTGCAAATACACCTACTAACCCTAAAGAAGCTAAAAATGAAGGTGATAAATTTAATATTCCTGATAATGTATTTCCTAATGTTGATCCAATAACAAATAAAGGCGTTACTTCTCCCCCTTGATATCCAGCACCTAAAGTTATTGATGTAAAAATAAGTTTCCCTAAAAAGTCAAAAGGTGATATATGTCCATTGAAAGCTTCTGATAATAAAGGAAGACTTAAACCTAAATATTTTCTACTTCCTACTAAATAAACTAATAATATTACAATACATCCTCCTACAAAGCTTTTTAATGAGGTATTCTTAAATTTATTAGAAAATACTTTTTTTAATTTATGTGTAAGTTCACTAAATAATCTACTAGCTAGTCCAAAACAAATTGCTGAAATTATTACTTTTAAAATAATAAGAGCTGAGATATCTGGTACTCCTAAAACCTTATAATGAGAATGATGCACTCCTAAATTTTTAACAACTTCATTTCCTACAATGCTAGCAAAGAAACTTGGTATTAAAGCTTCATAACTCATTTTACCTAATACAGAGACTTCTAATCCAAATATAGTTCCAGCAAGTGGTGTACCAAATATAGCTGAAAATCCTCCACTTACCCCTGCCATAAGCATTATCTTTGAATCTTCCTTATTTAATTTTAATAACTTCCCTATAGTCTCTGCTATACTTGCACCAATCTGTACTCCAGTTCCTTCCCTACCTGCTGATCCTCCAAAAAAGTGAGTTACAACTGTTCCAAAGAAAACTAAAGGAACCATACGAAGTGGTACATCTCCACAATAATTATTTATATTTTCAATAATTAAATTATTACCTTTTACTGAGTTCCTTCCAAACTTATAGTATAGAAAGCTTACTAAAGCCCCTCCAATAGGAAGTAAAAATAAAACAAAGCCATGATTAACTCTGTAATCAGTTGCCCATTCTAAAGATTTTAAAAATATAGCTATTACTCCTCCTATAAAAATTCCTATTAAACTTCCTATTAATAGCCACTTTAAAAATGTCTTTCCTAGAAGAAAAGTATTATTGCTACTAATATTAATATACTTTAAATATTTCTTAGATTTTTGCTTCATTTATATTCTCCCTTCATTGATATTAATAATTTTTGAGCAAAAAATAACTCCTACAAAATACAAGCTATATAAACATATAACTTGTATTTTGTAGGAGTCATTAGCATAAAGCATTTAATGGCGAACTCCATCGCCTATAAAAATTACTTTAAAATAGTAACATAATTATAAATAATTGTCCATATTCAATTTCAAATCATACTAAGTTAATAACTTGTCATTAACTAATTTGCTTAGAAAATATACATTAATAGTAAAAAACTCTTATAAGGATTAAATTTTTTTCAAATTCTAACTAAGATATAAAATTTCAACTCATAAAAAACTTATAATCACTTAAAACTACTTATATTAATTTACTGAAGAAATTATATTTCTAATCTAAAATAATATCCTCAATAACCTTCACACCATTATCAAGCATAGAGTTTAAAAATACATAATTCATAAAATTAGCTTTATGCATAGGCACATCAAATGTATCTACAAGTTTTTTGGGTACATATATCTCTCCATCTTTATTAACTCTATTAAACTCTGCTCTTAAGCTTATAGCTAATTGATAAATACATATATCTGTACAATCTCCTACTATTATTACATTGTCTATCTCTTCTTTATTTAATATGAAGTTCTCCTCTAAAAATCCATTTGTTGAATTTTTCTTTATAACTTCTATTCCCTCTAAGTTCAATTCCTCAACAAGTTCCCATTCATCAGTATCTTTCATACAATGCTTAGGATATGCTTTTAATTCTATTGAGTCTTCTGCATGATAATCAGTAAAGGCTTTAACTCTTATTCCATTATTTAAAGCATACTTTGCTAAATTACTTATTGGATTTATTAACTTCTCTATTCTATCACTATATAAAGCTCCTGCTTTAGCAAATCCTTTATTTATATCGACTATTAAAAGCATTGTTCTATTCTTATCTAAACTTTTTAAATCTAAACTTTCTAAGGATTGAAGTCTTTCATAAATTCCACTTATCATTTCATTACTTTCATTTAATAATAGTTCTTTAGTATCCACGATTTAAATCCCCCTATATTTTTTATATTTATTTTATTATGTAACCAATTCATATCTTTATCAATAATTATAGATATTTTTAACATTTAATTAAAGAATTGATTCTTAAGAAATTTTTAAAAATTACATAAAATAATTTCCTTTATTATATTTATATAACATGAACTCTCATTTGATAAATTGATTTTAAAACCATATAATCAAAGAGTAATTTATATTATCAAATGTTAAATCTTATAGCGAAGGAGGGTACATATTGAATAATTTTTTTAGAAACAATAAATCATATATAAAAATGGTATTAGTAATAATAGTATCTTATCTATCAATAAAGTTAATAGATAATATTCCTAGTGTTATGTCTGCTATTCATACAATTTTAGCAGTACTATTACCTTTTTTATTAGCATTTATTATTGCCTATATATTAAATCCAATTGTAAATTTATTTAGCAAAAAATTTAAATTATCAAGAGGAATTAGTATAGTAATAACTTACTTAATATTTGTAACATCAATTTCACTAGCAGCAACTTATTTATTACCTAAATTATATACAAGTTTAATTGAGTTAATAGATAATATACCTGCATTTACTAATTATGTACAAAACTTATTTACAGAAATAATGGCAAGCTTTAAAGTTCCTGAAGGAATAAACTCTTATTTACCTCATGGAGATACTAATAAACTAATAACATTTATTGGTTCTATGGTTACAGTTTTATCAAACTGGTTACTAGATGCTGCCATAAGCTTAACTAGTTCTATAATAAACTGGATATTTGGATTCTTAATTTCCATATATGTTTTAGTAGATAAAGATAAATTCTTAGCTCATAGTAGTAAGGTTACAAGAATCATTTTTGGTAAGAATCTTGGAAACGAAATATTAGAATTTATAAAGATACTTAATGAAAAAATAGGAACTTATGTTGGAATAAAAGCAATAGATTCCTTAATAATAGGTGTACTAGCCTTTATTGGATTAACAATAATGAACTCTGAGTATGCACTTTTATTATCAGTAGTAGTTGGTATAACTAATATGATTCCTTACTTTGGACCATTTATAGGTATGGTTGTAGGATTCTTTATAAATGTATTTATAAGCCCAATGAAAGCAGTTATTGTTCTAATATATCTTTTCATATTACAACAATTTGATGCTTGGTACTTAGATCCTAAACTTATAGGAAACAGAGTTGGTCTTAGTCCATTTTTAGTAATTCTTGGAGTTACTCTTGGAGGAGCTATTTATGGTCCTATAGGCATGATACTTGGAAGTCCAGTTATGTCAGTTATTAGAATCTATACTTTAAAATTAATTAAAAAATTTGAATATAGAGCAGAATAATAAAAAGAAGTTGTATTTAATACAACTTCTTTTTATTACTTAAATATATTTTAAACCAAATTTAATTTCATTATATATTCATTTACAACTATATTTTTATTTTTTGATTTTACAATTTTTAATATTGAATGAGATTTTTTTATTGCTACAGTAATTGGCATATGACAGTCATTATCCTTTTCAAAATACATAAGTATTTGACCAGTTAAAACTTCTCCCCCAATATCAACCATAGGCTCAATAGCTTTTATATTCTTATTTATATGAGTGCTTACTATTATATTAACTCCCTCTTTCATCCCAATCTCTATAAATCCATAATCCTTTGAAATATTAATAACTTCCCCATGAACTGGAGAAAATAAAAATTCATTATGTGAATTTAAACTAATTATTTCTTCTAAATCCTCTAAATTAAAAGCCTTGTTTAAAACAATATAATCTAAAACATTTCCCTCACTTGGCGCCATAATATAAATTTCATTATCTGATTTATTTAACATATATAAACACCTCTTGTTTTTAAAATATTTAGACCTTATTAATTTATATGTTTTCAGCTTTTAAATTATAATTCTATCTACACTTATCTTAATTAAAGAATATCTTAATAAATTATCTTTTTCCTTTATAATAAGTTATAGAATATATAATTCATAAAAAGCCAAATTCAATCACAAAATCTTTTATAATTAAAATTTTTGATATAATACCTTGTAATTTTTGAATGTTTTTTATTGATTTTGATTGTTTTTGGTTGTATAATTTAGTTACAAGGTTTTAGGAGGTTATTATGTTAAGTGAAAAAAGACATGAGATAATATTAAACTTATTAAAACTAAAGGGTTTTGTTAGCCTAACTGAATTGCTTGAAGCTACTGAAAGCTCTGAATCAACTATAAGAAGAGATTTAAGTTATTTAGAATCTATAAATCTATTAAAAAGAGTTCATGGTGGTGCTAAATCATTGGCTAATGTTTCAAAAGAATTAAGTTACAACGAGAAATCATCCAAAAGCATTCACGAAAAAAGAGCTATAGCAAAATATGCAGCTTCTTTAATAGAAGATGGCGATTGTATTTTTGTAGATGCAGGCACTACAACATATGAATTAATCGATTACTTAGAAGGAAAAGATATACTTGTTGTAAGTAATGGCTTATCTCATATAGATACATTAATCCAAAAAAATATTAAGTGCTATGTAATAGGTGGAAATATTAAAATTTCTACAAAAGCAATAACTGGATGTGATGCATTAATGTGTCTTTCAAAATTTAGATTCGATAAATGCTTTATTGGTGCTAATGGAGTTCATCATACCTATGGACTTACTACTCCAGATACTGAAGAAGCAATATTAAAGGAATGTGCAATAAATAATTCTAGAAAAGCTTATGTATTAGCTGACGACTCTAAATTTGGAGAGATTTCAACAATAAAATTCTCTGATATTAACAAATGTGTAATAATAACAAACGAAAAACCTAAAGATAATACATATGATAAAAAAACTGATATAAAGGTGGTTGATATTTAATGATTTATACTCTTACTCTTAATCCATCTATTGACTATGTAATAGATGTAGAAAACTTAGAGCTAGGAAAAGTAAACAGAACAAGTAAAGATTTTAAATTTCCTGGCGGAAAAGGAATTAATGTTTCAAGAATTTTAGGAAATCAAAAAATAGATAATATAGCCCTTGGATTCCTTGGTGGATTTACTGGTAAGTTCATTGAAGATAATCTAAAGGCTTTAGGGGTAAAAACAGAATTTATAAAAGTAAAAGGTGATTCAAGAATTAATGTAAAAATTAAATCTAATGAAGAAACAGAAATAAACGGAGCTGGTCCAATGATAACATCTGAAGAATTAGACTCACTGTTTAATAGATTGGATCAATTAGTAGAAGGAGATATATTAGTTCTTGCAGGTAGCATTCCATCTACTCTTCCTAAAGATTTATACCTTCAAATACAAAAAAGAGTTTCTAAGAAAAATGTAAAGGTTGTAGTTGATACTTCTGGAAAAGCTCTTTTAGAAGCTATAAAAAATAAACCTTTTTTAATAAAACCAAATAATCATGAAATTGAAGAAATATTTGATGTAAAAATAAATTCTGAGAAAGAACTTATTAAATATGGAAAAGATTTAGTTTCTCTTGGAGCAGAAAACGTAATAATCTCTATGGCTGGAGATGGAGCTCTATTAATAACTAAGGATGGTGTATTCAAAGGAAACGCACCTAAAGGAGAAGTTAAAAATTCTGTAGGAGCTGGCGACTCTTTAGTAGGAGGTTTCTTAGCAAAATATGTTGAAACTAAAGATTTAATTGCTTCCTTCAAAAATGGAATAGCCTCAGGAAGTGCTAGTGCATTTTCTCTAGATTTAGCTCTTGCTGAAGATGTCAATAAATTATTACCAATTATAAAAATTGAAAAATATGAGGAGGTTTAAAATATGAAAATTTCTCAATTATTAAGTCTTGACACAATAAAACTTGACCTTGCTGCATCTAATAAAAATGAAGTTATAGATCAATTAGTTGATGTTTTATGGGATGCCGGAAAGTTAACTGATAAAAATCTTTATAAAGAAGAGATTTTAAAGAGAGAAAGTTTATCTTCTACTGGTATTGGCGAAAGAATAGCAATTCCTCATGCTAAAACAAAGGCAGTAAAAAATGCATCTTTAGCTCTTGGTATATACAAATACGGTATAGATTATGATTCACTTGATGGTGAACCTGTTAATATAGTATTTATGATTGCTGCTCCAGCTGGAGCAAATGATGAGCATTTAGAAACTCTATCTAGACTTTCAGTACTTTTAATGAATCCTGATTTCAAAAATGGACTTTTAAATGCTAAAACACCAGAAGAAGTTATTTCTCTTCTTGATAAATTTGAAGAAAATGAAGAATCTGATGAAACCCAAGCTTCTAATGAAGCAGAAAATAATTCAAATAAGAAATATATCTTAGCTGTTACAGCATGTCCAACTGGTATTGCTCATACTTATATGGCTGCTGATTCACTTAACAAAACTGCTAAGGAAATGGATGTACATATAAAGGTTGAAACTAATGGTTCAACAGGAGTAAAAAATAGATTAACTCAAGAAGACATAGATAAGGCTGACGGTATAATAGTTGCAGCTGATAAACAAGTTGAAATGGCTAGATTTAATGGTAAAAATGTCGTAATAGTTCCTGTAGTTCAAGCTATGAAAAGACCACAAGAATTAATAAGCGAAGCATTAAGTGGCTCTGCTCCAGTTTATTCTCATTCTGGAGATTCTTCTAATCAATCTTCTGGCAAGACTGAAAGAAGAGGATTTTATAAACACTTAATGAATGGTGTTTCAAATATGTTACCATTTGTTGTTGGTGGTGGTATATTAATAGCTATATCATTTATGTTTGGTATTCACTCAGCTGAAATAAATGATCCTACTTTTAATCCAATAGCTAAATTATTAAAAGATATCGGTGGAGGAAATGCTTTCTTCCTTATGATTCCTGTTCTTGCTGGATTCATTGGATCAAGTATAGCTGATAGACCTGGATTTGCACCTGCTATGGTTGGTGGTTTAATTGCTTATAATAGTAATTCTGGATTCTTAGGTGGATTAATCGCTGGTTTCCTTGGTGGATATGTAGTTGTATTCTTAAAGAAAATATTTAGTAAATTACCACAATCATTAGAAGGTATTAAACCTGTTTTACTTTATCCTCTATTTGGTATCTTAATAACTGGTGCCTTAATGTACTTAGTAATTGTTGGACCTGTAACTGCTTTAAATAATAGCATAACAATGTGGTTACAAAACATGGGAACTGGAAACTTAGTTATCCTTGGAATAGTATTAGGTGGAATGATGGCTATAGATATGGGTGGTCCTATAAATAAGGCTGCATTTACTTTTGGTATAGCTATGATATCTTCTGGAAATTACTATCCACATGCTGCTATAATGGCTGGTGGTATGGTACCTCCTTTAGCTACAGCTTTAGCAACTACATTCTTCAAAAATAAATTTACTAAAGATGAAAGAGATGCTGGTGCTACTAACTACATAATGGGATTAACTTTCATAACTGAAGGAGCTATTCCATTTGCTGCAGCTGACCCATTAAGAGTTATTCCTGCTTGTGTTATAGGCTCAGCTCTAGCTGGAGGATTATCAATGATATTTAAAATAGGTTTACCTGCTCCTCACGGTGGAATATTAGTAGTTCCAGTAGTTGAAGGAAATCCTCTTTTATATCTTCTATCAATATTAGTAGGCTCTATTGTAGCCGCTCTAATAATAGGATTCTTAAAGAAACCTGTAAATGAAATAAATAAATAAGTTAATATATAAAATAAGTCTTAATAAAACTTACAAACATATTCCGAGAATTACTAGATATTCTCTTCATACTGTTTGTAAGTTTTATTCTTAACTTTTTATAACTAACCTTTGTATTTTAAGTAATTAAAATTTAACTACTAAGCAATAAGTTAAAACCACATGAAAATAAGTGGTTTTATTTTTTTAATAAATAAAAAAAGATTAGATAGAAATTCTTTTTAGAATTCTATCTAATCTTTAATTAAAATTTTCTATTATATTTATATACTTACTTTTTCAAACTATAATACAAATTTAAATATTTCAACTACTATAGCAGCTATGCATGCGCTTATTGGGATTGTTAATATCCAAGCCCAAACTATATTCTTAGCAACTCCCCACTTAACCGCTTTAGGGTTTTTAGAAGCTCCAACACCCATTATGGTAGTTGTTATTATGTGAGTTGTACTTACAGGTGCATGGAACATAGTAGCTATTCCTATAACTCCAGCTGCCCCAGTTTGTGCTGCAAATCCATTAACAGCGTTTAATTTAGCAACTCCACTTCCCATTGTTTTAATTATTTTTTGTCCGCCTATTGAAGTTCCTGTTGCCATTGCAATTGCACATAAAGCTATAACCCAAGTTGGTACTTCAAAAGTAGATAAAAATCCTCCGCTTAAAAGTGCCATAGTAATTATACCCATTGATTTTTGAGCATCATTACCACCATGGTTTAAGGCCATTAGTGCTCCTGAAACCACTTGTAATTTTGAGAAAATTCTATTTACAGGGCCTGGTTTGCATCTTCTTAGTGCCCAGTTTAATAAAATCATAAATATGTATCCAACTATTAAACCTATAATTGGTGATAATATAAGCCAAAGAATTACTTCATCAAAAAGAGTTCCCCAACTTACTATGTTTATTGAATGTGAATAAGCTATTCCTCCACCTATTAATGATCCTATTAAGGCATGAGAAGAACTACTTGGAATTCCAAAATACCAAGTAATAAGATTCCATATAATAGCTCCTAATATAACTGCTGCAATAACCCATAGAGGTATTTTATTTTGATCTACTATACCATCTCCCACAGTTTTAGCAACCTCAGTTCCTAAAAATGCTCCAACAAAGTTAAATACGGCACATAAAGCTATGGCAGCCTTAGGTGAAAGAGCTCTTGTGGAAATTGATGTAGCAACTGCCGTTGCAGTATCATGAAATCCATTTATAAAATCGAAAGCTAATGTTAAGAGAATAATAACAACTGTTACAGCTAAAGTACTAGACATACTTCATCACTACTCCCTCAACTATATTGGCTACAGCCTCACAACTATCTAAAGTTGCCTCTAAGAATTTATATATTTCTCTCCATTTTATTATATCAAGAACTGGAGTTTTTCCATCTTCAGCAAATAATTCTGATATCATTTGTCTATAGAAAATATCTCCTTTGTTTTCTATTTTATTTATTGAAATTACTCTCTCTGTAATTTCTTTATTTTTCTTTTTCATATGCTTAAATTCTTCCATTAGAGATACTAATTCTCTTGATGCATCAACTATTAAACTTCCTAAAACTTTAGCACCTTCTTTAGATTCATTTATGTTGAACATAGTGAATCTATGCATAGTACTTTCTATTGAATCTAAAATATCGTCCATTCTTTTTGTTATAGAAAATATATCTTCTCTATCAATAGGAGTTATAAAAGAATTATTTAGCTCTTCTATAAGTCTATGAACTATTTCATCTCCTTTATGTTCTAACTCTTCAACTCTAGCCACGTGGCTTGTTTTATTTTCAAGATACCCTAAGGCTTCACTTAATATTACTGCTGCTTTTTCTACATTTTTTGCTTCATCGATAAACATATCATAAAATTTATCGTCTTTAGGATTTAAATTAAACATTCGTATTTCATCTCCTGGTTCTCATTATGAATTTTTATTGAACAAATCTAGTATATCATAATATTTTTTTAAATTTAACATTCAATTAATTAATTAACTTACACTTAACACAGAATGTATCTTTATCCATTTATTATACAATTATATCTCATTTTATTTAATATAATTAAATAAATCCTTTTTAAACACCTATTATATTATTAATTATATGTAAATCCACTTAACATTGTATTATATATAGCTCAGCACTTTATTAATATTTTATTAAAAACACTGTAATTATATTTTATTTTAAAAGCCTTTTAGCCTCTAAAGCTCTTTGTATTATGGTTATGAATATTATTAAGGAAAATATATTTGTAACTAAATTTAATTTTATAGATGATAGTAAAATCATAAGTGAAAAACAAATAAATCCTTCTGATCTTTCTGCAAGTCCTGCTTGGTATCTAAAAGACTTCATACCATTATTTTGAGCTAAGGCTCCTACTGTTAAAAATATGGTCATAGATATTAAAATCATCATGGTTAATATTAAAAGATATAATCTACTATTTTGAAATTTTAAAGCTAAGACAAATATTATGCTAAGTTCAACAATTCTATCAAAGGTTATATCTAAAAGTGTTCCAAAGGGGCTAGTTAAATTCTTTTTTCTTGCCATAGCACCATCAACAGAATCTAAGTATCCTGATATCCAAAGAAAAACTACTGATAAAATCAATTTATCGAAATAAAGAAATACAGAACTTAAAACTCCTATAATTAGAGCTATTATACTAACTCCATTTGGTGTTAATCTTAACTTTAATAATGTATTAGCACCTAAATCTATTATTGGATTTACATACTTTCTTCCATAAGTATCTAACATTATTTTTTCTCTCCCTCTATTTTAAACTTTCATTTGCTTTTATTTTTATTAGATAAGTATGTGAACTACTCTCCACCTATAGGAATGGGAACACCTTAATGAATATACCTAAAAATACAGGGTTCCCCAAGCTTATAGGGTAGTTCCTACCCCAATTTTAAATTAACTCTCTTTTCCTACTTTGTTTGCTAATTTAATTCTATTTATCCATTGATTAATTGTGCTTATATTCTTTTGACTTTTAGCTTTGCCATTAATAACATCTTCATTAAAAATAAAGTCTAATATGTGTAGTGCATTTTTATCTGAAGATTTAAAGGTATTTACGCAGGATTCACAGTAAGAAACTATATTTTCACATTCTGTAGAATTAGCTCTTTTATTTTTTTGACTTAGCCATAATTCCTTATTTGTAACTCCTACCATTCCTCCACAACCACAGCATTCAGTTTTACTTCTATTCTTCTCAAATTCTACTATTTTAATTCCTAAATCTTTAAGTATGCTTCTAACAGCTTCGTGAATTTGTTCTTCTTTTTTTATAGGACATGGATCATGCAAGGCAAATTCTTCTTTTAAATCTGAATATTTGTTTTTTAGTTCCTTTGGAACTCCAAATTCATTTATAACTTCCCAAAGTGTTATTACTTTAATATCTTTAAAAGCTGATCCAAAAGTCTTATAACAATTTTCACAGGCTACTATTATTTCATCAACTTCCTTGATTTTTAGATTATTCTCTATATCATTTAAATTACTTTCAAATAATTCTAAGTTTCCAATATCCTTTGAAGGTTTTCCACAACATTTTAGAAGTATCTCTACTTCCCCTAAATTTTCTATTAAGTAGTCCTTTATTTTAAAAATAATTTCATTGTTATATCCACTTAAGCTACACCCTGGAATAAACACTCTCTTTATTTTCTTCTTATTATTTTTTGATGTTAAAAACTTAGAAAAACTGCCTTTTTGATGATTTTGAACAACCTTTAAATTAAATTTCTTGCTAGTATTTTTTAAATTCTCTCTATAAGATTTTATTCTTAAATTTTGAAACATCTCTTTTAAATTTATATCTTTTGGACATGATTCAGTACATGCATTACAAAGCATACAAGAATATGCAATTTCATCATAACTTATTTTATTCTCATCTATATCTCTTAATATATTTTTAGGACTCTCTCCAAAAGTATTCATCATTGGACATACCTTGTAGCAAAGTCCACAATTAACACAGTCCTCTAAATTTTTCTTTAGTTCCTTATTTGTCATTTTTACCTCTTTTCTCATTCCAAACTTTTTTCCCTACATATATTGCTATACTTAAAGCAAATAAAATTAAAAGTCCACTCATAAGTAATTGTGCTCCCCCAGTAAGCATACCACCAACATAAGAATATACTATTGTGGCAGGTAATTGACCAATACCTGTAGCAATGAAAAATGACCAAAAATTCATTGATGTAAGTCCTGCAGCATAACTAACTAAGTCAAAAGATATAAAAGGTAGCAATCTTGCTATTAGTATAGTATGTTTACCATACTTTTCAAAGAAACCATCTATATCCTTTAAAGCAAATTTACTAGTTAACTTTTCAACGGCATCTCTTCCTAAGCCTCTTGCTATATAAAAACATAGTGCTGCCCCAGCCATGGCACTACTCCATGATAATATAGCACCCTTAACCCATCCAAATATAGCTGCATTACTTAAGGTTATTAAAAAAGCTGGTATTGGTGCTATTACAGATTGAAGTACCATTAATAAAAATGATGTTATAGGTGCCCATATTCCAAAAGATAATATATATTCCTTTATCATATCTAAATTCATACTACTTAAGTAAAATATCATCTGATTTATTTTACTATTAGCAGTTGGAACAAAAAAATACACCAAAAAAGCTACTATTAAAATAATTAAGGTAGCAACCCAAGGTTTAACTATTTTCTTCAAATTATTACCTCCATTTAAATCAATATTTCATTATTATAAAATAAACCTCTACTTTTTAATAAGGTTAATCTAAAAACTTTAAGCCTTAATTTTAAAGTTAACCTTTTAAATAAAGATTAGTTTAAATTAATAATAATGTTTTTATTAAGTTTTAAGTCTAATTGGCAAACCTTAAATTCTTAGTTTAAAGTCACTAATTAATTATATAGCAAAAATTCTAAATAACTATACTGATTATTGTAAATTTAAATTTTAATTTTATTTTAACTAAAAAAGCAGATCTCACTAAAAGTGACATCTGCTCTTATTTTAATAATCTTATTTTCTTTTCTAAATGCTAATAAATTTAGCCCTTAACTCCACCAATATTAACACCTTCTGTTAACTTCTTATGAACTAGTGAGTATATAACCATTGTAGGTACCATTACTATAACTAATCCTGCAAATAATGCTCCCCAGTCAGTTGCAAACTTTTGAACTTCCATTAAGTTTTGTAACCCTACTGGTAATGTCTTTTTATCTGCATCTGTTATGAAAGTCATTGCCATAGCATATTCATTCCAATAATTCATAAAGTTGAATATCATTATAGTTATAATACCTGGTTTAGCTAATGGAACTACTATCTTTGTTAATATTTGAAGATTAGTACATCCATCTATCATTGCTGCCTCTTCATAATCCTTTGCAATCCCCTTCATAAATCCACTCATTATATAGATTGAGAAAGGTAAGCTTAGCACTGCATATACAAGAGCTAGGGCAAATAAATTATTTAACAATTTCATTTTTTCTAATATTGTAAATAAAGGTACTATAATATATACTGGTTGAATAAATAATCCTGCCATAAATAGATTCTTTATAAAACTACACCCAAAGAACTTTTGTCTAGCTAAAACATATGATGCTGGTACACTTAAACATAGGGATAAAACCATAGCTATTATAGTAACTAATATTGAGTTGAAGAAGTAAGCGCCCATGTTAGCTTCTGTAAATGCAGTCATATAGTTAGCAAACCCAAAACTTTTTGGTAAGGCCCATGGACTTGCATAGAATTCTTTAGTAGTTTTAAAAGAAGACATTATTGTCCATATAATTGGAACTATAACTAAAATAGTTGCAGCTATTAATATAATCCTTAATAATGTATTAGATATTACTTTTTTAGTTTTGTTCTCAGTATCTAAACCTACATTTTTTCTCTTTTTAGTTTCTAACATGTTATCTCACTCCTTTCTGTTGTAATCTTTTTACTCTCTTTTCTTCCCTTGCATCAGAGTCACTTAATTTATTGATTATTAATGCAAGGATCATAGCAAAGGCAAATATAGTTACCCCAACTGCCATAGCATATCCATATTGAGAATTTGTAAAGGCTTGTTTATACATATATGTCAATAAAACCTCTGATTTTCCATTTGGTCCACCCTTAGTCATTACAGTTACAAAGATAAAGCTTAGATTTAGTGCCCCTGTAATAAAGAATGCAAAAGTTACTCTAACTACATCCCATAAAAGTGGTAAGGTTACATATCTAAACTTTTGCCAAGCTGATGCTCCTTCTAAATAACATACTTCATAAAGAGAAGGTGATATTCCATCTAATCCAGCTATATAAATTACCATATAATAACCAACTGCTTGCCATACCATAGTTATAACTAATGCCCATAGGACTAACTTAGAATCTCCAAGCCATGCCAGACCTGCTAACTTATCTAGTCCTATCATTTCAAAAAATGCTTTAAGAATTCCTATTGATGGGTCATAAACATATGTAAATAAAACCCCTATAACAACCATTGATAATATATTTGGGAAAAATAGTATAACTCTGTAGAAATTCTTTTCTTTTAACTTACTTTGAGTTATTACTACAGCTAAGAATAAAGAAAGGGTTATTGTTATTGCTGGAAATAAAACTATTATGAAAAATGTATTCCCAAATGCTTCCTTAAAATATCTATCATTTAAAAGTGCTTTAAAGTTATCTAACCCCACAAATACTGGTTCTCCTGAAATCCCACTCCATTCATATAAAGACATCATGAAACCTTTTCCAATTGGGTATAACATAAATATTGTAAATAGTATAAGTGCAGGCAACACACACATTGCTAAAAATATTTTTCTTTTATTACTGTTCATGAAATTTCACCCCCTATAATTTTAAAGAAGGAGAAGAATCTCCTCTCCTTCTCAATAAATTTTATTTTATCTTAATAATTATTCAACAACTTCTTTAGCAAGAGTTTGTGAATCAGATTCTAAGTTATTAATCCATTCATCAACTGTTAATTCTTTATTTATGATACTTCCTACTGGTCCAAATAAACTATCATTTCTAAAATCTAGTTTAGAGTTTGTTGGTTTAAATGAAAGTGGAATTGGTTTAGCACCTTCTTCAACAACCTTATAAGACTCATATCCTGATGCATCTAATGAAGATTTAGCTTTTTCAACTGCTCCCTTAACTGGAACTACAGCCTTAGCTATTTCAGCATTCTTTTGAACCATAGCATCTGTATATTGGAATGCTAAGAATTCTTTTGCTAATTCAACTTGATCTGATTTAGCTGGGATATACATTTGCTCTATTGTAGTAGTTACATATGGAGTATCCCCTTCTTTAAATGCTGGTGGAGCCATAAATCCAAACTCAAATCCTTCTGGTATAGCATCTTTCATTTCTCCTTCTAACCAGCTACCACATGGTAAGAATAATGCTTTTCCATTTAAGAATTCAACTTGTGCTTGAGTATGAGTCATACCAACTGTTCCATTAAGAACCATGTCCTCATCAGCCATTCTTTGGAATATATCTAATGCTTTCTTAACATTTGGATCTTTCCAAGCACCTTCTTCATAGTTGAATATCTTTTCTACAGCTTCTTCTCCAGCTGCACTAGCTAACATTGGGAATATTACAGCCTCATTATATCCTGGCGCTTGTCCTTGATAAGTATAAAGAGCTATTCCCTCATCTTTTGCCTTCTTACCTAATTCAAAGAACTCATCCCAAGTTTTTGGAACTTCCCATCCTTTTTCTTTGAATAATGCTTTGTTATACCACATACCTGTAACATTATAGTAAAGTGGTGCTAAGAATACTTTTCCATCTCCATATGGAGTTGTAAGTGGTGTATCTAAAAATCCTGGTAATATTTTATCTTTTAATTTTTGTCCTGGATTATCTGGATCTTCTCTATCAAATACATCACTTAAATCTACTAAAGCTTTATCCTTTATTAAAGCATTAGCTATACCTGATGGGTCATTTGTACTTAAGTATATAAAGTCAGGTGTATTTTCTGATGATAATTTAGGTCTTATAATATCACCTATTTTAGGATTAGCTTCCATCTTAACTTCTACATCTGGGTGCTCAGCTTCAAAGGCATCTATACAAGCATCCCAGTAATCCTTACCAAATCCACCTTCAAAAACAGCTATTTCTAAAACCTTTTTCTCTCCTGAACCTTCAGCTTGTTCAGTTGATGGCTTTTCATTATCTTTTGGTGCCTCTTCTTTATTTCCACATCCAACAAATGCAGAGGAAGCTATAGCGGTAACACATGCAACAGTTAGCATTTTAACTAATTTTCTTTTCATAAACTCTCTCCTCCAATACCCTTACTCATTTCTTGTAAACATTTTCTTCTCATATTTATAATACTTCTTATTGGAATTTTTTTGAATATAAGGATTTTACTTAAACATGTACTTTTTTTACAATATCAATCCAAAATAAAAATAATCTATATTTATAATAAAACTTTATTACTATAATCCTTTTTAAACTTAGATGGACTTACCCCATAAAACTTCTTAAAAACTCTGTTAAAATAAAACTGATCTGTCATTCCAATACTGTTAGCAACCTCTTTAACTAAAGTATCTTGCTGTTTTAATAATTCCTTAGCCTTTTTCATCTTTACTTCATTTATAAAGTACATAAGATTTTTTCCTGTTTCATTTTTAAAAATTCTACTTAAATAACTTTCATTTAAATTCACAGCATTGGCTACCATAACTAAGGTTATTCTCTTATCAATATTCTTTTCTATAAACTTTATAATCTCATTAACCTCTTTTTTATAACTAAGCTCTTTGCTCTTTATATATCTTTGATTGATGTAATCTATTAAAAGAGTTGAATTATTTATTAATTCCTCTATGTTATCACTCTTTAATATCTTTCCTTTTAATTCTTTTATACCATTTAAATCATCTTGTACATACTCATGATTCTCTATTAATTCGCACATAAAATTTACATAGTTTATTAAAGTTGAAGGTTTTACATTCATATTAGAACATCTTCTAGCAAATTCTTTTATAAGTTCCTTATTAGCAGAGATTTCTCCTAACTCTATATTCTCTAAAATGGCATCTGTTACTTCCTTTCTAAGCTTAATAGCATCACCAAACCCCAAAAATTCTTCACTTATTATTAAAAAGTTTTCTTTTCCATAAAACTTTAGACTAAGAATTTCCTCAACCTTTTTAAAACTCTCTTTTAAGCCTTTTACACTTTCTATCCTTTTTATTAAGACAGCACTAACTTTAATATTTAAATAAAGCATTATTATATTCTGTATATTTATTGTTTTTATCTTTAAACTATTAAAATCCATTTTAGATATAAAAATATACTTATGATTATTTATTGGGATAATCTTAACCCCATTTACACTAAATTCTTCTTTTATTATGTTTTCTATAGTAATGGCCAATTTATTTTTATCCTTAATTTTTTCCTCATAAATCTTTTTATAATTATCTATATAAATACAGGCACCAGTATAATATTCACAATTATCATCTAAAAAATTAATCTTTGGAAACTCATTTAAAAGTTCTTCATAAGATAAATCATCCTTTAAGTATTCCTTTAATAAAGAAATCTCGGCTAATTTTTTTGTTTTATCAAATTCATTTTTAAACTGAGCTTCTTTCTCTTCTTCCTCTTTCCTCTCTTCTAAACTCTCCCTAAATTTATCAATTATATCTTCTAGTTCCTTTGGTCTTAAAGTTATTTTTAATAAATAATCATCTGCGCCCTTTTTCATTGCTTCCCTAACCAATTCATACTCCCCATGATTGCTAAGAACAAGTATCTTACCCCTAAAATTCTCTTCTTTAAGCTTATCAATTAATTCAATTCCATTTAATCCTTTCATTTTAAGGTCCGTTATAATAAGATCAGCACCATTTTCATTTAGTATATTAAGAACTTCTGAGCCATCTTGAGCTAATCCAACTATATTAAACCCATGAGATTCCCAGTCTATTATATTTCTCATAGCAATTCTAACTATTTTTTCATCATCAGCAATAATAACCTTGAACATAAAAAATTCCCCCTATATACTCTTAGGAATTACTATTTTAACAATAGTTCCTTTATTCACCTCACTGTAAATAGTTGTCCCATAACCTAAGCCAAATGTTAACTTTATCCTCTCATCAACATTATTCCATCCAATACCTGAAAGTTTATTGTCTTTAACCTTTTCTTTACTATTAAACCCCTTTCCGTTATCCTTAATCGATATTAAAATATTTTCTTCCTCTGACATAATTTTAATAATAATCTTTTGATTCTCCTTATTTTCATCGATTCCATGAATTATTGAATTTTCTACTATTGGTTGTAAAATAAACTTTATAACTTTATTTTCTAATAAAAGTTCATCTACTTCATACTGAACATCAAAGGAATTACCGTATCTTATCTTTTGAATAACAACGTAATTCTTTATATTCTCTAGTTCTTCTCTAATAGTTACAAGCTCATTTTTATCTATAATAGTATTTCTTAATAATTCTGCTAGGGAACTAAGCCCCTCGCTTACTGTATAATCTTGATTCATTAAGGCTGTCCACTTTAAAGAGTTCAATGTATTAAAGAGAAAATGAGGATTAATTTGTGCCTGTAACATCCTTATCTCTAAATCCCTTTTCTCAACTTCTTGTAATTTAGTCTTTTCAATTAATTCATTTACTCTTTTTAACATAGAATCAAAATTATCAGAAATAACACCAATCTCATCTTCATAAGTATCATTTACTAAAACCTTTAAATCCCCCTCAGATACTCTTTTCATCTTATTTAAAAGGTTATATAAAGGTACTTTAATACTTGAATATAGAAAATATGAAAATATTAATACCACTAAAGTGAAAAGTAATCCTATTATAGTCATTTCCTTCCTTAAACTTTGAATATCAGCATTTATAAAATCATAAGGGGTCATTGAAGCTATATACCAATTAAATCCCTTTAATTTTCTATATGTAGCTACATAATTTTCTCCATTTACCACTATACTCCTTGCTGTATCCTTAGCCCCTTTATCTTTAAGGAACTTATTTAAATCTGTCTCCTCTAATATAAAATTACTATTTAAATTATTTTCAGAAATTATTATGTTATTCTTATCATCTATTATAAAAATTTCACTACCTTTACCAATATTAAAAAGAGAAAAAGAAGAAGCAAAAACTTCACTTTTTATAGCCATAAAAACATATCCCACAATACTGTTATCTTGTTTTACTGGAGTTACTATACATATGTGTGGTTCATTATTTAAAAATGTAGAAAACCAAAATAGTCCATTTTCAGATTCATCTGCATATCTTTCTATATCTTCTCTCTTAAAATATTTAAAGCCTTGCATATAAGTGACTTCATAATCCTTTGATATTATTTCAACCTCTGCTAGATTAGGTAAAAGAGAAAGTTTTTTAGACAAGTAATCATTCATATACTTTAAAAATTCATTCTTTTCTTTTCCATCCATAAATTTGTAATTTATAAGATTATTAGCTATTTCTTCATTCATTGATAATTCAATAGATGCTCTTTCTAAGAATTCTTTATTTTTGTAAATGTCTTCACTCATGATAGAAAGCATATTTTCCGAATAATTTATTGCATTATTCTTCAATGCATTGGTAGCCTTTTTATATAGGAGTATGCCTAAAATACTACTACAAAAAATTATTCCTACAGAAAATGATGCTATAAGTCTATTTTTAATAGAAGTTTTTCTAAGAAAATTTGATATTCCTCTTAAGGTATTTGTTATTTTCTTTATTATTTTCCTCACTCCTTAGTATAATTTCTATATTCTTTTTTAACATTTTATCATATATGGTATTTTTTTGAAACTAACTTCCTAGGCTAAATATTTTATTTTCCTAATTTTTACAAAAATTATATAAAATCTAAAAAGACCCTTAGTGAAAAACTCACTAAGGATCTATATATATAAGGGAATTAAAAGAAAAAGCTTATTTATTTATATTTAACCATCTTATTTCCATAGGAGCTAAAGTTAAAGTTTCAACCTTAACACCATTTATATATGCATCTGTAATTTTTTCTTCTTGAGTATTGTTTATTACAGCCATTTTTCCTACTTCTAAGAAGGCAGCACACTCAGTATCTATATTAGTTACATAGAATTTTTTCATTTCATCCTCTTTACTTGCAGCCCAATAAATTGCTCTTAATAAAATTCTACAATTTTCTGGAGTATATGGGAATCCTGCAAAATAAACGCTTCTACCTTTTCCATATGTGTTTACAGCACAAGTAGTATCTCCTCTAAAGTTATTCTTTAAGCAATGGCAATTACCAAAGTCCATTCTTAAAACTTGGTAACTATCACCCTTTCCATAAACGCCTTTCATCCCCTCACCAAAATCAATAGCTTTTTCACCAATTTCTTCTGTTATAAAATGATGTGGATTTAACTCATTATATTTTCTAGTGCTTAAACTAAATCCAACTTCTTTGTCAACTCCTAAAACATCTGCTAACTGGAAGAATTTATTCTCATAATGTATTGCAGTTGGTTCTCCAACCCCTATGAATCCTCCACCATTATGAACCCATTTTCTAATCATAGAAACTAATTTAGGATTTTTCCAATACTCTCCACCACTCCAAGCAGTGTAAGCATCTCCAGCATTTATAATAACTCCAGTATCCTCTGGAATTCCATTTTCTAATATATCATCAAAACTAATAAATTCTACTTCTACAGGCATACCACTTAAGCATTCAACAATTCCAGCATATGAGTATATTTCCTTGTACCAAAGAGCATGAGCTACTTGTTGAGTTTGCCAGCTTCTTAATTTACCCCAACAGTTTAATACACAAATCTTAAATGGGGCTACATACGCCTTAGTTCCTTTTATAGTTTCATGAATTTCTCTAAACTCATCACATATTTTTTCAACTTGCTCAACAAACTCTGGGAATTTAACTGCAAGTCCTAAATATCCACCATATCCTATTCTATCTAGTGGACTTCTTAAAATAGCTCTTCTTGCTTGTAACCAATTCTCCCTTGCTTCCCCAACAGGGTCTCCTGTTTCATTAAATACATCTGGGAAAAAGTATGGTAAAAATCTTCCTTCTGTATATTTAACTCCTGGAATATCAGCTATCATTCTCATAGTTGTTCCATTACCTACTGAACCAACCACTGCATCTAATCCAATGCTTGGGAAATACTTTCCATAAGGCTCTGTACCTATCCAGTTATCCCCTAAAAACATCATTGCTTCTTTTCCATTTTCATGACATAAATCCACTAACTCTTTAGCCATTTTTGAAACATGTTTACATTGAAAATCTATGAAATCTTTATATTGTTTTGTTGGAACCCTAAATGTTGAATTATAATAACCAGCATCAACTATATCTTCTGGTCTTAATTTATATCCTTTTTCTTTTTCGAATTGCTCTAAAGCTAAAGGACTCACTGATGAACTATATCCAAACCAATCAACAAATTTCTCCTTAGCAACCTCGTTAAAGCATAATGTAAAGTGATAGAAGAAAGTAGTAAATCTAACTACATCTACTTCTGGATTCTCATGAATCCATTTCTTTAAAGCTTCTTTAACATGTACACTAGTCTTAGCCTGTCTACAGTCATATGGCATTTCATGAGGTTTATCGCCCCAATCATTAGTTATATGATTATACATTTGAGTTGGATCCCAAATCATATAAACTAAGAAATTTACTGTATATTCATGATAAGGTGTAGTTTCTTCTACTGTTAAGATTTCACTCTCTTTATTAAAATTCCATTTTGAAGAATCTACAACTTCACCAGTAGTTCTATCTATAACTTCCCACCATTTTTTTTCATCATGAACCTTATCTATTTCAAATTGCTCAGAATAATATCCAGCTAATATTTTTATTTCAGTTTTTTCTGATTTAGCAATAACAGGCTCTGACATTAAGTAAAGTTGTTGTAATTCATCTTTATTTTCACTAGCCCATTTTTGATCACTTCTAACTGTTAGGTATGTAGAATATAACTTAACCCCTAAGTCAACTATATCCTTAGAAAGCTTAGTGCCATCACAATCTCTTAAAGCATCTGCTCCCCATCTATCTATAATACTTTTTATTTCCTCTTTCATATTAGAATCAGTTGGTATTGTAACTCTTCCCTTTAACTCACCCATAAATTTCTCCTCCATTTCCCCTGCTATAAACATTTAAAGTCATGTATATTAATATAACCTTTTTCTTACAATTTAATATTAACATTTGTTAATTAACGTTTACATGTAATTTATTTACTAAATCATTGAAAATTTTGAGTATATTATCTTTAATAATAATTTAATATTAAAAGTCCTTCATTAAAATAAAAAACTTACAAACATATTATAAGAACCACTAAAAGTTCTTTTAATACTATTTGTAAGTTTTTTAAAAATTATTTTCATATACGACTTTTTACGAGCTTATTAAAGGTTTAATAATTTAGCTGTTACATCTTCTAAAGAATTCAATTCATTATCTAAATTTTTTATTTCTTCCTCAGCACTTGGTGTAAGATTTAAAAGAATAAGACCTGAAGTTGAACATGTATTTTCAGTAGCTTCGTGTAATCCTATTCTAGTATGTATTATACAACCATATCTAGTTAGTATTTCTTGAACTTTTGGTGCTGCAACAGTCCTAGGTGATATTTTGATAGCCATTATAGTGTACATAATAAATCCCTCCATAAATAATAATCCTAATTACATATTAGCATATATTAGTAAATTTTTCTTGTATAATCTTTAATTATTATTTACAAAAATAATTATAATATACTATATTTTTTATTATTACTTCATTTAAAAAAATTCAAATAGGTAATTATTTTATAAATAAATCTGTGAAAGAAACAACACTATAAAATTTCTCTCATCTAAAAAGTTTCTCCCCTTAGTCTTTTTGTTCTCTTTATCAAATATAAAATCAAACATACTACTTCCTCCAATATAAGTTCTTCATATGCCATTCTCTCCACATTTATTAATATTAAACCTAATAATATTATGTTATTTCAAATAAAAAAATATTATATAATGTTTATATAGTAAGATTTAAAGGGGTGTTTTTATGAATAATTTTTTTAAACATACACTAGAAACTCATACACCTCAAAGTATGAGTAAAATTACATCTTATATAAGAGAGGATATAAAAAATAGTAATATTGAAAATGGAATTGTGGTTGTTTATTGTCCACACACTACTGCTGGTATAACAATAAATGAAAATGCAGACCCTGATGTTGTTAAGGATTTAATTTATGGATTTGAGAAAGTTTATCCAACTAATGATCATAAATACAGACACTTTGAAGGCAATTCACATTCCCACCTTAAAAGTTCTACAGTTGGAGTATCTCAGCAATTAATATTACATAGAGGTAGATTAATCTTAGGTCAATGGCAAGATGTATATTTCTGTGACTTTGATGGCCCAAGAAACAGAACTTTTTATGTTAAGATTCTGGAAGGATAATATTTAATTTTAATATAAATACTTTTATTATAAGTTCAAGCTATAGAATCTTTAATTTTATAACTTGAACTTATATGCTTAACTTGGAAAGTTATATGTTCTCTAAAAGATTTGCCATTTCAATGGCTGCCATAGCTGCATCAAACCCTTTATTCCCAGCTTTAGTTCCGGCTCTTTCTATAGCTTGTTCTATATTCTCAGTTGTTACTATTCCAAAGATAACTGGTACTTCAGTATCTAAGCTTACATTAGCTATTCCTTTTGATACCTCTCCACAAACATAATCATAATGGCTAGTAGCTCCTCTTATTACTGTTCCTAAACAAACAACTCCGGCATATTTTCCTGATTTAGCTAACTTTTTAGCTATTAATGGTATTTCAAAAGCTCCCGGAACCCAAGCAAGATCTATATTCTCTTCCTCTACTCCATGTCTTTTAAAAGCATCTAAAGCTCCCCCTATAAGCTTTGATACAATGAATTCATTAAATCTTCCTGCAACTATAGCAAACTTTTTATCTTGACCTATTAAATTTCCTTCTAAAATCCTCATTCTGCTCTCTCCTTTAAACATTTTTATACTTCAAGTATTTTTTTAATTCTTCGTATCTAATATTGATACTTTTTTATCCACTTTTAATCTATCTTTAAATCTAAAATTTTAAATAAATCTATAAAATTACTGCATTATTAAATGGTGCATTTTCTCTTTCTTAGTTTTCAAATAAAACTCATTTTCCTCATTACACTTTATTTCTATAGGTACTCTTTCTACTATTTTAAGTCCATATCCCTCTAAGCCAGTTATTTTTTTAGGATTATTAGTCATTAACCTGATTTCCCTTACACCTAACTCTTTTAAAATTTGTGCTCCAACGCCATAATCTCTAAGATCTTCTGGAAATCCTAAAGCTATATTAGCTTCTACAGTATCTAATCCTTCATCTTGAAGCTTATAAGCTTTCAACTTATTTATAAGACCTATTCCTCTTCCTTCTTGTCTCATATAAAGTAATATTCCTTTTCCCTCTTCATTTATTTTTTCCATAGCCCTATGAAACTGCTCTCCACAATCACATCTTCTTGATCCAAAAACATCTCCAGTTAAACACTCTGAATGCACTCTTAATAATACTGGCTCCTCTGATTTTATCTCTCCTTTAACTAAAGCCACATGATGCTCTCCTGTAAGTTTATCTATAAACCCAATAGCCTTAAAATCTCCATATTTAGTTGGCATATTAGTTTCAACAACTCTATAAACAAAATTATCTCTTTCTGTTCTATAAGCAATTAAATCTTCTATAGTTATTATTTTCATATTATGAATCTTTGCAAATTCTAATAATTCATCAGTTCTAGCCATAGTTCCATCATCTTTCATTATTTCACAGATTACCCCAACTTCTTTTAATCCAGCTAACTTTGCTAGGTCAATTGCTGCCTCTGTATGCCCAGCTCTCTTTAAAACGCCACCATTCTTAGCTATTAAAGGGAATACATGTCCTGGTCTTCTAAAATCCTCTGCTTTACTTTCTTCATTTATTAATTCTTTAATTGTATGAGCCCTTTCAAAGGCTGATATTCCTGTAGTTGTATCTTTATAATCTATAGATACTGTAAAGGCAGTTTCATGATTATCTGTATTATGTGAAACCATAGGATTCAATCCTAAATTTTCAGCTATACTCTCACTTACTGGAGCACATATTAAACCCTTTCCATAAGTAGCCATAAAATTTATTTTTTCTCCAGTAACAAGTTCTCCAGCCATAACTAGATCCCCCTCATTTTCTCTTCCCTCATCATCAATAACAATAACCATTTTCCCATTTTTTACATCTTCTATTGCCTCTTCTATTAAATTAAACTTCTTCATATTTTTCAGGAGATAAAAATCCCCAACACCACCTTTCAAGAATTTTTAAAATTATTAGATATTGTTTTTTGTAACTAATACATCTACTTTGTAAAATCAAATTTACCCTAAAACAATATATAAAAATAAATATTAAATTTTAAAATACAATTTAAATAAACCCATTAATAGTTAAAAACTCTTCTGTTAAAACAGATTTTTTCTTTCTATTGTCTTTATTAAAGCCTAAAAGCTTTTCAACATACTTACCAATAGAGTCACATTCTATATTTACTAAATCACCAATTTTTCTTTTAGTTAATGTTGTCTCTTCCTGGCTATGAGGAATTACTGAAACTTTAAAACTTTCCCCTTTAACCTCTGCAATAGTTAAACTTATTCCATCAATAGCTATAGAGCCTTTATAAACTATATATTTGCTTAACTCATATGAAACTTTAATTTCTACCCATATTGCTTCCCCCTCATCTTTAAAAGAAATTATTTCTCCAGTGGAATCAATATGGCCAGTTACTATATGTCCATTAAATCTGCCATTAATACTCATGGCCCTTTCCAAGTTCACCTTACTTAATTTTTTTAAATTTCCAAGATTACTTTTTCTTAAGGTTTCTCCCATAACATATGCAGTAAAATAATCTTTTCCCTTAGTTGTTATAGTTAAGCAAACTCCATTTGTTGATATACTATCACCTATCTTTGTGTCCTCTAAGACCTTATTAGCTCTTATTTTCAGTAAAGATGATTTTTCATTTTTATCTATGCTTATAACTTCTCCTATTTCTTCTACAATACCAGTAAACATATTATTCACTTCCTTTTTCTATTGACTAAGGTTACATTCAATTAAAATATCCTCATCAAAGTTCTTCAAATTTACTTCAGGAAATTCAAAGGCATCTAAAACATTTCTTATTCCTTCCCCTTCAACGGGAGTAATAGCATTTTTCCCTCCAAAAACTTTTGGTGCAACAAAGGCATATATCTTATTTACTTTTTTATTTTCTAAAAAAGAAAAATTTAAATTTCCTCCTCCTTCAATAAGAACTGAATCAATATTTTTTTCTTTTAAACACGCTAAAACCTGATTAATATTAATTTTTCCTTCATCTAAATTTACTTCTATTACCTCTATACCTTTATCTTTTAATTTTTCATTTTTTATCTTATCTTTTTTATTTGTTGTAAAAATTAAGGTTTTTGACTCATTTTGATTTTTTAATATTTCTGAATCTAAAGGAATTCTTAATTTACTATCAAGTACTATCCTAAAATGCTTTCTTTCTAACTCTTTATTTTTATTAAGTCTACATCTCAAATCTGGATTATCCTTTAAAACAGTGTTTATTCCAACCATTATTGAACTATATTTATTTCTTAAGGAATGAACAAACTCTCTTGACTTTTTATTAGTTATCCATTTTGATTTAAATTCCTTAGTTGCTATTTTTCCATCTAAGGTTATTGCCCATTTAAGTGCAATAAAAGGTCTATTTTCCTTAATATAAAAATTAAATATCTCATTTAATCTAATACATTCCTTTTCTAAAACTCCTACCTTAACCTCTATGCCTGACTCTCTTAAAATTTTAATACCCTTTCCTGATACCAAAGGATTTGGGTCTAATGTTCCAACTATTACTCTCTTAAATTTATTTTTAATTATGGCTTCTACACATGGAGGAGTTTTACCATAGTGACAACAAGGTTCTAAGGTAACATATATTGTTGCTCCCTCAGTAGATTTAATAGAACTATTAATAGCATTAATTTCAGCATGATTTCCTCCAAAAAACTCATGATATCCTTGTCCTATTATTTCTCCACCCTTAACAATAACAGCTCCTACCAAAGGATTTGGATTTACATACCCCTCTCCTTTTCTAGCTAATTCTAAAGCTTTTTTCATAAAAAATTCATCCAAGTTATCCTCTCCTTCCAAATTCTTCTTTAGAAGTACCTAATAAAAAATAAAAGTCCTGAGTTTAAATTTACTCAGGGCTTTTATTAGTTATCCAAGCAATTGAAGTTATTTAAATAGAATCTTAAACTTATAATTAATACATCTAAGAATATTAGTCTTAATAAAATTTTAAACTGATTTAAATAAATCCTTTAAATATATTTCTAAAAATAAAAATTTTAACCAATTTAAAATAATTAATACCTATATAAATAGTATAAAAAATAAAGCTCTGAACAAAAAATGTTCAGAGCTAAAGATTCTAAAGCACAACAATCCATTTAATATGCATATAAAACATAATAAAAAGATAACTTATTAGATATTCTTCTTTCATCCAGACTTTACTGTCGGCCTCGGAGTTTCACCGAATCATGCTAAACTAGCTCGCGGGCTTTACCGCCGGTAGGGAATTTCACCCTGCCCTGAAGAATTTTTATTAAATTACATCTATAAATTACCATTTAAAGTTTTTCATGTCAATTCAGTATTAAGTTTATAAAATCTAATTCTCACTATATAATCATCACATATTCTTTATTTCCTCAATAATGCTACTTTTTATATTATCCATTGGAAAAAGTGTGCCTGGACATAAAGTATCCACAACTTCCCTGTGTGGAAGTATATCTTTTATTGGATATTTTAAGCTTAAATAAGTTCCTAATTTAACAAGTGAATTTTTTTGTGCCTCATTTAAACCCTCTTTTTCAAAGTTTCCTTCAATGCATATTCCTAAGGTATTATAATTTGCATTTTTTGCATGAGCTCCTATTACATTTTCATCTCTACCTTTATAAATTGTCCCATCCTCCATTATATAAAAATGATAGCCTATTCCACTCCATCCATTGTCTAAATGAAACTTATGAATATCTTCTGGAGTTTCTGGTGAATCCGTTGCTGAATGATGAATAATTAATCTTTTAGGTGAATTCCCTTTTTTAAGCCCGCTTCCCCATTTATAATCAACTTCCTTTATATCTAATTCCTGCCTCATTTTTTCTAACTCTCTAATTGAAATATTCTTTTTATAAGCATCTCTATAGCTCTCATCTCTATTCATTTTAGAAAAAACAAAGAAAATACTCCCACAAATAATCAATATAATACTAATTAAAAATATAAGTCTTCTTCTAAAAATCTTTTTTCTTCTCTTTGATAAATTAATATTCTTAATTTTAGTATGCTCCAACTCTGCTCTTCCCCCTTTTATTTTTTAATATAGCCCCCAATATTTCAGCTCATATTTTAAAATATTAAAAACACCATAGTATTTTAAAACCTTATATGTAAATAATAAACAAAATTCTTTTTAATCTCTACCTTATTTTTAAGAATTTACATTTTGTTACCTCTATAATTTTTTATTCCATACTTAAAATATTTTAAATCCTAACCTTAAATTATTATGAATCTTACTATACACATAAAAATAAACTTTTATTTTAAATAAGCTTTTTTTTAAATTTTATAATTAATTTCTTATTTAACTAATATTATGTATAGATAAGTTTTTTTGGAGGAGGTATTTAATATTGAAAAGATCATATAGAGATATGGCCATAATAAGAAAAAGACTTTCGTTTATCCTAGCATTTATTATAATTATGTGTTTTATACTAAGCATTAGATTATCTTATGTAATGATAGTTAAAGGACCTGAATATGCAGAACTAGCTGTTGAACAATGGACAAACGAAGTTAAAATATCTGCAAGAAGAGGGAAAATACTAGATAGAGATCTAAATGAGCTTGCTGTTAGTTCTAACGTTTATAGAGTTGACTTCAACCTAAATGCAATTAGATCTTATACAAAGAAAACTGGAAAAACTAATGAAGAATTAGCTTTAGAAATTTCTAAGGTTCTTGAAATGGATAAGGATACAGTTTTAAAAAAATTAGAATTTAAACTTCCTTCTGGAGCTCCTGCTGGTGCTGCAATCCTTGCTAGAAGAATAGAAAAGGAGAAAGCTGATAAAGTTAAAGAATTAGAAATACCAGGAGTAATGGTTTCTCCAGATACTCAAAGATACTATCCTAATGATAATTTTCTTTCTCATGTACTAGGTACTACTAACTCTGACGGTGTTGGACTAAATGGTATTGAGCTAAAATACGATAGAGTTTTATCTGGAAGTCCTGGATTAAAAATAACTGAGATGGTTAAAGACGGTGCTGAATATCCTTATACTATTTCTAGATTTACAGCCCCTGTAGATGGCAAAGATGTAGTCTTAACAATTGATGAAAAATTACAATACTTTGCTGAACAAATCGCTGAAATAGGTTTAGTACATCATAATGCTGATGCAGCATCAGTAATAATAATGAATCCAAACAATGGTGAAATATTAGCTATGTCTAACAAACCAGACTTTAATCCAAATAAACCTTATGATGGGGCTGAAAATTTTTCAGGAAATACCTCCTCAGATAGAATTCAAAAAATGTGGAGAAATAGATCTGTTTCAGACTCCTTCGAACCTGGTTCTATTTTTAAGATAATAACAGCTTCCGCCGCAGTCCAAGAAGGGGTAGCTGGTAAGGATGAAACCTATACCTGTAGTGGTGGTCTTCAAAAAGGTGATAGATTCATTAAATGCTGGAAAAGAGGTGGCCATGGCACTCAAACCTTTGAAGAAATAATACAAAATTCATGTAACGTTGGATTTATGAATTTAGGAGAAAAATTAGGTGCTGAAAAATTAAATGAATATATTAAAAAATTTGGTCTTGGAAAAAAATCCGGTGTAGATTTACCTGGTGAATCTCCTGGAATAGTTAAGAAAACAGAAAATATAACAGATATGGACTTAGCAACTATTTCTTTTGGTCAAACTAATACTGTTAACCCAATTCAATTCATGACTGCAGTTAATGCCGTTGCAAATGGTGGCACATTAATTCAGCCTCATGTGGTTAAAGAAATAAGTTATATAAATGAAAATAATGATAGAGTTATAGATGAAACCTTTGTACCTAAAAAAACAGAAAATTTAATAAGCAAAGAAACTGCTGATCAAATAAAATTAGCTTTAGAAAACGCAGTAAAAAATGGATCAGCCAAAGGAGCTTATAAAGAAGGATATGGAGTTGCTGGTAAAACAGGTACTGCTCAAAAAGTTAATCCTGAAACTGGTGGATATGGTGGAGGATATGTAGCTTCCTTTGTTGGCTTTGCCCCTTATGATAATCCACAAATTTCTGTTATGGTTTCTGTTGATAATCCTAAAAATGGAGAATATTATGGTGGTAGAGTTGCAGCACCTTTAGCTGGAATGCTACTCCAAAATATATTTAACTATATAGATTTAACAGAATTCCACTTAGATGAAAAACTTCCTGAAAAAGAAACTGTTATAATTCCTGAAGTTCGTGGATTACCTATAAATGATGCTACAAGTATGCTAAAAGAATTAGGTATATCTTACGAAATAGAAGGTGAAGGAGAATTTATAGTTGAAAGTAATCCTGCTCCTGGCTATCCAATATCTCCTGATACAAAAATAACTTTAATAGCCGGTGATAGTTCTAACTTAAATAGTGATGTTATAGTTCCAGACTTTAAAAACTATTCTAAAGAATCTGCTGAAAAACTTCTTAATCAGTTAGGACTTATAGGAGAATTTGTTGGTGAAGGACCATCTGTAACTAAGCAAAGTATTTCACCTGATGAAGTTGTAAATGGAAATTCAAAAATTACATTAACCTTAGGATATTAAAAATTTGTTAATGTAAAATGTATACATTCCTTATTTAAATAATTATTTAATGGTTAAAATTATTTAATTTCAAAATATAGGCTTAAATATTAAAATTATTTAATTCCATTTATTTGACATTAAATACAAAAAGTTTTATAAATAATTTGTAAACATTATTAACTTTTTTTTAAAAACTGTTTGATACTTAAGTGGCTTTCCTAAATTAGCCTTTACTACATCGAAACTTTTTCCTTTGCTATTTTAGGTGTTAAACATTATTCAGTTAATGAGAGTACGTAAAGTGCTCTCATTTTTTTATTTAAAATAATTAGTAATTCTAAAAGAGGCTTATATCAAAATAACTTTTAATAAAACTTGCAAACATTCTAAAGCTCATCTAACTACTCTTTTTATAATGTTTGCAAGTTTTATTATTATATTTTGATACAGCCTCATCACCATTTTAAAGCTATCTTCTTGCAAAATCTACAAACTTAAATTTATCTGGTCTATGTCTTGACTCTGTATATTGAAATAATTTTCTTCCTTCTAAATATGTATAACTTTTAACCACAGCTACCATATCATATCCTCTTAAATCTAAGAGTCTTTGATCTTCCTCAGTAGCAGTTTGTACTGTTATCTCTTTTTCAGCATAGGCTATTTTTAACCCTAATTCTCCCTCTATATATTTATATAAAGAATCCTTGCATATTTCTTCTGTAAGTCTTGGAACAAACTCTGAATTTAAATAGTCCTTATCTAAGATTATCTTTTCACCATCTATACTTCTAACTCTTACTACACTCCAAACATATTTGTTAGGAGAAACCTCTAGTTTTTTCATAAGGCTATCACTAGGACTTTTTAATGTTAATTTCTCTAATATAGTTTCGCACTCTTTTCCTAAGCTATTTTCAATCTCTTTAAAACTCTTTATACCTGACACAGGAAAATCAAATTTATTCATATCAAGTACAAAGGATCCCTTACCTTTAGACTTTTCAATATATCCATTTTGCTCTAATAAATTCAAGGATTTTCTTACAGTATCTCTAGATACATTATATTCATCCATAAGTTGTGACTCTGAAGGTAATTTAGTATTCGCTTCAAAAATTCCACTATCTATTTTCCCAACAATATCATTATATATTTTTAAATACTTACTAGACATATTTTAAACTCTCCCCAACCTATAATTATAATTTTTACTACTTTTAAAACTTCTTATAATAAATAACTCAATATTTATTATTACCTATAAATATTAAAATTCAATTATATTTTAACATAATAGTAAGTTTTAAGTGAATTTCAAAAAAATAAAGGAGTTGCATCTTATTTAAAATACAACACCTTCTTAATTTGTAATATATAATTGATGCACAAAGTATATCTTTTATACTATTTAAGCCTAAAATTTTTCAATTATTATATATTACTTTTCTAATTTATAAACTATTGATTCATATGGTCTTAACTTTAAATTTAATAAATCTAATGTACTATCCTTATAATTAGATATTAAAATACTCTTATTGTAATTTTCTAGCCCTTCAATTTCCTTTGATAAATCTACTAAGCACTCTTCTCCATAGAAGTTATTTATAACAAGTAACTTTTCACCATTATAATTTCTTTCATAAGCGTACACTTTAGGATGATCTTCTAAAAGCTGAATGTAATCTCCATAGGCTATTACATCTTCATTCTTTCTTAATTCAATAAGTTTCTTATAATGATAAAATACAGAATCCTTATTTTCTAAAGCTCTTTCAACATTTATTTTTCTATAATTATTAGCAATATTTATCCAAGGAGTTCCTGTAGTAAACCCAGCATTTTTTTCTTCATTCCATTGAACAGGAGTTCTTGAATTGTCTCTTGATTTACTCTTAAGGATTTCCATTATTTCTTTTTCATCAATTCCCTCTTCTTTTAAAATATTGAAATAGTTTATTGATTCTACATCTCTATATTCTTCAATACTTTCAAAACCTGGATTTGTCATTCCAATTTCTTCTCCTTGATATACATAAGGAGTTCCACTCATCATATGAATTGAAGTAGCTAGCATTTTTGAAGATTCATTAAAGTATTTCTTTACATCTCCAAATCTTGAATTAACTCTTGGTTGATCATGATTACACCAGAAAACAGCATTCCAGCCTCCTCCCTTAATCATTCCTCTTTGCCAATTATTAAAAAGTTTTTTTAATTCAATAAAGTCAAAATCCATTAAAGACCATTTTTGGCCATCTTTATAATCTACCTTTAAATGATGAAAATTAAATACCATTGATAATTCTTTTTCCTTAGGATTAGAATATTTTATACAGTTTTCTATAGTTGTTGATGACATTTCACCAACAGTTACTATTTCTACATCTTTACCAAAAGTTCTTTCATTAAGTTCTTTTAAATACTCATGTATTCTATGTCCATCAGTATAAAATCTTCTTCCATCACCTTCATAATCATTTTCAAATTTTTCTGGTTTAGAAATAAGATTTATAACATCTAATCTAAATCCTTTAACCCCTTTATCTATCCAGAAATTCACCACTTTATAGATTTCTTCTCTTAATTCTTTATTATCCCAGTTTAAATCAGCCTGTGAAACATCAAATAAATGTAGGTAATACTCTCCTAGCTCCTCAACGTACTCCCAAGCATTCCCTCCAAACTTTGAAATCCAATTTGTTGGCGGTTCTCCTTTTTTTCCTTCTTTAAAAATGTAATAATTTTTATATTTTTCTTCGCCCTTTAAAGCTCTTTTAAACCATTCATGCTCTGTGGAAGTATGATTAAAAACCATATCAAGCATAATATCTATATTTCTACTTTTAGCTTCCTTAACTAGCTCTTCAAAATCTTCCATAGTTCCATATCTAGGATCAATTTTATAATAATCTGCTATATCATATCCATTATCTTTTTGAGGAGATACATAAAATGGAGTCATCCAAATATAATCTACTCCTAAAGTTTTAAGATAATCTAATTTTTCAATTACTCCTCTTAAATCTCCAAGACCATCTCCATTTGAATCCTTAAATGATTTTGGATATATCTGATAAACAACACTTTTCTTAAAATCTTTCATAATTCACACCTCACACAACTTGTACGTATAAGTTATTTTAAATATATTCTAATTCACTCTTTCTGTCAACACTTGTTAAATTTTAAATATAATTTCTAATTATATTTAAATCCGTAATTTAATAGATCTTACCTAGTATTTCATGTATTATTTCACCTAAAATCTATATAAGCAAAAGGTGGAGTTACCCCCACCTTTTTATATTATTTTGAAGCCATGTTAGCTAATTTTGTCTTTGAGAACACTATTGTTAAGACGAATGGGACAACTATTGCTATTCCCATTGCAACTAAATACATTAACATACTAGATGATTGCATTGATAAGATTGCTGGTAATCCACCAACTCCTACTGAGTTTGCCATACATCCCATTGCCATTAAGAACATACCTGCTACCCCTGCTCCAATCATAGAAGCTATGAATGGATATAGATATTTTAAGTTAACCCCAAACATTGCAGGTTCAGTTACCCCTAAATATCCTGAAATACATGCTGGTATTGATATTTGTTTTTCATCTTCATCTTTTCTATTTACATATATCATAGCTAAAACTGCTGATGCTTGAGCTATATTTGATAATGCAATTATTGGCCATAAGAATGTTCCACCTATATCACTTATAAGTTGTAAATCAACTGGTAATAAAGTATGGTGTAATCCTGTTATAACTAATGGTGCATAAATCATTCCAAAAATTCCTGCAAATAACCATCCAAATGATGATGTTAAGCCCGCCACTATAACTCCTGATATTACGCTACCTATTTTCCAACCTATAGGTCCTAAAACAGTGTGTGCTAATAATACTGTTGGAATTACTGAGAAAAATGGTACTATTATCATTTGTATAGGACCTGGTGTAATCTTCTTAAATAATCTTTCTAAGTAAACAAAAGTGAATCCAACCATGATTGCTGGTAAAACTTGTGCTTGATATCCTATCATTGGAACTTGAGCAAATCCAAAGTCCCAAACTGGAGCAGCGGCTCCATTACCTGCACTATATGCATTTAATAATTGTGGAGATACTAAAGTTATACCAATAACTATTCCTAGCATTTGATCTGCTCCCATTTTCTTAGCAATTGACCAAACAACTCCTACAGGTAAGAAGTGGAATATTGCCTCACCTATTAGCCATAAGAAACTATGTGTTCCTGCCCAAAATTGAGAAATTTCAACTAAAGTCTTAGTTCCACCTTCAAATAATTTCATATCTCCAATTACATTACGGAATCCTAATATAAGCCCTCCAACTATGATAGCTGGTATTAATGGAGCAAATATTTCTGCTAAGCCTGCAACTGCTCTCTGAACTATATTCATATTCTTCTTAGCAGCCTTCTTGACTTCTTCCTTACTTTCTCCAGATACTCCAGTCTGTCCAACAAAATCATTATAAAAAGTTGCAACTTCTGGTCCAATTATTACTTGAAACTGTCCTGCTTGTGTAAAAGTTCCTTTTACACAAGGAATAGCTTTTATTTTTTCAACATCTGCTTTGCTTGTATCATTTAAAACGAATCTCATTCTTGTAGCACAGTGAGTAACTGCAGCTACGTTTTCTTTTCCGCCTATGTACTCTGTTAGTAACTTTGCATCTTTTTCAAACTTACTCATCTTTTTCTCCTCCATAACTTGTACGTATATCTTATAGCCTTATACTAACATATACGTATATGTTGTGTCAACCTTTTCATTAATCCTTTTCAAAAGTTTTTATTTACTATTTTTATCATTAAATAATAAAATATTTAACTTATAGTTAGTAGTTTAAAAATAATTAATATACAAGTTGCTAAAATATTTACAAGATGAAATTAAACTTTAAAATTTAAAACTATCAGAAATAAAAAAGAAGCCAATGAAAATTACTATAAACTCTCATTTAACTTCTCTTTATAAAACTATTTTAGGTTAATATATTTTTTATTTTAAACTTAAAAAATTAATATTATAAACCTTATTTATTCTAAATTTATTTCCTTAGAATATAATATAGTTTCTCTAGGATCATGAAAATAATCTTTTCCATTTTCATCTACAAATGGTTTATAAATTTCAACTTTTATTTTTTTAATATCTTCACCTTCCTTAGCAATAGTTGATAAGTATTCTCCATAACTAGATAATTCTTCTCCACTGCTTGTTCTTAATATATTCCCTTTTTCATCATAAACTCTTACCCAGTAATTATTCTTTTCTCTGTCATAGCCAGTAGTAACTAATTTTAATTTAATTGGAGTTGCTATTACTTCTTTAATACCAACACCCTCCTTATTCATATCATTAACTTCTATATACTTAGATAAAGATTTATCTACTTTTACAGGTACTTTAAAATTCCACTCTCCTTTAAATATGTGTCTTTTATCTCTCTCATTCCATCCCTCTTCAACTATTGAATTGAAATTTATTATAAATTCAAATTCATCTGGAATCCTCATGTTTAAGCTTGTTAAATTGTACTCTTCTACTCCAACAAAAGTATGATCATCTATGAATCTTCCTTCTAATCCTGAAACTCCACTATTATCTAACTCACTATCTGTAAAACTTACTTTAGCTTCAGCTCCGTAATCTAATTGCATTTGTTCAATTTTTTCTGCTTGTTCTTTAGTTATGTCATAATCTTTCACAGGATCATATTTATATTTTATATATTTAAAAGGTTCTTTACTTTCAATTACATAGCTTACATATAAATTCTGTCCATCACAAAGAATCTCTGACAAAGTTATTCCTACCCCATTATTAGAGACAGTCTGATTAACTTCTGTTGCATATTTTGAGTAATCCCCTTTATTCCATATTTCCTTTTGTATTCTTTCAAAAGCATTCTTTATTACTGGCACTCCATAAGCAAAAGTGCTTGTACCAACACCAATTCCAATAATTATTGCAAGTCCTGCTGCAATATTTTTAAATACTTTCTTATACCCCTTATTTATTTTATTTTTCTTTTTATACTCATGAGCCATATTTATTGCCTCATCTATAATATCATCTAAATTATTTGGTAAATTTATCTTATCTAAGTCTTTTTTATTCATCTAAATATCCCTCCTTTAAAATCTCACCTAAAGCTTGTTTTGCTCTTCTCAAATAAGTTTTAACTGTGTTTTCTGGAGTTTCCATAACCTTTGATATATCTTTTATCTTCATATCATTAAAGTACATCATGATTATTACTGTTTTATAATTATCATTTAATAAATCTATTGCATTATATAAATCTAACTTTTCCTCTGTAGATATTTCACATTTTTCTTTTCTTATCGGTGTACTTTCATCCAACATTTCATTTTTTCCTTTTTTCTTTAGAAAATCAATTGATACATTTATTAAAATTCTTGTAATCCATGTGTTAAAAAACTTTGCTTTTTTTAATTTTTCAATATTTAAAAAGGCTCTATATACCGTTTCATGTATAACTTCAAGAGCATCTTGCTCATCTTTAACATATAAAAACGCCATTTTGTATAAGTATTCTTTATTGTTTTTTATAAGGATTCCAAAGGATTCTTTATTTCCTTTCATTGATTCTTTTATTAACTTAATTTCATTTAATTTATTTTTTCTATCTATATCTAGATATGATATACTCATAGTTTTTTCCATCTTTCCCCTCCTAGCAAAAACTTTAATATCCATGTCTACATACATTAGTCTTTTTAAGTAGCTAGAAAGTTTCAAAAATTTTCATTTTTTCTTTAAGTTAGGTTTTATTTAAAAAACTTTCTAAAATATTCTTCTTTAAACACCATTCACTAAAAACTATACTAATTATAAATTAAGCAATAAAAAAAAGCATATTAAGACTTATATAAATCCTAATATGCTTCTTATAATCTTTATTTAACATATAATAAATACTCACTATTGTTCTATTAAACCTTCTCTAATTAAGAAAGCTTTAGCAACCTCTTCTGGCGATTTACCTAATACATCTACTTCATAGTTTAAGTCAATCATTTTTTCTTCATTGATCTTACCACTTAAAGAGTTTAAAACATCCTTTAATTGTGGATATTTTTCTAAAGTCTTATTGTTAACTATAGGTACTGCACTATAATTTACAAAGAATTTCTTATCATCTTCTAAAGTTTTTAAGTCAAACTTTTTAAGAAGTCCATCTGTTGAGAAAGCATCTATAGCCTGTGATTCCCCATTTGATAATGCTGAGTATCTAAGACTTCCATCTAAAGATTTAACATTTTTGAAATCCATGCCATAGTAATTCTTTAATCCAACTAAACCATCTTGTCTATTTTGGAACTCAATAGTTGGAGATAATACAAAGTCATTACTGTACTTTGATAAATCTGATATTGTATTTATCTTATACTTATCAGCTAATTCTTTTGATATAGCTATATTATAAGTATTATTAAAACCTAGGGGTTCCATTACTGTTAACCCATGTTCCTTGTTCATATTTTCTTTTATGCTATTATAATAATCTACACTATTATCAATATTATTTTCTTTCATAACATTAACAAGTAATGTTCCAGTATAATCAACATACATGTCAACATCACCTTTTTCAAGTGCTCCAAAGGCAACTGATGTTCCTCCTAGATTTAGCTTTTTTTCAACTTGTAAATCTGTTTTAGCCTGAACTAAATCTGCATACATATTTCCTAAAATAAGTTGCTCAGTAAAGTTTTTTGATCCAATAACCACTTTATCTTTTCTACTTGATATAAATGATGAAATTCCCATAAATAAAATGGCTATTATCATTATTACACTTATTATTTTAAGAACAAAAGTATTTTTCTTTTTGTTATCATTACTTAATCCCTTTGGTGTAACAGCTACCTCTATTTTTCCGAAAATAAAGTCAACTATTAAGGCTAAAATACAAGCTGGTATAGCTCCTGCTAAAATCATATTATTATTTACCGTTTGAACTCCTGAGAATACTAAGTATCCAAGTCCACCGGCACCAATAAAGGCTGCTAAAGTCATAAGCCCTACGGCTGTAACTGCTGATATTCTTATACCAGACATTATTATTGGCAATGCTAATGGTAATTGTATCTTAAATAAACTTTGATTCTTAGTAAGTCCAATTCCCTTAGCAGATTCTAATACTACTGGGTCTATGCCAGAGATTCCTGTGTAAGTATTTTTAACTATTGGAAGCAATGAATATACTACAACCATAAAGATTGCAGGTGTACTTCCTATTCCTAATATGGGAATAAGCAATCCTAGTAAGGCCATAGAAGGCACAGCTTGTACTAAGTTTACAAATCCTAGTATAGGCTTTCTTAAAAATTTGACCCTTGAAACAAGAATTCCTAAAGGAACTCCTATTAATATAGCTATTCCTATAGCCGTAATTGTTAAATATATATGTTGAACTAATAAATCTAATATTTGAGTTTTCTGTGAAATTACATATTGTAATAAATTATTCAAATATATTCACCTCCATGTCTAAGAATTGGTCGCTTAATATTGAAAGTAAACTACTTCTTGTTATAAGCCCTACCAATTTTTCTTCCGAGTTAACAACAGGTATAAATCCTACTGAGTTTTCATTCATTACAGTTAAAATATCAACTAAACTATCATCTTCATTAACTCTTAGTGGATTTTCACTCATAATTTCTGAAAGTGCTCTTGATTTTTCATTTGTAATTTTTATATCTTTAAAAGTAACAATACCTTTAAGTACATTTCCTTTATCAATAACTAATAAACTATCAACCTTATTACTTCTCATTATTTCAATTCCCTGTAATATGGTTCTAGCACCTTTAACAGATACAGGATTTTTTATCATTATATCCTTTGCTTTTATGAAGTCAGGATTATTCCAAACCCTATCTGATCCTATAAAATCTCTAACAAAATCATTTGCTGGATTTCTAAGTATATTTTCTGGAGTATCATATTGAGCTATTTTTCCTCCATTCATTATGCATATTTTATCTGCTATCTTTAAAGCTTCATCCATATCATGAGTAACAAAAATAATTGTCTTTTTAAGTTCCTCTTGAATATTAAAAAGCTCTTCCTGAAGTGAAGTACGAGTTATTGGATCTAAAGCACTAAAGGGCTCGTCCATTAAAATTATCTCAGCATCTGTAGCAAAGGCTCTTGCAAAACCTACTCTCTGTTGCTGTCCTCCACTAAGCTCTGATGGATACTTATTTAAATAAATTTCAGGATCCAATCCAACCATATTTAAAAGGTCTAAAGTTGTCTTCTCTATTTTTTCAACATCTTTGCCTTTCTTTAGTCTTGGAATAAGCTCTATATTTTCCTTTATTGTTAAATGTGGAAATAATCCATTATTCTGAATTACGTATCCAATATTTCTTCTTAATTCAATAGGGTTTTCCTTGGCTAAAGATTTCCCATTTATAAATATTTCACCAGAAGTAGGTGTTATTAACTTATTTATAAGTTTTAAAGTAGTTGTTTTACCGCATCCACTAGAACCTATTAAAACAACTAGACTTCCTTTATCAATAGTTAAAGAAATATTATCTAGTATCTTTCTGTCCCCTATTTGTTTAGATACATTTTTTATTTCTATCATAAAAATCCCCCTTTTCTTCTGACAACTTTTATTATTTTAAAAAGTTGTTAGTTCATTATAACACGATTTTAAGTTAAATTCAAATTTTAATTTGTTTAACCTAAAATTTATTTCATATAATTTATTAAATACTAAATACTATGTTAGTCTCTATTAATGGCTATATTACTATCTTCATAAGCTTTTAAAATAGTATTTAAAATAATAAAAAAACACCATTATATAAAACAGTGCTCTACATAATAAAATCTATTTATTTTTTGCCTCATTTAAAATATTCTTTACATCTGTACTAGTTCTTCTTTTATTCTTTTTACTTTTACTAAATTCATTACAAATATTATATATTAACAAATTTGTATCCTCCTTTTAATTTACATTTTAAATGAATTCTCCCTATATAGAGAATTCAACTTTCACTTAAATTATAGACATAATTTAATATTTATATATCAAAATTTTTATTTTTTTCCTTTAATTCACAGGTTTAATTGTAAGTATTAAAAATCATCTAGTTTCTCTTTTGAGTTAACAACTAGTATGAATATATTCTATTTTTTTCAACAAAAATTAAACTAATCAAATATCATTCTAAATCAACTTTAATTAGCTATAATATATGAAAATACATATTATTAATTTTTCACGCAGTACCTTTTTATAAATCTTAAATAAATAGTCCTATGATGTAAAACTATACTGAATTAATAACATACTTTTAAATTTTTTACTGGATTTATTAAGAATATTTTAGGTGTTATGTTTTTATACCATTTATCATGTTTTTATAAATTTTAAAACATTAGTATAAAATAATTTTGTACCTATTGAAGTGAAAATCCTCTTTACGAAGTGAATTACAATTTACCATATTGTAATTTAAATATTTTATCTCTCTTCTATACCTTTTTAAACCTGAGAATAAACTCTAAACTTTATTTTATTATAAAAATAATTTATTTCTATATTCTAATTTCAGCATTTAAACCCACAAGCTGAGAGTTAAGTATAACATATAAAAGTAAGAAATGCAAACATTTGTTCTCTTTTTAATTTATAATACTTGTGTAAAAGGTATTTTTTCTTATATTCAAAATATTTTTTTCTTATATTTAAAGTAAAAGAATTTATCAAATCTCATGAATAAAGTTTACAATTAATATGTTATTTACTAGTAAGTTTTATTAATAAATTACTTTGATAAATTCTCTTAACTCTATTGATCAACCTAAAAATCAATATTTAAATATAACTAAATTTAATTTCTATATAAGATTCTCTTAACTAAATATAAAACTTTTTATTTTAACCTTTATTACTAAAATGTATGTCTTTTATTAAATCATCTATTTTTTCAACAGCCTTATCTTCAGCCTTAAACTTTTCCTCTATACTAAAACCTGTTCCATCCACTAATAATTGATGGAATTTTTTTATTCCTAAGAATTTCATTATATCTTCAACATAGTCTAAGCCTTTATTAAATATCCCTTTAGTAAGCCAAGGAATTTCTCCCCCTGAAGATTGTATATAGACCATTTCTCTTTGCTTGTCATCTAACAATCCCTTAACCTCTTCTGGTGTTACTTTAATTGTTATTTTGTTTTGGACAACACAATCTATGTATTCCTTTAATGGTGCTGGGAAAGATAGTGTCCATAAAGGGGCTGCTATTACATATAAATCTGCACTTTTAAATTGTTCACTTAACTCTATTATTCTCTTTACTTCTTCCTTTGTCTTTGCATCTATACTAGCAGTCTCACAATCTACCACAGAACTTCTTCCTGAAAAATGCTTATGCTCTAATCTAGGAATAAAATCTTTGTATAAGTCCACTTCCTCTATTTCAAACTCTGGATTTAATTCTACAAATCTACTTATAAAAGCTCTTCCAATAGTCTTACTTGATGAAAGCTTCTCTGGCTTTGAGTTTACTGTAATATAAAGTAGCTTTTTCATATACTCACCTCATTTAAATTTTCTAAATTAACTTCTTTTTCTTATCTTGTGATTTTTTTAGTTTTTTATTAATAATTATCTAATTTTAAATAAGTTTTTATTTTTTAGCCAAAATAAGTTTATATTATTAAAAATACTTACCCTAAATCTTAAATTTCATTGATAATACTTATCACTTTCTTATTGACAAAAGAAAAATCAAAGAGTATATTTGAATCACAACCACCCCCTAGGGGAGGTAAAAATTTAAAAGGAGGAAAACTGTTATTCCTTTCTTTATAACAAGGGAATATGTCAGCTATAATTTTTATGATAAATAAATCAATTAATATAAAAGGTATGAGTTGTGCCGCTTGTGCTGCTAGAATCGAAAAAGTTCTAGGTAAAATGGATGGCATATCAAAAGCTAATGTTAATTTGGCAACTGAAAAATTAAATTTAGAGTTTGATGAAAATAAAATATCCTTTAAAAAAATAGAAGAAAAAATAAATAAGCTAGGTTTCTCAGTAGTTAGAAACTTAAAGAAAGAATCTTTCAGAGTTTCTGGAATGAGTTGTGCTTCCTGCGCAGCTAGAATTGAGAAAGTTTTAAATAAATTATCTGGAATATATAATGCTACTGTTAACTTTGCTAATGAAAGCCTTCAAGTTGAATATGATGAAGATGAAATTTCCTTAGAAGAAATTAAAGAAAAAGTAAAGAAACTAGGCTTTGAACTAAAAGGAAATAATAAGTCTACTTCCTTTAAGGTAGAAGGAATGAATTGTTCAGCCTGTGCAGCTAGAATTGAAAAAGTAACAAGTAAAATGGATGGTGTTGAAAGTTCTAATGTTAACTTCGCAAATTCTACTCTTAATATTTCTTTCGATAAAGATAAACTTTCTACTAATGATATAAAAGCAAAGGTAGAAAAATTAGGATATAAACTTTTAGATGCATCTCAAGAAGATGAACATGAAAAAGCAAAAGAGAATGAAACTAAAAGAATGAAAAATAGACTTATTGGCTCAGCAATATTCACAATTCCATTATTCATAATATCAATGGGACATATGGTTGGCCTTCATTTACCTAATATAATAGATTCAATGCATAATCCCTTAAACTTTGCACTTATTCAATTACTTCTTACAACTGTGGTTATATTCATATGTAGAGATTTCTTTATACATGGTTTTAAGAATTTATTTATGAGAAGTCCTAATATGGATTCCTTAATAGCTATAGGATCTGGTGCTGCATATGTTTATGGATTATTTGCAATATACCACATTTATATTGGTGACCATAGCTATGCTATGCAGTTATATTTTGAATCTGCTGGAACAATACTTACATTAATAAGTTTAGGTAAATACTTAGAAACTTTAACTAAAGGTAAAACTTCTGATGCAATAAAAAAACTTATGGGATTAGCCCCTAAAACAGCTACTCTACTTGTAGATGGCAAAGAAAAAATTGTGTCTATTGATGAAGTTCAAGTTGGTGATTTAATACTTGTTAAGCCAGGTGAGAAATTACCTGTAGACGGTAAAGTTGTAGAAGGATATACATCAATTGATGAAAGTATGCTAACTGGAGAAAGTATTCCTGCTGAAAAAAAAGTAGGAGATACAGTCTTTGGAGCTAGTATAAATAAAAATGGAAGAATAATTTATGAAGCTACAAAGGTTGGTAAGGATACTGTAATCTCTCAAATAGTTAAGTTAGTAGAAGATGCTCAAGGATCAAAAGCTCCAATTGCTAAATTAGCTGATACTATTTCAGGCTATTTTGTACCTATAGTAATATCTTTAGCCGTAATTTCAAGTTTAGCTTGGTATTTTTCTGGTGAAAGTAAAACTTTTGCACTTACAATATTTATATCTGTATTAGTAATTGCTTGTCCATGTGCTTTAGGTCTAGCTACCCCAACAGCTATTATGGTTGGTACAGGTAAAGGAGCTGAAAATGGAATACTTATTAAAAGTGGTGAAGCTTTAGAAAGTACACAAAATTTAAATACTGTTGTATTCGATAAAACAGGAACTATAACTGAAGGAAAACCTAAGGTTACAGATATTATTTGTGAAAATATTTCAAAAGATGAACTCCTTTTATTAGCAGCCTCAGCAGAAAAAGGTTCAGAACATCCTCTTGGAGAAGCTATTGTTAGAGATGCTGAAGAAAAAAATCTCAAACTAAAAAATGTTTTAGATTTTGAAGCAATACCTGGTAAGGGAATTAAGTGCTCTATTGAAAATAAATCAATTTTATTAGGTAACTATAAACTTATGAAAGATAAAAATATAAATCTTAAAAATTTATTAGCGACTTCTGAAGAACTAGCTTCAAAGGGAAAAACTCCTATGTTTATTGCTATTAATGAAAAAATAGCTGGTATAATCGCCGTTGCTGATACAGTTAAAGAAACAAGTAAAAAAGCTATAGAAACTCTACAAAAAATGGGACTTGAAGTAGTAATGTTAACAGGAGATAACCTAAAAACAGCTAAGGCTATTGCAAAAGAAGTAGGTGTAGATAGAGTTATTGCTGAGGTTCTTCCTCAAGAAAAGGCTGAAAAAATTAAAACTCTTCAAGATGAAGGCAAAAAAGTCGCTATGGTTGGTGATGGAATAAATGATGCTCCTGCTTTAGCTATTGCTGACATTGGAATGGCTATAGGTTCTGGAACTGATATAGCAATGGAATCTGCTGATATAGTTCTAATGAAAGGTGATATATTACATGTTGTTGGTGCTATTCAATTAAGCAGGCAAACAATGAAAAATATAAAGGAAAACTTATTCTGGGCATTTGGATACAACACTTTAGGTATTCCAGTAGCAATGGGAGTTCTTCATATATTTGGAGGTCCATTACTTAATCCAATGATAGGTGCCTTTGCCATGAGCTTTAGTTCAGTATCAGTATTATTAAATGCCTTAAGACTAAAAAAATTCAAACCAAACTATAAATAAGCTTTTAATTTAAATATATTATATTTAAATTTAAATTATAAACCTTTAAAATCCTTAATCACAAAATAAAAAACAGAGTCTAATGGACTCTGTTTTTTATTTTAAATTAAATTTAATACTACTTTTCTACATGGTTAATTTGCTGAGCATCTACAACTAACAATGGAATTTTATTTCCTTCAGCATCTTTTATATTATTTAAGTTTATAACTTCTTTAAACTCATTTCCTAGAGCATTAAATTCATTTCCCATAGCTTCTGGATCTACTTCTAAATTAACAATAACTTTCTTAGCATCAGTATATCCACCAGCTTCATTTTCAACAGAATTTATAGATGAATCTAGTTCAAAATTTGCTGTTCCTTCATTTTCTAAAGTTAAAGGTGATGCCTCAGTTGAGAAGCTTAAATTGAATACATCATCAAAAGTTATTCCATCTTTTAATTCAAGATTTAGTAAAGCAGGATTTAACTTAACTGTTACTCTTTGTTTTAAAGTTCCAACATTTTGAACTAAAAACTCTCTTTCAAAAGTATCTCCTGGTCTAACATTTTTAAATGACTTCTTATTTTCCTTATTTACTATCTCTGTGTCATCTCCTACTTTCCAACCTCTTTCAGCATCAATAATTTTAACATCTAATGTACCCATTGTAAGTTTTATGTCTCCATTTACTGTAGCTCTATCTGAGAACCAAGCATATGATCCAACTGCTCCTACCATTAATGTTCCGGCTAATAACATACCTAATAATTTTTTCTTCATAAAATTTCTCCCCCAAACATTTCAATTTTTTTATATATACAAAATGTATGATTACTTTAATAATCTACATAAATATTTATATTCGTTTACATTACATAATATTACTTATTTTTTACTTATTTACATTTAATTTTAAATTTATTCATTACCTAGCAGTTCTTATAGTCTTACTTTCTTTAGCTGAAAGTTCTCCATTTGAATATTTAGCTGCCACTTTAAAATTGTAAATAGTATGTCTATTTAATTTTGAAACCACAAACTCTGTAGATTCAGCTGGAACTTCTGCTAATTTCTTTCCATCTTTATATATTACATATCCCTCTAACCCCTCAGTTGTTATTGGAGCATTCCATGTTAATTTAACATTTTTCTTGTTTATTTCTGGAATTTCAAAATTTTGTACTGGATTTACTACTATCTCTCCTGAAGCTTCTTTATTAATTTTAACTTCTTTACTTGAAAGTTCTAAGTCATGAGTATTTCCATCTCCAGCTCCTACTAAAGCTGTTGTTACTCCCAAAACTTCTAATTCAGAAGAAATCTGTGGAGTTAAGTTAACTTTTACTAGATCTGAATCTTTTTCTATTTCACTTCCTAAAGAAGCTACTAATATTCTAACTTTTCCTGGCTCAACTTCTTTACTCTTTACAAATAAAGAATCACTAAATGAAGTAATTTCATTTAATTTAAATGCTTCTGCATTATACTCAAATAAATATTCTGCTGAATAAGCTTCTGTATCTCCATTTAATCCTTCAATTCCTAATATAGCATCAAATGCTGAGCCAACTTTAACTTCATCATTAACCTTTAGGGTTGAATTTCCCACAGTTGTTTTTAATTCACCAATCTGTACATTAATTCCTGTATTATCTAATCCATTGAAAGTTGAAACTTTATTATAAACAGTATTAAGTTCTAAAGCATTATTTTCCTTAAGCTTTATTTCATAATTTCCCGGATTAATTCCTTCTGGTATAGTTCCTTTAAATATAGCTGAGCTTTTTCCTTCATAATTAACCATATTTAGTGGTACATCTACTCCACCTATATCTAAAGTTATTTTTCTATCTCCTATGATACTAACTAATTGATTGAAGTTTACTTTTATTGAAACTTCATCTCCAGAATTGTAAGCTAAATCTTCATCTAAAACTTCAATTGATTGAACTGAAGCTGATGGTGAATCTTCAGAAGCATTAAACTTAAGGTAATTTAAATCAAATTCAGTATATGCCATTCTGCCTGCCCCTTCACCCTCGTAGAATAATCCTAGGTTTCCATCTGGTAACTCTGTTAAACAAGAATAAGCAAATGAACCTGGCTTAACTGTCTTATTATAAATCCAGTCAAATTCATATCTTGGTTCTCCATTGTCATAAGTTCCATTCTCATTTATTAAGCCAACCTTAACACTTCCATTTACTCTACTACTTGCGTCTGGGTTTGAGAATATAATTGCATCTTTACCATTTATTTTTCCACTATAATTTATAACACTTAATTGACAATAAGGCTCTCTTAAATAAGTATCTTCTGGAACTTCATCATGCCATGTTGCTCCTCCATCAAAACTAGTAGCAATTCTTGTATATGAACCAGTATTTCTCATAAATAATTTTAGTTGTCCATTTGGCATTTCAACTACTTGGCACTCTGTTAACTGAGTTCCTGAAGAAACTGTTTCAGAGCTTACAGAAGCTGTATCTATTGGAGATTCTCCTAACTTCCAAGTTTCACCAAAGTCATCACTATAAATTACAGCACTTGATTGGAAATTATTTTGATTAGTATAGTATATTGGGAATACTAATCTACCTTTATGCTCTCCATTTTTTATTTGAATTCCCTTTCCTGGTGCAGTTCCAAAGAATTTCATCCATTCTTTCTTAAGTCCTGGATTTAAATCCTCTGGTTCACTCCATGTTTTACCATCATCATCACTATAAATCATTTCAATATGAGCAGTTCCAACTGCCTTAAGTGGAGAATTGCTTAGTAAGGCATTTCCAACTTCTTCTCCATTTTGAATAAGGGTCTTATCATTTTTCATTACATAATCAGTTTGATTTCCTTCTGAATTATAAACAATTCCATCTTCTCTAACTGTATATTCATTATTTTGAGCATCTTTTAATATAAAATAATATTTTCCATCAATTTCTCTATATCCACTTCCACCCTCTGTATTAGGGAATCCATAACCTTCTGGAAAATGAGTTACTATAAGAAATATTCTCTCTTTTTCAATTCCATTCTCTTCTATAGTAGCTGACATAAGAGAAGTATCTATAGCTGCTGATTTACCAGGATAATCTAATATTACTTTTCCTTCTTCCCATTCCCCATTTACTTCTTTTCTTCTTATACCTACATCTATGTTATTATTAGGAGCATCATGGTCTCCATTATTTCTAACATCTATAGAAGCTAAAACTGTTCCTTTTTTAGTTGTTTCTAAAGCAGGAATTCTATATCCTCTTGATTCTAAATATCCAGGATAGAATAATTCTACTGGTTGTGTTTTATAAACATCATCTGGCAATAAACTATCTTCTAATGGTGCTTTAGCTTCTCCTGTTTTTCTTAACAAATAATTATCACTTACTGGTTTATCATAAATATTCATAAAATCTATATTTCCTCTAAATAAGTACTCATTGTACCCATTTGCTCTATGAGTTTTACCAATAAATCCACTATTAAGATTTATTGCATTTAAAAATTTAATATTTGGATCTGATACAGTTTTAACCAGAGAACCATTTAAAAATATCTTAGCTCCTATTCCCTTTTCTATTTTTAAAGCTAAAGTATTTATTCCTTTATTAAAAGTAACATCTGCACTGTGATGTACATTAAAATCTCCATTTCCTTCTTGTCTTCTAAGCTCATATCCTACTTTTCCTCCACTTACATAAAGTGAAAAATAGTTATTTGCTTTATTTCCATCACTTAAACCAATTAAACTTTGAATTGAGGTATCATTCATATTAAATCTAGTGACTATAGTTCCTTCTTCTATTGAGGAGAATTTTTCTAAATCCCCAGTTATATTTAATCTTTCTTCCTCCTTAGTTATTTTTAAGTTTCCATAGTTAGCAATTTCATCTACTTCGCCTTTGATCTCATAAACATTTAACTCTGCTATTGAAGCAAACCCATTAACCCCTTGAATTGCAGTTATTTTTATCTCTTCTGCATCAATAGGAGAATCAAAAGTTACAGTTTTAACCGAGTTATTTTCTTCCCAGGTCCCCTCTGCAACTAAAGCTTCCACTCCATTATTAATGGCATGGATTTCATACTTAGTTATAAATCCATTGCTTCCACTTGTTCTTGGTGTAATAGCTATAGAACTAACTTTTCTAGAACTTCCTAAGTTTACTGATAAACTCTGCGGAAGCGCATCACTCCCATTCCATTTTGTATGCCACATAGTATTTGTATTTCCATCAATAGCACTTGAAGCTGGATCTTGGCCCTCTTCTGAAGTTGCACTAGCTGTCATTTCTGATTGTGGAATAGCAGTTTCAATAATAGCTTGTCTATCTTCTATAATAACTGCCTTATGATTTACATTAGGATTAGCTTTTACTAAATATCCTCCCATATTAGAAATAACTAAACTTGCAACAAGTGTAGCTATAATTTTTTTACTTTTCATTAGCTCTCCCCCTTAAAATAAAATGACCTTATATTATGTATACGTTTAAACAAGCTTTAATATTACTAAAATTGTATGAAATACAATTTATACTACCCAAATTTTATATTTATCTACTAATTAATAATAACTTTCCCTAGAAATAAGTTATAATTAAGTTAAGAACCATATAATAAATACTAATGAAATAAATTAGGAGGGGTAATTATTGAAAGAACTTTTTGTAGGTTATTTGATTGTAATAAATTTAGTGGCAATAATTCTAATGTATATAGATAAACAAAAAGCTAAAAAACATCAATGGAGAATAAGTGAAGATACCTTAATAGGCATTTCTATAATAGGAGGAGGAATTGGAGCATTATGGGGAATGCATATCTTTCGTCATAAAACAAAACATGCAAAATTTACTATAGGTATTCCTTTAATAATAGCAATTCAAGCACTTTTAATTCTTTACTTTATTAGATAAATACACAAAAAGAACTGTATCAAATTAACCTTTAAAAAATTTCTAAAACTATTTTTGAAAGAGTTACTAAATACTCTCTCTCATTAATTTAAGAAATTTTTTATTAGCTTTTGATACAGTTCTATTTTTTATATTTAAATCTCTAAAAATTCTAAATTAAATTTAACTTAAAGTATATTTTGCATAAATTGCAATTAACTTTAAAAATCTCTAAATATACCCTTAACTGAATTGATTAAGAACTAGTTTTAATTTTAACTAGTTCTTAAATACATATTCTAAATTTATCTAAGGCTAATCTATCTTTAAAATCATTCTATTTGTTATTTGCTACTAATAACATCTCTCTTAAAACTTTACAAGCTACAGCCGTTGATGCTCCTGTTTGGTCATACTGTGGTGATAATTCATTAATATCAAATCCCACAATATTTAACCCCTTAAGTTTTAATATTGAATTTAAAAGTTCATTAAACTGAATTCCACCTGGTTCTGGTGTTCCTGTACCTGGGAATACAGATGGATCTAAAACATCTAAGTCTATTGTTACATAAACAGGTTTATCTTTAACCTTTTCTAAGGCATAATCTAAAGTATCACAATTAAACTTATTTGTATAAACGTGATCCTTTGCCCATAAAAATTCTTCTTTTTCACCAGAACGTATTCCAAATTGGAATATTTTATTATCTCCTACTAAATCCCAAACTCTATGTATAACAGTAGCATGAGATAGTTTTTGACCTAAATAATCTTCTCTTAAATCTGCATGAGCATCAAAGTGAATTACATGAACATCAGGATATTTTTTAAATACTCCTTTAAATGCCCCTAAAGTTACTAAATGCTCTCCACCTATCATAGCTGGTATTTTCCCATCTTCAACAACCTTAGTTGAAAAATCCTCTATTAAAGCTAATGCTCCCTCTGAATTTCCGAAAGGAAGCTCTATTTCTCCTCCATCAAAAATATTAAAATCATAAAGATCTAAGTCTTGATATGGACTATAACTTTCTAATCCCCAAGATTCTCCTCTCATTACTTGACTTGCAAACCTAGTACCTGGTCTAAAAGAAGTTGTTGAATCAAAAGGAGCTCCAAATACAACTATGCTTGATTCATCATATTCAGCTTCACACCCTATAAAAGTGCTTACATTTCTATTCATCAACATTCTCTAGCATCTCCTTAACATAATTAGGTAATGCAAAACATCCTTTATGCAAATCAGTATTATAATATTTAGTTTTTAATCCTAAATCATTCCACTTTTCTATATCAGCATTTAGTGGATCATATTTTTTTGATGCAAAACCAAATAGCCAATGTCCTGATGGATAAGTTGGTATATGAGCTTGATAAACTCTACATACTGGGAAACATTCTTTTATTCTCTTATGAGCTCTCTTCATTCCCCTTGCATACTCTTCATAGTATGGGCTTTCATGTTGATTTACAAGTATTCCATCTTCTTTTAAGGCCTTAAAGCAATTTCCATAAAATTCTCTTGTGAATAAACCTTCTCCAGGTCCAAATGGATCTGTTGAATCAACTATTATTAAGTCATATTTATTTTCAACTGAACGTACAAATTTTAATCCATCTTCAAAGAATAAACTTACTCTAGGATCATCTAATTTATTAGCTGTTTGAGGTAAATATTCTCTACAAACATCAACAACTAACTTATCAATTTCAACCATGTCTATTTTTTCTATAGTTTCATATCTTGTAAGTTCTCTTACAGTTCCACCATCTCCAGCTCCTATAACTAGTACATTTTTAATATTAGGATTTGTAGCCATTGGAACATGAACTATCATGTCATGATAAATAAATTCATCCTTTTCTGTTACCATCATAAGTCCATCTAATGTGAAGAAAGTTCCAAACTCTTGAGATTTAAAAACATCTATTCTTTGGAAATCGCTCTTTCCACTATAAAGTTGTTCATCTACTTTGATTGAAAAACGTACCTTGTCTGTATGTTCTTCTGTGTACCATAATTCCATAATTAAAATTCCTCCTAACAATCTAAAACATTTATATATTCAATTTCCATATCTTCAGGGCCTGTAACTAAACTTCCCTTTTTCTTAGAATACTCAATATAGTCTATAGTCTCCTTAGTTATAAGCTCTCCTGGGGCAAGTATTGGAATTCCTGGTGGATAACACATTACAAATTCTCCAGAAATTAATCCTTCACTTTCTCTTAAAAGAACCTTCTTCTTTTCAGCATAAAAAGCCTCTTTCGGCTTAACCTTAACTATAGGATCTATATATTCGTGGTCAAAAATATCTTTTTTATCTTTTTCATGAATTCTCTTAATCTCACTTAAAGCTGAAACTAATCTCTCAATGTTATATCTAGTATCTCCAACTGATATTATGGCAAGAATATTAGCCACATCTCCAAGCTCTATTTGAATTCCATAATCATCTCTTAATATGTCATAAACTTCTATTCCAGCAAGTCCAGTTTCTAAAGTGTTTATAGTAAGCTTAGTTACATCAAAATCATAAATATCATCACCATTATTTATTTCTTTTGAGAAAGCATAATAACCACCTATCTTATTTATTTCTTCTCTTGCATATTCAGCTATTCCAACAACCTCTTCAAATATTTTTTCTCCATTTAAGGCTAAATTTCTTCTAGCAATATCTAAAGAAGATAAAAGTAAATAAGAACCACTAGTTGTTTGTGTTAAGTTTATTATTGTTCTCACATAATCTGGCTTAATTCTATTACACTTCATAAGTAACATAGAACTCTGAGTTAATGAGCCTCCTGTTTTATGTATGCTAACTGCTGCCATATCTGCTCCTGCCTCCATAGCTGATACTGGAAGTCTTTTATCAAAATAAAAATGAGTTCCATGAGCTTCATCAACTAAGACATACATATTATTTTCATGAGCTAACTTAACTATTTCTCTTAAATTAGAGCAAATCCCATAGTATGTTGGGTTATTAACAAAAATAGCCTTAGCATCTGGATTTTCCTTAATGGCTTTTTTTATATCTTCCATTGCCATTCCTAGAGAAATTCCAAGTCTACCATGAATTCCTGGATTTATATACACAGGAGTTACCCCTGTTATTATTAAAGAATTTATTGCAGATCTATGCACATTTCTAGGCATTATAATCTTATCTCCATCTTTGCAAACACTCATTATCATGGCTTGTACAGCTGATGTGGTTCCATTAACCATGAAAAATGCCTTATCAGCATCAAAGGCCTCAGCTGCTAATTCTTCTGCATCCTTTATTACAGAAGTTGGATGACAAAGATTATCTAAGGGTTTCATTGAATTTACATCTACTGAAACACAATCTTCACCTAAAAATTCTCTTAATTCTGTATTTCCTCTTCCTTGTTTATGACCTGGTACATCAAAAGGAACAATTCTTTGATTCTTGTACCATTTTAATGCTTCATAAATAGGAGCATTTTCTTGAGAAAGTCTTTTCACAGAAATCCCTCCTTTTCTTAATAAATATTTACACCACCGTATATTTCAATCATCTCTTTTGATATTCTATCTCTTATTTCTCTTCTATCATTTGGAGATAATTCATATGGATCAGAATTAAATAAATAGTTATTTAAAACTATATCCTTAAGCATCATCTTTGTATGGAATATGTTAGATTGATAAACATTAACATCCATAGCATCGTATTTTTTTAGGGTCTCTCCATCTATATAATCTTGAATAGATTTTATATCATGGTCTATGTAGCATTTTCTACCATCAACATCTCTAGTAAATCCTCTAACTCTATAATCAATAGTTATTACATCTGAATCAAAACTTCCGATTAAGTAATCTAGAGCATTTAATGGAGATATTTTTCCACAAGTAGATACATCTATATCAACTCTAAAAGAAATTATATCGTTATTTGGATGAAACTCTGGATAAGTATGAACTGTAAGATGACTTTTATCTAAATGTCCAACTACACTATCTCTAAGCTCCAAATATGAAAGTTCTCCTTTATTACATGATGGGTCAATTAGTGCTACTGGTAATGCCTCCTCTGTTATAAGAACATTTACACTAGCTCCCTGAGGTTCATAATCTTGTTTTGAAATATTTAGGACATGAGCTCCTATCATTTCTGTAACATCACAAAGAATCTTTGTAAGACGTTCAGAATTATACTGCTCGTCTATATATTTTATATAGTCTTCCTTTTCTCTCTCTGTTTTCGCATAACAAATATCATAAATATTAAAACTTAGTGTCTTAGTAAGATTATTAAAACCATAAAGGCATATCTTTTCTTTCAACCCTAACATCAATCCTTTCTTTAAACAACTTATTTAACTGCATAAATATAAATTTTGAATTTATTATATATCACCATTTTATTTTTTTCTATAGCAAATTCTTTCTAACCCTTATTTCAAGCTATCTTCAAAGGTCATCGTTAATATTTCAGTAACAAAAACTAAGTAAAATACTTAGTATTACTAAACCTAATATTTAATAAAATAAACTAAAAAAGTATTTAAATATGCCTATTCAAAGGAATTTTAAGTAAAAATCAAAAAATCCAAAAAAACTTATTTATTAAGTTTTTTTGGATTTTGTAAATATTTTGTTAACAGCTATACATTATATTCTTCAACTATAGCTTTAAATTCTTCACTATTATCCTTAATCCACTCTTCAAAAGTTGAATTTTTAGCTTCTACAGCCTTTGCAACCTTAATTAAGAATTCTGGAACCTTGTCTTGAAGTATATCTCCATAGTAATCTCCTAAACGAGTTTCACCTATTCCTAATTTTCCACCAAAATGTAATTCAAATACATTTGATAAAACATCACCAACTTTTTTCTTTTTACCAGCGAATCCTATATCTCCTATTTCATGCATACCGCAAGAATTTGGACATCCTGAGAAACGAACTCTTGGTAATATTCCTTCCTTAATTGAATTTTCTTTTAATAATTCTACAAACTCTCTTAAAGTTTTTTGGCTTTCTAGTACTCCCATTTGACATATTGGTGTACCTATACAAGAAACACTTCTTTCAGCTAAAGTCTCTCCTCCTTTACCTTGAGTAAAGTCTAAGATAGCTTCAGCTTCTTTTCCATTTAAGTTTCTTACATATAGATTTTCATCCATACCTAATCTTACTTCTACTTCTTCTATTTTCTCTATTTTTTCTATTAATTCTTTTAATACATCTAAGCTTAATTGTCCTCCAACTGGGTGGAATAAAACAGTATATAATCCTTCTTGTTTTTGAGGTATTAATCTTTCATGTTTTATATTAGTTTTTTCACCTTTTTTACTATATTTTATATCTTCAACCTTAAGGTCTAATCCACCTTTAGCTTTCACTTCTTCTAAGTGTTTTCTAAAGCAATTTTTAAACTCTTCTTCGCCCATTCTCTCAACAATATATCTTATACGAGCTTTTCCGTGATTTTTATAATCTCCTTCAGCTACAAATAAATTAGTCATAGCTTCAAGACAATATAATACGTCCTTTTCATCTATTAACTCATCAAATTCAACAGATGTTCTTGGATTTCTTCCTAATCCTCCACCTATGTAAAGTTTAAAGGCTCTCTTACCGTTATTCTCCACAGCTAAAAATCCTAAGTCTGTAACTGTGCAATGAGCTGAATCCTCCTCTGTATTTGAAAATGCAGTTTTAATTTTTCTTGGTAAATTATAAGTATATATTTTACTCATATAATGTGCATTAGATGCTAGTGCATAAGGAGTTACATCAAAAGTTTCTCCTATTTGAACTCCTGATAAAGGATTTAAGGCTACGTTTCTTGGGAAGTTTCCACCACCGCCTCTAGTATATATTCCTTTAGTTAACCCTTCTTGCATTATGTCGCATACAGCATCTATTGATATTCCATGTAATTGTATTGCTTCACGAGTTGTTAAATGTATTTTTTCTAAGTTATATTTCTTAGCCCAGTTATATGCTTCTTCTAATAAACTTAATCCAGCAACTCCTGATGGAACTCTTAATCTCACCATGAATTCTTTTCCTCCACGGTGTGCATAAACTCCCATGCCTCCTGATGCCTTTTTAAATTCACCAACAGTCATTTCTTTATTTAAAAACTTATGTCCTTTTTCTCTAAATTCTTCAATTTCTTTTGATAAAATATCATTTAATGTATTCATTTTATATCACCTCACTAAAATTTTATGCCTCTAAATTCCATTAGTAAACAATTATTTCTTTATATATAATATAAGTAATTACTTATATAAAAACACCTTTTAAATCAAATTTTTTTCTTAAAATTATTTTTTTTACCAAATTAAATTTTATACTTTTTGTAAACAAAAATCTTTCTTTATTTACAATATTTTAAAATATATATTTTTATTATATAATATATTTATAAAATTTATAAGGAGTTGAATTTTATGGGAGAGGAAAAAATAAAGAAGGAGTTATTAGATCTCTATAGTAAATGGAGAGTTTCTGAAAAAAGCTTTTTTGAAAAATTAAAATTAAATCATGACTTTAAAAAGTTAGAAAAAGAGCAAATAAAACTTATAACAAAGAAATTTTCTGAATTCGCTAAAATTGATACACCATTGACAGAAAAAGAAATACTTGAATTAGAAGAATATTATAATAATACATTTATTTAAGGAGATGTTTTTCATGAGCGATAATAAGTTAAAAGAAGATTTAGTAAAAGTTTATAAAGAGTGGAAAGACCTTGAAAAGAAAGCTGGCAAAAAAATTAAACATCATCACGAGCTAAAAAAAGAAGAAAAAGAAGATGAGATCCAAAGATTTTCAGACTATGCAGGATTGTCAGTTCCTATAACTGAAGAAATGCTTCTATACTTAGATGAAGAATATTTTAGAGTTTAAAAAATACTTAACTTAAATTAACTAAAATAAATTTAAAATAAAAATTTTTAAGATACAAAAAAGACACATTATTTTATTAATGTGTCTTTTCTTATATAAAACTTAAATATCCTAATTTAATTACTCAAATATTCTTAAAGAGATTTAATTTTAATATCATTTTATTCCATCATAGCTGTAATCTTTTTGCTTAATAGTAATAGTACTAAACCTAATACTATACTCACTCCAGCTATTGAACCAAATAGTTCTAAAGCTCCTAGTTTTTCAACAAATGATGCTATGAATCCTGATAAGTAGTTTGCTACTCCGTTACTAGCAAGCCATACACCCATTAATAATGAAGCATATTTAGCTGGTGCTAATGAACTTACCATTGAAAGTCCTATTGGTGATAAACAAAGTTCTCCCATTGTGTTAAATAAGTAAGTTCCTACTAACCAGAACATACTAGCTTTAACTGCTGGATTTTCAACATTTCCACCTAATGACATAGTTGCGAAAACCATTAATAAGAATCCACATCCTAAAACTATCATACCCATAGCCATTTTAGTTGGGATTGATAAATCCCCTCTTTTACTATTAGCAAGTGTAAACCATAATTTTGAGAATAATGGTGCTAATATTAGTATAAATAATGGGTTTATAGATTGGAAGAATGCTACTGGTACTGTCCATCCAAATAAACTTCTATTAGTTGCATTCTCAGCAAATAATGTTAAAGTAGTACCTGCTTGTTCAAATCCTGCCCAGAAGAATACAACGAATGATGCAAGTATTAATATAACTGCAACTCTCTTCTTCTCTTGCTTAGTTAAAGGTTTCTTTTCTTTTGCAACGTCTTTTTTATTTTTTTCTCTTTTTATTTCACCAACGTGTGCTAAGTATTTTGGAGATAAAGTTATGAAGATAATTTCTCCTAATATTATACCTATACCTGCTGCTAAGAATCCGTATCTAAATCCATAGTGAAGTATTACTTCTCCTGATTTTGTAGCAAAAAAGTTTTCTGCTAATAATCCACATATTATTGGTGCTATTAAAGATCCTAAGTTTATTCCCATGTAGAATATTGTGAAAGCTGAATCTTTTCTCTTGTCACCATCTTCATATAATTGACCAACTATTGTTGATATATTTGGTTTAAAGAAAGCATTTCCTACTATTATGAACCCTAATCCTAAGTATAAAGCCCATCTAGTTTGCCATCCAAATAAAGTTAAGTTACCTAAAATCATTACTGCTGCCCCAAGCATAATTGATTTTTTCTGTCCTAAAAACTTATCTGCTATTTCTCCACCAATTATTGGAGTAAAATAAACTAAAAAAGTATAAGCTCCATATATTCTAGCTGCACTAGGTACATCATATCCTAATCCGCCAGTCACAAATGATGCTGTTAAGTAAAGCATTAATAAAGCTCTCATTCCATAGTAACTAAATCTTTCCCACATTTCTGTGAAGAATAAAAGGTATAGTCCTGCTGGATGCTTTAATCGTCCATTGCCTTTTTCTACCTCAAAATCAGTAGATTTAATTGCCTCTGCCATTTTATATTGATCCCCCTCTTTTAATTATGACCTCATTCAAATTATCAATTTATATGAATTTATCATTAAACTTATTATTTCGTTAACACATTTTTAATTATAAATACATTTTTAATTGTAATCAAACTTACTCTTAACAAATTATTGCAAGTTTCTTAATAATTTGATTATATTTCCTCTTAAATACTCCATTTTTCTATGTGTATCATAACAACACAATTGTTTTTTATAGAAAAACATATACTTAAAACTTCTATATCTAATAGAAACATTTTAACAAACTACCAAGTTTAATTGTCGAATTTTATCACTTTATTAATTTTTCCTTATTATACCTCCTTGAAAAAATCAAAATAAAAAAGCAGCCTATTTATAATAAACTGCTTTAAAATGAATATCTTAAATTATCTTCTTTCAATTCCCTTTTCATTTATCTTCCTATTAGCTACTCTCTTTAAGATTTTAAAGACTACACCAAAGATAGGAATTCCTATTAACATTCCTATTATTCCAAATAAACTTCCTCCAACTATCATAGCAAACATAACCCACAGGGCAGATAGTCCTATAGAGCTTCCAACAACTCTTGGATATATTAGATTTCCTTCTAATTGCTGAAGAACTATTATAAATATAATAAACCAAAGAGCCTTAATAGGATCTATTATTAGTATTATAAATGCTGAGGGTATTGTACCTAAAAATGCTCCAAAAACAGGTATTAATGCTGTTACTCCAATTACTACACTTATTAATAAAGCATATGGCATTTTTAAAATTATCATACCTATAAAGCATAAAACTCCTATAACTAGGGCCTCTGTGCACTGCCCTAATATGAATTTAGAAAACATTTCATTACACATATTACCTAGTTCTATAATTCTATCTGCCTTATTTTTACTAACAAAAGCATATATTATAAGTTTTAGTTGACTTATTAGTATTTCTTTACTTGCTAGCATATATATAGCTAAAATTAAGGATAAAAAGAAATTTATTACTCCATAAGTTATTCCTAGGGTAAAGTCTAATAAATATCCTAATGAGGTTCCTACTATTTGACTTGTTACCTTTAATATTTCTTTCCACATATTTAGTAACTCATTAATTATATTTTGCATCATAACTTGTGACTGTGAATTATTTATTGCATTTATCTCTAAAAACTTTTCAAATTGAGATAGGTATTCTGGAATACTATTCATTAAAGTTGAAATACTACTTAATAATTGAGGAATTACAAATAATATAAATAATGTTATAGCTAATATAAAGAGAAGAAATGTTAAAGTTATGGAAAAGCTTCTTTTCATCCCTTTAAAAAACTTACCATTTCCCAAGTGTTTTTCTATTAATTTTACTGGAATATTAAGAATAAAAGCTATGGCTATCCCCCATATAAAAGGCTTTAGTATTCCTAAAAATTTATAAAGAAAGTTCATAATGTCCTTTATATTTATGAAAAAGAATATTAAAAGTATTATATATGTTGATAAAAAAATATACTCTTTTATTTTATTATTTTTAAACTCCAATGTTTTTCCTCTCCTAAATAAATTTATAAATATGTTATAGTAATTTTTTACTATTTTATCCTTATATTATTAACTTAATTAAAAAATATTAATCTTTTATACATTAAACTTTGAAAAATATTATTAAAAAAGTATATTTTCATATGTATAATGATTATATGATTTAAATAAGAAATATATAGTTTACTTATAAACCAATTTAAGGTATAATTTATATAAAGTTTACAATTGAACTATTCAAGGAGGAAGGTTAATGGATTTAAAAGCTCTTAATCCTAATGGAAATGCTTTTTTAGTTTCTTTTACTAAAGCCAAAAAAACATATAAAAAATTTATTTCACCAACATTAAATGATTTGGGATTAACGCATAATGAATTTGAAATATTAGTTTTCTTACAGGAAAATTTAGAATATAATACTGCAAAGGATATAGTCGAATTTTCTGGTCTTTCTAAGGGATTAATTTCAAGATCTATAGAAAGCTTATTAAAAAAAGAAATGCTATCAATAAAAAAAGATGATAAAGACAAAAGAATATTTAGATTATACATATCTCCCTCTGCCAATGAAACACTTAATGTTTTAAACAAAGTAAGTAATAGATTTTTTAAGTTACTATTAGAAGATTTAAAAGATGAAGAACTTATGTTTTTCGATGAAGTTTTAAATAAAATGATTAAAAATCTAAATAACTTAAAAATCTAATTAGGCTATAAATAATTTTAAAAATGGGTCTGTATCAAAATATAAAAAATAAAACTCACAAACAATACTGTTTGTAAGTTTTATAAAGAGTTATTTTAATATAATCCCATTTTGTTATTTAACTTCATTTATATGCTTAAACATAGCCTTTATATTTTTTACATTACCATACACTGTTACCTTATCACAAACTTCAAAAGTATAATCAGGAGTTGGGAAATTAACAAACTTATCCCCTTTATCTATATTTAAAACTTCTATTTCATTTGCTTTAAGATCACTATCTCTTATGCTCTTTCCAATAAGTGTTGCCTTGTTTGAAAGATATATTTCATAAACTCCAAAGCCTTTAGTGTTAGTTATTAAAGTTAAATGCTTTGAATTAATCTTGTCCCAAATTTTAGATTGAACAATAAATTTCTCAATTTTATTTTCAAACTTTTCTAATAAAGAACTTTTATGAAAAAACAAAACAAATATAATAAAAAGAACAATTACAGCTATGGAACCTACATCTATGACACTACTAGTTATTATATTTACTGCAAAAGATATAATAGTTGCTGTACTGGCATAACTAAATCCCATAAGCCAAATAGCAAGCTTTCTTCTAGTAGGATGTTGAACTATTATCTCACTTTCTTTTGTTGTAAAACCTGTTCCTGTCAAAAGAGATGTAACTTGAAATCTGGCTTTTTCTATTGGCACCCCTGTAAGTCTAAATAATATAGCAAAGAAATCTACTATTATTAAAAATATCATTAAAAATAAAATAAATGTAAGTACTAAAACCACAAGTACCTCTCCTTCCCATTAACTATTTAAAATTATTATCTGATAATACTACAATATAGTAATTTTTCTTGTTGTTCATCATCCAATTTAATATGTTGTTCTTTAATATTACTTAAACTTTTATCCTTCTTTTCACATTCAGCTACTTTAAACACAATACCTAAAAGCAACAAAATTACAAGCAAAACTTCTCCAGCAATTAAAATCATCCTAAAAAATTTCATAATGCCTCCTAATATAGAGATTTATAAATTTCCTCCATATCTTTTATTTCCATAGATACATAATTATTTTTAAGTAATCTTTGTTGATTTTTCATTACACTTTGAGAAAATTTTTCAATTTCATCAATTGTCATACCATATTCTTTTAAATTTTTTCTTCTAATAAGATTATTTAATAAGTTTTCTAACTCTAAATAACAATCCTCTTCCTTTGCATTTATAATACTGCTTATTAATTTTGTTAATTCGCTAATTTTTCCATCTCCATTGTTTTTCTTGTAGAAATTTAATACTGCCATTAAAAATTGATAATTTGCCTCTCCATGAGGAACATGATATTTTCCTCCTAAAGGATAAGATAAGGCATGAACTGCACCAACTCCTGCATTACCAAAGGCTATTCCTGCATAATTGCTTGCAATTAAAAATTTATCCATTATAGTATTTCTATACTCTTCACCTTTTTCTATTATCTCTTTATATCCACTTAAAATCATTTCAATTGCTTTAAAGGCAAATAAATCTGTGTATGGAGTAGAATTTGGAGATAAAAATCCTTCTATACTATGTATTAATGCATCAATAGAACTATAAACAAAAGCTTTATAAGGCATTGTTTTACAAAGTTCAGGAATTAAAACTCCCTTGTCTGCATAAAGTTCGTCTACTGCTAAACCTAACTTAGTATTTTCACTCTTTATTTCTACAATAGATATGTTTGTTACCTCACTACCAGTACCACAAGTTGTAGGAACTATAATAAGCTCCTTATCTCTTATTATAGGAAGTTCTCTTTTAAATAGTTTCTTTGTACTATCTACATCTTTTAAAGCTAAAAGTTTACCTACATCTAGAATTGATCCTCCACCAATAGCTATAACTCTATTAAAATCTATATTTTTTATATCTTTAAAAATTTCATCTATAATTTCATCATTAGGTTCATTGAAATTATATTTGTCCTTTAAGACATAATTACATTTTAAATCTAAAGATTTAAAACTTCCTTCATATATTCTTCTGTTTGTAAAAACTAGGTCTTTTTCATTTAAATTTAATTCTTTTGCAAATTCAGAAGAAGTATCAAAACCTAGTATTTCCGTATTTAAACTTAAAAGTTTCATCTTAATCACCTACTAAATCACTAAAATATTTTAACTAATCGTACCTATAAAAATTACATGAATTAAAACCTTCATTTATTCTTTAATTTTTATTCACAACAAATTAATAATTTTATTATACTAAATTTTATATTTTTTCTACAACCAAAAGTATTTCCAATAAATATTTCATAAATTCCTTTATTAAAAACACAATAAAAAAATCTATAAATGTTAGAAAAACAAATAACATTTATAGATTTTAATTATCTAATTCATATAAAACTTATTTTATAAAAATTAATTTGAAAGTTTATTGCACCATTTAAAATTAATCTACTTGTCTTAATAATCTCTTCATAACATCATTAACCTTAGCTATTCCAAGATCTTCATGAGCCATTACCATTATTAATTTTACATCATTGTAAGACATATCCCATTTATATGATCTTATATCTAATATAGCATCTTCTGGCATGTATTCAAATATCATTCCAGCAACCTCTTCTGCTAAATCTAAATAATCTTCAAATAACTCTTCATCATTTAAATCTTTAAGATCAGAATTCTCTTTCATAAGACCTCTTAAGATATCCATATCTATGCTTAACTTAAAAGCAATTATATCTTCTCTTTTTGAGCTCTTACATAAATCACTTACAACTCTGGCATCAGTATTAAGTTCTATTTCTTTTTTTATTTCTTCACTATCCAACACTCTGTTTCCAAATGCAACGTACATGTAAATTACCTGCTACTCAAAATATGGTCAAAAATATCCATATTGAGAAATTTCCTTCTTCATAAAGCCTCGCCTTGCCTAAGCTACTACGATTTTTTATGGCTCTCCAAAGGCTTAAATTCCGAAGTTAGCCCTCCGTACATATATAAGTGCTTTTGATTTTAAGCTATCTTATATTCTTTAGCATTTTTAAGATTAATACTTGCGTTTAAATCTCTATCAATAGTAAATCCGCAATCGCATTTATAAATTCTATCTGATAGTTTTAAATCTTTCTTAACCTTTCCACATTGACTACAAGTCTTTGATGATGGATAAAATCTATCCACTATTCTAAGTTCTATATGATTTTCTTTGCATTTAACTGTTAACTTAGTTTTAAATTTAAAGAACTTCTGACTTGCAATAGCTTTAGATAAATGCTTATTCTTCATCATTCCTTTAACATTTAAATCTTCAATTGTTATATAGCTTGGTTTTTGCTTTATAATCGAAGATACTATTTTATTTATATAATCAGTTCGTATATTAGCTAATCTCTGATGAAGTTTTTGTACTTTGACTACTTGTTTTTGAATATTTTGACTAGTAACATTTCCTCCTTTTTCTTTTTTATTTCTTATTTTTAAACTTTCATATTTCCTTGAAAGTTTTCTTTGCTCTCTTTTTAATTTCTTTTCTACTTTTTTAACAGTAGATATTTTATTTATATTTTTAAATTTATTACCATTTGAACATATTACAAATTCCTTAATACCTAGGTCAATTCCTACGCCTTCATTATTGTGATTAAATATTTCTATACCTGTATTGCCATTAGATATTTTTATAGCTGTTTCTTCAACCAGTATAGATACATAATATCTATCAGCTTTTTGACTTACTGTACCACTTTTGACTATTGAATTTACTGGAATATAACCAAACTCTTTTAGTCTTACCCATCCTAAAGTTGGTATTTTAACTTTATGTCTTTCTAAAGTCCAATCAGTCTTATTATTTTTAGGAAAATATGCTTTTACATCTTGATTTTTCTTTTTCTTAAATCTTGGAAAGCCTTTAGCTTTTTTAAAGAAATCTCTAAAAGCTTTATCTCCATTCATAATAGCTTGTTTAGTAGCTTTTGAAGACACTTCTTTAATCCACTTCATTTCTTGATTATTAGGAATATACTTATTATTTAACCATTTTGAAAAATCCATACCACTAACAAACTTTCCTTCTCTCTCGTAAATCTCTTTGTTACGAGCAATATAAAAGTTATAGACAAATCTTGATACACCAATAGTTTGGTGTATTTTTGTTTTCTGTTCTTGTGTAGGATTAATCTCTATCTTGTATGATCTTTTCAACTTCTTCATCCTCTCTAATCTTTTTTAAATTCTCAATAACTTCATCTAATATTATTCCTTTAGTATTAGCGTATTATCTAAGAAATTCAATTTAATTTTTTAAATCACCTTTTAGATCAGAAGTTGAAACTAGTGTATAAATAATAATTCTGCAAACTCTTTTGGTCTATAGTGTTTATTAATATAATCACATCATTTTGTGACTATATTATACAATATAAGAATATATTTGATTGTATTTTTAGTAACTAGAGAGCATCTCCTTAGTTGTTTATAACTCTAAACCATATTTAACACAAATATATTTAATTAAAATTATTATTCTAAAATCTACCTATATATTTATATCACTTGTTAATGTATTATTACAAGTAATATTTTTTCTCTTGTTTAAAAAATAGTGATTTTAAGTTTCAACCTAAGATAAAGTTATATATGTATCCTTACCTTAATTATGATACTAAGAAAATAACTTTTCAATAATTCCTGTATGTTCTAACAATATATTTATACCTATAAGAATTAATATAACTCCACCTACTATTTCAGCATAGTTTTTAAATATATCTCCTAATTTTTCACCTATTATTACCCCTAAAAAACATAAAACAAAAGTTATAATACCAATTATTATTATAGTTTGAACTATAGAAATACCTAAGAATGCAAAACTAACCCCAACTGCTAAGGCATCAATACTAGTTGCAATAGCTAATACTGTAAGATTTTTAGCACTTAGCTCCTCTTTGCGTTTCATATTAGCAAATTCTCTTTCTTTATTTTTGCTAACTTCCATTGATACTGCAACCTCAGCTTTTTCTTCATCATCTTCTTTTAAAGCTTCAAAAATCATTTTTCCACCTATGAAACTTAATAATATAAATGCTATCCAATGATCAAAGGCTTTTATATAATCTGCAAAATATCTCCCAGCTCCCCATCCTATTAAAGGCATAAGCGCTTGAAATCCTCCAAAGAATAAAGCAACTTTTAATGCATCTTTAGCTTTTACTCTAGTAAGGGTTATTCCCTTAGCAACTGATACGGCAAAAGCATCCATAGCAAGGCCAAAACCAGTTAAAACAATAGATAAAATACTCATAATATATCCTCCTACTTATAAAAACTTTATAAAAAAAGACCTATATGCAGCAAAAAACTGCATATAAGTCTCGCTATTTAAGATTAAGCCAGACCAAAGCTCTTTGGTCAATTTGTTGACTTAATCACTCATTCAACTTGAGCTAACTACTCCCTCATATGGAAACAAAGTTTGTTAAATACTTTAAAACTTTATCATAAATATTTGCATAAATCAATGGTATATTACTATTAAAATTTATTAACATAAATATGTTCTTTATATTTTACTCCAATTTAAGTAAATTTATTTCACTAATTTTATATTTATTTTTATATAACATCTTAAAATATCCATAACAAACTTTTATGAAAATTATAATTTCAATTAGTGTAGTATTGATTTTTTATATGAAAAGTTAAATTGACTAACTCTTAAAAATTCATTTCTTATTAAGAAATTTAAGGATAGAGATTAATTTACTATTTAATAAATTTATCTCTATCCTTACATAACATGCTTTGACTTTTAGGTTTATGAACTTAATTATTTACCACAAGATTTTTCATGACATTTAAATTTATTAGCCATTTTTTCTTCTTCTTTTCTTACTTCGGCCATTTTTTCTTTTTCTATTTTCATTGTATGTTCTGAATCACAATGACTTATTCTATGGTGTTTTGACATATAAAATTCCTCCTTATTTTTTATTGCATAGGTAAATTTTTATATTAAAGATATTGGATTAAATTTATCCTTACCTTTACCCCCATGTTACTCTGAAGCTAGGTCTTTGTAAAAATTAATAAAGTCTCATTTATTATGATTTAAAGTTGAAATTTCTTATTTTACCTAATACTCAATATGTTTTCTGTATATTAAGCCATATCCTGCACTATTTTTAAAAACCCTCTAAAATAAAAATAATTCTAATAAACTATTATTTATTTTATTAGAATTATTATCTTTAAAGCATAAAAAAATTAAGAAATTTATAGTCTAAAACTATAAACCTCTTAATTCTCTACATTTCTACCATAATTTTATTTTAGGTTTTATTTTAGATAACTCTTTACTTTATAGCCATTACTTCATACTTAAAGTTCTATCTAAAATCAATACTTATATATGCTATTCTTATTTTTAAATATTAAAAATTAAATAGCACTCTTATTTACAGTGATTATAGTTTCTTCTCCAACTTGTGAAAGCTTATATTGGTATCCATCTTTTTCCCATGAATAAACCTTAGAATCACCATTTTCCTTATCCTTGCTAATTTTTGGCTCACCTAATACCTTCTTTATGTTTTCTAATATATTTTCTGGCTCTATTCCTTTAAAGTGAACGCTTACTGCACTTATATTTTTTGAATCATCAAGTTCTAGTATTAAGTTTGCATTATAATTAAACATTCTTGTAGAATAGCTTGAGGAAACAATAACTTTCTTTCCTTCAACATCTTCTATATTTTCATTTCCAGTTCCCTTATTTTCTGAAACCTCATTGTAAGTCTTTCCTACATAAGTTCTTAAATCATTAAAATCACTTTGATTTTCAACACTTTCTTGAACTTTTGAATCATTACCACTTGTATTGGCCTTATTATTTGATCCAACACACCCAACCAGAGATGTAACTAATAAAGAGGTCGTTAAAATACTAGCAACAATCTTTCTTTTATTCATTTTTTTCTCCCCCACCTATTTTTCATGTGTTTTTTTAAATGCAAATGTGTATGATTTGCATCTTCATCTAATTATAATATAATTTCCCCAAGGAAAAATTACAAAACTTATTTTTAAGCTCTTTTAATTAAGAAAATATACTCTAAACAAAAATATTTTATTTATTAAACTTAAAGGGAGCTCCTACATATAACCAACTGTTCTCATAAAAAAGTGTAAACCATAAGAAATTAAGAAAGAAAATATACCATAGGGCATTTCCTCCTGTAAATCCCTTAAGTCCAATTAGTGAAAGTAATCCTAAAAATCCTAAATATCTATGCTTGTTATATTCCACACTATCCCCTCCTAATAAGTATTTCTAATATAATTATACTATACAAATCAGGAAATATTTTCTATAAAACTATTTATTTATTAGCCTAGAGTATATTTATATTCAGGTCTCCCAACATTTCCACTAGTTAGTGTTACATTTACCTTTTTAACATCCTCTAAGTAATCCATATATTTTTTTATTGTTACATTGCTTATTTTTAACTCATAGGCTATTTCTCTTAGTGTCCAAACCTTTCCTTGGTTTTCTTTTAAAAACTCCATTATCCTATCTAAAGTTTTTTGATTTAATCCCTTAGGTAATTCAATCTTTTCCTCTAAAGATTTTGAAATAACATCTATATCCTGCTGACTTAAAGCCTCTCTCTTATTTAAAAGATTATTTTTTTGTTTATACTTATTTATAGCCTCCTCAAACCTTTCAAATTCAAAAGGCTTAACTAAGTAATCAGTTACCCCATAAGCAAAGGCTCTTTTCACCTCTTCAACACTATTGGCAGCAGTTATCATTATTACATCAGTTAAATACTTCTTGTATCTTAAACTTTTCAATATATCAATACCATTTTTCTTAGGAAGATATACATCTAAAAGAATTAAATCAATATTTTCTTTATCTAATACCTTTATTATTTCCTCCTCAGTTTGTACTGGTCCTAATATATCTTTAAAGCCCATATTTTCTAAAAATCTTTTATTAATAAGAGCCACCATTGGATCATCTTCTACTATAAGTATTTTCTTTCCCATTATTTTTCTCCTTTTAAAATAGTTATAATAAATATTTTCTCTTCATTGAATTCCTCAATATCAATACAACCATCATAAAGCTCAACTCTATTCTTAACTAATGATAATCCTGTTCCTCTTCCTTCTCCCTTTGAGGAAACTCCTAATTCAAATATTCTTTCCTTTATATTATTATCTATAGGTTTCCCATTATCTCTAACTTGCATCTCTATCTTTTCATCATCTTCATATAAAGTAACTTCAACTTCCTTGTTCTCAATACTTGAACATACACAAGAATCAAAAGCATTTTCTATTAAGTTACCTAAAATAGTAACAATATCATAGGAATCAACATAATTATGATTTCCAAATAAAAATGATTCCTCTGTTAAGACAAAGTTTACTCCTCTTTCTTTAGCAACTAACTCTCTACTTAAAAGTAATCCTCTCACGTAATAATCCTCTACGTTTGAAAATTTTAAAGAGTTATTTTCATGAACCTTTTGAGTTTTTAATATGTATTTTCTAGCTTCTTCATATTCACCTAGTTGAATTAATCCTAAAATTACATGTAGATTATTTCTAAATTCATGGACATTAGCTCTTAGATTCTTAACAACCTCATCAACTCCAGTTATCTCTTTTGCAATTTTTCTAATATCATTTCTATCCATTAAAGTTATTACAGAACCTAAATATTCACCCTTCTTCATAATAGGTTGTATAGTCACAAATACTTTCTTCCCCTGCACTATAATTTCTTTCATTTCTACAGGTTTATTTTCTTCTATATAAGGTAATAATTTTTTCAATACCTTATACTTTGAAAATCCATCTATAAGCTTATAGCAATTATCATTTATCTCTGTTATTTCATTATTTTTATTTAAGGCAATAATACCTTCGCTTACTGTATTTAATATTATCTTTTTTTCTTTATATAAGGCAGCAATTTCTTCTGGTTCCATTCCCCAAATTGCCTTTTTAACCTTTCTAGCAAAAAGTTTAGATATTAATATAGTAATTAAAAAAACTAAAATAAAAAGTCCCATATATTTTATTAAAGTCTTATGAGTTAAAAGTTGAATCTCATTATAATATTTACCTACCATAATAAAACCAACTTGTTTTCCATTGTACATTACAGGTTGAAACCACCTTAAGGTTTCTCCCATAGAGCCCTTCATCAAAGAATAATAACTACTTCCTTGTGTTAAAACCTCTTTCTTATCCTCATTAACAAATACCTGTCCTATTTGATTCTCATCTAAATGAGAATACTTAACCCCTCTCATATCAGCAACAACAATAATATCAACATCATTTATGGCTTCAATAAAATGTTTGGTATATTCTTGGATTCTTGAGTTTATTTCTCCATTATTGAGATCTTCCTGAATAAAAGGAATCTCACTTATACTAAAAGCAGTCTCTTTTAAGGTATTTCTTACATCTTCATCCATATATGAAAGCTTATCTTCTATAAATAAAGTAAAAGATAATGCTAGTGGAATGAAAGTTATAAGTATAGCCCATAATAATATTTTATTTTCAAATTTTACTTTCATATTTTTCACCACCGTGAAGGAATTATATCATATTGTAAAGATTACTCCAATTCTATTTTTAACTTTTAACTAATCTTTTTTTCTAAACCCATATTTTTAACTTTTTCTTGATTTTTAAATATATTTTAGATTTAAATTAAACTTAGGAAATCTCATAAAAAAAGAGTATATCATAATTTATAGCTCTAGAAAATATAGATTATATTTTCTTAAGAACATAATTATTGATATACTTCTTTTGTTAGTAAACTTATTTAATTTTAACCTTAATTAAAGTAATTTAAAGATACTCTATTTATTATGCTATTGCGTTTTTACAAGTATTTCCCTCTAAATACTCCTTTAAGTTTTCATATGATATTCCTATCATATTTCTTAAAGCCTCATCTGTATATGAACCCATATGAGGAGTTACTAAAGCTCTTGGGTATAAGCTTATTAATTTTTCATATGATTCATTTTCTAACTTTTGTCCCTCTAAGTTTTTGAAGAATACTGCTGATTCTCCTTCTAAAACGTCAGCTCCAAATCCACCTAATCTTCCTTCTTCAAGAGCTTTTACTATAGCTTCTATGTCTTGTAATTCTCCTCTTGCAGTATTGATTATAATAGCATCATTTTTCATTTTTGATATGAATTCTTCATTTATCATGTGATAATTTTGCCCTTTTATATATGGCATATGTACTGATATTACATCAGAAACTTTTAAAACTTCATCTAAAGGCATAAATTCAACTATTTCCTTAGCAGCATCACTTTGGAATACATCATATGCTACAACCTTAGCTCCTAGCCCTTTAAATAATTTAGCAGTTGTTAATCCGATTCTACCTGCTCCTAATATTCCAACTGTACAGTTTCTTATTTCTTTACTAAACATAAATCCATCTACTACAAAGTTTTTATTGCTTGTTCTATTAGTAGTGTATGCTGTATGTCTTAAAAGCATCATAGCTAAACTTACAGCTAATTCTCCTATAGCATTTGGTGAGTAACCTGGTACTCTAGCAACTTGTAATCCTAAATCCTTAGCAGCTTCTAAATCAACATGGTCAAATCCAACAGTTCTAGTTAAAACATATTTAAGACCCTTACTCTTTAATAGTTCTAAATTTTGTCTATCAGCCATACAGTTTCCTCTTACCATTATAGCCTCAGCCCCTATAGCTTCCTCTACATTTTCATGGTTTAAGTTTTTTTCAACTAAAGTTAAATCATATCCGAACTCTTCATTTAACTTATGGAAGTATGGTACCTCTGTTTCTCTAACTCCATAACATACTAATTTTATCATACGAAAAACCTCCTCTTTTCCCCATCTTTTCTTCTTTATTTTAAAAGTTAAATAAATTTTTCATATTATATATAGTTCAATGATTATTGAATTTCGTGAAGAATTTCTATTACTTCTTCCATATATTCAGCTAAAGCTTCGAAACTCGCTTCGCTTCAAACAATCTCAGCTTTTTAACGCTGAATATATTCCAGAAATAATGAAATTCTAATCACTCATTCAAATATCATCTCACTCATATCTAATATTAAAAATATGTTTTTAGTTTTAAAAAGTTTGTTAGTTTTTAAATGCTTATATTATTAAGCGAATAATCCTATGTTTTTGATTATTTGTAATATCACTATCCAGAATGGCATTGCTACTACGGCAACCACTGTTGATAGTAATGAACAGTTTGATGTTAATAAAGCTTCCTTATCAAAACTTATTGCGTAAGCTGCTGCCACTGTAGCAGTTGGAGTAGCTAACATGATAACTGTAGTAGCCATTCCTTCGAATGAAACTGGTAATATACCTGTTTTATTTAATACTACTAATAATCCTAAGTTTATAACTGGAACTAATATTATTTTTATTAAACTGTAAACCCAAGGTTCTTTTTGTCCTACTGCTTGTTTAAATGGTACTTCTGCTAAAGTAATACCTATAGCTAACCATGCAAGTGGTGAACATAATTTATCTAAGTATGTAAGTGGTTTATATAACCAAGGTAATGTTTGATCTATTCTTAAGAATGCATAACTCTTATCACCTATTTGAACTTGTGGTAACATACCTTGGAATAACCATATAAATAATCCTAAGAATGTAGCTATAATTACTGGGTTTAATAACATTTCTTTTAAATTTTTCTTTAAGTTTTCTTTGTCCATTTTTACACCTGACATTTTGATGTATCCATATGAATATAAGAAAACTCTATATGCTATGTTAAATATTGATGAGTACATAGCTCCAACTGAACCATAAACTGCTTTAACTATTGGAACTCCAAAGAAAGTTGTTGATCCAAATATAGTAAGTACTCTAAATACGTCTTGCTTGTCCCCTTTAACTCTTGCAAAGATAAACTTTGTTAATACAATTAATAATATGTAAATTACAAATCCCCATATTAGAATATTAATACCTTCATGTAATTCTTTTTGATTAATATCTTTCATGAATGAAGTAAATGCTAATGCTGGAATTGCAACTGTTAATACAACCTTAGTTAATATTTTAGATGCAGCCCCTGTTAATATATTTCTTTTTCTAATATAAAATCCTAAGAATATAATTGCTATTGATGAAAATATTGCACCTATGATTGCATTATCAGTAAGTGTTTTTTGAATGATTTCTAACATTACTAACCTTCCTCCTATTTTGTGTTTTTTTTAACATTTAAAGTTGTGTTGATTTTTGTCGAAATTTCTTCTCACAAGAATTATTGTACAAGCCTTGCCCTTTTCAAACAATTTATTTAAGTTTTTAAATAATTATTTAAGTTATTTAAGTTAAATATTTAACAAAATCAAAATTTATTAAAAGCTAAAAAAAGTCCTCAAAACAGCTTTATAAGCCATCTTAAGAACTTTCAACTATAAAATTATTATTCTTTTTATTTAGAAAGAAGTATGTATCTTACTTCATCATTAAAAAAATCCTTTGTTAATTGTTTAATTATCAACTTAGAATCTAAGGATATGTATTCTTTTAAAGCATCCTCTATAAGAGCTATCTCATTTAAATTTATTCCTTCTTTGCTCATTAATATTAATTTAAATAAATTATCTCTCTGTATTTTAGAAAACTCCCCTAAAATCCTCATAATTACATCTCCTGAAAAATCCTCTCCCTTAACCTTTCCAAGAGTTAATTTAGAGTTAGCTATTTTTTTTCTATATTCAGTCCATTTATCTCCTAAATCATCCTTTAATAATAGGAAATCTATTAAAATATGAATAAACTCATTTAAATTAACATCATAATTATTTAATACTAAAGAGCACTCCCTAAATCTTGAATCTATATTAGTAACTTTATTAAATATAATCTCTTCATTAAATATTATTAATATCTTGTCCCAATTTATATACTTTAAAATTTCACCTAATTTATTCATGAATGAAGTTATAAACAATTGATCCTTATTAGCATCTTTATTAAATAAATCAAAAAAAATTATTTTAATTTCTTCATTTTCACTATTTTTATTTAAATCAAGTAAATCCTTAAACCTATTTGTATCATTTAAATAAGTTTCATTAAATTCTTTACTTCCTAATGAATAAAAGTTAATTACAGAACCTCTTTTACTTAGATAAATCCTATTAAACTTCTCTTCACTAAATCCATTTTTATATTTTTTTCTATTACAAATTTCTTTATAATCTAAAACCTTTTTATTTAAAGAATATTCCTCACAATTTAAAACCCTAAAAAGCCCCTCTTCTCTATGACTTAAGATTTTATCACCAACATATAAAAACCTAAACTTCATAAAAAAACCTCACAAATTTCACTTTTAATACCTTATTTTCATTAAAATTATTTAATAAAAATCTAGGCAATAAAAGCTATTAATAATTATTTTATCTCAGCTAAATATAATTATATCATATTAGATTCTTTGCATTATGTAATAACTAAAATTATATCTATCAAACTAAATCTTTAAAAAGTTATCTTAAAATAAATTTCTTTAAATTAAATAAGTTACTTTAAATTAATATCTTACTTTAATTACTTTTAATTTATTAACTTACTTTCAATTAAATAAGCTACTTTAAAATAAAAAAAATATAGCTGATACAAATTTAAAATTCTTAAAATTCATATCAGCTACATTATTCATATATTTTATTTATACTATTTTTAAGAAAAAATACTTTTTAACACTATTTAACCAAAATAATTTATTACATACTTCTATAAAACTCTAATTTAAAATAACTTATTCTAAAATCTCATAATCTTAAATTTTAAGATTTATATTTCTTATGAAGCACTACTTTGTTCAAATTGGCTATTGTAAAGGCTTGAATAGAATCCACCTTTTTCTAGAAGCTCTTCATGATTTCCTTGTTCAACTATATCTCCATCCTTCATAACAAGGATTAAATCTGCATCACGTATAGTAGAAAGTCTGTGAGCTATAATAAAGCTTGTTCTTCCTTCCATAAGTTTTTCCATAGCTTTTTGTATTAAAAGCTCTGTACGAGTATCAACTGAACTTGTAGCCTCATCAAGTATTAATAGCTTAGGATCTTTTAAGAAAGCTCTAGCAATTGTTAAAAGCTGCTTTTGTCCTTGTGATATATTACTTGCTTCTTCATTTAAAACCATATTATATCCATCTGGTAAAGTTTTTACGAAATGATCAACATGAGCAGCCTTAGCAGCTTCTTTAACTTCAGCATCTGTTGCATCTAGTCTTCCATAACGTAAATTCTCCATTATAGTTCCATTAAATAACCATGTATCTTGAAGAACCATACCAAATAAGTTACGTAAATCAGCACGCTTAAAGTCTCTTATATCATGACCATCAATCTTAATACTTCCACTATTTATATCGTAGAATCTCATTAATAATTTAACTATTGTAGTTTTACCTGCTCCTGTAGGTCCAACAATAGCCACCTTTTGCCCTGGTTTAACATCTACTGAGAAATCATTTATTATTATCTTATCTTCATTATATCCAAAATGAACATCTTCAAATTCAACTTCTCCTCTTATTTCTGAAGGATCTACTGAATTAACTGGATCTTTAACCTCATCCTCTTCATCTAAGAATTCAAATACTCTCTCAGCAGCAGCCGCTGTTGATTGCATTATATTTGCAACCTGAGCCATTTGAGATATTGGTTGGTTAAATGAACGTACATATTGGATAAATGCTTGTATATCCCCAACTGTTATAACACTTTTAATTGTTAACCATCCACCAAGTATTGAAACTAAAACATATCCTAAGTTTCCTACAAAAGACATAATTGGCATCATCATACCTGATAAGAATTGAGATTTCCAAGCTGATTTATATAAAGTGTTATTTAATTCATCAAAGTCTTTAGTTGAAGCTTCTTCTCTATTGAAAGCTTTCATTATATTGTGTCCACCATAAACCTCTTCTACTTGACCATTAAGATGACCTAAGTATTCTTGTTGAGATTTAAAGTATTTTTGAGATTTCTTAACAACTAAAGATATAAGAACCATTGAAACTGGAAGTATTATAAATGTTGCTAAAGTCATAATCCAACTTATTGAGAACATCATTATTAATACTCCAATTAAAGTAACCACTGAAGTTATTATCTGTGATAAACTTTGATTTAAAGTTTGGTTCACTGTATCAACGTCATTTGTAATTCTTGATAAAACTTCTCCATTTGTTCTTGTATCAAAATAATTAAGAGGTAAAGTATCCATTTTTTCTGATATTTGCTTTCTTAAATTATAAGAAACCTTTTGAGCAACTCCTGACATTATAAAAGATTGTATAATCCCAAATAATGAACTTACTAAGTATAGAGCTACTAAAATCATTGCTATATTTCCAATGTATCCAAAATCTATAGAAGCATCTGGTACCCCGGTTATCTTTTGAACTAAACCTTCAAATATTTTAGTAGTGGCTTTACCTAAAATCTTAGGTCCTACAATTGAGAAGGCAGCACTTCCTATAGCAAATAATATTACAATAGCTATAGATAAACTATAAGGTTTTAAATAAACCCCAAGCTTTTTCATTGTTCCTTTAAAATCTTTTGCTTTTTCAACGGCTCTTGGGCCTCCGCCCATTCTACCCATTGGGCCGCCCATTCCGCCTTTTCTTTCTTTACTCATTACTTAGCTCCTCCTTTGAAAGTTGAGATAAAGCTATTTGCTTATAAACCTCACAATTTTCTAGAAGTTCTTTATGAGTTCCCTTACCAACAATCTTACCTTCATCAAGTACGATTATTTGATTAGCTCCCATAATTGTGCTTATTCTTTGTGCAACTATAAGCATTGTGCTATGTGATGTTTTCTCATTAAGAGCTTTTCTAACAGCTGCATCTGTTTTAAAGTCAAGAGCTGAGAAACTATCATCAAAAATATATACATCAGGATTTTTTACTAAAGCTCTAGCAATTGAAAGTCTTTGTTTTTGTCCACCAGATACGTTAGTACCACCTTGTGAAATTTCCTCTGCATATTTTAAAGCTTTAGTATTTATAAATTCAGAAGCTTGAGCAATATTTGCAGCCTCTTCTAATTCTTCTAATAATGCATCCTCATTACCATATTTTAAGTTACTTTCTATAGTACCTGAGAATAATATTCCCTTTTGAGGAACATAACCTATTTTTTCTCTTAAATCATGTTGAGAAACTTTTCTTATATCTGTTCCATCAACTAAGATTTCACCTTCTGTAACATCATAGAAACGTGGTACTAAATTAACTAAAGTAGATTTACCACTACCAGTTCCTCCAATGAAGGCAGTTGTTTCACCAGGCTTTGCAGTAAATGAAATATCTTTTAAAACATATTCCTCTGCACCAGGATATTTAAATGAAACATTTTTAAATTCAACATATCCTTTTTTATTTTTATTAAACTCATCATTCTTTTCAGGATCTTTTATGCTTTCTTTAGTTTCTAAAACCTCAGCTATACGTTGACCTGAAACTGATGCTCTTGGAAGCATTACTGATACCATAGATATCATTAAGAATGCCATTATGATTTGCATTGTGTATTGAATAAATGCCATCATATCCCCAACTTGCATAACTCCATCATTTACATTGTGAGCACCAACCCATACTATAAGAATAGTTATAAGGTTCATTATAAGCATCATAAGTGGCATCATTCCACCCATTATTCTACTAACAAAAAGATTTGTTCTAGTAAGATCTTTATTTACTCCATCAAACTTATTCTCTTGATATTTTTCTGTATTAAAGGCACGGATTACTAACATTCCTGTAAGTGATTCACGAGCTACTAAGTTAAGTTTATCAACAAGCTTTTGAACTAACTTGAATTTTGGAATAGCAAGTCCAAATAAAACTATTACTAAAGAAAGTATAGCAGCTAAGGCTACAGCTATTATCCATGACATTCCAGTATCTGTTTTTACAACTCTAAAAATACCTCCTAGACCTAAGATAGGTGCATAGAAAACTATTCTAAGAAGTAAAACCATAAGAGTTTGTATTTGTTGAATATCATTTGTACTACGAGTTATAAGGGAAGCTGTTGAAAATTTATCAAATTCTGCATTTGAAAATCTAACAACTTTTCCAAAAACTTTACTACGAAGATTTCTTCCAAATCCTGCTGCCACTCTTGCGGCTATTAATGTTACTGATACTGCTGCAATCATACTTCCAAAGGCTAAAAGAATCATTATTCCTCCAGTTTTTAGTATGTATTGGCTTTGTATCTTCTCTATATTCATGCCTAAATCAGTATATTGAGCTTTAATAAAAGTAGCCGCTGTTTGAGTAACCATACTCTCTGGCATACTTTCAAATTTCTCATTAATTTGCTTAAGCATATCATTCTTTTGTGCCTCTGGCATATTCTTAATCATAAAGAATGGATCTGTATTAGCAGGCATTCCTTGTATTTGTCCTTCTTTAGGAGCACTTTCTTCCATATTAGCCTTGGAATTATCAGAAGCTCCTGTAAGAGATGAATTTCCCATTACTCCTTGTAGGCCCTTTTCTTCAATTCCACCTACAACTATCATTGCCTTACCCATAATAGGATTTAATTCATTAATTATCTCTTTATCTTTAGTGTTTAATTTACAAATATTCTCCTTCTCTAAAGCTGGATAATCTTTTACATATTCATCATACTCACTTTGAGAAAGGTTACCTTTATCTAACAACGTATAATTGCTTTCTACTTTTTCTTTTTCATCTTTGCTCATAAAAAGTGTCAGTTTATCAAATTCTGATTTACTAATTACTTTTGGAACAGCATTTTCTATACCACCTTGCTGAATTCCTACATTGACTATGTTTGACATGTAATCTGGTAAAGATAAATCAAACATTGCCTGAGCAAAAAGAAGTACTATAACAGCTAAAATTGATGCCGTAAATGGTTTTAAGTATTTAATTAGCTTTGACATGTATTTCCCTCTTTTCTTTTTTTAATTTATAATGTTTTAAATTTGTATTGTCTTTGATATTAAGTTAATTCTAAAAATATGTTTTAAAATAAATACTCATTAAAACAAAGTTTTCAAATCTATTTCTTTATAAATAGTTATATTTTAATATTAATTATATTTTCATAACTATTCTATGTCAATAACTATTTTTGGTGTATAATAGTTATATGTGGTTATAATATAAAGTGTTTTGCTACAATACTAAAAACTTTAAAAATTTATTCATTTATTATATTATACATCAACTAAAATTTATAAACTTAATACAATAGGAGGTAAAAATGAATACCATAGAAAATTTAATGGGGGCTACTGAAGAACTTTACACATTATTATTGTGTTTAAATAGAAAAGTATTTAGTCATGATGATATTATTAAAAGATTGTCTATTCCTCCATCACATGCCAAAGTTATATTTCATTTACATTGTGGTGGGGAAGCTTCTGTTTCAGAAATAGCAAAAAATTTATCTATATCAAAATCAAATATGACTCCAATTATAGATAAACTTATTCAAGAAAATTTAGTTGAAAGATTTACAGATCCTAATGATAGAAGAATCATCAGAGTTAGAGTAACGGAAAAAGGGCATGAATTTTGTTTAAAACAAAGAGAAAAAACTAAAAAGCATCTTGAAGAAAAAATATCATCCCTTTCACCAGAGGAATTAGAAAGAATTAAAGATTTAGCCAAAGAACTTAATAGCATTTTTTCTAAAATAGAATAAAGTGGCTGCTAGAGCTATATCAAAATATAAAAATAAAACTTACAAACATATTCCGAGAATTACTAGATTTCTCTTCATATTGTTTGTAAGTTTTATTAAAAGTTATTTTGATACACGCACTTCATAATTTTTATTATATTAAGCCTAATTCTAATAAAGCCTTATATATTCCTTCATTTGGAACATTTTCTGTTTGCTTATATGCATGTGGTATTAAAGTTTCATGAGCATCTCCCATTGCTATTCCATATTTAACCCTTTGGAACATTTCTATATCATTTTCTCCATCTCTAAAGGCATAAGTATCCTTATCACTTAAGCCTAGCTCCTTTATTAAATGTTCTATTCCATGAGCCTTTGTACATCCTCTTCTATACATATCATAAGATGAGTGTCCTGGATGTTGCATAAACACAAATTCATCCTTAAATCTTTCAAATATATCTTTAAAATCATCTTTATTATTATCAACAATAACAAGCTTATTTGCTGAAAGCTCCTCTTCTGTCCACTCACCAGTAAAACTTTCCTCTGGAAGAGAAAAATTTTCTACCATTTTTTTAGCCACATCATTATTTAAAACATAACTTGTTTTTTGTCCTTCTAAAATAAAGTTAATATTATGTTCAACACAATAATCCATTATCTCTTTTAATTTCTCTAATTTTATATCATCATTAAGAATGACTTCATTATTTAACTCTATATATGTTCCATTAGATGCTATATATCCATCTAACTCTAATTCCTTTAATCCATCATCAACAAAGCTCATTGGACGTCCTGTAGCAAGAATTGTTAAATATCCATTTTCTTTTAATTTTTTAATTGCCTCTTTAGTTTTATTTGAAGGTTTATATAACCCTTTGCCACAATCAATTAATGTACCATCTACATCAAAAAATACTATTCCTTTTAAATTCTTCATAAGTACCCTCCTCCTTTTAATAATTACTATGATAACATACTTTTTTTCAGATTATAAATCTTTTCAACATAATTAAATGAAATGTAACCCTGTATAAAAATATAAAAATAAAACTTACAAACATATTCTGAGAATTACTAGATTTTAAGTGAAAGTCCAAATTTTAATTTGGAACCTTGAACTTATAGAGTGGAACTTTAGTTACATTGGAGTCATTTGGATAATTATTACTCCGAAGATATTACTAAAGCTCATCTAGATATTCTCTTCATACTGTTTGTAAGTTTTATAAAAGCCTATTTATTTGTTACCTATAATAAATATTATATATTAATCTCTAAATTAAACTCTTTTATTATATGCTAAAAAGCTTTCCTACTAAGTCACTTATTATTACCCATATTGAGAATTCATTTCCTCCATATGTTTGAATGAAGTTTCCTACAGTTCCACTTACTAAATTTAAGGAAATAGCCGCTAATACCATTAGGATTATTCCTCCTAAAGCACTTGTAATTATAGCTGCTGGCCATCCACCTCTTGCATTAGCAAAGATAGCTCCTGGGGCAACATCAAAATAACATGCAACTACTAGTGGTATAAGAGCAAAGGTTAATACTCCTGATGCTCCTAATAAGAATAAAGTACCTATACTTGTTATAAGTGCTATTATGAATCCAATTAATAAAGCATTTGGTCCATATGGGAATATCATAGGAATATCTAAAGCTGGAATTGAACCCTTCGCTAATTTATCTGCTATACCTTTAAATGATGGTATTATTTCTCCTAAGATCATTCTTACCCCTGTTAAAAGTATTATCATACCTGCTGCAAAAGTTATTCCTTGAATTAAAGAATAAGTAATAAGTGGCTCACTTCCATATATAGCTATTCTACTTTCTTTTCCTATAAATAAACCAACTATTATATAAACTATAAACATAACTATTGCCGCTGTTATATTTGTATCTCTAAAAAAACTTAAAGACTTTGGAAGATTTAAATTCTCTATATTTTTATCTTTTTGTCCAACAAGTTTTCCTATATAAGAACCTAATAAACAATATATTGAGGCAGTATGTCCAATAGTAAAACTATCATTTCCAGTTACATACTTAACATGTTTTCTTAATATATATGGGAATATTGTTATAACTAAAATATACATAATTAATGTGAATATGAATAACTTTAATCCACTTACATTATTTTCAATACCAACAGCTAAGAAAAGCATTGGATACCAAAATAATATATTTCCTGTTAAGTATATAGTCTTAAATCTTGTATATCTAGCAATGATTATGTTGATTACAAATCCACAAAGAAGTATTAATCCAACATAGCTTCCATACTGACCTAAAAATACATTAAAATCTCCTAATGTACTATTACTTTGAGTGTTAAATAATCCTGAAAAGGCATTAGCTAAAGGAGTAATTGAAGAAACTACTATATCTACTCCCTTAAGTAGAATTACCATTCCTATTATTCCTTTAAATATGCCTTTTAAAATAGCATCTATTGGTTTTCTTTGAAGTATTAAACCAATTGCTACTACAAGACCCATAAATAAAGCTGGATTTCTAAAAAAACTTACACAAAAATCTAATATTTCTTTCATTTTTAATAATTCCTTTTTATTTAATCTAATTTAATTTTTCTTAATTTCTTATAGCTTTTAAAATCTTTTCCTTTACTTCTTCTTTATCCATAAAGTTTGATATATAAACAAGTTTTCCACTTACTTGCCCTTCTATCTCTTCTCCAATTTCTTTTGATGTTAAAATTAAGTCCGCAGAATTTCCACATGCTGAAGTCATATCACTAGCTTCAACCTCACCATTTATTCCTTCCTCTTCAAGAATTGAATCAACTGTCATTTTTAAAAGTAAACTTGTTCCAACTCCAAATCCACATACAGTCATAATTTTCACCTACATCCCCTCCTCTCCATAGTATATAGATAGATTTAAATTTCAAAAGATCCTTTTAATACTTATCCCTTAGAAGTCAATTCCTCTCTTAAAACTTATCTACAAATAAATATTACTTATAAAATATACTAATTTAAAATATTTTATAAGTTACTTTTTGAAAAGTTTAATAAATTACATAAAAAGCTCCATTATCTCTTCTTTATTTTGAGCATTTTTAATTTTATTAACAGAATCCTCATTTATTAAGACTCTTGCTAAATCTTGTAGAGCATCTAAATGACCTGTGTTTTCCTTTGCTCCAATAACAAAAATTATTTCTATTGGATCATTATCTTCATGACCAAATTCAACTGGATTTTCTAAAGTAAGCATGCTAATACACTCTTTAAACACATAATCACCTGGTCTAGAATGAGCAATAACCACTCCTGGCATAATTGCCATATATGGTCCTAAGTCATTGATTTTCTCTAAAATGTCTTTTACATATTCATCTGTTATACTTCCATCTTTTAAAAGAGGCTCCGCAGCTAATCTAACTGCCTCTTCTTTGTTAAAAGCCTTAGCCTTGAGAATTATATTATTCTCATTTAATAAATCCCTAATAAAATTCACCAACTTTCCTTACGTTAATTTAACATCATACAAACAAAAACCCCTAATTACTTTATAAATATGTTAAATTTACCTAAGTATATTATCATTCCAAAGCATTTAAAGTCAATTTTAAAGTATATTTAAGTAAAATAACCCTTTTACATACAAAATACAAATATAAATATTTAACCATGTTAAATTTAATATCCCTATAAAATTAAATTTTACTTAAATAAAAAAAATATCACATTTATATACTAACTATTCTTTATTAACTAGAATAATTAATATACTATAAATGTGATATTTATAAATTACTTAATAATAAAATATTTTACTTTTCTAAATTTCTCTCTAAACTTAATCTTTTCTAAAATATAAATAACTTATATTAATTTAAAGCTGATATATTAGCTTCTATTAAAGATTTTATGTTAGAAAAATATAAGCTATATCCTACATTATTTGGATATATTCCACCCTTAGTTGTTAATTTAGCATAAGGGGCTGGATCCTTTGTAAATACTGTAGCCATATCTAGAACCTTTAGATCATTAGCTTTTCCAATGTCTTCAATTATAGTTGTATATTCATTTTTCTTTCTAAGAGAATTCTCTATTATAGGAACTATAGAAATATCCTTATTTCTTTCCTTTAAATTCTTAACTATTTTTTCATAGTCTTCTTTGAATTCATTAGGTTTAATTTCCTTTTGATCATTTTCACCAAATATTATGTAAGCTAAATCAAAATTATCTTTATTTTTCTCTAGTTCCTCTAAACCTACTTTAACTGTAGCTTTATCTTGTGATAAATTTGTTATATTAGCCTTTGATTTATATGTTTCTTCTAACCATTTAGAAAGACTACTTGTCCAATTACCACTTTCATCTGTTTTTCCTTCACTAAGTCCTACACCATTACCTAAAACTAAAATATTGACTTCTTCACCTTTTTTTATTTTTTCATAAGGATTTGATGTGGTCGCTTGCTTTTTATTATCTTCAGAGTTATTACTTGAATCTGAGCTATAAATTTCCATATTTTTAGCTAAAGTCTTCTTATCCCTTATGGTTCCAACAGCTATAACTAATGCTAAAGCTATTATTAAAATTATTATTGAAATATCTAGAACCTTAGATTTACTTCTACTAGAAGAATTTCTTTTAGGATTTTTAACTCTTCTTCCATTCTTCATATTTTTCCTCCATATTTTTATTTGTGAGATAAATTGTTATATACTATATATTTTACATAAAAATTGGTCTTTTTTACAGTATAAATTGCAATTTATATTTATAATTTATGAACTTTAGCCAAAAATTTCTAAAATAATCTTATAAATATTCTTGCTTATTTTATCTAAAATACAAACTTAACATTTCATATATAAACTTACTTCAAAAGTATTCTTTGAATCTTTAATTTCAATATCTCCATGATTTTTATGCACTGCTTCTTTTACATTTTCTAAGCCTATTCCGTGATTTTTCTTATCCTTTTTACTAGTTAAAAATTTGTTATTTCTCTTTTCAACTTTATTATTCTTTGAATTAATTACCTTAATATAAATTTGATTTAGATAAATTCTAGCACTAACTTGAATAACCTTTTGAATCTCTTTATCATTTATTTTTTCACAAGCTTCTATAGCATTATCAATTAAATTTCCTAGGACAATGCATAAATCTAAGTCATCAATCTTTAGCTTCTTGTTTATAATAATATCAAATCTTATATTAATTCCTTCTTTTTTACACCTCTCACATTTATCAAGACATATAGCATTTATAACCTTATTGCTACATATATTATTATCCTTATTTGTAACAATCCTCTCACTTAAGGATTGTATATAATCATCCATATTCTTATAATCTTTATTTTCTAAAAAATACTTAATAACACTCATATGATTATTCATATCATGAAGAGCTTTTCTCGCCTCACCATAGTTATTAATTACCTTCTCATAATAATTTTTTTGATAATCTAATTGTTTCTCCAAAATATTTATTTGAGAATTAGCCTTATATTCCTTAAACCTCTTGTATGTAATAAAATGTATTATTGCTAAATTAACAGCTATACTAATTGTACTTATATTAACTCTATATACTAATCCTGCATTTAATGCAATATTATCAAAAACTTTTTCAGATAATAAAACAGCTATTCCAATTGCAAATACCAGTTTAGTTTGTTTTTTTATTGTTAAGTCATTTACATTTATAATGCACTCTTTAAAGAAGTTTACTATAAATACAACTACTGTAATCATTAATATTAAAAGTATTATGAAGCAAAGAAACATAATATTATTCATGATTTTCAACACTTCTAAATCAAAAATCATAACTGAATATATAAACATTAGTATGTATTTTCCCAATGAAAGATTTAATAAATATATGGAAGACATTAATATAGACGTTGTATTTTTTTTATATAAATATACATAGTATATATATATAATTAAAGCTTCAAAAAAACAGGAAAGCTCATTAATATAAAAAATATAATTAATAAGTAAAAGAAAAAAATTTAAAATAATTGTAGTGAACACTCTCTTTTTCAGATCAATTTTCTTGTCTAAATAAAAAAAGCTAGAAATACCAATAAAAGAAATATATATTACATAAAATAATTCTATAACATTCCGTACGTACATAAAATTACATATCGCCTATTCTATTCATTAAGAATGTTTTTAACTCTTTTTTATAAACTCTTCCAACAGGTATTTCAACGCTATTTTTTAATATAATTTTATTTTGCAAAATAGAATCTATATGTGAAATATTGACTAAATAACTCCTATGACACCTTAAAAAATTTCTGCTTTTCAGTTCTTCTTCTAATGTTGCTATTTTCATATTGAAATCTATACTCTCTTTTTCTAAATTGGCAGTAATGGTCTTGTTATTAACCTCAAAAAATAATACCTCTGATAGGTCTATAAAATTAGTTTTTCCATTTATATTTATTGCATATCTAGATGGGCTAGTAAAATTTAAACTCTTTATAGCTCTTAAAAATTCTTTTTCTAATTTTTCAAAAGAAACAGGTTTCATTAAATAATTTAATGCTCCTACATCATACCCTTGAAAAACATACTCCTCACTTCCAGTTATCAAAATAGCTTGTATAAACGCATCTAATTCTCCAATTTTTCTTAACAATTCTATTCCATTCATTTCATCCATGAGTATATCGCAAAAAACTATACTATATTTTTTTGTATTTCTTTTATATACATTTAACAAATCTACTCCTGAGCAAAATTCATCAATGATGACATCCATATTATTTTTATTGCATATTTTATATAACATATCCTTTAATATATTGCGCTGGACTTTTTCATCATCGCATATTGCTATATTTAACATAATTTTACCTCCATAACATTATATTACATATAAATTATAATAATTATTCAAAATTTATTCAATTATTTCACAAAAAATATATATTTTTAAATTATTATTTAAATTAATATTGATAAAATCACATTGATTTTTTAAATTTCTTTAAAATCATCAATGAAATTTAATTTTTTCTATAATAGTTTTTGATTATAGAAAAATCATCTTTAAATTCATAAAACAAAAATAAAAAACTTTTTATTTAAAAATAAAAAAATGTTTTTAAATAAAAAGTTTTCCATCTTAATTTAATTTTAATATACCAAAATCATTGATTTTTTCTTTATTATCATAGAAGTATTTTTCATCCTTTATTGAACTATTTATAACTATATCAATATTATTATTTTTCATATTTAATTCAAAGCTATCATTTTTAGAACCATTTACAAAAATTGATTTAGTTTCTGAATCCATAGTATCAATTTCACTAACCTTATATATTCTTTTGTTTTCTGAACTTTCTGTAACCTTTAAATATCCTTTTTTAGTATCAGTATTATTAGATATATCAGTATTTTCATCTCTCATATAGAAATCTAGAACTTTAGCATTTCCATTACCATCTACTTTTAAATAACATTTTCCTAAGTCTCCACCATCTATACAAACAGTATATGTTTTTTTATCATCAACTTTAATTTCTTTTCCATCCTCACCAAAGAATTTTTTAGTAACTTTTATTTTTCCTAGCTTATAAGGAATAGATAGGTTTGGCTTATTAAAAATTCCTGTTATAATTTTATTTTTTTCTTTAGGTTTTTTATAACTAATAGTAGCAATATCATTAGTATAAACTTTATTTTCTCCAGTTCCCCAATATTGATCCTTAGGTTTTATTTTAAATTTAAATTGAATTCCATCTGTACTATCAATTATATTTTCGCCTCTATCCCAACTTATTTTATCCCCTTCAATATTTTCTTTTAAATCAATTACAGAATTATCTGAAAGGTTTACTATTTTAGAATTTTTTCCATCATAAGCTCCATTTTTCACAATTTCAAAATCCTTAGAAACAACATCTGTTATTTTTAATCCTTTAGCCATCTCTTTATCTAATATAATATTATTTGCAATCTTATCATATATTTCTTTTAAACTTTTACTATTATTTTCATTATTATCTTGACCAAATCTTGAATCAATAGTGAAATATCCTGAATTTTGCATTTTACTTAAAAGTTCTTTTGCACTATTTTTATCTTCATAAGGAATATTATCAATTAATGCTACTGAAAAAATATTAGTATCTGGATAATTGTTGTAAAATTTTTCATATTCATACAACGCCCATTCGTCTATACTTTTATAATTACCATTATTTAATTCGTCCATTAAAATCTTTTCATAGTAAGAATCTTTTTTAATCTTTGTTTTGTAAATTTGTTCCAAGTGTTTTTTATATTGTTCATAATATTCCCTACCACCTTCTAAATATTTACTTTCAAGCAACATATTCATACTCTCATTTGGATAACCATCACTAAAGAATATTACATCTTTCTTTGAATTAGAATTATTATTAAGTTCATTATTAAATATCTCGTCAGCTAGCCTCCATGAACTCTCTATATTGGTATTTCCCATTCCCTCTATATTATTGTAAGATTTTTTTATAGCTTTCTTATACTCTTCCTTTGAAGTAAAATTATTTTTATCATTAAACGAAAAAACTTCCTCAGAATATGTCCCAAAGGCAACAACTGCAATTCTAGAATCAGGAATATTATCAATAACCTTATCTACTAAAGAATTCATAGATGCTTTTAACTCATCCATATTATAGTACATACTATTAGAGGCATCCATAATTAATAATATATCCACAGGCTTAGTAACTTTTTTAGGTTTCCCTTTTACAGTTAAAGTTATTTCATAATTTCCATCTTCATCTGGCTTCTGTGATACTTCTTTAAGAATTTCAGTTCCGTCATAATCACAAATTCTTCCTTTGCTTTCGTTACCAATATCCTTAAACTGATCATCAAATCCTTTATTTTCAATACCACTAGCATTTAGGACTGGGACACTTATAAACAAACTTATTATAAGGAATACACAAAAAATTTTTCTTATATTCTTCATATCTCTCCCCACCTAACTATTTAGATAAAATTTCTACATACTTATCTTTTATCTTTTCATTTATTCCTGTCCATTTTTTTATTAAAGCTTCTTCATTAGGTTGAATAGCTTCAACATTTACATCTATCTTAATCTTTTTTCCATTATATTTTTCTTTTAAAGAATCTTCTATGGAGTCTTTTTTTATTTCTACACTTTTCAATAGTTCTTTTGTTGATTTTCCACTTTTTAATTTTGCCATGTAATAAAAATATCCATCTTCGCCATAAACCCATAGATTATTAATATCGTCTTTATTTAAAGCTATTACATTATCTTCATCTAGATTTAATTGAATTAAATTTGAATCTCCAGTCCAAGGATTTTCATTTTCATCTATCCATCTAGGTATTATACTGACTCTAACAAATTCATCACTTTTTCCAGTATTCTTAATTGAAACCAACTTGCTTATATTACTTCCATCCCATTCCTTTGGCGCATCAAAGTTTTCATCAATTTCAGTTTCTACACTCCCTATAGAAAATTTATTATTTACACTATCTATAGACGTGAAACCTTTTCCCAATACTGTTACTGATATAATACTTATAACTATCAAAATTAATAAAAGAGCTTTAACTAATCCTTTTCTTCTTTTCATAATCATTCCTCTTTTTTGAAAATCTTTAATTTATTTTTTATAAAATCGAAATTTAAAGTTAAAATAGCAATAGAAGCTATTATAAAAATAACAAAATATATTCCTAAACTACTATCTCCAGTTTTAGGAACTATTATATTGTCTATTGTATTTTTTATATTATTTTGGCTAGAATCTATATTACCTTCATTTAATTTATTACCACCTAAAAGACTTTCTTCTCCACTATAACTATCCTTGACAGCAGTAAAAATCCAATCAACTTGCGCTTTCTTATTTTTGTATTCATTTCCTGCTTCTTTTCCAGGAAACTCTGCAAAAGCCTCAAGTTTTTTAGACTCACCTGGCTTTACTTCTCCTAAATAAATGTTATTTTCTAATCCATTCTGCCCACTAACAAATCCATCATATATACAATTCCCATCATATATTACCTTAAGTTCTATCTTCTCTAATAAATCATAACTTTCCTTTTTATTGATTCTTTCAGCTCTCATAAATATTTTATAAGAATCCTTATGCTTGTTATTTAATAAAATATTTCTTTCAAGCTTATCTCCTGGAAGAATATTATCTGACCATAAAAAGGGCTCATCCCCCTGAATGAATACTATACCATCAGCATTTCCTTCTAATTCAACATTAGGGGTTGCAAATGTACTTGCAACCCCTGGCTTACATATTATTAAAAGAAATGCCATAGTAAATAAAAAGGATTTTATTAGATTCTTCATCCTTTTCACTCCTTGCATCATGGTTATAACTTAATTTAAAATATTACTTATTTATGTGCATTAGTACCTGCACCTAAAGTCTTTATAACTTGTGGTGCATCTTTCCAAGAATCGTTTACTGCACCATTAGCAGCTTGTACACCTTCTGAATCAACAACTACATCAAATTTTAATCCTTTAAATTCATTTGTAGTATCTTTTGATAATGTAACACTTTCTAATAAGTTTGCAGTTTGTCCATCTGGATTAACTATTCCATTATAGTAATAATATCCATCAGAACCTTCTATCCATTTTCCTTCTTCAGGCTTATTAGAATCAGTTAAGTTATTTTCAAAGTTTAAATTTATATTCTTTGTATCTAAATCAGGCTTTTCCTCTCCCTTAGCATCTTTCCATACTTTTTTTATCTTAACTCTAATTAATTGATCATATGTAGCTTTATTAATTACATTAACTTGTTTTGTTACCGTATCCCCCGGTAATGTATTATCAGCATCTTCCTTATTGAAATCTTCATGTATTTTTATTCCTGAATTTGGATCGCTAGGATTATCTGTACTTGCTGTTGAAAATGGGTTTGTTACAGAATCACTTGATGTAAACCAAGCTAAAGATCCTCCTATACTTCCTACTGCTAAAACACCGGCTATACATAAGCCTATTATTTTCTTCTTACTCAATTTAAATTACCTCCCAGTTTATAAATTATTTATATTATTCTTATAATTTAAATCTAACTTTTCTTTCTTGCTCCTAAAGATTTATTGAATATAAAATCAATTAAGATAATAACTACAAGTAAACCTATAAATATTAACTTGTTTTTTTGTAAGCTACTTAAAAATGCACCTAAATATGGCACTTGAAAAACAACCTTTCCAACAAGTAATTTTTCATCTAAAGGTACAGGATCTTTAGTATTATTTGCATCACCTTTTGTTATAAATTCAGTTTTTCCATCACTATTAACTATATCTATAGCTCTATGAGTTGTAACATTATTAGTTATGTCACTTTTAAAAGTTATAACATCATTTTTCTTCACCTCATTTGGTAATGTCTCCTTTACAACTACCAAATTTCCTGGCTTTATAGTAGGACTCATACTTCCAGTTAAAATATCATAAACTCTATATCCTCCTATACTAATTCCAGAATCACTTTTCTTAGCAAAAAAGCCTAGAAGTAAAAATGCTATAAGTATAGTTAAAAAACCATAAAATAAAATATTATAAAAAATTTTTATACCTTTTTTCATAATTATTCCTTTTCTTCCTTTTCAACTTTACAGATATGTAAAATATTGTTTGCAGATTATTTATAACATCTTAAGTAAATCATCTCAATACATATAGCGTGAATTGCATGTTTTATTACGTAAATGTAAATTTTTAAATATAAAAATCTATTGTTGTATTAACTAATAAATTGGTGTAATATTGAAATTATCGTAGTTTTATTGGGAAAATTTAATTCGTTATTTAGAGGTGAGTATTATGAAAAATTCATTAAGAATTAAAAAAATAATAAGTTTAATTCTATTAATTATAATTTTCTTTTGTGCAATGAAAATATATCAAAAACGTTTAGGATATTATACTGATTCAAGAGATTATGATAACTTAAGAAGTCTTTCTCCTCTATCTGATTCTTCTGTTAATAAAAGTCCAGAGGAACATAAGCAGGATGCAGAAAGTGAAAAGAACTTAAAAAATATTAATCCAGACTATAGATTTTGGATAAAAGTTGAAGGAACTAATATAGATTTTCCAGTGGTTCAAGGAAAAGATAATGATTTCTACTTACATCATAACTTTAACAAAGAAAAAAGCTTCTCAGGTTCAATTTTTGTTGACTCAGAAAATAATTTAAATGATGATTCTAATATAGTTGTTTATGGTCATAACATGAGAAATGATACTATGTTTGCCCAAATTAAACATTTTAAAAATGAAAATTTCTTCAATGCAAATAAATATGTAACTCTTTATAGAGAAGGGAAAAAATCAACATTCGAAATTTTTTCAGTTTACCAAGAAAATGCTAAGGACTTAGAATCTGAAATAAAAACAAAATTTTCAAATAAAGAAGATTATGAAAAATATTTAAAAGAACAAGAAGCAAAATCACTATTTAAAAGAGATGGTATAGATTTAAATTCTAATGATAGAATCTTAACTCTAATAACCTGTGGATATGATTTTGTTAATGCTAGAATAGTAGTGGTAGCAAAAGAAATTGATTAAAGGCCTATATATTACAAGATTAAGGTGATGTATCAAAATATAATAATAAAACTTACAAACATATTGCGAGAATTACTAGATCTAGATATTCTCTTCATACTGTTTGTAAGTTTTATAAAAAGTTATTTTGATACACGCAACTTATTAGTTATTTTAAAGTTTTTCTCTTTAATCTCCAAAGTTTTGAAACATAATCTCCATAAAGCTCTGGAATATTTAAACCTATATACATAAGTTCATCTCCACTAAGAACTATATCTTCTCCTATTATTTCATACTCTGAATCCTTATCTAAGGCTGTAAGTTTTAAATTGCTAAAGCTTTCATTTACTAAAGCCCACTGTCTAACATAGCTTACAACAACCTCATTCTTATCTTCTGAAATCATCATCCATGCAACTTCATTACTATTAAATGGGCTCTTTAATCTATATAAAGTTCCAAATTGCACAGTTTCTCTAATTTCTTTATATAAACTTATTTGTTCCTTTAATTCTTCCTTTTCTTCCTCACTTAACTTAGTTATATCAAGCTCATATCCAAAGTTTCCAGCCATGGCAGATACCCCTCTAGTTTCAAGTGGAGTTATTCTATTAGCTTGGTGATTAGGAACTGCTGAAACATGGCATCCCATGGAAATTGGAGGATAAACCATAGAGGTTCCAAACTGTATTTTTAATCTTTCTATGGCATCTGTATCATCACTTGTCCAAGTTTGAGGCATATAGTAAAGTATCCCTGGATCAAATCTTCCACCGCCACCTGAGCAGCTTTCAAATAATACATTAGGGAATCTACTTGTTATTTCCTCCATAACCCTATATAGCCCTAAAATATATCTATGTGCTGTCTCTCTTTGTCTCTCTGAAGTCAATCCTAAAGAACCCACCTCTGTCATATTCCTATTCATATCCCACTTAACATAAGATATATTAGCACTTTCAAGAATTTTACTAACAGATTCTATTATATAATCACATACTTCTTTCCTTGATAGGTCTAATATTAACTGACTTCTTGCCTGTGATCTAGTTCTTCCTGGAATATGAATACACCAATTTGGATGTTTTTCATAAAGCTTACTAATAGGTGAAATCATCTCAGGCTCAAACCATAATCCAACCTCTAGGCCCATATTATTTATATCCTTAGCAAGTTTACTAAGTCCACCCTTTAATTTATCCTCATTAACAAACCAATCTCCTAAGGAACTTTTATCATCATTTCTATTTCCAAACCATCCATCATCAAGAACAAAAAGTTCCATTCCTAGCTTTGAAGCTTCCTTAGCTATGTCCTTTATTTTAACCTCATTAAAGTCAAAATATGTGGCTTCCCAGTTATTTATAAGCACAGGTCTTACCTTATCTCTATAATTCCCTCTACACAATCTCTTTCTATAAAGATTATGATAAATTTGAGACATGCCATTTAGTCCCTTTGAGGAATAAACTAAAACTACCTCTGGTGCTTGAAACTCTTCTTTTAACTCAAGTAACCATTTAAAATCAAAAGGATTTATTCCTATTTGAGCTCTTGCATTTCTATACATATCAACTTCCACATTGGCTAAAAAGTTTCCACTATAAACTAAGCTAAAGCCATAAACATCTCCATATTCTTCATTGGCATCCTTACTACATAGGGCCATGAAAGGATTTTGAGCATGGCTACTTGCCCCTCTTCTACTTTCAATAGCTTGGCTTCCACTTCTTAAAGGATTTCTAAGAATATGTCTCTCTCTTCCCCAAGATCCTGAAAGCTGAATAAAATCAAATTCATCAGTTGTAAAATCTACATTAGTACTTAAAACTCTCTCTATATTTATCTTTTCATCACTATTATTCACTATCTTTAAACTTCTTGTAATAGCATCAAAGTTTTCAAAAACATTATATGTTAAGATAACCTCTAAGTTTTTTAAAGAATCAACTAAAGTTATTTCTAGGGAAGTAGCCTCTTCCTCACTTTCAACATACACAGCTGGTAAACCTGAAAGTCTTTGCTTTCCTTCGTAAATTCTATGTGACTTATATCTTAAATCAGTAGCTGATGTACCATCTTCATATTGAAACTCTAAGCTTGGACTTCTTAAATCAGTAGCTCCAAAGGTTGGACACTCTTGAGGTATTAACTCTAACTGAAATCCACTTATATTATCAGTATCAGCTGCAAAGCTTCCAAAACCTCTTCTTCTAAAAAAATACTCTAAGTTATCAGCTTTTAACTTTCTTCCCCAATACAAATGACTTAAATGTCCTGTCTCCATGACCTTCAAAACATAACTTGTATTCTTTGTCCTTAGATGAAAAGTTTTAAAATTCTCATTATAATTTATACTCATAATTCTCATAAAGTTATCTATTAACTCTTTCCCCCTATATTAATACTAATATTTTGTATGAACTCTTCTAAATTGATTTTAACTTCTAAAGAAAATTTAACCTTTTAAGAAAACCTTAACATTAGCTACTAAAGGCTATAAATAAAAGTCTTAATTAAACTAAATTCATTATAAAAAGTCAAATCAAAAATCTAAATAGTCTACATACAAATTATCCTTTAATAGCATTATATATTTAATTTACTTTAAATTAAATATATAAATAAAAAAAGTTCTACTTAAAAAAGTAGAACTTTTTGTGGTTGCGGGAGCAGGACTTGAACCTACGACCTTCGGGTTATGAGCCCGACGAGCTACCAGCTGCTCCATCCCGCGTCATTAAATTATCTCTCTGACTTGTATTAAGTATATTCCTAATTCTCTAATAAGTCAAATGTTATTTTAAGAAAATATTTTTTATTTCTATATTAAATACTCTTAGGCTACTTATAGACTCAATAAGAAATTTACTTTTTTATTTTTATAACTTAAATATCTTTCTTCGTATTATATTTAATTTAGCAATTTTAATATAAATATAATATCCCCAAACTCCACTTAAAGTATTACATATAAGATCATTTACTTCAAAAAACCTTTTTGTATTAGGAAAAACTAAAGATAATATAACTTGGGAACTCTCTATGAATAAAGACATAAAAAAACAGAATTTTAATACTGTACTTAATGAAGGTATATATGAATCTTCTTTTAACTTATTTTTATTCTGCAATTCAAAGCTTTCTAAAATTTTATTGATTTTATCTATAATTCCTTTTCCTAAAGTTAATTTTTCTTCATCTATACTATAAAAATAGCAAAGAAAAAATGCCATTGGACTTAACATAATTGAATTTCCTATTAGCTGATAAATAACATCTCGCAATCCTCCTTCATGGTATATTTGCTTTATACTCCACAGAGGACTAAGCCAAATTTCTGGCGGATTATAAATAAGATTATTTCCCCAAGCTATGGTCAATGGAAAATACACCTTAGAAGCAACTCCAATTAAGTAAATACAAAATAAATCAAAGATAAATTCTTCATTAGAATATATTTGCTTATATGTGTATTCTTCTTTAATTATTCCTTTAATTTTAATTGCTCCTCTAAATAAACAAAATAGTAAAATTCCTACTACTAAAAATGTGTTTTGGGAAATAATAATCATAAATTCTCCTTTAAATTCTAAATTTTAATTAATATATTATTTAAGTTAATGTTGACTTCTAAATACAGTATTAATACTAAAAAGACTTATATTATTCATTAATATAATCTTATAAATATTCTTTAGAAATCAGAATCTCATAAAATAAATAGCTTTATATTACTTTATTAAGTATAGCCTCTTTATTTTTATTTTAATCAAATTAATCACAAAAATAAGCTGTATCAAAACTCCTTAAACCTCTTACAAATCTAGCTAAAAAATAAATGAAATTAATTAGGGATTTATAAGTTTATTTATAAGTTATTTTGATACAGCTTTCTAAAATTAAGCTTCTGTTACAAGCTCTTCTTCTTTATCCTTTTTTTCTTTACCATTTGCTTCTGTAAAGATATTTTCTGTAGCAGATAATTCTCTTAAGTAATCAATAAACCCATCTCTAAGATCTGGTCTTCTTAAAGCATATTCAACAGTCGCTTCTAAGAACCCTAATTTATCTCCCACATCATATCTTCTTCCTTCAAAGTCATAAGCATACATAGCTTCTTCGCTCATAAGCTCTAAAAGTGCATCTGTTAATTGAATTTCTCCACCTTTACCAGGTTTTGTGTTTTCTAATATATCAAATATTCTTGGAGTTACTATATATCTTCCTAGTATAGCAACATTTGAAGGTGCTTCTTCTGGTGATGGCTTTTCAACTAAGCCTTTTACTTTATAAACTCTACCTTCAATGTGTTTTCCATTAACTATTCCGTATTTAGAAACATTTTCCTCTGGAACAGTTTGAACACCTAATACACTAGTTCTATATTCATTATAACAATCAATTAATTGCTTTAAGCATGGCTTTTCTTCATTATAAACTACATCATCACCAAGTAATATGGCAAAAGGCTCATCCCCTACAAAAGTCTTAGCACAGTAGATAGCATGTCCAAGTCCTCTTGGTTCTTTTTGTCTTATATAATGGATATCAACCATATCTGATATATCTCTAACTAAATCTAAAAGTTCAGTCTTTCCTGACTTTTCAAGTTCCATTTCAAGTTCCACATTACGGTCAAAGTGATCTTCAATTGATTTTTTACTTCTTCCTGTAATAACAAGTATTTCCTCTATACCTGAAGCTATAGCTTCCTCTATTATGTATTGAATAGTTGGCTTATCAACTATTGGAAGCATCTCCTTAGGTTGTGCCTTTGTTGCAGGTAAAAATCTAGTACCAAGACCTGCTGCTGGTATTATAGCTTTTCTTATTTTATTGTTCATCCTCTTATCCCCTTGTAAATCAAAATTTTAATATTAAGTTCTAATTTAAAGTGCATTTGATTTTGAAATAGACCTGTAAGACCATCTTAATAGCAACTCTTTGCGAAATTAAGTTAGGTCTTTAAGGTAATTTCAAAATCAAAACTAGCTAAAAATAAATCTTAATATGAAGTTTATTTAAAGTTTTTCATTCCAACGCATTGCCATTTCCAGAAGTCTTTGCACATGTCCTCTAAGTTTTTCTCAGCCTTCCATCCAAGTTCTTTTTCTGCCTTTGATGGATCTGCAAAACTTATAGCAATATCTCCCGCTCTTCTATCTACTATTTTATAAGGTATTTCCTTACCTGATGCCTTTGAAAAAGCTTTTATTATATCTAATACAGAATATCCTTGTCCAGTTCCTAGATTATATGTGCTAATCCCAGAACCATCCTTTAACTTTTTCATAGCAGCTACATGTCCTCTTGCTAAGTCTACAACATGTATATAATCCCTTACACCAGTTCCATCTGGAGTGTTATAATCATCTCCAAATACTCTTACGTAGTCTAATTCACCATCAGCCACCTTTGAAACATAAGGCATAAGGTTATTTGGTATTCCATTAGGTAATTCTCCAATTAATCCACTTTCATGAGCGCCAACTGGATTAAAGTATCTAAGAAGTACAATATCCCATGAATTATCTGAAATATATAAATCTCTTAAAATCTCCTCTATCATAGCCTTACATCTACCATATGGATTTGTTGCAAAACCTGCTTGAAGTCCTTCATGTACGGGTACTATTTCACTTTCTCCATAAACAGTAGCTGAAGAACTAAATATAAATTTCTTAACATTATGATTTCTCATACTTGTTAAAAGATTTAAAGTTCCAATAATATTGTTATTATAATATTCTAAAGGTTTTTCTACTGATTCCCCTACTGCCTTAAGAGAAGCAAAGTGTATAACAGCATCTATTTTTTCATTTTTAAAAACCTTATCTATATCTTCAAAATTTACTAAATCGCCTTCGTAAAACTTTATATGCTTTCCTGTTATTTTTTCAACTATATCCTTAACTTCTTTTCTACTATTTACTAAGTTATCAATAACAACTACAGAATTATTATCATCCCTTAATAATTCTACTATTGTATGGCTTCCTATATAGCCAATTCCACCAGTTAATAATATATTCATTTAAACTTCTCCCTCACCAAAAAATTACAGCTTAAATTATAGCATAAATTTATTTAAAATTTCAAATTATATACTATTTATATAGAAAACTCTCCCTTTATTGCTTTAAATATACTATTATTTTTTAATAACTCTTTTATTATTTTTAATACTTTATCTTCTCTAAAAATATCATTACTTACTACAAATGTCTCTTCTATTATCTCTTCTATTAAATTTCTTCCCTCTATAATATCCTCTTTTAAAAGCTCTGCTGCTTCCTTCCATTTCAGTAAGTTATCTTCTCTTATTAAAATCTCCACTTCTTCTATTATTTCCTCACTTATACTTTCCATAATATATTCTATGGACTTTTCAAATTTTAAAATATTTATATCCTTTCTTATTTTATATGGGCTTAATAAAAAGGTCTTTATACTGTTTTTTATTGAAGTTTCTAATAGTCTCTCTGGACATAGGCTTTTATACTCTCTCCCTCCAAAGTTATAAGCCATTCTTAAAGAAAATTCTTTAAGATTCTTATCATAGCTTCCTCTTACTCTTCTTATAAATTCTCTCTTAACTTTCCTGTTAATTCCTAAGGATAAGATTGCCAATCTTCCATATTTATAAGATGGCTTATATTCATTTATTAAGGAACTTTTTTCTTTTATTTTATTTATTAAAACTTCTTCACTTTGATTTATTATTTTTTCTATTACACCCTCATTACTTAATACCTTTTTCTCTTCATCATAGGGAAATATTACTCTCTCCATTATTAAATTTAAATAATACTCTTCTCTTCCCCTAATTATTATTGAAGCCTCTTCCTCTCCTAATTCCTCCAATAAATTTTGAAAGTTATCTTTCAAAAAAGAATTAAAAATATTAGGCATATGATATGCCTCTTTTTCATTTAATACATTCATAAAATTACTTTCACTATTGTCAAATTCAGAAGAAAAACAATCCTTATAAATAGATTTTTCATAAATATATATATTAGTTTTATTTAAATATCCATTTATAAGTAAGTATTTTAAAACTTCTAAATTTCTTTCAAAAGCCTCTTCTTCAGTATTAAAAAGCCATATTATCTCATCACTACTAGCTAAATTTCTTCTAGTCTCATAACTTAATAATTGATTCCTAAATTCATTAATGTTTCCACTATAATCAGCTAAAATAAAATCCTTCTCTTTATTATGTAAAATTTCTTCTCCCCTAAAATTTCCTTCTAATCTTATATCACTAAATATTAAATTACTACTATTATGATTATCCTTCTCAATAAAAAGACTCTCTAATATATAGAAAAACTTGAATTTTAATTCTTCTTGAGATTTTTCGTTATAATTCTCTTTATAACCTATATGAAAATAAATATAAGCTAAATCTTTAATATTATCTAAAAAACACTTATCTAAATCCTTATTACAAATCAAATTCCCCTTAACAAAAAGCTCATTATTATTAAAAACATAACTTTTTCCACTTTTTCTTTCCCTAAACTCAATCTTATATTGAAAATTATTATCCAAACTATTTATCCTAAATAAAAACTCTTCCAAAATCCTCTTAAACTCTACTTTTTTATTAATAATGCATTGTGAGTATGGCGTTCCAATAAATTTAAACTTATTAGAATCCTTTTTAAAAAGCACTTCAAAATTTGGATCTCCCATATTATTAAAAAACTTATTCACTAATTTATTTTCTCTTGCTTCATTGGTATTTTTATATGTTTTATTAAACTCTCCACTTGATCCAATAAGATTAGAAATTAATTTCTTTCTATATTCATAATCTCCACCTAATAACTGAATTTTCTTTTTAAATTTAAAATTAAATCTAGACTTAATCTCCTCTTCCACAAAGACTTCAAAGGATTTATTGCTATTATCCATTAATTCAAATTCTTCTAGTTTAAGAAGTTTAAAAAACTCTTTTAATTCCTCTTCTAATTTCTTATTAATATTATTATGAGAAATTCCAATAAATTTTTCTAAAATACTTTTTCTAAAATCATAATAAAACTCTTCCATAAAATGAGTATTATCAAAAACAATTTTCATAGATTTCTCACTATATTTTTCTAAGCTTTTTAAAAAGCCGTAATAATTTTCATAACAATCACTATTATTTATAATGCTCTTAATTTCATCAAGAAACTTGTTAGCTGCTTCATAATCCTTCCCTACATCAGAGCCTAAACTTTTAGTTATAATTCTTCCATTTCCCTTATAATCCTTTAAAATAGGGTGCTTAAAGTTTACTGTAAGAACCCCCTTATTCTTTGGCTCTAGTAATGAAACTCCCTTTTCTCTTAACTTATTCATAAATTCACCTTCCATAATCCAAATAAAAATAGCTAATATCTTAATCCTTAACTAGAATATAAATAAAAATTAATACTAAAACTAAAATATAAGCTAATTTATATTTAAATTATAGATGAATTTATATGCGCATATTATGCTCACAGTATAATATTAATAATAAATTTAAAGCTTATAGCTTTAATTATCCCATATTTTAAAGCAACATAAATTGTAGGTTAAACTACAAAAAACTATTAATATAAATTATTTCTTTACTATATGGATAAAAATACTACTTAAAAAGCACTGATTATTTAAAATAAAAAATAAAAATAGACAATTCTCTTCTAAAAAGATATTGTCTATTTTAATAATTCATAAAAATCTTATCCATATTAAGTTTCTCCTATAATTTTTTCCTTTGATCTTTATAGTTAAATCACATTATTCAAAGTTTTTCATTTCTTCCCTAAGTTTTTTTAGTATTCTTTCCTTTCTCCATCTTGATTTTGAATAAGTAGTAATATGCTTATGCTCTTGGCAATATTTCTGAAAGTTTCCTCTATCTTTGTATACATAAAGTATAAATTCCCTATCGCTTTTTGAAATATTAGCTAAAGCTTTTACGAAAGCTCTCATTTTTTCTCTTTCAACATATTCATCCTCTATGGAAATATCATCCTTAATTGTCTCACCAATAGTAATACCTTCCCCTATAGGACTATCTAAACTTGAAAAATCAAGTCTATTCTCCTTCTTCTTACACATAGTTCCAAGTTTATTCTTAACATTTGTACTAATAAAAAATATAAACTCAGAACCATGCTCTCCATCAAATTTACTTATGGATTCAATAATAACACTTCTAGCTATTTGCTTTAAATCATCAACATCATAACCATTAATAAAAAACCTAGTAGAGTATTTATGAATTAACCCTTCATAAATAGAAACAATCTCAGCCATAGCACACTTATCACCCTTTTTACCCCTAATAATTAACTCATTTAAAGCTTCCTTATTTCCCTTTTCCCCCAAAAGTCTAAGTTCCCTAGCAGTCTTATTAATAAATCTTTGCTTCTTTTCTGCCATACCTAATTATCCCCCTTAAAATGCAGAATTTTAAAATACCTATTAATATACCTAGTTATGTTTTTAATTTTAAATTAAATAGTTTTTGTTTTTCATAATATATAAAGTTATGTTATTTATTGTAAATTCATCTTACCATTTAAACATTTACATTTCAACAGAATAACAAATTATTCTATATTTTTTAACAATAAATACATATTAAAACCTCTTCACTATTTAAATATGCTCTAGTAGGAGAAAAAGCTGTAATATTATGTTAAGTTTCTTTAAATATTGGCTTAATATAATGAAACTTAATCATAAAAAATAAACATCAAAAAAATATCTGTGTAGAATCTAGACAAAAAAAATCAATAAAATCCAGTAGAGAATTTAAATCAACTCTCTACTGGATTTTATTAATGAAAATTATACAGTAATAATCTCTTTTTCAATTTCTTTTTTGAATAAAGATTCTTTTTCTGATAAATTATTTAGATATTCAACAAATCCTTCTCTAAGCTCTGGTCTTCTTAAAGCATATTCAACAGTAGCTTCTAAGAATCCAAGTTTATCTCCAACATCATATCTTCTTCCCTTAAAGTCATAAGCATACATTGCTTCTTGTCCCATAAGTTCTAAAAGAGCATCTGTTAATTGAATTTCTCCACCCTTTCCAGGCTTAGTATTTTCTAAAATATCAAATATTCTTGGAGTTACTATGTATCTTCCTAATATAGCAACATTTGAAGGGGCTTCTTCAACAGATGGTTTTTCAACCAATCCCTTAACCTTATAAACTTTTCCTTCAATATGTTTTCCATCTACTATTCCATACTTAGAAACATGACTTTCTGGAACGGTTTGAACTCCTAATACACTAGTTTTATACTCATTATAACAATCAATTAACTGTTTTAAACATGGTTTTTCCTCATTATAAACTACATCATCCCCAAGTAGTATAGCAAAAGGTTCATCCCCTACAAAAGTCTTTGCACAATGTATAGCATGTCCAAGTCCTCTTGGCTCCTTTTGTCTTATATAATGAATATCAACCATATCTGATATATCCCTAACCAAATCTAAAAGTTCATTCTTACCAGATTTCTCAAGTTCCATTTCAAGCTCAACAGACTTATCAAAGTGATCCTCAATACACTTTTTACTTCTTCCTGTAATAATAAGAATCTCTTCAATCCCTGAAGCTATAGCTTCCTCTATTATGTATTGAATAGTTGGCTTATCAACTATTGGAAGCATCTCCTTAGGTTGTGCCTTTGTTGCAGGTAAAAATCTAGTACCAAGACCTGCTGCTGGTATTATAGCTTTTCTTATTTTCTTATTCACTTTTTTATCCCCTTGATTTTATATTTTTATAATAATTAACAATAACCTACTTTAAATATTTTAACACCATAATAATTTTACTTAAATAAAATTATTTCAACAAATTTCTACATTTTATTCATTTAGATTTAATTAATAAAAATAAAGCTGTAAAATAATGAAAACCTATTTTACAGCTTTATTCAAATTAAAATCTTTTATTATCATATATATATTCTTGAATCTTATTTAAAGTAGCTTGTCTATCATAAACTAAATCCCAAACTCCATTAATCATTTTTCCATCGCAATAACCATCTAATTGGAATCTAGCTGTTTCTAAATTTCCTTTTACTAATGGTGCAACGCCTCTAGCAAGTTTTATCATATCAATAGAAGACATATTTGTCTCTATATATGGTAAAAAGTCATCAATTAATGAAGGATACTCTTTTGTAGGAGTTGATTTTAACTTTTCAAAAACGGCTTCTAATACTACTTTGTCTTTCTGTTCTCTTATAATCTTCGCCATTAGCATGACTTATTCTAGAATTATTTTAATCTTAACTCTACCTAAAATTTACATAATAGTAAAGTTTAAATTCCAATCTATATTTTTTTATTTTACTATTATTATTTTAATTTCCAATCAATAAATTTCTTTATTCCTTCTTTAAAATTTGTTTTAGGATTATATCCTATAATTTTGCTTGAATATTTTATATCAGCACATGTCCTATTAACATCACCAGGTTGCATTGGTAATCTATTTAATTTAGCTTTTTTTCCTAAAACTTCCTCAATAGTTTCTACCATTTCTATTAATGAAACTGTTTTATCTCCTCCTATATTAAATATTTCAAATATTTTTTCATCTGTATTTATATAATTTATACTTCTTACAATTCCATCTACTATATCTTCTACATAAGTATAATCTCTTGAGGTACTTCCATCTCCATAGAATGGTATTTCTTTATCCTCTAGTATTAATGATGTAAACTTATTTATAGCTAAATCAGGACGTTGTCTTGGTCCATAAACTGTAAAAAATCTTAAACAAGATATATTCATATTAAACAAATGATGATATGTGTGACATAAAAGTTCTCCACTCTTCTTTGTTGCTGCATATGGAGATATTGGATTATCTACTCTATCACTTTCTGCAAATGGAACCTTTTCATTATTTCCATATACTGATGAACTTGAAGCAAAAACAAATTGTTTTACACCAGTTTCTCTACATCTTTCTAAAAGGTTAACTGTTCCAGTTATATTCACATCATAATATAAAGAAGGATCTTCAATTGAAGGTCTAACACCAGCCATTGCAGCTAAATGCATTATTGAATCTATCTTATTACAAAATACTTCTTTTAAAAATTCATTATCTCTAATATCTCCTTCAAATACTTTATAATTATTTAAAGATATATTATTTTCTATACATGTCTTTTTAACTTCTTCTACATTATTTCTTTTTATTTCCGGATCATAATAATTATTAAAACTATCTATTACTAAAACTTTATTTCCTTCTTTTAATAATCTTTCACTTAAGTGTGAACCTATGAATCCAGCTCCACCAGTAACCAATATTGTCCTCATATTCTTAACTCCTTATTAACCTTTTAATCTCTATTAAATATATCTCTTGTATATACTTTTTCTTCCACATCAAATAATTCTTTATCTAATCTATTAGAAACAATAATATCACTCATAGATTTAAATTCATCTAAATCTCTAATAACCTTTGAGTTAAAGAAATTATCTTCTTTTAGAACAGGTTCATATACTATCACTTCAATCCCCTTAGCCTTAATTCTCTTCATTATTCCTTGAATTGAAGAAGCTCTAAAGTTATCTGAATCAGTTTTCATAGTTAATCTATATATTCCTACTTTTTTTGGATTCTTTTTTATTATTTGATCTGCAATATGATCTTTTCTTGTTCTATTTGCATCAACTATTGCACTTATTATATTATTTGGTACATCTTCATAGTTTGCTCTTAATTGCTTTGTATCCTTTGGTAAGCAATATCCACCATATCCAAACGAAGGATTATTGTAGTGTGAACCTATTCTTGGATCTAATCCAACACCTTCAATTATTTGCTTTGTATTTAACCCTCTTAACTCTGCATAAGTATCTAATTCATTAAAATATGCTACTCTTAATGCTAAATATGTATTAGAAAACAACTTTACAGCCTCAGCCTCTGTTGAATTTGTAAATAATACTGGTATATCTTCTTTTACAGCTCCTTCTGCTAAAAGATTTGCAAATTTTTTTGCCCTCTCAGATTGCTCTCCAACTATAATTCTTGAAGGATATAAATTATCATATAAAGCCTTACCTTCTCTTAAAAATTCTGGTGAAAATATTATATTATCAGTTTCAAATTTTTCTTTTATTCTTTCAGTATATCCAACTGGTACTGTAGATTTAATCACCATTATTGCATCTGGATTTATAGCTAATACATTTGCTATTACGGCTTCAACGGATCTTGTATTAAAATAATTCAAATCCGGATCATAATTTGTTGGGGTTGAGATTATAACAAACTCTGCATCTTTATATGCTTTGAAAGCATCTGTTGTTGCAACTAAGTTTAACTCTTTATTTATTAAGTAATCTTGAATCTCCTTATCTACTATTGGAGATACTTTATCATTAATCATATCTACTTTTTCTTGAATAATATCTAATGCTATTACATCATTATGTTGAGCTAATAATATTGCATTGGATAATCCAACATATCCAGTTCCTGCTATTGCTATTTTCATTTTATCATCTCCTATATTTTATAATTCCTATCTATATAACCTTAACTTTTTATTTAATATTTATTAAAATTATTTAAATATATTTATAGGAATAAATTTATTAAAACTTTTTAAATCCTCTTTTGCAAACATAATTATTAATAAAATATAAATAACTATACATGATACTATTGATATAAATTCACCAACAATTCCATAAAAAAATACTTTTAATAATATTGCTATTACCGCCATTATTATTGTAAAAACTGCTGGTTTTATTACTTGTCTAATCATCTCTCTAATAGGAATGTTAATTACAAACTGCATTACTAATAAACTTACTAACATTAATTGTCCCCTTATTAACGCTCTTGTGTAGACTAATGTTTTAAAACCAAAAGATACACTAATTAAACAAGCAGGGATTAATACAACGATATGTAATAATTGTACAATCAATGATAACCTTGGACGACCTTTTGCTCTATAACATTCACTATTAAAATCAGAGAATATAATTTTTATTGCTGTTGTTATTGCCCATATACCAATAATATCACTTGCTTCACTCCATTGATTACCTAATGTTATTGATGTTACTGTATCACTAAATAAATACATCCCAACTCCCATTGGAAAAATTAAGTACGCTGTAAGTTTTTGATTTTTATAAAATACACTTTTAAATTTTTCATTATCTGATTGTAGTCTAGATAAAGTTGAAAATAAAATTGGTGTTACAGTTGATGTTACTAATGAAAAAATTACATTTACAGTCGTTATTGATGTTCTATATAGTCCTAAATGATACTCATCTAATACACTCCCTATAATAAGAATATCTATCCAAGAAGAAAGCCAAATAGAAATTGCTTCCCCCAATGACCATATACTAAATGAAAACATTTTTCTTAATACTTTAAAATCATAAAATAACCTTGGTTTCCAATTTGACTTTATAGTTAAAATTATAGCATTAGATAATTGACCAACTATAGTTCCTATAATCAAAGCCCAATAGCTAAATCCATTAAAAGCAAGTGGTATAGTTATAAAAAACGGGATTAATATAGATACTATTCTTACAAAAAATAATGTTTTAAAATCAAACTTTCTTTTAAAAACTGCCATTTGTATACTTGAAAATGATGTTATTGGAAGTTGTACACATGCAACTGCAATAACAATCCCTAATCCTGGATTCCCTACAATTATTGCTATCCTATCTTTTAGTACACAAATAACTCCCCAAATAAATAAAGATATTATTAAATTTGTCCAAAAAGCTACATTTATACTTTTTTCTTGTTCATTATAATCCTCAAATTCATATTGTACTAAATACTTTTGAAATCCAGCATCTGTAAACATATCTGCAAAACTAATAATCATAGTTATTGTAGCTACTACTCCAAACGCTTCTGGTACTAATACCCTTGCTAAAATCATATTTGTAATTGGAGAAACTAATTTAGCCGCAATTTCTGTAATAGCAGACCATTTTGTTGCACTAACTACTTTTTCTTGTAAAGCTCTATTTTCCGACAAATATTTCACCTCTATTTTAATTCTATATTGCTATCTTTCATATGTTTATTTAAATATAAAGCAATAAAATATATACAACAACAAACAACAACTGTCCCATAAAACCAAGTTTTTAAATATAAATATATAGTTCCTCTTGATAAACCTATTAAAGTACTCAAACTTGTTGAGATAAATAATATTTTTATAGGTTTATTATGTTTATCTATATAAACATCAATATAAAGTATACTTCCAATAATTATTCCTAGAAAAAAAGTTATAATAGGACCAAAATAAATCCCTCCATTTAAATAACTTTCTCCAACCATAGAAAAACCCATCCCCCAAGATAATCCCATATAATTCTTTGAAAACCAATCATCTACTAAAATAAAAGGAATATTAAAAAGTGTCAATAATCTAGTTGAAACAACACCAAATATTGCATTTAAATATGTATTTCCATAAGTCCACATACCATTAACATTACTTGTAACAATTAATAATGATATGATTCCCATACTTCCTCCCATTTCAAATATAACATCAATTATTGGAGAATCTTTCATTATAAACGCTTGTTTAAATTGCTCTAATGTTACTTGTCCCATTCCTAAATCTCTAAATTTCATTATAATAGATAATATATAAATACATATAATCGAAATAACTGCATATTTTATAAATTTATTCCTTGGTATTTTTTTGTTATATGTGTGACTTAACCAAATTAATACTATAGTTTTATATATCCAACTTCCTCTGTCTCCTGACAATAAGTTTAATAATAAATATATAGCAAAAATAGTATATACAAATATCTTTGATTTTTTTCCATAATTACTTCCTATAAGTAGACAAATTAATGCTGGCATAAAAAACATTTCTAAAATCATGGTTATACCACCTTGAGAAATATTTTCTGAATAATATAAACTACTATATCCATAATTATAAGCAACATGAAAGAACTTATATGCTCTAAATAATGTTGATGGAATAGATATAATACATAAAAAGCATCCCACACTCCAAATAGCCTTATTAGTTAATTTTAGTCTTATTTTACTAAAGCTTTTTTTTTCAAAATTATGTTTAAAACAAAATAATGCTCCTACATGAAACGAAAACATTGCTAAACAAGTATAAATTTGAGACTTTATTATAACTTCTTGTGTAATAATAAATCTTTCTGCTGTATATGCTTTACCAATTTCATTTGGTGAATGAATACCTAAAGCCCACATTAAACATTGTCCAAAACTGAAAAGAAATAAAAACAAAAAAAATATTGTGTATGGTGTGAAAATTTTTCCGGTTAATATTCGCCAAGTAATAATAGCATATAAAAATATCAATATTCCTATCCAATTTAAAATATAAATTTTACTCTCTAAATTATAGTTACTAAAAGAATTACTTTGAAACGTATAATTCACAATCCAATAAAATATAAGTAGTAAAACTACTGATATATATTTTATCAAAAAATTCTTTTTATTACTTTGTATAAATCTCATTCATTATACCTACCGTTTCTATAAAAGATAGCCATTTTTTGCATATAACTTCTTCTTTTAATTTTTCTTTAATACAAACAGAATTTTTAGATAAATTTTCTGCAAGTTCAGGATTTTCAATAATCTCCTTCATAGCTTTATATAATTCTACTTTATTTTTTATAGGAACCAATATTCCATTTTTATAACTCTGTATATTCATTTTAGCTCCACCTATAGGACAATCTGTTGCTATTACTGGAACTCCTATTGCTAAAGCTTCCAACATTGCATTAGATATACCTTCGTAATTAGATGATAAAACAAACATAGAACTATCTACTATCTTAGAATGTATATTTTTTTCAAACCCTGGGAATCTAACTTTATTTTCCAAACCTAATTCTACTACATATTCTTGTAACTCAGTCCTCAATTCACCTTCTCCATAAATAATTAAAATATAATCTGAATATTCTTTAGAAATTAAATAATAAGAATCAATTAATAATTTAAGATTTTTCTGTGGATTTAATCTACTAATTGTTATAATTTCTTTTTTTCTTAAGCCAGTATATCTTTGAGGAAGATTATTTTTAATAGGATTTTCAATTATTGTACTTTTTCCTTTAATTTTTTTAGAAAAATAGTTTTTAGCATCTACAGTCTGAAATACAAACCCATCTCCCAATTTATATATTATATCCCTAAACTTTCTAATATACTTATTACTTGGATCATTATAAGGATCATTTCTTTCAGAAATAATTACTTTATTTCTAGTAAATATACTTGCTATTAAAGTCTGTATATTTACATCTGCTAAAAAACTAATTACCACATCACTATTTGCTCTTTTTATATTCTTTCTAATTTTTAAAATTCTTTCTATATACCTAAATAATTTTATCTTTCCTTTACATACAATAGGATAATACTTAATTCTATTATCTAATTCATAATCTATTTTGTCTCCATATATTGTTATTATGTTAATATCTATATTTTCATTTATAAAATAATTAGCTAAAATTGATACTACTCGTTCAGCACCTCCATTCCCCATTATTCCTATAATAAAAGTTATGCTTCTCTTCATATAAATCTCCTAAATTTCTAATAATATAAATTTAAATGTACTTTCGTATTTTTACATATAGATTATAATGTTAATATAAATTAACATTATAATTCTAGCTCTATAAATTCAAATAATTATATTTAATATTATTAACAACATTATTTATATTAATTATATTTTCAAACAAACTTCTATCACTTTTATTAAATCAAGAAAATTTTATACACAAATTAAATATTAAATATAAAAAATATATTTGTTTAAAAATTATAATTTTTATATTATTTGTATTTAAAATAAAGTAATTTTATTGCTAAAAAATCTAAATTATATTTTAATAAGTATGCAATAATAATCATAAAATATCTTCTATATTTATTAGGTTCAAGTAAATATGATTTATTTTTAAACATATTATTTATATACATATTATATACCATAGATCTTTTTAACGTATTTATATCAATTTTTAATTTATCTGCAAATTTATTATCATTCAAATTATTTATTGTAGATTCTATTATCCAATTAAATACATTATTAGCCATTATCTTGTTCATTAATTTTTCATCTTTGGAAATTTTAGCAAACTCAATAAACTCTTCTCCCATTTTTAGATTCCTTTTCATTAAATCATTTTTATAACTATTCATTATAGAAGTACTTCTTATATAATAATAGTATAAAGGAATATTTAAAAAACTAATTTTTTGAGCAAATTGTAATACTCTTAATTGAAAATAATTATCCTCTGAAAAAATTTTTTTATTATCTCCAAACATTATATTTTTATTCTTAAGCAAACTACTTTTATATATTTTATCACATGCATTATAAGAATATATTTTACCAAAATAATAATCTCTAAAGAAATTCTCCAAATTTTCCAATTTTAATTCTATATCTATATTATCATCAAACTCTTTTCTTATCTTTTTATCATTATTATTTTTATATAAATATAACTCACAGCATACAATATCTGAATTGTTTTTTATTGCTTTATCATATAACTTTTCAAACATACTTAAATCTACAAAGTCATCAGAATCTACAAAAGCTATATATTTTCCATTAGCTTTTTCTATTCCAATATTTCTAGTTGGACCAAGCCCAATATTATTATGCTTATAATATTTTATTCTATTATCATTATTACAATATTCTAATATAATCTTTTCTGATTCATCAGTTGATCCATCATTTAATATTATTATCTCTATTTCCTTAAGAGTCTGATTTACAACAGACTTTAAACATCTTTCTAAGTATTCCTGTGTATTATACACCGGAATAATTACACTTAATTTTATCATAATAACATTTCCTCTTTAAATTTATTTAAAAAACTTTTTTACATTTTTCTTAATATTAGAAATTATTTTATATTTTAAATACTCTATATATTTTACTTCTTCTATTTTATAGAATTCACTTTTTTTATAATCATTAAAATTCCCTTGATAAATACAACACTTAAGATATTTTAAAGCAATATTTCTTTTTATATCTTCTATAATAAAATTATTACAAATTTGATTTAAGTAATCTGATTTTTCTTCTAAAGTATACTTAAATTCACTTAAATTTTGAATCATTGAAATTTCATAATGAATATCTTCATTTAATTTATATTCTATTAACCCTAATTCATTAAAGTAATTTTTAAAAATCTTTTTAAATACCTCTTCTCTTTGCTTCATATTTTTATTAGCTTCTCTTGTAATACTATTTTTAACTAATCTATATTTTATTAATTGCTTATTTATATTTGCAACCTTATATTTAGGTATAATTTCAGACCATAGTCCAAAATCCTCTGCATATTTATATTTTTCTTTATACCTAAAGTTTTCTTTTTTTATAATAGATGATCTCATAATAATAGAAGGATGAACAAATGAACAGTCAAACATACTATTACTTTTAATAGAATCATGCTTTGTTAATACACTCATTTTTTTTCTTAGTATTTTTGCTCCATCTAAAAAAATAGTTTGTGCTGTTCCACTTAACGCTATCTCTTTATTTTCTTCCATAAATTTAACCTGTTCTTTAATTCTATTTTCCAAAGAAATATCATCAGCATCCATTCTAACTATATACTTACCTTTAGACTTTTCTATTCCTTTATTTAATGAATAGATTAATCCTTTGTTTACAATATTGTCTATTAAAATTATTCTTTTATCTTTTATACTATAATTCTCTATTATCTTTAAACTTTTATCTGTAGATCCATCATTTATTATTATAAATTCAAAATTTTTATATGTTTGATTTAATATACTTTCTATTGACTCATTTAAATATTTTTCTCCATTATAAACAGACATAACTACACTTACTAATGGGTTCACTATCAAATCACACTCTTTCACTAATTTTAATATATTTTTAAAATTTCGCTATTAATATTTTCTATTGAATACTTTTCAATAAAATTTTCATTATTACAGTTTGTATTTTTTTGCGAATATAATAATTCTATTTTTTTAGCAGTATCAATTTCATCACCAATTTCAACCAAAAGTCCTATTTTTTCATTTATTATTAAATCTTTATTTCCTCGTATATTGGTTGCTATAATCTTTTTGTTATTAGCCATTAACTCCATTATATTTCTTGGAAGTCCTTCTCTATAAGATAATAATGCTCCTATATCAGCTATATTTATTAGTTCATTTATATCATATCTAAATCCTAGGAATCTTACATTATTCTCTAACCCCTTATCCTTAACCTCACGTTCTAAAATATACCTAGTTGACCCTTCTCCAACAAACATAACTTTTATATTTGGATAATTATCCTTTAACAACTCCATAGCATTAATTAATTGTATTTGATTTTTATTTTTATTTAACTCAGCAATCATTATTATTATAAAATCATCTTTTTTGAATGAAAGTTCTTTTCTTTTTAATGCTTTTTGTTCTTCTGATAATGGTTTATATTTATCCAAATCTATTCCAACCCCTGGAATCAAATAACATTCTTTAGGTTTTAATTTATTTTTAGTTATTTCATAATCATCCTTATTTATATTTATAGTTACATCAGTTAATTTAGCCATAACTTTTTCAATAGGATAGTACATTACCCATCCTATTTTAGATCCCCCTTTTAAAAAATGATATCCATGAGCAGTATATATTGTTTTTAAACTCTTAAATTTTGCTTTTAATAATCTGCCATAAATTGAAGCTACAGGTGTATGAACATGAATAATATCATAATTATTTTTATTTTGTATCTTGATTAATTCCTTAAATGCTTTTATGTTCTTGATATTCAATGGCTTTCTTGAAAATGGAATATCATAAATTTTAACACCATTATCAAGCAATTCTTTATCTACACTTTTATCTATACAACATGCACAATCAACTTTATATCCATGACTTAATAACATTTTTATATGTGGAACCAAAAATGCATTTATAGTTCTGCTCACTGTAGTTATATATAATACTTTCTTCATTTCATTCTCCTAATTATATTCTATTTAACAATCTTACAACAAACCTAAACAATAGTTTGATTATTAACATATCTACCACTCTTGTACTATAATGCTTTATTTGAAAATTTATTTTATTTTTTTTGCAGGAACTCCAACACTCGTACAATAACCCTCTATATCTTTAACTACAACTGATCCTGCTCCAATAATTGTTCTTTCTCCAACCTTTTTTCCTTGAATTATTTGTGTTCCAGTTCCTAATTCAACGCATTCATCAATTATACAATTACCAGATATATTAACACTTGGATATACAGTAACAAAATCTTTTAAAATAGCATCATGACCTACTGTACAGTCTAAATTCAAGATTACATGCTTCCCTAATTTTATATTTACAGTTAATATACTTGAAGCACATATAATACTCCCTTCTCCAACTTCAATATATTTTTTATTCATTAAAACAGAGGGATGTATTATTGTTGCTGCCTTCACTTGAAACTTATTAATTTTCTCAACAATATCTTTTCTTATCTTTGAATTTCCTATTGCACAAACATAATAAATATCTTTATCTTTTAACCAATCAATTCCACCTAAAACTTCATAACCATTTATTAATGTTTCATGTATTTCTTTATTTTCATCTATAAACCCAACCAAATTCCATTCTTTAGAAACTTCATTTATCTCCTCAACCAACCAAGCAACTTCTCTTCCAAATCCTCCAGCTCCTACTATTACTAAATCTTTCATTCTTTTCTCCTTAATTTAATCCATCAAATTTCTGCATTGTAATATTATCATTTTGATTTATTCCATCTCTTTTTAATATTTTATAAAAGGTTAAGAAAAATATCTTTAAATCTAATCCTAAAGACCAATTATTAACATAATAAATATCTAACTTAAACTTTTCTCCCCAACTAATAGCATTTCTCCCATTAATCTGTGCCCATCCAGTAAGGCCTGGAAGCACATCATGTCTTCTTTTTTGTTCTTTACTATACAATGGAAGATATTCAACTAAAAGTGGTCTCGGTCCTATTAGACTCATATCGCCTTTTAATATGTTTATAAGTTCTGGAAGTTCATCTAAACTTGTACTTCTTAGAATTTTCCCGAAATTAGTTAGTCTCTCACTATCAGGAAGCAAATTTCCATATTTGTCAACTCCATCCTTCATAGTTCTAAACTTCATCATTTTAAATATTTTATTATTTTTTCCTACTCTATTTTGAGTAAATAATATAGGCGATCCAAGCTTAATTCTAACTAAAATTGCAACTACTATTATAATCGGTGAAAATACTATTAATCCTCCTAAAGCTGCAATAATATCAAAAGTTCTTTTTATAAAATATTGAATGTTTTTATTCATTCAAAAATCTCCTTTTTAAAATAACTCTTTTATTATTTTTATAACTCTTTCTTGCTCTTCCTTTGTCATCTTCGTATCAGATGGTAAACATACTCCTCTATTGAATATATCTTCTGATACACTTATTTCTTCTTCATCATTATGTGAATAGAAATCATATTCCTTATAATATGGTTGTATATGCATTGGTTTCCATATTGGTCTTGATTCTATGTTATCTTTTTCTAAAGCTAATATAATATCAAGTGGTTTAACCTTTGAATTTTCATTTAATGTTATTGTTGTTAACCAATAATTAGGCTCTCCATACTCACATACTGGCATCATTTCTATATCTTCTATTTCTTTAAAAGCTTCTTTATAAGTTTCAAAAATTTCTTTTTTCTTAGCTATTCTATCTTCTAAAACTCTAAGTTGTCCTCTTCCTATTCCTGCTACTATATTGCTCATTCTATAGTTATAACCAAGTTCTGTGTGTTCATAGTGTCTAGCTTTATCTCTAGCCTGTGTGCTCCAAAATCTTACTTTAGCTATTCCTTCTTCATTATTAGAAACTAACATACCTCCACCAGAAGTAGTTATTATCTTGTTTCCATTAAATGAATATATTCCATACTCTCCAAATGTTCCGCTATGCTTTCCTTTATAAGTCGCCCCTAAAGATTCTGCTGCATCTTCTATTATTGGAACATTATACTTTTTACATATTTCAATAATTTTGTCCATATCAGCACTTTGTCCATAAAGATTAACTACTATTACAGCCTTAGGCATTTCTTCTTTTTCTTCATAAGCCTTAAATGCTTTTTCTAAAGCAACTGGTGACATATTATGGCTTTCTGGTTCAGAATCTATGAATACAGGAATTCCACCTTCATAAATTATTGGATTACAGCTTGCTGCAAAAGTTAAACTTGAGCAAAAAACCTTATCTCCTTTTTTAACTCCAACAGCCTTTAACGCCATATGTATAGCTGCTGTCCCTGAAGCTAATGCAGCTCCAGTCTTACTTCCAACATATTCTGATAATTCCTTTTCAAAACCATCTACATTTGCTCCTAAAGGTGCTATCCAATTTGTATCAAAAGCTTCCTTAACAAAGACTTCTTCTAATCCTCCCATATGAGGAGATGCTAAATAAATTCTCTTATTTTCTTCTGACACTTTTATCACTCCATATCTAATTAATCTATAAAGTAGTTGCTACTTCTAACTTAGTAGACTCTACTTCATTTTTCTCTTTTTTATCTAATCTGTTATATGTTGGAACAAATTCTTCTATTTTATCTCTTATATCATCACCTGTCCCAAATCTACTTATATTAATAAGTTCTTCTATATTTGTTTTTATATCCTCAAAATCAAAATCCCCAGGTTTTCCGATGAAAATCTTCTCATGCTTTGTTTCTGTTAATCCTTCTTCATCCATAAGAAGCTCTTCATAAAGCTTTTCTCCAGGTCTTAATCCGACTATTTTAATATCTATATCTTCAAAAGGTTCATATCCTGAAAGCTTTATTAAATTCTTTGCTAAATCATATATTTTAACTGGTTTACCCATATCTAAGACAAAGATTTCTCCTCCCTTAGCATATGCTCCTGCTTGAAGAACTAACTGAGCCGCTTCTGGAATAAGCATAAAATATCTTGTTATATACTTATTAGTTAAGGTAACTGGTCCTCCCTCAGCTATTTGCTTTTTAAATAGAGGAATTACTGAACCATTGCTTCCAAGAACATTTCCAAATCTAACGGCAACAAAATCTGTTTTACTTTTTTTATTTATAGCTTGTATTATCATTTCACACATTCTCTTAGTTGCTCCCATTACATTAGTTGGGTTAACAGCCTTATCTGTTGAAATTAATACAAACTTTTCTACCCCATACTTATCTGCACACTCTGCAGTATTTAAAGTTCCTCCAGCATTGTTTTTTATTGCCTCTCCAGGGCTTGTCTCCATTAAAGGAACATGTTTATGGGCCGCTGCATGGAATACTACTTGTGGCTTAAAACTTTTAAAAATAGAATCTAACTTTTCTTTATCTCTAACTGAAGCTATGATTACTTGCTTTTTAAGTTCTGGATGAGTTCTATTTAATTCCATTTCTAAATCATAAGCATTATTTTCATAAATATCTAAAATCATTAATTCCTTTGGATTAAAATTAGCTATTTGTCTACAAAGTTCTGAACCAATAGATCCCCCTCCACCAGTTACTAAAACTCTTTTATTTTTTATGTAATTAGCTATTTCATCCTTGCTAAGCTTAACCTCTTCTCTTCCTAAAAGATCTCTTAAGTCAACATCTCTCATCTTAGTTAGGTTAACCTTACCACCTATCATTTCATAAACACCAGGCATTATTTTAACTTTAACCTTAGTTTCATGACAGGCCTCTATTATTTTTTTCTTTTCATCAGAAGTTATTGATGCTATAGCTATTAAAATCAAATCAACTTTTTGATTTTCAACAATATTTTTTATATCATTTCTATTTCCTAAAACTTTTACTCCATTTATATAAGTTCCAAGCTTACTTCTATCATCATCTATAACTCCTATAGGCTTAAATCCAGCTCCCGTTTCTCTTTTCATTTCATTAATAACTAATCTTCCACAAGAACCAGCTCCAACTATTAAAACATTTTTTTGTGATTCAATTCCCTTTAATGTTCCATAGATTACAAGCCTTCTATACATTCTAAATGAAAGTCTAAACCCAATAGTAAGTACCATTGTTAATATTCCTGCTGATAAAGTTACCATCATAGGAATTCTAGGATTTAAGAAAAGCATAATAATAACATTTATTAAACATCCTGCTATGCAAGCTGCAACGCCTTTCATTACTTCATCTAAACCAGCAAAACTCCAAAGACTTTTATACATTTTAAAGAATGTAAATAAAACAACATATATTACCACTATAAGAGGCATCCATTTAAAATATAAACTCCATTGCTCTACTGGTATATCTCCTAACACTGGTCCATTAAAGGCAAATCTAACAAGCATACTAAAAATATAAGCTATATTGATAAGGAGTATATCTATTAGTACTAATAAAATTCCTTTTACTTTACTTATTTTGGACACGTTCCTTAACTCCCCCTTAACCAAATTATTTTCTTAACTAACTACTTTAATTATTTTTATTTATATAAAGTAAACACTTTAACCCTTAATATATTATTACTTTTTTTCTGTTTTTTTACATTAAAATTGACAACTTACACTCCTTATTAGGAGTGTTAAGTTGTTATATTTTAAGTATTAATCTTTCTTATAATAGTGATAGTATTTTCCCCTTTGATTTTCCTCCCCATTAAATACTGTCCCTATTATATTAGCATTAACTGCTCTTAGTCCCTTTACAGCTTCAATTACAGCATCCTTCTTTGTATATCCATATTTTACAACAAGTATAGTTCCATCAACCTTTGTTGAAAGTATTTTTGAATCTGTTACTGCATTAACCGGAGGAGTATCTAATATTATGTAATCATACTTTTCCTCCAATTGAGTTAAAAGATGCTCCATAGCTCTTGAAGCTAACATCTCAGCGGGGTTTGGAGGAACTAATCCTGAAGGTAACACATGAAGTCCTGATTCATGTTTGTAAACCACCTTAGAAAATTCCACATTTCCAATTAGAAATTCTGATAATCCTCTAGAATTACTAATTTGAAATTCTTTATGTACAACAGGCTTTCTTAAATCACAATCTATAAGAATTACCTTTTTTCCATCTTGTGCAAAGGAAAGAGCTAAGTTGGCACTTGTTGTTGATTTCCCTTCTCCTGGCTCAGAACTAGTAATAACTATAGATTTTACTGGATTATCAAAGGAAGAGTATTGTATATTTGTTCTTAATGTCCTATAACTTTCAGCTGCCACTGATTTTGGATTATTTTCTAATATTAACATCTACTTTCCCCCTTATTTTTCTATACTATCATAGTCTGGAATAGCTCCTATTATAGGTAATTCCAAAGCTTTTTCCAGTTCTTCTCTTGATTTAAATGTATTATCTAAGTATTCCATTAAAAGTACTACTCCTACTCCAATCATAAGACCTAATACAAAAGCAATAAGTATATTAAGTTTCTTGTTTGGACTTACTGGATGTTCTGGAAGTTGTGGTTTTTGTATAACTTGTACATTTCCATTTGGAATAAGTTCCTTAGATTCTGAAATAAATTCATTTGTTATAGCTTCTGTTATCTTTAAAACTTCCTTAGGATTTCCTCCCTTAAAGCTTAAATCTAATATTTGAGTATCAGCACTTGGATTAGCAGTAAGGTTATTTAAAATCCCTTTTATTTCATTTTGATTGTAATTTAAATTAGCACTTTTTACTGCCTTAGTAACTAAGTCTGAAGTCTTTACAAGTTCTGCATAAGTCTTCATAAGTTTTTGATACATCATAATATCATTATTATCGTAGTTTGCTGTATTTTGACTTGTTTCTTGCTTACCAATAAAAAGCTTAGTTTTTGCCTCGTATTGTGGTTTTATAACAAAAAAACTTAATATTGCTGAAACTAAGGTAGCAGCTATAGTTATTAATGCTATTAGTTTCCATCTCTTCTTTAAAGCGTAAGCAATTTCTTGTAAGCTTATAGTATTTTCTTCCATGAACCCTCCTATTAATCTATTTAATTTTTTATTTTTAACAAATTAATCTCACCTAACTATAATATACTAAAATCCTTCTTTCATAAAGCCCCCTGTAATTTCTATTTTTTCTTTTTTTCCTATTTTAATGAATTATTTTTCAATAAATATCCTTTATATTTTTAAAAATAATTAAAATAATTCTCAAAAAAATGTTTAAATTTGCATATACTTTATTTGTAAATTAGTTATATTGAAAAATATAGCTTATTTCCATTTAAAAATACCATATTTTTCAAAATAAAAAGTTTTCATTCCCAAATACTTCTACTTATTTCTTATAAAATCACATTTTGACAAATAATACATTTGACTTTTTTCAACAATAATCATAATTATGAACTTTTTGTTAACTTTGTTTTTTATAAATTTTAAAGCATTTTATTATATTAATTTATTTATAAAAAAGAAGTATTATTAATTTAAATCATTTAACACAAATCATTACTTGTATACAACTTTTATTGTTATACACCCTAAATCTTCTTTTACTGTCTTTGAAAGCTTAACATTTAAATTTCCCCAATTAAACCTTTTGTTTTTCCACTTGCTATTTTCTAAGGAAAGTCCTAAATTGTTAGAAATCCACTGTTCATATCTCTCAAATTGATATTTTTCTAAATTATCAATACTTCTAAGATCTATTTCCTTTGGTCTAATTCCCTTAAATTCCACATCAACAAAAAATCTAACCCCTCTACATTAACAGGTTCTAAAAGTTCAAATTTATTTCTATCCTTAAATTCTGAAACTGTAAACTCATAGTTCTTTTTTAAATATCTCTTAAAAAAATACTTATTAGTTCCTCTTTTAAGATTTTTTTTCCCAATTTTAACTTTCCCCTTACATAAACTCATAATTCCACCTACCACAAATATTATTTTTATGAAAATCATCTAATCATCTTAAAATATTTTCCATTTAATAAGAGTACCTAGACAAATGATTTTTTAATAAACTTTAATAAATATAAATTTATTATTTTCTTTTAAATTCCTTCTTAAATCACCTTTTACTTACTATGTTTATATATCCTACTCTAATACATTTTCATATTATCAAATCATAATATTTAGGTAAATTTAATTCGTTTTACAATTTACAACATGTTTATTCTTAAATTTAATTTTTTCATTTTATTTTTTAAATTACACTAGACTTTTTAAATAAAGTTTATATTTAGTTTAAATCTTTAATAATGTAGAAATTTTTTATTTATAAATTATATAAAAAATATTATCATTTCCTTTAAATTCAATTTTTTCATTTAACTATATATCTAAAACTTTTTTAAAGCTCTATTAGTATTATTTAAAACTTTATTTAAATCTTATATATATTATTAAAAATCTAATAAAAAATGGCTTGTACCAAAACTCACTATAAAACTTATAAATCTATTCCTTAAACTAATTAATATAAAACCTTCTATATTATTTTGAAATATAAAAAGTAATATATTATCTCTCTTTAAGAATCTATAAATTTTATTAAGGAGTAACTTTGGTACAAGCCTCTTAATAATTTAATATATATTTTTAATTATTATGGATATTTAGCTTAAGCATATTTAATATACTTTTCTTAAAAGCTAATTTTATATACTTTAATCAATACAATATACTTCTTCTAAAATTAAACTTTATACTCTTTAATTAGCTCTATAAAGCTCTAATTATAACATCGTATATTTAATCTAAAATTCATCATTTACTTTATCTATATCTTTAATAGTCTCATCTAATTCATCATTGCTTTCCTCTAATTTTAGTCTTCCATAGATAACTTTATTTACTACTAAAGCTATACCTATTCCCATTACTATAAAAGCTATTCTCATAGGTACTGAAACTCCTGGTTGGAATAAAATCATTGCAGCCCCTAAAGAACTCATGGTTATAAATATCATCTTTATTTTATATTCCTTGATGAATGTATAAATATAACTTAGGATAAGTAAAACTATACTACTAAACTGTTGTGGTACAAGATAAACAAATATTAATACAAATATTGCTGATCCTATTAAAGTACCAAAAAATCTTTCCTTAACCCTAGTCTTAGTATCATCAAAATGTGGTTGAGTTATTGACATTGCAGTAATGCTTATCCACATTGATTTTTGAAAACCAAGTATGCTTCCAAGTAACATAGCTATAGATACAGCCAGTGCCATTCTTAGTGAAAAGTTAAATTGAAGGGTATTTTTATTCATAGTTTTTATCATTTCACTTATATTCATATGATCAGAGTCATCTTTTTTTCTATGACTGAAATAATAAACTAAAGCTATTAATGCTCCTCCAACAAATAATGCTATAAGTCTTCTTGGCAATTCACTCCATGTAATAGGAGTTCCTTCTATAAATACATAACAAAGTATAAAAGGCAAATATGCCTTTGTTTCCATAGCATTAGTAACTAAATATGACACTACAAATATGCTTATGAAATTGACTACAAATCCTAAAAATGGATTTATTGAAGCTATTTGACTTGAAACTCCCATAAGAACAAAGGATAATACTGTAGTTATAATAGCCTCATTTAATTTCAAACTTAAATGAACATCTACAAACATAAGCATTGCAGTTATGGCGCATACCCCTATAAGACTATTAGCACTTCCAAAGACAGCTCCATATAAAGTAACAAAGATAACTATACCAATTATCAAGATTAAATTACTTATAAGAATCTTAGGTTTTAAATTCTTTTTTATACTTTTTATCATTCTCTCTATTCCTCTTTTCCATCTAGTCATTTCTTCTGTCGAGCATTATACCACATTTAAAATTTTAGTGAAATAAGTTTTTTAGGTAAAAAAGTAGAGTTCAAAGCATTTTTTATTACTTTGAACTCTTCTTACTTACTTTATTAATATCTCTAGTTCTTATATATTTTCTAATTATAAATTTTAAAAATAAGCCTTATAATTCTCTAATAACATATAAAATAAGTATAAACCTTATAAACATTATGAAGAGAATATCTAAATGTAACTAAAGTTCCATTGGATAAGTTCAAGTTTCCAAATTAAAATTTGGACTTTCACTTAAAATCTAGTAATTCTCGGAATATGTTTGTAAGGTTTATTATTTTGATATAACTCTTTAAATTACTTTTTCTTAAAGCTTATTATGGCTTTGAATAAATCACCATCTACTTCTATATGGAATTTTCCACCTTGAAGTTCAACAAAGCTCTTAACTATTGCAAGCCCTAATCCTGAACCCTCTGTATTACGAGATTTATCTCCTCTTACAAACCTATCTGAAATTTCATTAATATTAAAGGTTATTTCATCTGCTGAAATATTTTTTATGATAACATCAACATTTTCTCTTCCATCTTTAATGTCTATATACACCCTTGAATTAGGAAGAGCATATTTAACCACATTAATTATTAAATTTTCAAATACTCTGTAAGTTCTTTGTCCATCTAGTGGTAAGATTACTTTTTCCTCTGGCAATGAAAGTCTCATATCTAAACCAGCTTCATTTATTTTATCATCTAATTCTAAAACTACTTGCTTCATAAGATATGAAATATCCACATCCATTATATTTAAATTTATATTTCCAGTAGTAGCTTTACTTACTTCAAATAAATCTTCTATTAAATGTTTTAACCTTTGTGATTTTCTCTCTAAAGTTTCTAAGTAAGCTTTCCTTTTTTCTTCGTCTTCTTCTCCTTTTAATAGATCAACATAAGCAATTATTGATGTTAATGGAGTTTTTAAATCATGAGAAACATTTGATATAAGCTCTGTTTTCATTCTTTGACTTTTAACTTCTTCTTCAACGGCTGCCTTGAACCCCTTTTGGATATTATTTAATTCATCTCTCATTGGATTAAAGAAGCCACAATCCTCATCATCCTTAGAGTCTAAGTTTCCATTTGATATTTCCTTGGTCTTTTCTAAAATTTTGTTATAGTCCTTTTTCCACTTATCTATATATTTTCTACCAAAGTAGAATAAAATTCCTGAATATATTACTACTCCAAATATTCCAAAGAACCAAACTGAACAAAGGATTGATACAATGACAAAGTTTATTCCTAAAATTATTAAAAGAACCTTATCACTATTCTTATTTAAATCTATTCCTTTAATATAGTTTATGAATTTTCTTAAGATAAAAAATATAACGTCTTTTACTTTATAAACTAATAAATGCTTTCTTATATAATTTTTAAATCCAATATTAAATATATATTTTACATAGATTACTTCAAAGAATACAAAGCCATATATGACCATCCAATAAAGCACATTAATTATATTAGTAACTATATCTAAATGTGGTAAGCTAGTCATTTTTAGAGCTTCACTTAATCCTCCTTGAAGTGTTGGAATTATTATAAGTCTTCCACTTTCAATTGTGAATGCTAGCATAATTGAAGCTATTATAAAGTTAATCTCAAAAGGAATCTTTAAAAACTTATTAAAACCTAAAACCTCTCTTGTATATTTAAATGGAATAAGTAAGGCAAGTAAACAAGTGAATATTATTCCAATCATAATGAAAGGAGCGCTAGCACTCCCAAGTGCCATAATCTTATTATTCATTTCACTATAATATAAGTTATCTTGATATTCTAAAGTTTTTGGTACTGCATACACATAAGTCATATTCTCTATGGGTTTTGCTTCATACTCATTGTGATATGCAAAATACTGTGAATCCATATCTAATAATAGATTGCTTACCCTTGGGCTATCCTCACCATAAATTTTTTCTAAAGAAACCTTGCCTCTGTTGTTATACTTAAGTACCATATAAAATCTATAATAATTTTCTAAATCACCATTTTCAATATATGAACCCTTTGCTAAGGCTTCAAGCAACCAATTTTGATCTCCTTTGCTTTCATATACTGTATTCCCCTCTTCATCCATAGCATATACTCTTAAGTTTCCTAAAGAATGTACTTTATTTATAAGTTCTTTAATATGGGAATTTAACTCTCTCTTATCTTCATTTAAGTTATATTCTGGACTCTCTTCACTATTAGATATATTTTCCCTTTTTAAAGTGAATAAATCCTCTATAGGATTTAGTTCTTTGTCATTTTCCTCAGCTTTTTTCTCTAAATAATCATAGTAAATTCCATAGTTTGTATTTATTATTTTTTCTCTAAAATTATAATTATCAAGTAAACTATAACTTGTAATATAGCTTGGAGCATTTTTCTTTATTATAGGATATGATAATAATAAACATATAGATATAATTCCTATTAATATTAAGGTTATTATTGTAAAAACCCACTTTGTTTTATTAGTTCTATTTTCCTTATTAACTTGTAAGTTTTCCTTATTGCTTTTCGATTTTATAGCCAACTCCCCACACCACCTTTAAATATTTTGGATTTTTTGGATCTATCTCTATTTTTTCTCTTATATTTCTTACATGGACCATTACAGTGTCTGTGTTTACTGCATTTTCATTCCATACTCTTTCATATATTTCTTCTGCTGAAAAAACTCTTCCTGGACTCTTAATAAGTAATTGAAGTATTTTAAATTCTATAGGAGTTACTTTTACCACATCTCCATCTAATATTACTTCTTTTCTATCACTATTAACTTCTAATCCACCTATGGCATAAGAATTTGTTTTTTTCTCATCCTTTTTTACCATGTTTAAGTATTTAGAATACCTTCTTAATTGAGAATTAACTCTTGCAAGAAGTTCTAGTGGATTAAATGGTTTTGTTACATAATCATCAGCTCCAATATTTAGTCCTAAAATTTTATCCATATCCTCTGATTTTGCTGATAACATTATTATAGGAAAGTCATAACTTTCTCTAATTTTCATTACCATTGTTGCCCCATCCATTTTAGGCATCATTATGTCAACAACAGCTAGATGAATCTCTTCCTTTTCAACTATTTCTAATCCTTCTAAACCATTGCTTCCTTTAAATACATTGTACCCTTGATTTTTTAGATATATTTCAATAGCCTCTGCTATTTCCTTTTCGTCTTCAACAACTAAAACATTATACTTTTCCATCTCTTTATTACTCCCTTTTTTATTACTATATTTTTATTAGATGCATATAAATATCTAGCTTAACTTTATCTCTGTGCTTTTTAAATTTTAATCTTAATTTAATTAGTATTGATTTTAACACTTTGATAAGCACTACATAATTTCATAAATTTAAACTAGAATTTTTCTTTAACATTATAATTTATCCAATAATTTCAATATAATAATATCATAGAAAGCTTTTTCACTGTTAGAAACATAGCCTTTCCTTAACTATTTCCTTGTATTCTTTAAAGTTTGTTAATACCTCATTGTCTATATTTCCAAAAACATCTGCTGAAAACTGTATTTTTGTAAAAGGAAGTGGTATGCCATAGTTGTCAATTTTATTTTTTAATTTTAACTTCTTTGAATGCCTAACCTTTATTCCAACAAAAGGTTTATTTGAATCTTTTGCTAAGGAAAAGGCTATTTTCTTTGGCTCATGTAATGGTCCTATAGGTCCATCTAAAGCTAAAGCAACTAAGGAGTCCTCCTTGCTTTTTTCCCTTAATTCCTTAATAAATTCTTTCTTATTAACATCATCTGGCATCTTAAGAGCACTAGCTCCATAAGAATTAAGAATATATTCTATATACTCACCTCTAGAGTCATCTGTAACAACTACATTTACATCTAACTCTTGATTTTTTTTAACTTTATAATATCTATTTAATTTTTTTAATAGAAGATTCATAGAATAACTATTTTCCCTCCAAAAACCTAAAATACAATTATCCATAATCTCATCATCTATCTCATAAAAATTTTCAAAACTTACTGTACTTGTCTTTAGTACAAAGTTTAAATATCCATTGTAAACACGCTTAACTACTGCCTTCAATTTATTACTCCCCCCTCTCCTTTATCTTTATATATTTTCAATTTTATTTTTCAAAATAACACCTCCTTATTTCTATCCTAAAAATTTTAATAATTCCTCTCCCAAGAAATATCCTGATGATATTAAAACTGTATTCCATATAAAAATCCCTAAAGTTGCATAAGCACTATACTTAAGAAAATTTAATTTCAAAACTCCTGCTGGTATTGATATTACTGTCCTAGCCATTGGAATTAGTTTGCTTATTAAAATTCCTGTATAACCCTTTTCTCTTAAATACTCCATTTTACTATTTACAAAGCTTTCGTGACTTGGAAATTTATTTAGATATTTTTGAAGAATTACCTCTCCTCCAAATCTTCCTATACAATAAAGTATCCAACTTCCTATTAGACCTGCTATTACAGATACCAAAAGTGCTGTTATAAGACTCATTTCACTTTTAGAAACTAACACGCCCACTGCTGGCATTATTATTCCTGCAGGAAGCCCTGGTAAATTCATATATTCTAAGAGAATAATCACAAATAAAAATAAAAGCCCGTACTCTGCAAAATAGTTTGTTATAGTTATAAAATCCATACCCCTTACCTTTCAATTTTAAAATTTTATTTAATCTATATTTTTATTAATTTTTGATTTTAACTTCCCCTCCTAATCTAACTTAATTTTCAAGGGAATTTCTATTATCTAAATTGTTAATTGCTTTCTTCTCATTTGCTACACTCTTATAATAAACTTTAAAAATAAAGAAACTCCTCAGATAAATCTAAAGATTTTCTAAAGAGTTTCTTAATATTTTTTTGATTTTAGTTAGTAATCTTAACCGAACTTATTTTTAACTTCTAAAATTTTAGGTAAACTGATTTTTATATACTTTTTTATTATTAATAAATCTCCCTTAGTTCTTCCTCTATTTTATTAAAAATTACATTTAATAAATTTTTATCTACATTAATATGTTTTGACGTAATTCCCCAATTTGAGTAATTTATAAATAATATAAGACACCTTATCTTGCTTAAAATTATGCTCTGTTTATCTACTAAGTCTTTAATCTCTAAATTTTCAGCAATTAATTTATTTTCTATTAACTTAGATTCGATAAGGTTACAATCTAATAGAAGTTTAACTGTATTTTCATTATATTTCTCTTCATATAATATGCTTTTTAACTCATAAAGAAGTTTATTTGTTAATTCTAAATACCTTTCCTTTAAATCATATATAGAATTTTTTATGCTCTGTGGGAAAATAAGCTTATTAATTCCTAAAGCTATTACTATCCCTATTATTACAAATAAAAATCTATAAAAAGCTAAGTATCCAACTGTACTTCTAGATAATCCAAAGCTTAGAGTCATAAGTGCTGTGCATACAACTTTTTTCTCATAATCCTTTTGGACAAAGTAAAGAAACATTAATATTAATAAAAGTAATTCTAAAGGAATAATATGCGGGAAAAATGTAAATATAGAAATGTAAATTATCACTCCTATTATTGTCCCTTTAAATCTTTTTATTGCTTTTGTTAAAGTCTCTTCTTCATAGGGCTGTATAACCACATAAACACTAGTAACAATCCATCTTCCCTGAGGTATTGTGAACTACTCACCACTTAGCTAAAGCTTGAAGTGGAAGCTTCTTGGTCAATATACCTAATGGTACAAGTTTACCCAAGCTCTAAAGGTCGCACCAACCTCGCTATAATCAATAACTTATGCTATCAACATTTCTAGGTTCTTACTAGCGTTTATATCTCTATCGTGTTCTGTTCCACAGTTCGGACAAACCCAGTTTCTAAGACCTAGATTTTTTACATCACTATTTTTATATCTACAGCAAGAACATAATTGAGAACTAGCGTAATTACTAGGAGCAACAATAATATTTCTTTCATACCATTTAGCCTTATACTCTAACATTACTCTAAATTCATACCAACTAGCCTCTGATATTACTTTTGCTAATTTATGATTTTTCATCATATTACTTACTTTCAAATCTTCTATTGCTATTGATTGGTTTTCTCTAATTAGCTTTGTAGATAATTTGTGTAAGAAATCTTTTCTTTGATCTGCTATTTTTTGATGTAATTTAGCTACTTTTAACCTAATTTTATTTCTATTAGAACTCCCCTTTTGTTTCCTTGATAAATCTTTTTGTAATTTCCTTAATCTTTTTTCTGATTTTCTAAGATGTTTAGGATTAGGTACTCTATATCCATCTGAACATATTGCAAACTCTTTAAGTCCTACGTCTACACCTATTTTTTTATCAACTTTAGGTAATTTTATATTTTCAGTATCAACTAATACAGAAACAAAGTATTGTCCCATTGGATTTTTAGAAACAGTAACACTTTTAATTTCACCTTTGAATAATCTATGTTGTTTTATTTTTACCATAGATTTTAATTTAGGTAATTTTATATATCCATTTTCAATATATATAGTACCTTTTTGATTATTAGTTTTATAACTTATTCTATTAGTTTTCTTTTTGAATTTTGGGAAACCAATAGATTTATCTCTAAAGAAATTTTTATAAGCAGTATCTAAATTTAATTGAGCATTTGCTAAGGCCAACGAATCCACTTCTTTAAGCCATTCATATTCTTTCTTGAATTTAGCAGGTGTTAGGTATAGCTTAGACATTTCTTTGTAAGTTAATATATCTTTATTAGCTTCATATACCTCAATTCTATTAGCTAACATTTGATTGTATATAAACCTACTACAACCACAAGTCTTAGCAATATATATTTGTTGTTCTATATTTGGATATATTCTGTATTTATAAGCCTTTAACATACTCTCACCTCATCTTTTTCACCTTGACTTTATATATATCTTTTTACTGTTTCAAGATTAGACACACTAATTATAAACAAACAATAAGTTCTGCTACAAAAATATTATTCCCATAATTTATTTTTTATACTAGGGAACTCTTTAATGATTATTTGTATCAAAATTTATTTAATTACCTTATTTTTATAATTACTACTGAAATAATTATAGAAAAGTGAAAAAATATAATCAATACTAATGATATAGTATCCTTTAACTACGCTTTCGGCGGCTCATCTCACCATCTACTTCCTTTAGGTGGGCGAATTCTCTAAAATTTAGTTAAAAACTTATCTACATTATTTAAAAACCTCTATATAAGATTTGCAAACTTCTCTATAATTAAAAAAATCACATGTAACTTTTAGTTACATGCGATTTCATATAATTCAATGGGTAAATCATCTGGATCACTAAAGAAAGTAAATTTACGTCCTGTAAATTCATCTATTCTTATTTCTTCCACTTTAATACCTTTTTCCTTAAGCTCTCTAACCTGCTTCTCAATATTTTCAACCTCAAAGGCAAGATGTCTAAGTCCACAGGCCTCTGGATAGCTTGGTCTTTTAGGCGGATTTTTAAATGAAAATAATTCTATTTGTGAATCCCCTATTTCCAAATCAAGCTTATAGGAATCCCTTTCCTCTCTATAAACTTCTCTTATAATTTTTAAACCTAATAAGTTTACATAAAAATCTTTTGATTTTTTATAATCTGAAGCAATAATTGCCACATGATGTATCTTCTTTAAATTCATTTATTTCCCCCCTAAATTCCATGAATAATTAAGATATTTTTTCATAATACCCTAACAAATTCTTCTCCAAGCTAAAATTTAAAATAAGGCTAATTTAACTTAGAATCAATATTAATGAGTTCCGTGAACTATTTTAAAGCCCTCTTTTTCTAAAATTCTCTCATGTTTTTTTAAATCATCACATTTAGATTCTATGCAGTGAGATATATGTATTGTTTCTACGCCATTCTTTTTTAATTGCTTTACTTTATGTGTCCAATTTTCTCCTTCAACTAGGGTATCTTTGCAACCAGCGCAATAAAAGAAACTAGCTAAATCTTCTTTATTTTCTCCATAAATACTAAACGCAGCTGTTGAATTATTATATGCCTTAAAGCATCCTGATGCAGCACATTTTCCTATTACTTTTCTGCATGCCATTATTGCTATACTCATTAAAACCATTCCTTCCATCTATTTATACAAAAGAAATTATATCATAAATTATATATAAAGACTTAAAAAAGCAACAAAGCCTAAGCCTTGTTGCCCATATATTATGAAATTTAAAGTGGTCAATGTAATTATATTTATTTTAAATTAAATATATCTGATTTTTTGAAACTCTTTTTTTATTTCCTAATAACTACATTGCTTTTCTGAATATAGCTATTACTTCTTCTAAGTTTCCTTTTCTTGGATTTGTTAATGAACAAGCATCATTTAAAGCATTAGTAGCTAAAGTTTCAAAATCACTTTCTTTTACTCCTAATACTCCAAGTCCCTCTGGAATCCCTATAGTTTGTGATAATGATTTTATCATATCTATGCAAAGGTCTGCTCCTTGCTCATCAGTTAATCCTTCTATGTTTCCACCCATTATTTTAGCAATTTTAGCTAATCTTGAAGCGCTTGTAGCTTTGTTATATTCTTGAACATGAGGTAATAATATTGCATTACATACTCCATGAGGTAAGTTGTAGAATCCACCTAATTGGTGAGCCATAGCGTGAACATATCCTAAGCTAGCATTGTTAAATGCCATTCCTGCTAAGTATTCAGCATAAGCCATCATATCTCTAGCTTCCACATCTTGTCCATTTTCAACAGCATTCACTAAATAATTGCTTATAAGTTCTATAGCTTTCTCCGCACAAGCATCTGTTATTGGTGTTGCAGAAGTTGAAACATAAGCCTCTATAGCGTGTGTTAAGGCATCCATACCAGTAGCCGCTGTTAATGATTTTGGCATAGCAAGCATTAACATAGGGTCATTAACCGCTATTATTGGTGTTAAATGCTTATCTACTAAAGCCATTTTTATATGTCTTTCTTCATCAGTTATAATAGCGAATAAAGTCATCTCACTACCAGTACCAGCAGTTGTATTTATACCTACCATTGGTAATTGAGGTTTCTTAGATTTATCTACTCCCTCATAGTCTTTTATTTCTCCACCATTAGTAGCTAATAAAGCTATTCCTTTAGCACAGTCATGAGCTGAGCCTCCACCTAATGAAATAACAAAATCACATTCTTTTTCTTTTAATAATGCTAAACCATCATTAACATTTTTAACTGTTGGGTTTGGTTTAGTTTCATCATATATTGCATATTCTATATTCTTATTATCTAAAACATCTGTTACTTTTTTAACTATTCCTATTTGTCCTAAAACTTTATCTGTTACTATTAAAGCTTTTTTAAATCCTAATTCTCCAACTTGATCACCAGCGTCTTTTAAGCAATCTGCTCCCATTAAACTTATAGCTGGCATAAAAAATTTATAACTCATATATTTCTCCTCCAAGTCTTTCTCTCAAGTATATTCTCAATATTTGCTTTCACTTTATAATTTAATTTTAATTTATCGTTAAAAATTTAACTAATCCATTTTTTTAAAAAATATCTCATTTTTAAATCGACAGAAATTGACAATACTATAATAAGCTTTTATATTATTTATTATGAGGTGAGAATTTTATGGATAGATTTGATAGACAACTTGAATTGGCAGATGGTATAGAAACTGAATATTTAAGAATTCTATATTACACCTTTGATAAAAATTATAAAGATACATACAAATCTTATGAATATAAAAGATTGTGTACTATAGTTGATGGAGAAAAGAATGTAAGAATTAATAATGGTGATAATATCATATATGATTCATCTAAATATATGCTTCTTCCACCAAACTCAAGTGTGGAAATGAAAATTGAGAAACCTACTAAAGCTCTAGTTTTAGAGTTAAATGAAGATTTAATAAGTACAGTTTCAGAAAAACTATCTTATGAATTAGATGTAGATTTAAATAAATCTATATTAGAAAAACCATTTTTTAATGAAAATAATGAATTAATAGAATTGACAACTAAAAGAATTGTAGAGACTGCTACTAAAGATACAAATAATAAAGAATTTTTACTTGATTTATATGCACAGGAAATAACTTATAGTCTATTAAATACTAAAGGGGCTAAAGATATTATTGCTAGTGATTTTAATAATCCAATAAATCGTTCTATTCAGATAATGAAAGGAAATCTTAAAAATAATATAACAGTTTCAGAAATTGCTTATGACCTAAATATGTCTCTTCCAAGCTTTTCTTCAAAATTTAAAAAAGTTATGGGAATGACTCCTAATGATTATCTTACAAACTTAAAACTTAATGAGGCTGCAAGACTTCTTAAGTTTTCATCAGTTACAGAGGTAGCTTATGATTTAGGATATGAAAACATTTCTCACTTTATAAAATTATTTAAAAAGAAGTTTGGGTTAACACCTAAGCAATATTCCTTAAAGTATTCTGGTGAAGTCATACAAATTCAATAAAAAAATAAAGGGCTATATAAAAATATATATAAACAAAACTCACAAACATATTCTGAGAATTACTACATATTCTCTTCATACTACTTGTAAGCTTTGTCAAAATTATTTTTATACAAGCCCTTATTTTGAGATAATTATACCTAAAGTTTAATTACCTCTACCTTGTATCCATCTGGATCTGTTACAAAATAATATGTTGCAGCTCCATCTGAAAGACCTTTCATAGGTGTAACTTCATATCCTAAAGAAATATGTCTTTCTCTTTCAGATTCTATATCTTCTACTCCAACAGCTATATGACTAAAGCCATTCCCTAAATCATATGGCTTTTCTTGATCATAGTTATAAGTTAATTCTACTTCATATCCATCTTCTTTATCTGAAAGATAAACTAAAGAGAATTTATATTCTGGATAATCCCTTCTTCTTGTTTCAACAAGTCCTAGTGCTTCCTTATAAAACTTTAAAGATTTATCTAAATCTTTTACCCTTATGCATGTGTGTAACATTTTGCTTGCCATTTCATAACCTCCATATTTCAAATATTACTTTTTGTCTTTTATTATATATTATCATATGTATATTTACATATCTCTATATAATTTCAAATAACACTATATTCTTATAAAACAAGTATTATAATTCTTTTCTTATAAATTTATTTAAGGAAAACTTGTAAAAAACAATTAATATAAATATTGATATTACTGCTAATACCATTACCACAAGAGGTAATGAATTTAAAATATTTGAAACATCATAATTTATATTTTTCATAAATTTTTCTACTAAAGCAAGACCGATTATTAATATAAATAATGGAACGCTTCTTAAATAAGATACTACACTGCTCTCTGGGTATATAATTGCCATACTAAATGTTATTGATGCATATATATAGAAAATTATAAATGTTAAAAGTAAATTAAATGGATTTACAATGATTTTTTCTCCTAACATAAAACTTACACCAATACCTGCTAATATATTTGGTAAAGAAAATATTAAAAAAATTAATATAGGTAATATAAAAGAGGTGCCTACTACACTTCTTGCATCAATTGGCAGTGATCTTAATAATTTATTTGTCATTGCTCCTTTATTAGTATTTTTTGCAATTATAAAATTAACACTAATCATTGAAGCTAACAAGGTAAAATAAATGAAAACACTATTTATTAAAAAATCATATCTATCTTTCGGTAAGTCTATAAAAAAAGGAGAATATCCAAAAGTCATTGTAAGGATATAAAATATAAATATTATTCTTATATTTTTTAAGTCTTTAATAATTAAATTTTTCATATTAACTCACCTCACTTTTTTTATAAATATTTAGAGACACTATTAATGATATTATTAGAGCCAGTATTCCAAATACTAAACCATAAACTCCATTAGTAATATTAAATAATACTTGTAAATTTTCATTTTCAAGAGAATTAAATAATATTGAACTAATCATCATTATTAAAATAGTAAATATTATATTAACCACTCTATAAAATTTATGACTTATAATCATATATACTGGTAAAGTTAGTGATACATAAAATAGTTGAACTATTATATTTGGAAGAATTACTCTTAATGTTAATGTAAAATCACTTCCTGAAATTACTCCTAAAATAGTGCAGAATAAATATAAAAATAAATTAACTACTATAATATAAATTAATGTTGATAGATATTTACTATAAATATAATTTGATTTTTTAGTTGGTAAAGAATTTAAGTAAATATTAAATTTACTTTTTCTTTCAACTTCAATTGGTATTATCATAAGATAAAACACAATAAAAGTTCCCATAGTATATAAATAATTCATTCCTTGAGTTAACGCAAAAGTAATACCTAAAAAAAGAAGCACAATAATTGAACTCTTGATATATTTCTTTTGTATAAAAAAATCTAACTTAAGTAATTCTTTCATACTACTTCACATCCTTTTTAGAATAATAAACAACTATATCATCTAAAGTAGCCTTTTCAAAAATAATTTTATCACCGAAAAGTTCTTTTAAATTTCTCATATTGTTAGTTAGCCCTTCAAAGTTATATCTTGTTTTTCTTAATCCAATTAATTCTTTTTCTAAATCCTTATTTAAAATATCTAAAGGTCCCTTAACTAAAAAGTATTCTTCTAATAACAAGTCTTTTTCTAAGGAAAATTCAACTTTTCCTTTGTTTAAAAAGGTTATATAATCAGCTAATTTTTCAAGATCCGTTGTTATATGAGTTGAATAAAGTATTGATACTTCTTCCTCACCTATTATTTCAAATAAAATGTCTAAAAGTTCACTTCTAAAAACAGGATCTAAGCCTGATGTTGGCTCATCTAATATTAAAAGTTCTGCCTTATGAGATAAAGCTAAGGCTAAAGAAAATCTCATTTTTTGTCCCTTTGATAATTGCTTTAGCTTTTTATTTTCATTTAACTCAAACTTTTCAAGATAATATTTAAATTTTTCTTCATCCCATTTTGAATAAAATTTAGATATTATTTTTTTATTTTCTCTTATTGTAAAATCTTCAAAAGCACAACAATCATCATAAACAAATCCAATTCTATCTTTTATTGATATTTCATTTTTCTTTATATCTTCACCAAAAATATATATCTCTCCACTATCTAAATTTATTAAATTCATTATAGCTTTTATTGTTGTAGTCTTTCCTGCTCCATTTGGCCCTATTAATCCCATTACAAAACCTTTAGGAATATTAAAGCTTACATCTTTCAAAGAAAATCCTTTATAATTTTTACTTATATTTTTTATTTCAAGTACATTTTCCATATAAACCTTCCTCCTTAAACCTATACCTTATCTTTATAATTCCTTTAAAGTTTTAAGCATTCCAACTAAATCATTAAAATTTAGTCCTATGCTATTTGCAATATCAATTGCTTCTCCTAATTTTTCTTCTATTTCTCTAAGCTTTTCTTCCATTAAAAGTTCTTTATTTTGCTCTGCCACATAAGATCCCTTACCAGGTAAAGTGTATATAAAGCCATCTCTTTCAAGTTCTTCATAAGCTCTCTTAGTTGTAATTACACTTACTCTAAGCTCAGAAGCTAAACTTCTTATTGATGGCAATGCTGAATTTTCCTTTAAATCTCCAGATAAAATCTCATTTTTTATAGCTTTAGCTATTTGTTCATATATGGGTACCCCTGAAGTGTTTGAAACTACTATATTCAAAAACTCACCTCTTTCTATGTATATACTGTATATATTATATATATACAGTATATACACTTTTTTCATATGATGTCAATATATTTTCATTGTTTAATTTTTTATCTTTAAAATCATCTTTACTTAAAACCTTATAAAATAAAAGCTACGTATAAAAAATCTTTTTAATACATAGCTAAAATTAATTTAAAGTTTTTACTATTAAGATATTAGAATAAGAGACAAAAAAAGAGGTGCACATAAATGTGCACCTCTTAGGTTTATATAATTATTTATTTTCTTCTATTAATTCTTCGATTTTACATTTACATCTAGCACCACAACAAGCACCAGTTCCTGCTCCTGTTTTTTCTCCTACTTCTTCAAAAGAAAGAGCTCCGTTCTTTACTGCCTCAACTATTTTTTCTTCTGAAACACCTTTACATAAACAAACATTTGACATAATAAAATTCTCCTCTCGTTTTACCTGAATATTATATATTACTTATCTCTAAATTCATCATTACTATTAATTAATAATCTTTATTGTTTAAATAGATAATAACAGATAAAAACTCTTCTTGCACATGCTAAATTCTTTTATTTTTCATCTTTAAAAGCTATTATATCAAATTAAATCTATATTTCTTTATTATGCTAAGGTTTTCTCTTTAAATACTTCAATTCCTATTCTATCAATAAAATCTCCTAACTTTTCTCCAGCCTCAGCTTCCCCTTTATAAACCTCAAAGATTTTATCAACTATTCTTAAAGCTTCTTTTTCATCTACATCTTTTATAAGTATATCTGCCATTCTTGGATTATGACCTGCTGACCCTCCTGCCGTTACTAAAAATCCTGTTTTATCAGCTATAACTCCAACATCCTTTGAATAAACACTTCCACATGCATTTCTACAGCCTGCTACTCCGATTTTAGTTCTACATGGCATATCCATATGCTTATATTTATTTAATAATTTCATACCTGTACCTATGGTATTAAACTTTGATCTTTTACAAAAACCAGCTGGACACATTTCCACATTTTTTACTGAGTTTTGTTTTTTAACAGCAGGCTCCATTCCTAACTCATCCCATATTTTAGGCAAATCTTCTCCCTTAAGATTTGTTATTAAAAGTCTTTGACCTGATGTAATTTTAATTACCCCATTATATTTTTTAGTTACCTTTGCAATCTTTTCTAATTGCTCTGGAGTAATAAATCCTCCTGGAATATGAGGAGTTATTCCAAAAGTTCTTTTTCCCCCTCTAACTTTTTGTAAGTTCCCATAATGAGTTCCACTAACCATCTTAGGTATTCCTATTCCTATACCATCCATTCTTAAAAATTCCTCCTATATATTAAATGTAAAAATTTCAATTTATAAATTAATTTTAGTATACACTAAAAAATATTTTTCAGAAGTAACTTAGGTTACTAACCTAATATCAATTAAAAACTAAAGTTTCCCAAAATAGGTTTAACTATATTAGATAGTTCTTTACTAACTTAATATTAATTTAAAAATAAAAGGTATGAATGAAAATAAATTTTAATAAAACTTATTTTTAATTCACACCTTTTATTTTTCACCAATACCTTCATATATACTATTTTAATTTATAAAGCTAACACCTTAATTCATTAATGGAGGCTGCTTTTATTATTTTTCCTTCTTTTAACTCTATAAATTTATTTGCTAAAGCCTTTGCATCACTTCTATCATGAGTTACAAATATAGATGTAATTCCAGCTTTTATAAGAATATCTTTTATTTCCCCTCTTATTTTTTCTTGAAGATCTGCATCTAAGTTTGAAAAAGGTTCATCTAATAAAAGTACTGATGGCTTTGGTGCTATAGCTCTCGCTATGGCTACCCTTTGCTGCTGTCCTCCGCTTAATTCATAAGGATATTTATCTTTATGTTCCACTAAATTAACAAGTTTAAGCATATCCATAGCTATTTTTTCTTTTTCTTCCTTATTTTTGCCTTTTAGTCCAAACTGAATGTTTTTTTTCACAGTCATATGAGGAAATAAAGCATAGTCTTGAAAGACCATTCCAACGCCTCTTTTTTCAGGCTCAACAAAATTATTATCTGAAAAAACTATTTTTCCACCAATTTTAATTTCTCCTTTATATGACTCTTCTAAACCAGCAATTATTCTAAGTATTGTACTTTTTCCGCTTCCACTTTCACCTAGAATAGATAATATCTCTCCCTTTTCTAAGCTCATATTAAAATTATCTATAATATCATTCTTAGACTTAGGATATTTAAAATATAATTCTTTTATTTCAATAAACATTACTAATCCTCCTTGTCAGCAACTTTATATAAGAAATATATAGCCACAAAACTAACAAAAACTATTATTAGAGATGGTATTGCTGACTCAGGTATCATCTCATCATTGGCATACTCAAATACCTTTGTTGATAAAGTATAAAAGTTAAATGGTCTTAAAGTTAAAACTAAAGGTAATTCCTTTATAATATCAACAAAAGTTAAAGCAAAAGCTCCTAAAATAGCAGGTTTTAACATATGTATATCCACTTTAAAGAATGTTTTAGTAACCCCATATCCTAAAGTTCTTGAAGCTTCAGTAAATTTATTTCCTATCTTTTCAAAGCCACCCTCTATATTTTGATATCCTATTGCTAAAAATCTTATTACATACGCAAATACCAACATTATTATACTTGTGCTTAAGGCTAATCCTTTTATTTTGTTATCAATATCTACAAAAAATAAGATCATAGTTATGGCAACTACAGCCCCAGGAATCGAATATCCTATTAAAGTTACTTTTGCATATATTTTTGATAATAATCCACTTCTAGTTCTTACATAGTTTGCTACTATTAAAGCCATTATAACTATAAGTAAACTACATCCAGAGGCAAGTATTACTGAATTAAATATCATACTTAAAAATTGACTATAATAGATATTTTTATAGCTAGCAATTGCCCAAGCTATCATTTGAAGTACTGGTATAAGAAATCCTAGTGAAAATATTATTAAAACATATAATGTAACTATAAATTTATTAAAGCCTTTAAGATTTTTTCTCTTTATTGGTCTAACCTTTGTATTAGTAAAACTATATTTTTTTCTTCCCCTTAAGGCCTTTTCTGACGAAATAATTATAAATACTACTACCATAAGTATTCCTGCTAATCTTATGGCTGAATCCACATCCCCTAAGGATATCCAACTTTTAAATATAGCTGTACTAAATGTTTGTACACCTAAATATGATACAACTCCATAATCACTTAAAACTTCTAAGGCTATTAAGGTTGAGCCTGCTACTATAGCTCCCCTACTTACAGGTATGATAACTCTAAAGAATATTCCTATTGCACTGCTTCCTAAAAGTCTTGCACTTTCTATTAATCCTGCCGATTGTTTTTCTAAAAATGTCATTGTAACCATATAAACATATGGGAATAAAAACAATGTAAATATAAAAATAGCTCCCTCAATAGACATAATATCAAAGTATTTTTGATTTAATTCTACCCCTAAAATATTTCTAAAAAATCTCTGTATAACTCCAGTGTAACTAACCATTCCTGAATATGTATATGCCCCTATATATGGTGGTATAGCTAATGGAAGTATTAAAGCCCATCTAAAAAATTTCCTAAATGGAAAATCATAGGCAGATATAAGCCAAGCTAAAGTTATCCCTATTATTATGCTTAATAAAACAGTAAAAAAGACTACTATTATAGATGTAACTATATAATCCTTTAATAAATATTCTTTTATGTGATACCATGTTTTGTTTGGTTTTTGAAATAAATGAATAATTATATCTATATTAGGAAGTACAATCATCAAACTGATGATTGTACTTAAAAGTGCCCACCCATTAAATTTAATTTTTTTCATTATTTCCATCCTACTTGATCAAAAATTAATGTAGCCTCTTGTTTTGATTCTCCTAAAGTTTCATAGTTTAAATTTTGAACTTTAAATTCTCCCCATGATTTTTGTAATTCACTCTTACCAACTTTAGTATTTAAAGCAAACTCTCCATTTTCGTCAACATATGCTTTTTGTGCTTTCTCTTCAGTTAAATATTCTAATAATGCTACTGCATTTTCTTCATTTTTAGCATTCTTTGTAACTGCTCCAAAGCTTAAATTTAAATGAGTATTTTCTGGGAATAAAACTCCTATTTCCTTACCAACTTTAGCTTCTTCTGCATCTGATGAAGATATCATCTTTGCAATATAGTATGAGTTCATTATTCCAACATCACCTATTCCAGCCATAATAGCTTTAGCCTGATCTCTATCATTTCCTTCTGGTGTTCTAGCAAAATTATTAACAATACCTTGAGCCCATTCTTTTGCCTTGTCAGCCCCATCTAATTGAATGAAAGATGAAAGTAAAGCATTGTTATATGATGAACTTGAACTTCTTGTTAATACTTTTCCTTTAAATTCATCCTTAGTTAAATCATTATATGTTTTTATTGTTTCTGGATTTACCTTTTCCTTATTATAAACAATGATTCTTGCTCTTGAAGTTAATCCAACCCAGTTTTCCCCTCTATATTCTGAAGGTATATTTTCATTTATTTTTTCTGATGATATATCCTTTATTAAATCTTTCTCATTAAGTTGAGCTATATTTTCTGCTCCAACAGTTAAAAATACATCAGCAGATGTATTATCTCCTTCTCTTGCCATTCTCTCAATTAGCTCATCACTTTTTCCATCAACTAAATTTACTTTTATCCCTGTATCAGATTCAAAATCTTTAAATAATTGCTTATCTATATCATAATGTCTTGATGAATAAACATTGACAATTTTCTCTCCTGATCCAGTTTCTTCTGCCTTAGCTTCCTGATTTTTTTGTCCACACCCAGCTAAAACTCCCATAGATACTACAGCAGTTAATGTTAAGGCTAATAATTTTTTTCTTTTTAACATTTTCTTTTCCCCCTTAAATTTACGAATAATTAAGTTATTTTTTATAACAACTTAAAAAATTCACTTTATCTGTATGTATATTTAATAAATTTAAAAACCTCAAGATAATGATATCGGTTATCATTTTTAAAGTCAATGATTTTTAGTATTATTAAATAATTATTTTCATTTAATATATATTATCACCTCTTTTTCATTAACATTATATGCTTTCTAAATTTAACAAACTTAAAGGGCAATGAACTTATTAGCTCATTGCCCTATTATTTATAATTTTAATTGTTTAATATAACATCTGAATTGAAACTAGTTGAATTATTTAAATAAATTTTTAGTTTTTCAATTCTCTTCTTATTTGTTTTACAAACTTGGAAAGAAAGATTGTCATATTCAACCATTTGATTTTCACTTTGCGGAATATTTCCTATTAAGTTAACAACAAAACCACCAATAGTCTCTATATTTTGACTTTCAAGATTTAGGTTTAAATAATCATTTAATTTATCTAATGTTAATAAACCATCAACTACATAGGTATTATTATCTATTTTATCTATATAGTTTTCTGAATCGTCATACTCATCTAATATATCACCCATAACTTCTTCAATTAAGTCTTCTATAGTAACAATTCCAGAAAAACCACCATATTCATCTATTATTACAGCCATATGTTGCTTACTATCTTGAAGCTCTTTAAATAAATCATCTATAGCTTTATTTTCAAGAACAAAGTAAGCTGGACGTATTAATTGATCTAATTTAATGTTATCTACTCCAACCTTTACAACGGCTTCAAAGAAGTCTTTTAAATAAAGTATTCCTACTATATTATCCCTAGTTTCATTATAAACAGGAACTCTTGAAAATTGCTCACTTATAAGTTTCTTAGCAATTGTTTCATTTGGAGTTGTTGATTTTATAGCAAAGACTTCTCCCCTAGGAGTCATAACTTCTTTAACAACTTTATGATCAAATTCAAATATATTATCTAACATATCCTTTTCAGTTTTATCGATTACACCACTCTCTTGTCCAATACTTATCATGGATTTTATTTCATCCTTAGATACAGTTTCTTTATCTTCAGACTTATTTAAACCTAATATTTTTATAAATAAGTTTGTTGAAGCTGAAAGAATCTTTACAAATGGTGTTGATATTTTAGAAATAACATTGATTGGTCTTATAGCCATTAAAGCAATTTCTTCTGGCTTTTGTAATGCAATTCTCTTTGGAAGTAATTCTCCAAAAACTAAAGTTATATAAGACAAAAGCACAGTTATAAGTATAACTGATATCTCATTACCATAAGGAATATTTAGCTTGTACATGAATTGCGCTAGAGTTTCTGAAATGCTAGTGGCTGCTGATGCACTGGCAAAAAATCCTGCAAATGTTATTCCTATTTGAATAGTAGATAAAAAGTTGCCAGGTGATTTTAAAACCTTTTTTAATAAAAGGGCTTTTTTGTTCCCTTTCTCTGCAAGCATCTTTATCTTAGATTTATTTACAGATACCATTGCCATCTCTGCAGCTGCAAAGAACGCATTAATTAAGATAAGAACTAATATTAGAATAATTTTTGGTAAAATACTGGGACTCGGGTCCATTCTTTAACTCCTCCTCTAAAAAAATGAATTTTCTTCTTTATCTTATAGATTAATTTGAAATAAAATGTCATATAAGATAACCAATTTTAGACCATAATACCACACTGGTACCTTTTATTCAATTATATAATATGCACAATTTAGCCTAAATTATACTAAATAAATAATTTAAGTCACTTATCTTATTTATTACATATATTTGAAAAATAATACTATAATATTTAACTTTTAAGACCTTTTCTACATATGATAAAGAAGGCAAATTTAAGCTTTAATATTAAGTAAGGTGATTTATTGTGAAAGAAAATTTGAATCTTTTTAAATTTCTTTTTGGAACAACGATTCTTTTGTGTTGTTTAAGTAAAGATATAATCTTAAATTCCATAAGATACACAAAAACAACATTTAAAGCTAAAATTCACAAAAGTAAATAAAATAAGTTTCTGTAAGATAATTATATTAACTAATAATAATTATTGATTTTTTTATACTATATAGTATAATTTAATTAAAAGATATGAATAATTTATTGGGAGGTATGGATTATGAGTTTAGCAAAATTAATAGACGAAAAAAGAAAAGCTAAAGCTAGAGCTGAAAGAAATAAAAAAGCTAAAGTTGCTGTAACTGGAGCTGCCGTTGGTACATTAGCAGGAGTATTAGGTGGTTTACTATTTGCTCCTAAATCTGGAAAAGAAACAAGAAATGATATAAAAGAGGGTTCAAAAAAGGCTGCTCAAAAATTAAATGATAAAAGTGTTGAGTTAAAAGAAAATTTAAATACACAAGTTGCAAAAGGAAAAGAAAATATTTCTGATGCAAAAAGTAAAATAAAAGAATATCTTAATAGTAAGAAATGTAAAAACATTGAAGAGGCTGTAGAAGAAAACTTAAATGTTCCTGTTGAGGTTGCAGATGAAGCTACTTCTTTAGAAACTGAAGAAGTTAAAGAATCTAACTAATAATTATGTATATAGATTTAAATTTTATTTACCTATTATTAGCTTTATTAGGTTGTGTGGCTATTGTTTATTTGATACTAACATTAAACAAAGTTTTAAAGTTAGTATCAAATATAAATAGTCTTTTAGATCAAAATAAGGACAACCTTACTAAGACTATTAACGATTTACCTACAATAGCTAATAATGTGAATGATGCTTGTCAGAACATTAAGGATATATCTGATGTTGCAACTGAAACTACAGCTGACTTAATTGTTGCTAAAGAGAATATAGAATCTAATGTTGAAACAGTTAAAGAAATTGCTAAGATAATTAATCAAGTTTTCTTTAAAAAATAAAAAAACTCATTCCAATCTAAATCTTTTAAGATTTTTTTGGAATGAGTTTTTTTAATTATCATGATCTTTCAAACCCTAAATTCTCAAAAAGAACTATAGATTTATCATTATAAGCTTCTAAATTAATTCTAGTAGCCCCTTCTACATCATCAACCATTTTATATGCCTTTGATATAAGAAGTTTACCTAAACCCTGCTCTTGATATTTAGGAAGAAGTGCTAAATATTTAATTTCTTGAACTCCCGCTTCCTCTGAAAGACTTGGAACAATCATTATGGTTCCAATTCTCTCTCCATTTTCATTTTCAAGAAATACGCAACGATTTTTAAAATTTCCTTTTAAGCTATTTTCCTCTTTAAAAATCCTTCTAATTGCTAATTGATAATCTTTAAAAACACCTGCTGAATACTGAATATATGCCCAGTTGTTCTCATCACCAATTCTAAAATCAGTAAATCTATATCCATCAGGCAGGGAAGTACTATAAATTTTTTCTAGTTTATTCTTTGCTTCTGAAGACTTTTTACTATTTTCTTTACTCTCCATTTTCAATCCTCCCTATAAAGCTTTATATTAAGGTTTTAGCATATTCCTATTTCTCTTATAATTTTACCCAATAATTTCATTTTATTAGTTACAACAATATTATTTTATATAACTACTTATACTAAATTATAGAATTCTTTTTGTAATATTTCCAGTAACTTATTCTTCATTTCTCCCCATTAATGCTTATATTAGATATATATATCCAATATATCCACTAATAATATATTAGATAAAAAATAAGCCATATTAAAACCCTTAAATAAAAGTTTTAATATGACTTTTAATATTTTTCTATGTCTTAAAGTATTTTCGAAATTACTCTAGATCTACATTTAACTAAAAATAAAAATTCTCCTAAAACATAGCCCAATATTTAATATAATGTTTTTCCTGTTGAATCAATATATGAATATGTTCCGTCCTTATCTACTAAAATAACATCCTTTGATATAACTCTTATATCATTATACTCTTCTTCTAAAATTACACTTCCGTCCTCTTTAAGTAAACCTTTTTTCCCCTCTTGATTCACAGAAACTATTAATCCACTTGGATAAACCTCTAAGGCTGAGTAATCTTTCTTTTCAAGATTTTTAATTTCTTCACCCTTAGTATTTATAACAGACATATATTTTGATTCTCCATCTAATATATCAACTACTGCTAAGCCACTATCACTAAATCCATTTATAGATACTTTATTCTCAAAGTTTATCTTAGTTTCTACTTCTTTCCCATCTTTATTAATTATTATATGCTTATTATCTTTTCTAGCAAAAGCAACCCCATTATTCATTGCTGTTACTCCATCAAAGTCTGGCATTATTGCCCAAGATCCCTCTTTATTTAAAAATCCTATTCCAGACTCATCTAATCTTGCTGGAGCTACCCCCTCATTCATAGATCCAACATAGAAATATTCTATTGGCACTATAATTTCTCCTTTTTCATTAAGTGCTCCACAAAGATTACCCTTTGATACAGGAATAAATCCCTCATTTATTTCTCCTATTGATGTGTATTCACAAGGGATTATTTCATTTCCCTCAGCATTTAAAATACCATACATTTTATTCTTTTTAACTAATATATATCCCTCTCCAATATCCTTTATAATTTCATCATATCTTCCTGGTTCTACAATAACTTCACCCTTAGTATTTAGTATTCCAGTAATTTTTAAAGTCTTACCAGATTGAGCTAAGCTTTCAATTGCTTCTGTAGTATTTTCATTAGTTAAGATTTCATTGGCTAACTTTTCATATCTTATAAGATTGTTATTTAAAGGTGATAATACCCCATCTTCTTTTTCTACTAAGGTTTTACCCTTCTGGTTTATTATCTTATAAGTATTTCCCTCCTTAACTCCAGCCATTCCATAAGAAAACTCACTACCTTTATCAAATTTAAAACCTATAGATTTTTTTCCCCTTTTATCTATATAAGCAACTTTTCCTTCATATCCTTTTTCCATAAATATTTCTCCATCTTCAGTGACTCCAAACATACCTGGTTTAGAATTGCTTAAAGATATTGAAGATTTATCTTCTGTTATAATATAAAGTTCATTATCTGAATCTTCCTTTGCACTACTTGTACCACATCCTGTTAATACTGAGGTGCACAATATGGTAGCCATAGCCATGAAGCAAATATTTTTTAGTCTCATACTAAAATCCCCCTTTAAATATCTACTTATTATTAATTAAACACTATCTTTAATTTTCCTTCCAAAATATCACAGAATATATTTTATGTAAAGTTATACTTATAAACATATTTTCTTCTTTCTTTTGCCCCAAACATATATCCGTGATTATTTATTAAAAAGTTTAATGTAAGATGATTAAAAGTTTTAAAAGAATCAATATTGCATATATGCCCACAACTTTTTATTACAACAATATCTTCTTCTGGTACAAACTTTTTTATAGTAGGAAGAAAAACATGGTCTTGATCTCCCATAATAAAGATTTTTTTTACATTATTTTTTACATACTTATAATTCTCTAAATGTTCCCTCATAAGCTCAACCCATCTAAAACATTCATTTTTATCTAACTTTTCAGCAGCCTTTAAAAATATATTTCTTGAAAGCTTATGATTTTTACATGGCATTGACATATAAGCTACAATTTTATAAAAGATTTCCCTTGGAATAATATTCTTTGTAACTAATGCTAAATTCAAGAAAAATTTAGACTTTAAGTTCATACCTACAATTCCTCCCCCTAATATCATAGAAGAAACTCTATTAGGGAAATATTTTTCAAATTGCATTCCAACTATAGTACCAAGGGATATACCTAATACGTTTACTTTTTCTATATTTAACTTATCTAATATCTCTACAATATCTTCACAAATGTATTTAAAAGATATTTCACCTTTAGTTTTTTTCATGTTTTTCAAAGTATGATTTTGTGAATTTCCATGGCCATGAAGGTCTACTAAAAGCAAGTTATAATTTTCTGACAGTACATCTATTTGCTTTTTAAATATATTTAAATTTCCACCTATTCCATGAAGCATCAGAATCCATTCTTTATCTTTATGGAGATATTTATTATTTACTACTTTATAATATAGCATTTATATTGCACTCCTTAATACTCTGATTTAAAAACTTTCACATTCATCTTATGAATTAATAGCTTACTCTCTTTAGCAGAAAAATTTTAAGTCATATATCTTTAGGAGTATCAAAATAAATTTTTATAAACCTTACAAACATTATGAAGAGAATATCTAGATGAGCTTTAGAATTTAAATTATTACGCAGAAGATATTACGTTAAAAAACTGAGACTGTTCGAAGCGTAGCAAGTTTCGAATTTTTAGTAATATCTTCGGAGTAATAATTATAAATTCTTAGCGAAATCTAGTAATTCTCGGAATATGTTTGTAAGTTTTATTATTAACTTTTGATACAGTCCCTTTAAAGCTATTTTAAACTACGTCTAATTATGTTTCTTAAATTCTATCACCTTTTCACGCCCTATATTCTACTGTCTATGGATATTTGAATAAAATTTTACACAGCATTAACATTGTTTAAACCTAAGCAATATTACCTTATTGTAATCAAGGTTATTTCAGGTCTATTCATAATTCTCATTTTTAAAAAATCATTTCCAAGCCCTCTACTTAAAATCATAGATGAATCTTTTTCTATGAAAATCCCCTTTTTTCTCTCCATTAAGTTATTAAATATATATCTATTTATGGCTCTAGTATATCCTGAAAAAGTAATGTCACTTCCCCACTTTACATAGGCCTCAAAATTTATTACATCATTTGCTAGCACAATATTAAATTCACTTCTATTAGGACTCCCTAATTTATTTACTAAATCTTCTTTTGAAAATATCTTTTCCTTCTTAAATCCTTCTTTAAAAGAAAAAGACTTTATTTCATCTTCTATGTAAATTCCATAAATATTTAATTTATCTTCCTTTTTTATAAGTGAAACCTTACTATTATTTAAAAGTATCACCCCTATATCCACTAACCCCTTTAAATAATCTCTATATTTTTCATACTTTTTCCCACTTAAATTTTTGCATCCTTCTATAGAATAATAAATTGGATAAAAGCTCCTTAAATTTTTGCATAGTTCTAAAAAAACAAAATCCTTATCTAAGGATGAAGTTAACATATTCCCAGTTGTAACAATAATATCTGGTTTTAAAGAATTTATTTTTTCTATAAGCCTATAATTTTCACTTCCAAAGGTTTTCCCATATAAATTATTTAAATGTAAAATCTTAAATCCTCTAAAGGAATTAGGGGTTTTTCTAGTAAATAATTCATATTCATTTATAAAAATACTATTATTTTCATAAACTAAATAAGTGGTAGCAGCAATTCCTAAAATTGAAGTTATCTTTGCCAAATCTGAAATCTCATTCATATGAATACTAATCCTTTAAATTTTTGCTCTTATATTTTATATATGAATATAAAAATATAATTAAAACTCCTCAGCCTATTTACTTTTATTTCTTTTATTTCCAAATATTGGTTTTTATGGTATGATTATTTTAAGATAGGAGGTGTCCTTGTTGCAAATTTAGTTAAATTTAATGAAATATAGTACCTAAGGCAACATAATATATTTATGAATTTATTATCTGAAAGCAATATATCTACCTTAAATAAAAAATCACACTTAAAAATAAAAAATTTAATACTCTTTTCTGTAATAGTTTTTTTAGGCTCTTATTTTTTAACCAATTACCTAATTTTCAAAGCTTATATTCCTACTGGTTCTATGAGACCTACAATAATGGAAGAAGATGAAGTAATTGTGAGTAAAATTTACACTAGTATAAATAGAGGGGATATCTTTGTATTCAGTCATGAATCCTCCGAAGAATTGCTTATAAAAAGAGTTGTTGGTCTTCCTGGCGAAAAAGTTGAAGTAAAAGATGGGCTTTTATATGTAAATGATGTTTTTATTGATGAACCTTATGTGAAAAATAACGAATCAATGAATAAAACTTTTTATGTTCCTGAAGGAAACTACCTATTTTTTGGTGATAATAGAGCAAGATCAGAAGATGCAAGAAGATGGGAAAATCCCTATGTTCCTAAAAAAAATTTAGATGGGAAAGCTCTTTTTACTGTATACCCTAAAGACAGAATTGGATTTTTAAAATAAATCTCTATTTTAAGCTATTGTTGATTTTCAATTAATAAACTTAGTTAAAAATCAACAATAACTTAAAACATCTCTAAAACTTTAATCTTACTTTTCATTTATAAAAACAATAGTCATATAAATTGCATATATGCTTAAAACTATCATTAATGCAGTAAATACTGACATTAGCATTTTCATCCAATATATATAAGATGAATTTTTCTCTAAGTTTTCATTTACTCCCTCTTTTATCTGTTTAACACATTGATTTACTTCTATTTTTTCATCTTCATTAAGTTTCGCTCCATTTTTTTCATTATTTTTGGATAAAACATATTTTTCAACTTCAGGCAAAACTTCTTCTATGTTATATCCCTTAGTATTTGCTAAAACATCTAAAGTCATCATTTCTTCTGGAGTTAAAGAATTATATTTATAATAAATATTAGGAACTCCTGTTAATTTCTTTTCCTTAATATAATCTCTATATACCTTCCCTCTTTTAACAACCTTAGAATTTATATCCCAACTTGAATTTAAATAATAAAGATCATAAACTCTAAAAGTTATAGGTACCAATATTAAAATTAATAAAAATATTTTTGCTAGTATGCTAAACTTTTCATTCACCATAATAAAGCCTCCATTAATTTTCAATATATAACAAAAAGTCCTATAAGCTAAGGGATACTTATAGGACAAATGCATATATATATGAAATATAGGGAAATTAGGTTTATGCTTTAACCTGTTAATATTATATTAACATACTGTTACTTATTATTCAAGTATTTTTTCAAAAATTAAACATTTTTTGATTCTAATTCCTATAAATAAAGGAAGTTTTTTTATTTAAGCTTTCTTTTCTATATTTCACAAGTGAACTACTCTCCACTTATAGAAGTGGGAGCTTCTTGGTCAATATACCCAACGGTACAAGTTTTCTCAAGCTAACCCCGTCGCCACCAAGGGTTTATACAAAACTAATATAGGAATAAAACCATATTTTAATATAGAAGATTATATTTTAGTTTATGTGAGGACTTTGGAATCCTTCTCTCTTTACAGAATGTTTTTTTGCTGTTCTATTATGATTTTTTCCTTCTTCGCTAGTTATTGGAGTTTGAAAGTTACATTTCTCCATTCTTGCTACCTTATTATCTGGTTGACTATCCTTTGGCATAAATATATTCCTCCTTAGTTAGTTAAATTCAATTTTATTTTTCTCATAAAAAGAAAATATTATTATGGTAAATAATGAAATAACACTAATATAAATATTCTCTTTTAAATTATAAAATTAAATTTTTTATGTATAATAAAGTTTTTTATCTTTAAATTATTAGTATGATATCTTCATAAAAATCTACAAAATAATTAATTTTAAGTAGAATATATTTTTCAACCAAATTTTATTTTAAACTATATTTATCTTTATAAAATATATCAGAAGAATCCTTATATACTCCAATTATTAATACTTCATCAAATCTTTTTAATTCCATTGCCTCCTGAGCTTCCATATCTAAGTTTTCTCCTTCTTCACATAAGTAAGCTATGGCATAAGCTTCTCTATCATTAAAGTTAACAGTGTCTATTATAACTGGGAATTTAACTATGTCCTCTCCTATTAACATATCTACTGATCTAAAGGCATCAGAAATATCCTTAGCACTTTCACCTCTATCTCTAGCCATATTTATAAACCAATTTTCATATTCCTCTATGGTCTTCTTTGGAACTTCAAAATCTTTTAAGGTTTTATCATTATGAAAATAAGTTTTTAAATCTTCTTTCTTTATTTTCGTATTACTATTTCTAAACTGTTTATACTTATCTTTCGATTGTATTGTTATATCTCTTTTCTCATTTTCTTCAACTTCAATTTCATTATCAATAAAATTTATGGCAATTTCATTCCCTTGTGCTCCACAAGCTATTAAGTTACATACTAAGATTATATTTATTAAAATTAGGCTTACCTTTTTCATAAATTCACCTCAGTATATTTTTACCTTTTTACCCAAACTCTATTCAAATAAAAAAACTCAAAAGAAAAAGCTTTAAAAATAATAAAAAGCTGTATAAAAACAACTATAAAACTTATAAATATATTCCGAGAATTACTGAATTTCGCTAAGAATTTATAGCAATTACTACGAAGATTTTACTAAAGCGAAAAACTCCCTTCGGTCAAACAGTTTCGCTTCTTAACGTAAAATCTTCTACGTAATAGCTTAAATTCTAAAGCTTATTCAGATATTCTCTTCATACTATTTATAAGTTTTAATGTAAGTTATTTTTTATACAGCTTATTAAAATCTATAAATATATATTTAACTTAATTAGAGGATTATTAAGAGTAATAAAATTTTATATTTTAAACAACACTGGAGATAGTATTAAAGAGTATAACTCTTTAAAATAACCACTAATTAAGTTAAAACAAGCAAATTTATTATTTTTTATTTATAACTTTCTCATATATAAAGTGTGAGAATAATGAGTTTGACCATGCAAACCAATCTCTTGTAAACTTAGCTGGATCATCTACATGGAAACCTTCATGCATATATCCAGTCCCTGCATCAGTTTCTTTTAATAATTTAATTAACTGATCTATTTCCTCTTGATTATTTGTTGTTAACCCTTGCATTGATAAAGCTATGTGCCAAATATACTGGTCTGGAGTATGTGGACTTCCAATTCCTTTAGCAGCTTTTCCTTCAAAGAAGAATCTATTATTTTTGCTCAAAATAAATTTTCTAGTATTTTGATAAACTTCATCTTCAATTCCTTTGTACTCTAAGTAAGGAATTGATAGAAGGCTTGGTACATTAGCATCATCCATGAAGTTATAGTTACCCATACCATCAGTTTCATATGCATAAACTTCTCCAAATCCTTCTTTATAAACTTTTCCATGCTTTTCTATAGCATTATCTATTTCTTCTCTTAAACTATCAGCTTTTTCTTTAAGCTCTTCATCCTTATAAACCTTCTCTGCAATTTCTGAAATATATCTTAAGGCAACTACAGCGAACATGTTTGCTGGAATTAAGTATCCATATTCACAAGCATCATCACTTGGTCTAAATCCTGACCATGTCATTCCTGTGTAAGTAACTGGAGTTCCTAATCCTTCATGGCTTAAAGTGTCAGTTACTGAACAATTTAATCTTTGGAAGCTATAATCTGATTTTTCTCTATGATACTGCTCCACTCTCCATAAATCTATTATCATATTGAAAGCTTTTTTAATATCATCATTAAAGAAAGTTTCATCACCAGATTCTTTCCAATACTTATGTATTAATCTAACTGGATAACATAGTGAATCTATTTCATACTTTCTTTCCCAAACCCAAGGGCTATCCTTAGTTATATCATTGTCCCATTTTTGTCCATTAGGCTCTTTATTAAAGGCATTTGCATATGGATCTATGAATATACATTTTATTTGTCTATTTATTAATCCAGTAAAAATAGCCTTTAATTCTGGATATTCATTAACAAATGGTAAGTAATGCTCTACTTGAGAAGTGGAATCTCTAAGCCACATTGCAGGAATATCACCAGTAATTACAAAAGCATCTCCCTCTGAAACCTCTACAGTTGTATCCATTGTATTTATAAAGCAATTATAAAATAATTCTTGTAACTTCTTGTCCTCTATTTTAGCTGATAAATCTTTACCAATTTTTCTTACAATCTCTTTTAATTCATTAGTTGATAAACTCATCTTTCTTTACCCCCAAGTTTAAATATTTATTATTTAGTTATTTCCTAAATTAAAACTAAATTTTAATTTAATGTGCTTCTTAAGTTATAATTAAAACCTAAGTAATTTTTTAATCAACACTAATTAAAAACTAAATTTATTTAAATTCTATGCTTTACTATTTAACTAAAAGTTGACTTAATTTTATAGAATTCCTAAGCAACTTCAGATACATTGTATACCATTTCATCTTTGTAATAAATATACTTTTTTAAAGTTCTTTATGTTTCTAAAATTTATCACTTAAATCTAGAAACTAGACAAGTTCAGAATAAACAACTTATAAATAAAACTTATAAATATATTCCCAGAATGACTAAATTTCGCTAAGAATTTATAAAAATTACTCCGAAGATTTTACTAAAGCGAAAAACTCCCTTCGGTCAAACAGTTTAGCTTCTTAAGGTAAAATATTCTACATAATGACTTAAATTCTAAAGCTTATTCAGATATTCTCTTAATACCATTTATAAGTTTTATACACATCAGTTTAAAAAATATGTTTTTTGTATAAAACTATATTATAATTAAAATATAGCTATTTTATATAAAACTATTGAAAGGAGTAATTCAAAATGATGTATAGAACATTATTAAATCCGCAAATAGACTTTGTATTTAAAAAAATATTTGGTACTGAAAAAAACAAGCCTATATTGATTAATTTTTTAAATGCAGTAATAAAGCCAACAACTCCAATAAAAGATGTAGAAATTAAAAATACCGATATAGATAAAGATTTTTTAGAAGATAAATTTAGTAGATTAGATGTAAAAGCTACAACTAGCAATAAGGAACATATAAATATTGAAATTCAGGTAAAAAATGAATATAACATGATACAAAGAACTTTATACTACTGGAGTAAAATGTACTCAGAACAAATACAAAATAGGGACAACTATAGCAAATTAGAAAGAACTGTTTGTATAAATATATTAAATTTTAAATACTTAAAGAATGATAAGTATCATAATGCATATAGACTAAAAGAAATAACTTCAAATGAAGAACTTACAGATCTTCAAGAAATACATTTCATTGAATTACCTAAGTTTAATGAAATAGGTAATAAAGAAAATGTTGATGTTGAAAAAATGGATGCCTTAGAAAAATGGTTAGAGTTCTTAGTTGAACCAGAAAGTAATACTGTGAGGCAGCTAGAACTGAGTAATGAAGAAATTAAACTAGCAAAATCTGAACTATATAGACTTAGTATGGATAGTAAAGAAAGAGAACAATATAATATGCGTGAAAAAGCTATATATGATAGAATATCTGCCTTAGAAAGTTCAAAAGAAGAAGGTAAATTAGAAGAAAAATTAGAAGTAGCTAAAAAACTTTTAATTGCCAATGTAGATATTGATATTATAAATTCATCAACAGGATTAAGTAAAGATGAACTATTAAAAATTAAAAATAGTCTTAAATAAAAGGTAAAGAAAATTATTCATATTCTAATTTAATATAAATTACTAAATAAATATTCATAAAAAACAGTAGATAGTTTTGTGTAAAAACAAAACTATCTACTGTGCTAAATCTTTTAAGTCTCATATTTAATTCTTATGCTCTCATATTTTTAACTAAAATTATAACTTTTTAGCTATTAAAAACTTTATTTTTATTCCTTGTTTTGAGAACATTTCTTCATGCTCTGTTACTACATTGTATTCATATCCACTATTATGTAGATCACGAGTTATGTAAGTTATCTCAAAATTACACTCTTTAAAATACTCTAAAGATTCTTCAAAAAGCTCATCATCATCAGTTTTAAAATGGATTTCTCCACCCTCAACTAAGAAATCTCTATATTTTGTTAACTGTCTTGTGTGAGTTAATCTTCTCTTCTTGTGTCTATCTTTAGGCCATGGATTACAGAAGTTTATATAAATTCTTTCTATCTTGTCATTGCTATCTAATATAGTATCTATTAAAGCAATCTCTTGAGGCATTAATTTAACATTATCTAAGGCTTTATTTTTCTCCTCATATGCTTTTTCTATATTTCTTTTAGCTAAAACAAGAACTTCATCTTTTATGTCTATTGCTATATAGTTTATGTTTGGATGGTCAGAACCATGTACAGCCATAAATGTTCCTTTTCCACATCCTAATTCTAAATATATTGGGTTTTCTGTATTTTTAAAAGTATTTTTCCAATTACCTTTATTCTCTTTTGGATTAGCTACAAAGAAGTCACATGCTTCTAATTCTGGTCTAGCCCAAGGCTTTCTTCTCATTCTCATCTTAAAATCCACTCCATCCTTTAGTTTCAGAATTATTATACAGATTTATATGAAGTATATCAACCTTAGGCTTTTCCTAACCTATAAAAATTATATATCTAATTAAAATATTTCTTATATAATTTTAAAGAACTCCTTTGGAATATAATTTATGAACTGACTTATTTCATTTCTATGTCCATATTTTCCTTGAGAATTATAAGTTATTACTAACCTTTTCTTTGCACGAGTTATTGCCACATAAAATACTCTTTTTTCTTCTGCTAGATTCCCCTCTTTAATAGCCATATAAGAAGGAAATGTATTATTTTGAATACCTGCTAAAAATACAGTATCAAACTCTAAGCCCTTCGATTAAATGTTAACTTATATTTTTTTATAAATTCAAATTTAATAACCATAATTAAATCCATCAGTATTTTTATCAACCTATACTTTCATTGCAACTTAAGTAGAATACTAGGTCCTTTTGAGTTATTACATTCATTTTTCTGAAAAATCGTATCTTTTCTTCTCCCCCTAAATTCATTAATATTAACCTTATTTCTAGACATATCTTATACAAAAGAATTATTCATTTTAATAGAAATATTTTTACTATAGTATTTTTTCAAATAAAAAAGTCTTGCGTTTTACACAAGACTCTTTTATTTCCGAACTAATATTCAACTATATTTTTTTATTATATTGGTGTTAGTATAAAATAATAGACACGTTTTATCGAACTAGGTAAAATAATATTTAGTTAGAGAAAGGATGTATTTCTACTGTTGGGAGAGGTAAAAAATATAAAGAAGATTACAAGGAAATGATATCAGATTTATATAAGTCTGGAATGACAATTTCTGAAATAAGTAGTGAATATGGCATAGCAAAATCAACTGTAAATGTATGGATAAAAGCTAATAAAGAAATAAAAATATATGAAGATGAGGTTATAACATTGAAGGAAGTAGCCAAATTAAAGAAAGAAATAGCTAGGATTAAAGAGGAAAATGAAATATTATAGCGAAGCAAGCTTTAGCTAAAAAAGCTATGGCCATATTTTCGAAAGAGAACTGAATAAAATTATACAAGTTATAGAAGATAATAGGAAAACCTATGGAATTAAAAAGATGTGCTCTATTTTGAACGTTCCACGTAGCACATATTATAGTAAGGTAAATCCTAAAAAATCAGAAAGAGAAATTGAGAATGAAAAACTTAAAACAGCTATATTAAAGTATTATAAGGAAAGTAAATGTAGGTACGGAGCTCCAAAGATAAAGATAATGCTTTCTAAAAATGGATTTAATATATCTATAAAAAGAACTCAAAGATTAATGAAAGAACGAGGAATAAAATCTATAATAGTGAAAAAATACAGACCAACTTCTAAGAAAAAGCCAAAAGAAGACTTAGAAAACGTTTTAAAACGTAATTTCACAACAAATAGTATAAATGAGAAATGGTCTGGAGATATAACTTGTATAAAAACTCAAAAAGATGGTTGGTGCTATTTAGCTTCTGTACTTGATTTACGCTCTAAGAAAATAGTGGGATACTCTTTCGGTAAAAATATGACAAATGACCTTGTTATGGCATCACTAAAAAAATGCTTGTTATCTTCAGGGTATAGACAAAGGTAATAAAATAATATTTCATAGTGATTTAAGTTCACAATATACAAGTAATGATATGAAAAATCTGTGCAATGAATTTAATATAATACAATACTTTAGTCAAAAAGGTTGCCCCTATGATAATGCGTGTATAGAGTCTTTTCATGCTGTTTAAAAAAAGAAGAAATTTATAGAAATACTTATGAAAATTATGAAGATGCTAAAAAAGCAATCTTTGAATATATAGAAAGTTTCTATAATAGTAAAAGACTTCATTCATCTCTTGCTTATAATACTCCTAATGAGATAGAGTTTAAAGCTTTGAATGCAGCTTAAACAAGCTCGAGTTTTCGTGTACAATATATTGACACAAATCCCAATTTTTAATATGTTCGTTTTCGTCCTTATTTATAGCCGTATCTTGTAATTTTACTTTGTTTCTATTTTCAGCCATAAATTTCAGGTAGCTAGTTATATCTTCTAAAGATTGTAATTTAACATGCTCCTGCATTATAAGATTAACTTCTTCTTTTTTTAAACATACTTTTGGTAGCTCATCTCTTCTTAATTTACCCTTTTCCTCATAAAGCTCTCTTTCTAAATCTTCTATTATACTCTTTATTCCAGATTTTATTGTGTTAATATTTTTAAAATTTTCTATTAATTTAATGTATCTTTTATTATCAAACTCAAGATTAATTTGAATTCTCCTATCTGTTACTTTAAAGTGCTTAAGTAAGACTTCTTTAACGCTATTCTATATTAAAAAAGATATCTTTATTAACGAAATCACTGCTCCATTTAACTTTATAATCTAAGTGTATGTCTTTAAGTGCTTGTCGCGCGAATGGATTAATTTTAAAAAACTTAAAATAATTTTTTAAATTCCTAACAATATAGTATTCATCTAGTCTTAGGACGTAAGTTAACTCTGAAATAGTTACAGTATATCCATTATTAAACGCTTTAGCTGTAGCAGCAGAATATTCGCTATAAACTTCTATTACATTATCTATACACTCTAAATATTTTATTAAAATTGCTTTATCTTTATTGATTTGGTCTTTTTCTAATTCCTTTAAAACATCATCCCTAAGACACTCTATTTGATATATATTAAAAACTTTTTTGTCTTTTCCAACCTCTTTGGAGCTAATTGAAGGCAACCTACAATTAAATCTTTTACAAAAATCTATTAATACGTCTTGTTTTTTTATATATAGTATTTGTTATATCCATTTTTTCTCCTTACTTGTTTTTAAGTATATGTATATAGCTAAACTTAAGAGCTACTATTTACTATTAGATTACCTTAATTATTTTTATATTGAAATATAAAAATAAAATAGAGAGTAAAATACTTTAAAGTGTACCTTGCTCTCTATTATAGTTTCTAATAAAAAACATATTTATTATTTAAAATTAGAAGTGCAGCGGAGATAGCATCTATTTCTTTTATTATATTATTTTTATTTAAAGTTTCTATCTTAAATCCAAATCTAGGTCTACTATGCTCTCCTTTAGCGCCCTTATAAATATCACCAGTATCGTACCTAGTTAGCTTATATGTTTCTATTCCATCTACCAATATCGTGTAATCTGCATCATTTTCATCTTTCATAATTACATTTGCGTAAGGATTTATAATCTCTAAAGAACCTTCTGACACAGAATATTTAAAACTGCTATCTGAGTCAACTCCTTTTGCCGTTTGACTTTCTAAGAAAGCTACGTTATCTTCGTCATTTTGGTCTAAGTCTGGATTATAATTGGGGCTATAATTTTTATATCTGTAGGTTCTTATATCTCCAGTTTTTTCTTCCGCTATTAGGTATGTTAAGTCCTTAGCATCTTTGATGTCCGTTATATGCATCCAGTCTACAGTTCCTCCTAATGCTGGAGCAACTAAGACCTCTTCATCTCCTAGTTTTATAGATATTCTAGAATTACGCCAAGATTCTTCCACAAAAATTAGGTTAGACTCTTCCTTAATATTTTCTTCTAACATCTCATTGTCTTCTATTTCTTCTACTTCTCCTACTTCTTCTACTTCGTCTGGTCCTTCTGATATGGTAACATTATAATTATTTTTTTTATCAGAACAAGCAATTAAAGAAGATGTTAAGATTGCTATTAAAATCATACTTAAAATTGTTTTTTTCTTCATGTTCTATTCATCTAGCTTTAGCTAGATACCTCCTTTTCCATATATATATATATATATTCTAGTTAAATTATATAATATTTTATAAATTTTGTTATTTAATTTGTTAAATATAAGAAAAAAATAGGAATATGACTGTTAAAAAATTATAAACTGTAGTAATATAAAAATATAAATAATTTAACTTTAATATAACCTATTTAAATAACTACGTGCAATGCACGTAGTTATTTTTTATTTAATCTTAATTATACATTCTTCGTTATATCTTAGGTTATTAGGGCCTTTTAGAGAACCTAATACTACTTTTACTATGATTTCGGAAGGGTCTAATTGCTCTGAATGACCTTTTAAAGGATAAAGCGTATGTGTGATGGTTTTTGTTTCACCAGCTTTTAGTGAGTATGAGCCACTAACATCTGTATCGTAATCTATACCTTTACCTGGTCTATAATAATTAAAGTAGAAGTGTATATCATCTTCCATATCTTTGTTTGAATTATTTGTGACTTCGATTTCACATATCACGTCGCCATTTTCATCAGTCTTTACATTTTTATATTTCACTAATACATTATCAACTTGTGTAAAATTAAATTCATTAACTGGGTCGTATTCTTCTAGTATATTGTTATATCTTATTTTTACATATTCGTCGATTGATATATCAGTGATATCAGATTCTTTTATATAAAATTCTGCTAGATATCTATCATCTTCCTCTTCTTGTAGTACAAATCCATTTCCCATACTTGACTGGAATCCTTTATCTTTTATATAGTTGACACTTCTTTTTATAAACTCTGTTGACGCTGGTTCTGGAATATCATAACTATTGTTAGAATAGGGTTCTTCATTCAATGGGTATATTTCTGTGGCAGATTCTTCATGAGATATTATTGAGTCGTTTAGTGCGTGCCTTCCAGAGTCTATTCTTTTTTTTAATGTTTCCGTATGTTCAGGGTCTTTATAAAGGTTAGTGTCAAAGAATATTCTTATATCAGTGGGTTCTCCTTCTTTTGACACTTTAACTCTGTATATATTTTCTATATTCATGAAAGATGTAGAGTGATAAAGTGTTCCGTCTTTTTCAGGTGGGAACTTTTCTTCTACAATAGTGCCATTTCTTTTAATAGGCGCTTCTGAGTTGTCATCTTCTTCATTGGAATTATCAACATTATCTGATGGTTCTGAGGATTCGTCTACTATTACTACATCAACATCTCGATTTGATGCAGATGCACCACAACCTATAAAATTTAGTGAGACTAATCCTGTTAATGTTAAAAATAAATATTTTTTTTTCATTTTTGTATCCTCCATATTCAAGTATACTTTGTGAATAATATCATATTTTTTTAATAAATGGAATAAAAATCAAAAAAAATTATAAATAAGTTTATAATTTTAAAAAAATACATCAAATGGTAAATACTATATTAAGTGTAAAATTTAAAGCCTTATATTCAAAAATATAAGGCTTTTAAAATTTTAAAAATGAATTTTAAAGTAAATATTTATACTTCTTATATTAGGCTAACATTTTTAAGATAACTGTCTTAACACTTTGTAAATCTTTTTCTTTAAAAACACTGCATCTAGAAACTAGTTTCAAATACTTATCTATATTGAAATAGTCTTTTCTTTTTATGTCTGATAAGTTCGTTACGTTACACTTTTTTATCATATATTTTGCGAAGTCCTCGGTTTCTATAAGATAATTTTTATAAAAATTTCTTATAGAAGGTTTTTGTACTTTCTTGATAAATATATCTTGAAGTGATTTTTGGACTCCTATATATATACCTATATTGTAATAGGTCTAAATCAGTTTCTATTCTTTTATAATAGTTTTCATAAGCATTTTCATAAATGTCATTAAAGATTTGATTTATTTTTAGTTTATTTTTATTGGAATTTGTATCTAGTGTCAATGAATCTAACATTTCATCGTTGAACAATTCTGGCTTGCGCTTTTGTAGAGCAAGTAGCTTGTTTATTTGGAATTCAAATACATTATTAGGTATTTCATCTAACACAGAATATAATGTTTTTAAATGACCATGGAATAACCACATCTTTTTTTAAATTTAACACATAATGTGTATATAAAATAATCTTCTTGGGTAAACTAACCTTGGAGATGTTTGAAAATGATGAAACCAACACATTTGGTTATAGCTGGAGTAGCAAGTGTTCCAATTTTTAAATATGGTCTTGTAAAGCCTATAGCATTTGGTGGTTTAATGGGAGCCATAGCCCCAGACTGGGATATATATCTTGGTTTTTTGGGAATGGAGCATAGGACTTGGACACATTCTATTTTAGCTTTGTTTTTAAGCACACTACTACTTATATATATAAGTCTTGGAATACTTTTGGGAGTTAGTTATACTACCCATCTTATAGCAGACAGTTTTACAAAAATGGGTGTTCCATATTTATATCCTTTTAGATATAAATATTTTGGACCCCCAAAATAAGAAGTGGCGGAGCAGAAGACATGTTATTGTGTCTAATTACCTTTTATCTTCTTGTAGAGCTTATACGTTAATTTTAAAGTATAACAAAAAAATTCTTGGTTAAAATAAAAAAGGAAGGGACGTGAACCCTGAACTAAGCCCAATTAAGTAGACATTATTTAAAAAAGGTCTTAGTTTCTAAGCCGCACATCTAAATTCAATAGGTGTGCGGTTATTTAGTTTACTCTGAAATCTTTCAGTATTATACCAATGAATATACTCGTCTATAGAGTCGGTTAATTCTTCGAATGTTTGGTAGCTATTCTGATATATAAGTTAACTCTTTAAATCCCCAAAAAAGTTCTCTATACAAGCATTATCAAGGCAATTGCCTCGTCTTGACATACTTTGTATTATTCCATGTTTTGATAATAATGCCTGATAAGTTTTAGAAGTATAATGAGTTCCTTGATCACTATGTAAAATAAGTCCATTAATGCTATTCTTATTTCGTTTAACCGCAGTATTTACTGTTTCTAAAACAAAAGATAAATCTAGATGTTTACTGACCTTATATGCAACAATTTCATTGTTAAATAAATCTTTAATAGCTGATAAATAAGCTTTTTTCTTGCCATCTCCGTAAAACAGATATGTAATATCTGTAGCCCATTTCTCATTAATCTTTTCTGCTTTAAAGTTCCTATTAAGAATATTTTCTTTAGTAGAGCAATATTCAATTTTAAGTTTTTTATACTTAAATTTTTTCTTTCGTATAACTGACTTAATATTTATCTTTCTCATTAATCTAAGTATTTTCTTATGATTAACGCGTATTCCAAACTCTCTTAATAGAGCTACTTTAATTCGTCTATATCCGTAGACTTTTTTGGATTTATTGTACAATTCTAATATTTTATTCTCTAGTTCTGAATAACTAATATCTACATTTCCTTTATTTAGCCATTTATAATAACCACTTCTAGATACCCCGGCTATATCGCAAAGCAATTTTACGGTATATTTGCAACTTAACTCTCTAATTATACAAAACTTATCTCTTACATTTATCACACCTTTCTGGATTCTAACAGCTTTTTTAGATATTCATTTTCTGCTTTTAACTTTTCCATTTCTTCTTCTATACTATTAAAGTTTTTCTTCGGTCTTCCACGGAGTGGACTTTTAACGCTTCCACGTCTTTCCTTAAGTCCTTCCATACCAAACTCTTCATAACGTTTTGATCATAAAAGCACTCTATTTTTACTACTTAAATCAAGTAATTTAGCTATTTTTGAACTTGATACCCCTTCTTCTAAATACATTTTTACAGCCTTTAATTTTATTTCAATTGAATAATTTCTATTTTTTCTAGACATAAAAACACTCCCTTTAAAGTAGATTTTAACAGGTCTTTTTTTATCTTGTCTACTTTAAAGGGAGCAGTTCAACTTTAATGTCTTTTTTTATTATGAATTAAGCTTTGCTACTTCAAGCTCCTTTTCTCCTACACTTTCTTTTTTCTTAGAATAAACTAATTTATAAAGGACAATTCCACAAATTAATCCTATTACGCAAAGTGCTATCATTGATAAGAATATAAGATTATATCCCTTTATTCCTGGATGTGAATCAAGAAGTCCTCCATAGTAAGAGTTTATAAACATATCTGGTACATATCCTATAAATGAAACTATACCAGCTGCAATACCTGTATATTCTCTTGGAACTCTAACTTCATCAAGTGGTGCAAAGAACACCCCCTTCATTCCAAGTAAAATTATTGATAAGATTAACATATTAATAAGTACAGGTATTATAAATGCACTTTTTCCTGGCATAAACACATATACTAAAGTGAATATTATTGATAAAGTAAGTCCTATTATCATAAATTTAATAGTTGAATGCATTTTATCTGCAATAACCCCTGATATAGGTGGAGCAAGCATCATAATTACATAACTTCTGATTATTCCTATAAATGCTCCTAAGGCTACTGACATACCAAATATTTCAGTTACATAAGGTGTTAAGAATGCAAGTCCTGAAAATGCTGCATAAGTTGTAAATACTAATGCTGCTACTAACCAAACTTCTGGCATTTTTACAACCTTCTTTATACCATGAACAATATCTCCTCTTGTTTGTTTATTTATTTCTTTTTCCTCTTTAGAATCATCTAATAAGAAATAAGCTATAATTCCAATAACTATAAGTGCTACTGAGTAAAATATTATTATTGATCTAATTCCTAATAAACCTTCTCCAAGTTTTGCAAGCATTCCTAAGGCTATAAATGAAACAACTGTAGAAGCTGCTCCTCTACCCCCTTCTAAAATACCAAATAACTTACCTTGCTCTGAACTATCTCCAAGCATTCTGACAGCCTTAACCATAGTTGGCCAAAATGTAAATACTGTTGTTATTGCCCAAGCTCCATTTATGATTAGACATACTGTGTAAGATGGTATTGTTGCATACCAAAATCCTAAAAGCCCTGTTGCTATAAGAGAAAATGGAACTAATATCTTATAAGAGAATTTATCTGCTATAACTCCACCAGGTATATATAGTAAAAAGTTAACTATTCCATACATACTTGTTAAAAAACCCATTTGAAAATTTGTTAAATGAAAGGCTTGTTGCATTGGTATATAAAAAACCTCTCTTAAATAAGGTAATCTATAAATAATTCCTCCACCAGCACATAAAACTAAAAGAGTAATCCATTTTTTAGTGTTATTGTTTTTCATCCCTTTCTACCCCCTCTTTTGTTATTTCATCTACCATAGTTAAAATTTTATTTCTTAAAAATAAATAAAAAATAAATTATTAAACCCTTATTATATTTATTTATTTTTATTTTCTAAAACTTCTTTTAAAATATTAGGATAATTGGTTATTATCATATCAACGTTTAAATCTATCATTTTTTCCATATCTTTTTTCTCATTTACTGTGTACACATTTACTTGTTGAAAATCTTCATGGGCATCCCTAACTATTTCTTCTGTTATACTATTAAATTCAGGATGAAGTGCTGAAGCTCCAACTACCTTACAATAATTATGTGGTTCAAAAATACAATCCCAATAAAGTATTCCTGTTTTTATATTTTTATTAAGTCTTATACATTTTCTTATTGAATAATGATCAAAGGATGATATTATAACTCTATCCTCAAATCCATAATTCTCTATTTCTTTATAAACCTTTTCTTCTAAACCTTCATAATGTATGATGCTATTTTTAAGCTCTATATTTATAAGTTTGTCATTATCCTTCATAAAATCAAAAAACTCTTTTAATGTAGGTATTTTTTCTCCCTTAAATTCATCAGAAAATTTTATTCCAGCATCTAAGTTACATAATTGTTCATAAGTAAAGTCCTTTACATACCCACTTCCATTAGTTGTTCTATCAACTTCTTCATCATGAATTACAACTGGAACTCCATCCCTTGTAAGATGAACATCCATTTCTATACCATCACAGTCTGCTTCTATTGCCTTCCTAAAAGCTATCATAGTATTTTCTGGATATAATCCACTTAATCCTCTGTGTGCTACGTTTAATATTTTTTTCATAGTTATTCCTCCTATACTTTTTCGATTATTACTGAAATTATATTTGAAGTTTATAGTTCCCTAAAAATAAATAAAGCTCAACCTAAATAATTTTAAGTTGAACTTTCTCTCAACATCTCTTAGTCTAACTTAATTTTGTCTTAAATGTTTAGTTACAATTTCATTATAACAGTTATGAAAACATTTACTAAAAGTTTAAATTTATTCATATGTTAAAAAAAGGTACTATTTTCTTAAAATTTTACTTCTGAAATTATGTATGATTTTTAAATAATAAAAAATCTTTGTATTTTTTATTAAAATTTGTATTTTTAATACAAATTTTCAAAGAAAACTCATTATTATAAGGACATAAAATAAATTTTATGAATTAGAAATATTATTTTATCTTTCTTTAATTTCTAAAGTATTCTAGTAATTTTTTTCTTTCCCCTAAAAATTATTCTAAAAAAATAAAAAGTTCCTCTTAAAAACAAAGATAGTACAAGTAACTTTTATTACTTGTACTATCTTTCTTAAAATTATTTTCTAATAAAATATTATATAGTTAAAACAGAATTAACAGAAATAATTTAATTTATATTTTCCAACAAAATATTATATTATTATACTAAAATCCAAATTTTACTTTCCACAATTAAAATTTTAAATCACTTTACATAGTTTCTATTTCTAATCCAAAATGATCTGATACAACTTCTTTATTTTTTCCATTAAATATAACCCTACTATCATAAACTTTTGTGTTCTTATTAGTAAAAATTATATCTATTCTTAATTCTCCAGTGTTATCTTCCCATCCAGCTATATTTTTATTAACTGTAACACCAGAATCCTTATTTTCCGCTAAATCATAAGTATCAATTAACCCATTACTCTTAAGAAAATCATATCCTTCATTCTTTAAAAAGGCATTATTATTGAAATCCCCCATAAAGAAGGCTCTATTTTTGCTTTCCTTAGCATGTGCAAGTAAGTTTTCAACCTGAAATGTGAAGCTTTCCTCTTTATCATGCCACCATCCCATGTGACAAGAATAAAAATCTATATTTTCATTGTTAATATCTATTGTTGCTTTTACTATTTTTCTTGATCTCCAAAAAGTTTTAGAGTGACTTTTTGATATATAAAAGCTTTCACTATTTACTATTTTATGCTTAGTTAATATACACAAACCTTCCTCATATATATCGTATCCAATATGAGAGTAATCCCAAACTAGGTGGTATTCTTCTCCACCTAGTTTGTTTATTTCTTCAATTAATACTAATCCATAATTATCTTCTTTTAAATTTCCTTCTTTAACACTAGCCTTAATACTTTGGCTAGCCTCTTGAAGAGCTATAACATCATATTTCTCTTCAACTATTGTTTTTGCTAAGTATTTTATTTTGTATAATTGTTCTTCCTCTAGCCAAGAATGACAGTTTAAAGTAAGTAATTTCATTTTTAATCTCCTAAATACCTAAGATATCTTGAATATCTGATTTTAACACATCTGCTTTAGGACCATATATAGCTTGAACCCCTTTATCTTTAACTATAAGACCTAAGGCTTTATTATCCTTCCAAGCTTTTTCATCTCCAACTTTTTCAATGTCTTTAACAGTAACACGAAGACGAGTCATACAGGCATCTACATCTACTATGTTTTCTTTTCCACCTAGTAATTCAATAGCTTTAACTGCTAACTCATCCATTGAAGCATTGCTATTTGATGAAGCTTTATTTGCATTTTCATCTTCATTATCAATATAGTTACCCATACGTCCTGGTGTAGCTATTTTGAACTTCTTAATTAAGAAGCTAAATACAAAGTAATTTAAGAAGAAAAATACTACTGCAACTATTATAAAGTTTATTAAATCCTTAGTTAAGCCCGCATTTATCATAAGTGGTGAACGAGTTATAAGCTCTATGAATCCAAAAGCATGAACCCTTAAGTTTATTATATCAGCTATTGCAAATCCTAAACCTGCAATTACTGCATAAACTACATATAATATTGGTGAAATAAACATAAACATAAATTCAATTGGTTCAGTTACACCAGTTAAAAATACTGCTATGGCTGCTGAGAAAAATACTGATTTATATTTTTTCTTCTTATCTGGATCAACATTTTTATACATAGCTAATGCTACACCTATTAATGAAGCACTTGAAAGTATTACTTGTCCTGCTTTGAAACGAGCAGGTACCACTGACCCTATAAGTTGATTGTATGAAGTTATGTCTCCTGCTTGCTTAAAGTTATTTAAATCAGTTATCCAAGCAAGCCATAATGGATCTTGTCCTGCAACTACTTGCCCTGCTGTTGGACCTGTAAGTATATGATAAACTCCACCAAGCTCTGTATAGTTTACTGGAACTGTAAGCATATGGTGTAATCCAAATGGTAATAATAAACGCTCTAATGTACCATATAAGAATGGTGCTATTATTGGAGCTGTATCCTTAGATGTAGCTATCCATTGACCAAAAGTATTTAATCCGTATTGTACAAATGGCCATACAAAAGAAAGTATTATTGCTGAAATTGTTGAGCCTATTATAACCATGAAAGGCACAAAACGTTTACCATTGAAGAATGCTAATGCATTAGGTAATTTATTATAATTATAGTACTTATTATATAAAGCTGCTCCTAAGAAACCTGAAATAATACCAACAAATACACCCATATTAAGTGCTGGAGCACCTAACACTGAAACAAAGTAATCTTTAACTAAAAGTGTTTGCCCTGTAAAGGATTGTACTGTAGCAGTTGAGTCACCAGCTAACATAGCATTACTTACGCTAAATATTACACCAGTGATTCTATTAATAAGAACAAATGCTATGGTACCTGCAAAAGCTCCCCCAGCACGTTCTTTAGCCCAAGATCCTCCTATTGCAACGGCAAATAGTAAGTTTAGGTTACCAATTATTGCCCAACCTATATCCTCCATAACTCTCGCTATAGTTTTTATGAAATCTACATCAATGTAAATTCCCATTACTTTACCTATTGAAATCATAAGTCCGGCAGCAGGCATTACAGCAACAACTACTAATAATGCCTTACCAAACTTTTGCCAGAAATCAAAAGACCCTAATTTAAATTTCTTCATTCTCAAATCCCTCCATTTATTATTCTTATAACATTCATTCCAAGGTTATTGGTTATATAAACTCCAAATATTAAATTTTTTCTTTATATAGATCTAGCTAAAATACAAAACTAAAAATCAACCTTAAGTTTATTTTAATCTTTTTATATTTATTTTTATTTAATATAAAAACCTCTAAAAAAAACTTAGATTAAATTCATTTCTAAAGTTTTAATTTAAATTTTTAGAATTATTATAAATAAAAATATAATAATCTCTTTAAGAAAGCTTATATACTCTGCATTCATAAGGTTTTAATGTAAACTCTGTTAAGTTTTTATGTTCACAAACCTCATAATTGTTAAGAATTAAATCCTTAGAATTAAGTTTTTCTTTCTCATACATGTACTTGGCATTTTCTCCAGTTAAATTAGCCATTATCAAGAACTTCTCATTATTTAAAGTTCTTGTGTAAGCAAAGATATTTTCATCCTCTTTAAGGATTAAATCATATACACCATAGATTAAAGCTTCATTAGACTTTTTAAGTTTTATAAGCTTTTTATAGAAGTTTAAAACTGAATTTTCATCCCTTTCTTCAACTTCTACATTTATTGTTTTATAATTTTCATTAACTCCTATCCAAGGTTTTCCACAAGTAAATCCTGCATTCTTATTTGCGTTCCATTGCATAGGTGTTCTTGAATTATCTCTTGAAGTTACCCAAGCTTCTTTTAATGCTATTTCCTCTGAAACACCACTTTCAATTCTTTCATTGTAAGTATTTATGGTTTTAACATCATCATACTCAGATATGCTATGATATTTAACATTTGTCATACCAAGTTCTTGCCCTTGGTATATGAAAGGGGTTCCCTTTTGTAAGAAATAAATTGCTCCAAAAGCTTTTGCACATTCAGTTAAATATTCCTTGTCATTTCCCCAAGTTGAAACAACTCTAGGTATATCATGATTTTCAATGAAAAGTGCATTCCATCCTTTACCTTCTAAAGAATTTTGCCAATTTGTTAAAACATCTTTGTATGCCTTCACATCAAATCCTTGTCCCTCTTCATAATTCCAAAGATTAAGATGCTCAAATTGGAATATCATATTAAATGTCCCCTCATCTTCAGCTACCCAGTGATCAGCTTCATTGGCACTAACTCCATTTGCTTCTCCAACGGTAACTATATCATACTTTGAAAAAGTTTCTTCTTTTAGTTCCTTAAGATGAGAATTTATTCCCTCTACATTCATATGTTTTTCAAAGGATGAAACATATTTAAGTCCCTCTGGATTATCCATATCCTTAAGACCCTCTTCTTTTTTTATGTGACTTATAGCATCAACTCTAAATCCATCAATTCCTTTATCAAGCCACCAGTTTATCATTTTATATAGTTCATTTCTTACCTCTTTATTCTCCCAGTTTAAATCTGGTTGCTCTTTAGCAAATAAATGCAGGTAATACTCTTCACTATTCTCACAGAATTCCCAAGCTGAACCTTTAAATATACTTTCCCAGTTATTTGGTTCCTCATCCCCTTTACCTTCTCTCCAAATATACCAATCTCTTTTAGGATTATCCCTAGAAGATCTTGATTCTATAAACCATGGATGTTCATGACTAGTATGATTTATTACTAAATCTATAATAAGTTTCATCCCTCTATTATGAACCTCATTAAGCAATTCATTAAAATCATCCATAGTTCCAAATTCATCTAAAATATCTTTATAATCACTAATGTCATAACCATTATCATGATTTGGTGATTTATACATTGGACATAGCCAGATTAAATCAATACCTAAATCTTTTAAATAATCTAATTTAGATATTATACCTTGAATATCACCTATACCATCACCATTAGAATCCATAAAGCTCTTAGGATAAATCTGGTAAGCAATTAATTCTTTCCACCACTTTTTATTCATATTTTCTCCTTATGTTTACGTATATTGATTGAATTTTAGATTTGAACTATGTGCAAACGTTTGCCCACAATTCAAAAAAATTTGTTTTTTAGAATCACCTAAAAAACAGATTTTAAAATAAGGCTAAAATCCAAAGCTCACTAAGCTCCTTTGAATTAAGTCTCTATTTTTCCTATTGGCTATCAATTCTAAGATTCCAGCTTATTCAAGCTGTCATCAAGAATTGCTAAGCACTAGATAAATTCGACTAAAATTCAAAGTTCGCTAGGCTCCTTTGAATTAAGTCTCATTTTATATTTTTATAATATCAGATTATTAAATCCTTTACAAAATTGATTTAAGAGAAAATTTATATTATTTTCTCTATTTATCTTTTATTTTCTCTTCTATACTCAAATTTTTGTGCAAACGTTTGCCCAAATTCCATGAGGAATTCTATCCTCTATCAATTAATTCAGTATCTACTATACAATATTTTTTTCTACCTACTAAATTTCCATTTAAATAATCTATAAGCAGCTTAGTTGCCTCATACCCTAATTCTCTTGCATTAATATCTATAGATGAAATTGGTGGATTTTGATATTTAGTCATAGGTGTATTATTAAAACCTACTATTTTTACTCCTTCAATTCCCTCTTCATTTAAAAATTTATTTGCTCCTAAAGCAAGTAAATCATCTGTTGTAACAACTATCTTAGGAGTTCTTTTTGATATTATCTCCCTCATAGCCAAATACCCACATTCTTCTGAAAAATCTATCCCCTCAATAACCATAGTTTTATCATAATTTAAATTATTTGCCTTAAAAGCATCTTTAAATCCACTTAATCTATCTTTAGAAACATTCCAACTTTTCTTTCCCCCAATAAAAGCTATATCACTTTGTCCATCTTTTATAAATTTATCAACTAATTTAAACATTGCTTGAAAATTATCATTATCAACCCATAAAACATCCTCTTCATCTGGTCTTCCAATAACTACAAAAGGGAAATTTATGTCTTTTAAATATTTTATAGTCTTGTCCTCTTCTCTAACAGATAATAAACATAATCCTTCTAATAGATTATTACTTGAAAATTCCTTTATAGTCTTTAGTTCGTCCTCATCATTTTTACTAAAAGCATACATGATATAGTATCCATTTTCCTCTGCTGACATACTCATGCCTCTCATAGCTTCTACGAAAAAAGGATTTTTAAATGAATCATCTGCCTCATTAGGTAAAACTACCCCTAATATTTTTGTTTTATTGTTAACAAGACTTCTAGCTATTGCGTTGGGTTTATAATTTAATTTTTTTATAGCCTTATTTACTTTTATTTTAGTTTCTTCACTAATTTTGGGGCTATCAGATAAAACTCTTGAAACAGTTGAAGGGGCTACATTGGCTTCTCTAGCCACATCTTTAATTGTAACTTTCACAAAATCACTCCTTCACACTTTAAAATATACCATAAAATCCTTCTGCAATCTACAAAGTGATTTAATTAAGAAATACCACTAGCTTAGCTAGTGGTATTTTTTAATTCGATTATAATTTATTTTTTTATTAATAATATAAACTTTCTTTCCTTGTATAAGTGATGAATTCTTGTTAAATTTGTATTTATACTTAATTATTTAATTGAATTAATCTACATAAAATTTAAAAAATTATTTAAAAACATATCAGAAATTATAAATCCTACACTACTAAAAATAAATTTCATATTTATTAAAGAAACAATAACCAAAGTTGCTGGATATACATATATAAGTTTTTCTCTTGATTCTATAAAAGTATTTAGTAAACTATACAACAATACTATTAATAATATTACACTAAATAATTTTAATACTAACCATGGTAATAATCCTAAAATTAAAGCTATTGATGATATTATCTTTAATAATACATTAAATGTTGAAATTATAAATAATATATTTAATATATTTGTTTTACCAAAATTATCTTTTATAATAAATTTAAAAACAATATAAATTATTCCTAATAAAAGTGCATAATTAAGTATATAACTACTTAGACTTAAAACATAAAGTTTTCCTGTAGGAAATAAGTTTTGCATAATCATATTAAATTGATTTTTAAATTCAATAGAATCATTAATATTCCAAGAAGATGATCCAGAAAATTTAGCTATTGTGCTAGGTATTGATTTAATCAAATTAAAACTACTTGATCTTAAGAATAAAACTGTTATTAGTGGCATAATTAATGTTGTTATTAAAATATATATTATTTTATTTTTAGATGATAAATTAATATTTCCATTTTTCATTGTGTTTATTGGACTAAAAATTAAATTTATTATAAGTTCTTTAATTTCTTTTGTATCTATTTCTTTATTCTCCTTATCCGCACTTAATTTACATCTATTCCCACACTCAGGACAAAAAACTGATTCTTCTGGAATCTCCTTACCACATTTTGAACAATACATAAAAGCCCCCTTATTTTTATGAAATATACCTAATTTAATTTATCTAAATGTTTTATATTAGTTAATTCATAATTTCCACTTATGTTATTAAATTTAAATTCATAGAGAACATTAAATAACTTTTCTTGTTCTTCATCATTTTGTTTTATATTATATCTTTCAATTGCCTCAACAGTACCACTTAACTCTTGTTCATTTAATAGATTAATTTTCTCAATTTTTATATCTATTAACTCTTCTCTTATACCATCATTATAAAATTGCTTTACTACACTCTCCTGTGCATTATATAAATCTTCTCCTGGGTACAAATATTTTTTAATAGCTTCGAAATTATTGTTATTAACTGCAACTGTAAAGTTATAGGTGTAATCTTTCACCAAATTTTCAACATTATAATATAATTCACTATAATCATTATCAAAGTTGCTTGAAACTTTTCCAATTTTATCTTCTTCTTTGTTATTTTTTATTTCATATTCATATAATTGACTATCCAAATCAATATATAATTCTTTCCTTTTTCCTACTTCAACCTCATCAGATTTAAATATATTATCTCCTTGTTTAATCTCAATACTAATCTTTGTATTATATAAAATTGGTCCTATATCACTTAATTCATAAACTTTTTTCCCAGTATTTTTTCCATCAATATATACTGTAGCTTCTTTTGATTTTTCACTTGTTTTTAAAGTGACATACTTAAGCTCATTTCCCATTTCATATATAAATTCATTGTCATAAAGGCTAAAGTTTTCTATTAAATCAACTGTTTCAGTTTGCTCTAAGCTAACATATTCATTATTAAACTTATAGGATAACTCATATTCTCCTGGAACCAAAGGACCAACCTTTAGATTAAAATCCCTTTTATCTGATTCACACATTTCCTTACCATTTATAAAAAATTTAACTCCCTCAACCTTTGAATTTACATTTATAAATATAGGATTTATATAAACCTTAATTTTATTTAATCCCAAGAAACCTTTTTTTGAATTTTTAATATAAAACAAATTTTTTTCATTATCAGCATTTAAATTAAGCATATTACTTAATTCATCATTTTTATTAATTAATTTAGAATCTCTAATTAAGTAATTTATTGTTTCATCTAAAGCATCTAGATTCTTATTAAAATAATCAATAATAACTTTTGCACCTTCCTCATCTATTTTTAGAGATGAGCTTTCTGTATCTAATAAATCAATTAATTTTTGCTCATTTTTATCTAATATAGATACTTTAAATTTTTCAATAACATTTTGAGGATTACTCATATAAGCTCCTAATTGCTTATATGAAAAAAATAAAATCCCAAATAAAATTAAAGAAATTAAAATTAATTTATTACTCCTACCTTTTAGAGGTGATTTTTTGTTTTTTTCTCTATTATCATAAATATTCTTTTCACATTTCAAAGGTTTCTCTGTAGACTCTTTTAATTCTTCATTTGAATTTTCTAATTTTTCTTTTTCATAAGTTTTAACATCAGTTTCATTATTATTTAACTCTTCTTTAACTTCCTCTATTTTTGCTCCACAGATTAAGCAAAAACGGTCATTCCCTTCAATAATTCTTCCACAAGATTTACATTTTCGCAAAAAATCCCACCCCACTATTTAAATAATAAATCTATACACACTTTAATATTTTATTAGACCGTATACATAATTATTACTTTTAAAAATAATAATATTTTTACTCTATATACTTTATTATTAGTGTTTTTTTCAACAAAAAAAGCTACACCATTATTTGATGTAGCTTTTAAAATTATTTCATTAATTTACATATATCATTTGTGAAGTCTACAGGATCTTCAATGCTTAATCCTTCAACAAGTAAAGCTTGGTTATAAAGTAATTTTGTATATAGGTTAAATTTATCCTTATCATTTTCAAGGGCATCCTTTAATGAGTTAAATACTTCATGATTTGTATTAACTTCTAATACTTTTTGTGCTTTAACTCCTTGATTATTAGGCATAGCACTTAATATTTTTTCCATTTCTATTGAAACTTCACCTTCTGAAGATAAACATACTGGATAATTCTTTAGTCTACTTGAAGCTTTTACTGCACTTATTTTTTCTCCTAAAGCGTCCTTCATAGCTTCAAATATACCTTTGTTTTCTTCATTTTCTTTTTTGTTTTCTTCTTCTGATTCTATTCCTAAATCACCACTAGATACTGATTTAAATTCTTTTTCTTTGTAGTTCATAAGCATTTTTATTGCAAATTCATCTACATCCTCTGTGAAATAAAGAATTTCATAACCTTTGTCTAATACCATTTCAGTTTGTGGCATTTTCTCTATTCTTTCATTTGATTCACCAACAGCATAATAAATGTATTTTTGATCTTCAGCCATTCTTTCAACATATTCAGCTAGGCTTACCATTTTCTTTTCTTTAGATGAATAGAACATTAATAAATCTTTTAATTCATCTTTATTCATACCAAAATCATCATAAACTCCGTATTTTAACTGTCTACCAAATGATTTATAGAATTTTTCATAACTTTCTCTATCATTTTTCATCATAGACTCTAATTCATTTTTGATTTTAGTTTTTATATTTTTAGCAATACGACTTAATTGTCTATCATGTTGAAGCATTTCTCTAGAAATATTAAGTGATAAATCTTGAGAATCTACTATACCTTTTACAAATCCAAAGTAATCTGGTAAAAGCTCTGAGCATTTTTCCATTATTAAAACACCATTTGAATATAATTCTAATCCTTTTTCATATTCCTTAGTGTAATAATCATATGGTATATTTTCTGGAATATAAAGAATTGAATTATAGCTTATCATACCATCAACACTTATGTGCATATGTCTTAAAGGTTTATCAAATCCAAATCTTTTTTCAACATAAAAATTATTGTAGTCATCATCAGTAAGTTCATTTTTATTTCTTCTCCATAAAGGAACCATGCTATTTACTGTTTCTTCTTCTACATATTCTTCATGCTCATTTTCTGTTCCCTCTTTAACTCTTGATTTAGTAACATCAAGTTTAATTGGGTATCTTATAAAATCTGAATATTTCTTAATTAATGATTTTAATTTATATTCTTCTAAGAATTCATCATAATTTTCATCCTCATCGTTTGCTTTTAGGTGTAAAATTATATCAGTTCCAAAAGAATCTTTCTCAGCTTCTGAAATTGTGTATCCATCCACTCCATCTGATTCCCATTTATATGCTTTATCTGCCCCAAAAGCTTTTGTTATTACTGTTATCTTATCTGCAACTAAGAATCCTGAATAGAATCCAACTCCAAATTGTCCTATAATATCAAAGCCATCTTTGATTTCATTTTCTTTTTTAAACTGTAAAGAACCACTCTTAGCTATAACCCCTAGATTCTCATCAAGTTCCTTTTCTGTCATACCAATACCTTTATCTGATATTGTAAGAGTTCTTTCTTCTTTATTTGGTTTTATTTTTATATAATAATCATCTTTATTGAAAGTTAATGAACTATCTCCCAAAGTCTTATAATAAACCTTATCTATTGCATCACTAGCATTTGAAATTAATTCTCTTAAAAATATTTCCCTGTTTGTATAAATAGAGTTAATTACAATGTCTAATAGTCTTTTTGATTCTGCTTTAAATTCTCTTTTTTCCATTTTGAATTATTCCCTCCCAAAACAAAAAACTTCTTTGTTAGCACTCTAACATACTGAGTGCTAATCTCTATTTTTATATATAACACTTTTTGAAATTAATGTCAATATTTAATCCAAAATGAGATTTTAACCTTTTTAATATTATTTTTAATAGCAAAATAGGTGTATAAAATTAACTTTATTTCCCCTACAAAGATTATAAAAATAATATTTCTGTAGGTTTTATAGTTAATTTAATACACCCATAAATTTAAAGTCAAACTCCTATATATTTAATTTTCAAATAAAAAGTCTTAAATATTTAAATATGTACTTATCAAATTGATATTCACTTAAATTTTACTTCCACAATAAGGGCAATAATTATAATCTCCCTCTACAGTTTTTCCACAATTAGGACAAACTTTTTTCACTGCTCTTTTTCCATAAACTTGCCCCTCTTGAATAAGAGTCATATCTTCTAGATTAACTTCATTAATTTCTCCATTTTCTATGGCTTTTCCCTTTTCCTTTGAAATTTCATATATTGAGTTACATCTTTTACACATAACATAATACTTTTCATTCCATCTAAAAATAGGAATAAAGAATATATGAAAATACTCATAACTCTTTATTAAAGCTCCCATAGTTCTTGTTGAACAAGTTTTGCAATATATATTTTCTAATTGTTTTACTTCTTTTTGTTTATTTTCAATTCCAAATATACCAATAAAAAACATGCCATTCTCCTATAAATTTTATTATTACTTAAATATCATATTAGGATATATTTTTTTCAAAAATTCATCTGTATATTTCTTATCAAGAAATCTATCTAATGCATTTTTAGCTTTTATCCCCTTCATCCTTGCTACTTCTCTCCTTACAGCTAAAGATGATATTATGATATCTGGTATTAAAAGTACTAAAAATATTACTGTGATTATTTTTACTGTTTGAAAAGAAAATAATCCCATAAACTTATCAAATAATGGATAAATATCCCTTAAGAAAAATACTCCAAGAATTCCCCAAAAGACAGAATATTCAACGCTTGTTCTTCCATGTATGCTTAGAGCTTTACTATTATACTCCCAAGAAACACTACCAAACACCTTTTCTTGAACCCAGGAGCATAAATATTCAAAGGCTCCTCCAATAATTGCACTTATAAAAAATATTATTATTCCATTATAATCAATAAATCTATAAAGTAATAATGTAAGAGCAACTCCTCCTATGCCATATACAGGACTAATTGGTCCATAAATTAATCCTTTTCTACTTTCAAAGTGTCCATTTCTTACATAACACCAAATCATTTCTACACAATATCCTAAAATAGATCCAATGGTAAATATCCATATTATTTTATAAATATTTATGGTATTACTTATCTCCATACTATCTCCCCCTATATTAATTTATATAATAATATAACTTCCATAAAAAACTTATCTATAAGTGAATATTAAGTATTTTGATTAACCGTCCAAAAAAACACTTGCTTTAAATAAATTAAAGTAAGTGTTTTTTAACTTTTATTTTATTCGTATCCATTTACTATAACCTTAAGTTCTCCTGTGTGTGGATCAATTACAAGTCCATGCACATTTACATCACTAGGCATTAAGGGATGATTTTTTAATGATGTTACACTTTCTTTTACAGATTCCTCTACACATCCAAATCCATGAAGCCATTTTTCCACATCTATTCCACAATGTTTGATAGTTAAGATTGTCTCCTCTGATATCCCCCTATCTTCCATTTTCTTAATCATATCTTTAGAATTTAAATTACTCATACCACAGCCATGATGTCCTACAACTAAAACATCTTCTGCATTAAATTCATAAATAGCAACAAGTATACTTCTAACAATACTTCCAAAGGGATGCATTATTGTAGCCCCAGCATTTTTTATTATCTTTGCATCTCCATTTTTTATATTCATAGCTTTTGGCAATAACTCAGTAAGCCTAGTATCCATACAAGATAAAATTACTAATTTTTTCTCTGGCTTTTTAGTTGCTTTATATTTCTCATATTCCTTATTTTCCACAAAACTCTTGTTAAATTCTAAAATCTCTTCTAGTCTTCTCACATTCTTTTCCATACTAAATACCTCTAAATAATATTTATTATTCTTTTAAATTAATTATTTATACTACTATACCACAAAGATTTAATTATATCCTAAAAAACTTTTTATATAAAAAAATTGATTTAAAGTCTTTACTCTAAACCCACTTAAAAATTCTCTCTTTATCACTTTTTATCTTCATTTAATTACGCAAGTTGATATATTAACTTGTCTATTATTATTTAATATTAATAAATAATACCCCAGTCCTCATATCCCTTATTTATTATATCTAGATATCTTTTATCTGGAGTTTTATCTCCTTTTTCATTCATAACATAAGCAAAAGCTTCATATGAAATTCCATTTATATCTTGTACAATAAGATCAATCTTCTCATATAAATCTGGATATTCTTCATACTTATCTAAATTCTTTAAATCATTTAGAGAAATTTCATAAATTGCACCATAAACCTTTTCACCTTCACAAGGTATTATATCTGCATATTTATTATAAACTAATTTATAATTATTAAGATGTACACTTATCATAGGAATAGCTTCTGGACATCTTTTTTTCATTTGATCTAAACATAAATTACTTCCATAAGCAAAATAGACCATATACCCTCCACCTTTTCTTAAATATCACTACATATTATTCCATAATAACTATAATACGTTAATTAATTTTAACATAATATAGCAAATTAACTCTACCAAAATTTAAATTTCAGTAAAGTTAATTTCTTTGTTTTATAAAAATCTATGTAATATTGCCAAATACTACTTCTTGATAGATTTAATATATGATCTATATTCCTATTTTAATATCTTTTAACACATAAAATAAGAATATAATTTTTAACTTATAGTTTTAATAAGCTTTTTACACTCATCTTCAATTTCTTCTATTGATTTGTGAATGTAGATTGCATTTCCACAAGCATATATATTTTTGCTTGAAGTTTCTAAATTTTTATCTACAGCTGGACCAGTTGTACTTGGATTTAATTTAAGTCCACTTCTTAAGGCAACTAATCCATCTGAAATCATTGGATAAGCAAAAATTACTGTATCACATTTTATATTTTTCTTTTCATCACCATTTTTTATGGTTACAGAGCTTACTCTTCCTTCTCCATGTATAGAAATAATTTCATATCCAGGGTATAAATTTTCACTTAAATCAAAAACTTCATTTTTATTTTTATCTGTTATGATTCCAGAAACCTTAATATTATGCTTTTTCAAATCCTCTTGAATCATATAAAGAGTGCTATCTCCTACTATGAAGATATTTTTTCCTGGAACCATATTTTTAATTCCAAAAATCTTTTTAGCCATTCCTACAGTTAAAACTCCTGCTGTACGATCTCCTGGAATTTGAACTGCATTTCTACTTTTTTCTTTTCCACCATTAGCAATTATTATGTTTTTACCTTTTATTTTCTCTACACCATATTCACTACTTGTACAAAGTATTTCATTTGAATCTTCTATTTTTAAAACCATAGTATTTAATTTAACATCAATATTAAGCTCATTAAATTCTTTTAATAAACTTTCTTTATATTCTATACCTGTTAAATTACCCTTTTCGCTTATATTGTAATCAGCTGAATTTAAAGCTCCACCTAAAATTGGATCTTTCTCTACTAAAAGAATATTTTTTATTCCGTCCTTTTTACCATTAATAGCTGAAAGAAGGCCTGATGCTCCTCCACCAATTATAATTAAATCATATTCTCTCATAGTCTTAATCCTCCTTAAAACCAATTACTGGTGAACCTTCACTATTTTTATTTATATCACTTATGTCTATTCCTAATTCTCTACTTAGTATTTTACTTATAGGAAGTGTACATCCAACACCTTGACATCCTCCCATTGAAGCTCTAGTTCTTCTCTTAATTGCATCAACTGTAAGAGCTTTTATAGGTCTATGAATAGCTTCTACTATTTCTCCCTCAGTAACAAACTCACACTTACAAACCATATGTCCATATGCAGGCTTTTCCTTTATTAATTTATTTTTTTCTTCTAAAGAAAGTTCTGCAAATGTAACTATCTTCTCTCTAGTTTTTTTGAAGTTTTTCTTTTCAACTAAATCTAATTTTTCTTTAATCATATTAACCACATATACTCCTATTGCTGGAGCTGCAGTTAATCCTGGTGAATCTATTCCTATAACATTAATAAAGTTTTTAGCATCCTCTACTTCTTCTATTATGAAATCTCCACCTTTAGTTTTAGGTCTTATTCCTGAGAATGTATTTAAAATTCTAGCTACTGGTAATTCTTCAACTGATTTTTTGCTCTTATCTAAAATTTCATCTATACCCTCTCTAGAGGTTTCTAAGGTTTTTCCTTCTACTGCATTAGGTCCTACTAAAAGATTTCCTTCTGCCGTTGGAGTTACTAAAACTCCCTTACTTAATTTATTTGGAACTTGAAATAAAGTTTTATTAATCATAGCTCCTGCTACTTTATCAAATAAACAATATTCCCCTTTTACAGGATTTATTTCTCTCTTACTCATGCTTACAAGATTATTTAAGAAAGCTCCTTCTAATCCTGATGCATTTATTATAAGTTTTCCACTTACTAATTCTTTATTATTTAAAGTTACTTTATACCCTTCAGATATTTTTTCTATACTAGTGACCTTTGAGTTTAATTTAAATTCAACTCCATTTTCTGCAGCATTTTCTGCTAAAGCTATTGTCATTTCATATGGACTAACTATTCCAGAGGTTTTTACATTTAAAACTCCAACTATTTCTTTATTTAAATTAGGTTCAATATTTAAAGCTTCTTCTCTAGTTAATATTTCAAGTCCTTCAACTCCAAGCTTTTCTCCATTCTCTTTTAAACTTTCTAAAGTCTTCATCTCTTCATCTGAAAAAGCTAAGATAAATGCACCATTTCTTTTAAAAGGAAATTGTAAATCTCTTGATAAATCATCAAAGATTTTATTTCCTTCTATGTTTAATTTAGCTTTTAAAGTACCTATTTTTTCATTATAACCTGCGTGTACTATACCACTGTTTCCTTTTGATACGCCCTCTGATACATCACTATTTTTTTCAACCACTAAGACATCTAAGTTATATTTTGATAATTCTCTAGCTATAGAGCATCCAACTACTCCAGCCCCTATTACTATAATATCTCTCATACTGTATCTCCTTTTAAAACAAATTTTACTTTAATAAAAGATTATATTTTCCAAGTTAACAACACTTTTATAAATAACTTTATATGTAACTAAAGCTTTTCTTACTTTTAAACATAATTTAATAAAATCTATTAAGCTTGTCTACAATTTTAAAGTACAAATTTTCTTATAGCCTCTGCAACTCCTCCATGCTTATTGTCTGATGTTACATAATTTGCAACCTCTTTCACTGAATCTATAGCATTTCCCATGGCAACACCAGTTCCAGCCCAAGTTATCATTGATAAATCATTTTCGCTATCACCTATACACATTACTTCCTCTTGAGAAACGCCTAAATATTTTGCAAGCATTTGAACAGCTTCTCCCTTTGAACTTCCCTTTTTCATTATTTCAAAGTTATCATCCCAAGAAGAAACAACTTCTAAATCAGTTGTACAAGCTATTAATTCTTCTTTTGCTTCTTTTAATTTATCTTTAAATTCTTTTTCTACACAAACACCCTTTAATATTTCTCCCTTATACTTTTTGAATGCTTCATCTAAGTCCTTAACAACCTCTAATCTCACTTGTTTATCCTTAGGTAAGGTTTTATTTAAGACCTTATAAACATGATCTTCTGGTAATTCTACTGTTGAAACAATTCCCCAGTTTGTATTTACATATGTAAATAAATTATTTTTCTTAGTTATTATATTAAAATCCTCTAAATCACTTTGTTTAAGAGGGTTATTATATATTTCTTCGTCATTCACTCCTCCAATATAAGCTCCATTACTAGCTATAATTGGAGTTTTTAAACCTATTGTGTCTGAGTACATTCTTGCACAATCATAAATTCTTCCTGTGGTTATGGCTACTATTACTCCCTTTTCTACAGCTTCTTTTATTGCATTTTTATCTTCTTCTGCAATATTTTGCTGATCCATAAGTAAAGTACCATCCATATCAATGCATATTAATTTTATACTCATACTAAACACTTCTTTCTTTTGTATATTATTTCTTTCTGCATTTTTATTATAAATCTACACCCTAAATAAGTTAAATACTTGTTTTTTATAATTATAATAATTTTTTACTTATATATTTAATAATAAAAATAAATTGATTATATAAAAAACATAGAAATTATTGAAAATTCTATGCTTTTAGGCTTTAAATATTTTTATTTTATTTCCACATCTTCAAAAATTGTATTTGCACTTGTCCATTGTTGAAATCTAATCTTTACTACAAGCCCATATAGACCAAAAGTTATTACAATAAGTATCCACCAAAATATCCAATGTCCTATTAATTCCTTAGGATTACCTATAAATTTTAATCTTTTCCCACAAATAACTGTATGTTTACAAGTAGCTTCATACTTCATGCAAATAATCCATGGGTATGCCAATCCTAAAGTTAATATTCCTAATAATAAACATTTCAAATGATGAACAATTGAATTTTTAAATGTATTATCAAAATATGAGTCATATTTTTCTTTATTTAAAATAATTGATGATTTATAGGCCATTTTAATTCTCCTTTCCTTCATTAATATTCTTCCTTACCTAAACTTCCAGATTTTCTAAATATATTATAATTTATTTAGAAAACTTATCAATAAAGTCTAATTATCAATATTTCTAAAATAGATTTAAATATAAATCATATGAAAAATATATAATTAAATATTAATCAATATCTTAAAATTAATGCATATATGTAAAAAGCATAGAAAACTTTTTAAGTTCTCTATGCTTCTTTATATAATATTATTTTATTTCTATTCAACTTGGAGTACACTATCCACAGCTACCCATTTGTCTAATGTTATTTTATTCCCTGCTCGAAAGCAAAAAATCTATTTTCATCATATTTTTTTCTAATCTCTCTTAGCTTGTCCTTGTTTTCCCCATAATATTCTTCTTCATAATCCTTAAGGTCTTTAAAAGGAAAGTTTATAAATGATCCAGTAGTTATGCTTTCTATGTATTTAAAATTATTTTTAATCCATTTTATATTTTCTTCTGCAAAGATATCATCTTCCCAAACAGATTGTATTCCCATAATAAACCTTGCATCCCTATAGTAAAAAGCTGATGAATTCTTGTGAACATCTTTTACTGCTCCACCAAGTCCATAAAAGGATATGGCAGTATAATATGCTCCCTCTGCTCTATTTGAAACTATATCTATAAGTTTTTCTATTTCACAGTTATCATAATCTCTAAATACAAATCTTCCTGTTGATTTATATTTTTCATAAGGAGGATGACTATATTCAATTTTTCTATTAGCTTCTAAAACTCTCATGTAACTTAAATTAAAATTAACCCTTGTTGGCAATTTAAATGGAAGTAATATTTCATTAGCTTCTTCTTTATGTCCATAAAATAATCCTGTAATCTTAACTCCAATTCCCTTATCCTTTGAATTGTAGATAGCTGTTTTTAAGTTCATTCTCCTATCTAAGTTCTTGAACTTTTTTTGTAATGTTCTTATTACATAAACAAGTTCTTCTTTTTCCGCATTAGGGTAATCTATATCTATTAAAGTTGCCATTTCTATTTTTTGAGGAATTTTAAAGGTCATTGAAATAACTACTCCAAAATTTCCACCTCCACCCCCTTTGGCAGCCCAGAATAAATCAGAATTATCATATTCATTAGCTATAACAATTTTCCCTTTGCTATTTATAAACTTTACTTCTAGAAGATTGTCGCATCCAAGCCCAAGTAATCTACTTGAATATCCCCAACCTCCACCAAGAGCAAAGCCTACAACACCAACTGTAGGGCATCCCCCTCCTGGAAATGGATATCCTAAAACACCTAAGGCTTCATATATTTCTTCATTTTTAACGCCACCTTCTATAGTAACTTTCATATTTTCTTCATCAATGATTATATTATTCATTTTACTTAAATCTATTACTAATACATCATTTCCTATGGAGTATCCTTCATAGTTATGACGTCCAACTCTTATTCTAAATGGAATATTATTTTCTTTAGCCCATTCTAAAGCATTTTTTACATCATCAATATTATTACAAAAAACTATCCCTAAAGGATATTTTTTTATAGCTCTATTCCAAGATTCTATACTTTTTTCATACTCTATATTTTCTCTAGTTACTAAATCACCAGTAAATTTAGAAAAATCAACCTTTTCCATACTCTCACCTTCTATAATAAATACTCTATTTAATGATGATATCATAAGTTCTTTATTTATAAAATAAAAAAAATAAGTGAAAGATTATAACTTTAGTTAATTTAACTAAATTAATCCTTCACCTTTTTTATTTATATAAGAGAATTATCATAAAAGTTTCCCATAACCTCAACAGTTGGTTGTATATTTACAAATGCTTCTGGATCTATATCCATAACATTTTTCTTAACAATTAATAATTCATGCTTTGAAATTACTGTGGTAATTGAGCTTAATGGTTCATTAGTATATCCACCATAAAGATTTCTACCAATTGTAACTCCTCTCATTTGACTCTTAATTAAACTATCAACAACCTCTTTTTCTTTTTTAGTATAAATTGTTACTGTAAGCTTGTATTGTTGAATGTAAAATAAGTCTATAACCTTAGTAGTTACATAAATTGAAACTAAGCTATATAAAGCTAATTCCCATCCATAAACTAATCCTGCAACTAATAATATTATTCCATTTACTATAAATCCTAGTTGACCAACTGACTTTCCTGTCATTTTTTGAACAACTAAAACTATAATATCTGTACCTCCAGTAGAGAAGCCTGCTCTAAAGCACATTCCAACTCCAGCTCCCATAAGAACTCCTCCAAATATGGAATTTAAAAGTTGGTTATTAGTAACCGCTCTTGTTGGAATAACCCCTATAAAAAATGATAATGAAATTATAGAAAGAAAACTATAAAGGGTAAATTTCTTTCCTAATTTTCTATAGGATAAATAAGCAAGTGGTAGATTTAAAATTAAAACCCATGTTGAAATATCAATGTTTATATTGAAAAAATCTCCACCGATAGATGATAATAGCTGTGATACTCCTGTAACACCTGATGAATAAATATGTGCAGGTGTTAAGAAAAAGTTAACCCCAATTCCAGCTAAAGCCCCAAAAAGAATTATAGCAGTAATTCTGTAGGCTACCTGATAAATTCTTCCGTTCTTTTTATTCACTGAATTCACTCCGTTCAAAATTATTTTTTCATTGTAAATTATTGCTTGTGATTTTGCTTAATTTATTATATCACCAATAAAATTCTTTTAAAGTGTTTTATTTACTCTTTTTGCAATTTATGATATTTTGTGCTTTTTAATATCTATTTGTTATTTTATATACATTTAAGTTTAAATATTAATATTCGATACTAGTTTATTATTTGTATCTAAAGAAAAAATTTACGAAACAAAGTGAATTATTCTCTATTTTATTTAACTAACTTCTAAAACTTCTTCTTTATTCTTTTCAAGGAATGATTTTAAAACTAAACCTAATCCTAAACCAAATAGGGCTGGTAATACCCATCCTAACCCCTCTGAATAGAAAGGTAAATTTTCAAAAATCCTGTTTAAAAATTCTATATTAATACCTGTACCACTTAAAGCATGAATAACACTAACTATTGTTGTAAATGCTATAGTTGTAGTATAAACCACTGAGTTTCCTTTTATATATTTATCTAACATTGCTAAGACAATAAGCATTATTGCCATAGGATAAATTGCATTTAAAACTGGAACTGATACTGCTAATATTTTATTTAATCCCATATTAGCTAAAACCATACTTGTTAATGTTAATATTCTAACCCAAGAAAGATAATTTATTTTTTTAGTCAAAGTTTGAAAGTATTGGCTACAAGACGTAATAAGACCTACGCAAGTTGTTAAGCAAGCTAATGTAAATATTACCGCTAATAAAATAGCTCCTGGTTTTCCAAAAATATAAGTGATTATATTACTAAGAGTTTGTGCTCCATTTTCAGTTAATCCAAATCTTCCACCACTAGTTGCTCCAAGATGAGCAAGCATTGAATATATTACTATTAATAATCCTCCAGCAATTATTCCTGCTTTTACAGAGGTTTTTACAACAAATTTTTCTTCTTTTACTCCCTTAGACTTTATTACAAGAGCTATTACAATTCCAAAGTTTAAGGCAGCTATTGTATCCATAGTCATATATCCATCTAAAAATCCACTTATAAATGGTGATTCTTTATAAACTCCTGTAACCTCTCCATATGCTCCTAAAGGTTTAAAAATACTTGCTACGAAAATTAATCCTATTAATACAAGTAAACTTGGAGTTAATACTTTCCCCATTCTATCTACTAACTTTGCTGGTGATAAAGATAGCCAGTATGCAACTGCGAAAAATACAAAAGTATATATAAATAATGCTAAATTATTAGATATAAGTCCTTCTGGTAAAAATGGCGCAACTGCCATCTCAAAGGGAAGACTTCCTGCTCTAGGTATTCCTAAGCCAGGTCCTATTGAAATATAGATAAGAACTGTGAAAAACGTTGCAAAGACAGGATTTACTCTACTTGCTAATGCATGTAATCCTCCTGATTTCGCCACAGCAATTACCCCTAGTACTGGAAATCCTACTGCCGTAACAAAAAATCCTAAAATAGTAATCCAAGTAGCACTTCCAGCCGCTTGCCCTAAGAATGGTGGGAAAATTAAATTCCCTGCTCCAAAAAATAATGAAAATAACATTAAACTTACTAATAATAAATCTTTTCTTGATAAATCTTTCATAAACAATGACCCCATTTCTTTTTTATTAACTATATTTTTTCCGTAAAAATATAGTTTTTAATTATTTAATCGCTATAAAAAATTATAATTTCTCCTTCTATGTCCATGAAAAAACCTCCTTTAAAAATAAAAAATACCCCGTCCCTATAAAAGGGACGAGGTTTAATCGCGTTACCACCCTAATTCTATAAATATAACCTAAAAAAATAGATTTAATTTATAGCACTCTTAAAATACGTACTAAATAATACGCTTTTCCTATAACGGTGAAAATCCGATAAAACTTACTAAAATATAGCTTCAGCTTTACTTCTCCGAGATGATTTTCAGATATACCTTGAACATTGACTTTCAGCAACTTGTCAACTCTCTGTGGATCAATAAATATGCCCTACTTTTTCTCTTCATAGAATTTAATTTTGAATTTATAAGTATATTATCTCTTATTTTTCCAGCTGTCAACCTTAAGTGTATTTTTTATTTATTTTTCATTTTTTCTCATAATACATTAATAAAAAATAAATTATACCGAATTTTCTTTTCCAATTTAAAATAAAATTTAACTAAAAATTTTTTTCTAAAATTATATTAATACATGAAAATAATAAATATTTTCGTGGAATATTTATTTTAAACTCTCCATTATAAAATATAAAAAATAAAAGGTACTGTATAAAAATAAGTTTATTACTATATTTTCATACATACCTTTTATAGCTTATATTTTAATATATTATTTAAAAAGTTTTTTATATTTATGACCTATTTTTCCTGTTAATAAATCTCTTAATTCATCTATCAATGAATCCTCTAAATCAATCTTTTTTATTATTGAAGCCTGTCTTCTGTTGAAATATATTATAAAATAGTTTTTAGTCTCTATTACCTCATAAAATTTATAATATTTGATTTTGCTTTTACCTTTAAATGCTGTGCTTTTAATCACTAAAATGTCATCAAAAAATTCTAAAGTTTCTATGGATTTTAAAACGCCAGCTTTATCAGCCTTTTCCCTTTCCCTACTTTGAAATTCAATTTTCACAACTATTGCAAATAAAGTTATGATTAATAATATTAACCAATAAATTAAAAAGCTTTTTAATTCAAAAATCCTATTATTATAAGAAACAAATCCAGCCATTAAAGCTGTAATTACTATAATAGCAGGGATTGTAAATTTCTTTCTTAAGAAAGTTGCTATGTACAAAAATCTACTATAATCTTTTTTATTTATAGATGTCTTTATTGTGAATAATTTTTTGTCACTCATTCCTTAATCCTTACCTCTTCCATTAGTATATGTAGAATATTTTATCAAAATATATAAAAGTAATAAATACAAAAATCATAAAGTTAAATAAAAAATATGTAAAAAGAAAACCTATAAATACATCCAGAGAATTATATAAGCTTTTTTAAATATTCTCTTCATAATATTTATAAGTTTATCTTAAATTTCTTTTAAGATAATTATGTATTACCTGCAACAAACATTACATGGATCACTTTTACCACTTTCAGCCTGTGTTCCACTGTATATTTTTTTACTTCTTTTTAAGGTTGTACAATTAGATCTTTTATGATAGCTTTTTCCACCACTTGTCCAATAAACTATTTCTCCTGAACCAGCTGTTTTAGGTGTTGAATCTCCTGAAGAATTAGCTAAATTTGATGGATCACCAGAGGATTTGTTTGTATTCTTACTGTTATTATCTGATGTGCTATTACTATTTTCAACCGCTTTATTTTTAGAGTTCTCTTCTGATTTTTTTGATTCTTCCTGTGCGATTTTAGCTTGTTCCTCTTTTTTAGCTCTTAAATTATCTAACTCTTTTTGTTTATCTTCTACTTCTTTACTTAAATCATTATTTTCATTTTGTAATTTATCTACTTCTTCCTGAATTGATTTAAGCTCTGTATTATTTTTTAAGGCAGGTATTTTATACTCTAACTCATCAACTTTAGGAGCTACTTCATTAAATTCCTTTGAATAATCTTTAACCATAAGATTAGGCGAAATCCCTAAAATCAATGCTAATATAAGAGCTATTTTATGAGTTTTTATAAATTTTATAATTTCTTTTATCATATGCTCCTACTCCTAATTCAAACTTTTTATTTCTTTATTTAATGAATTTAATTTATTTTGTAAATCTTCATTGCTTTTAGTTAAATCCTCTTTTTTAGAATTTAAAGCATTGGTATCATTACTTATTTTTTCATTTAAGGAATCATACTCTTTTTGAAGATTATCATACTTCTCTTTAATAGAAAGATATTCACTATGTGTTTTATAAACTCGTGGCTGTAAAAAACTAAATACAATAGCAAAAACCATAGTAAAAATAAAGAAAGTTCCTATTTGTTTAAGAGCTCTTATTACAAAATTCTTTTTAACTTTTTCATCTGTAATTTGCATTTTTATCCCCCTCTAAATACCACTAACATTTTATCATAATTTATACATATTTTTATTATAATATACTTTTAAAACTTTTTTGTAATAAAATGGATTGTACAATTTACTTTTTTTATAAAACTTCTTTTATGGTCTATAATATACTAATTATAAAAAAATGAAAAAGGTGCATCTAAAATCTTAATAATGTAAGATTTTATGCACCTTTTTTTAATATTATATCTCTTAAGGCTTATAATAATTAACTTCTTCTTTAAGTTTTTCTATTGATTTAACTTTTATTTTACCTGAATTATAATCAAGAATTCCTTCTTCTATTAATTGATTTATTATTCTATTTATACTTCTAATATTAGAACCTACCCCTTCAACTAATAAATCCTTAGTAATTCCTAAATTATTTTTATGAAGTGTATTTAATATTATGTACATTACCCTATATCTTAAATTATAAAAGGCATTAACTCGTTCTCTTTTGCAACATTCATAATTTCTCTCTGCTATAAGCTTACTTATAAATAATGAAAATTTATTATCTAATTCTATCCACTTAATAAAAGACTCTTTGCTTATCTCTAAGGTCTCACATTGTGATAGAGCCTCCACTGTAGTAACTACTTCCTTATTAATTAAGGCTTCTAGTTCACCAAATATTGTAGCTTCACTATCAATATCTTCTAGATATATAGCTCCTGTAAAATCACAATGGTATGTTTTAATTTTTCCCTTTAATAAGATATATACAAAATCACAATTCTCATTTTGAACTAATAACTTTTCTCCATATTTAAAACTTCTATTCTTTAATTCTTTTTTAATTTCCTTTGGACAGTTATTTATAAACTCTATTAATTCATAACTCTTCATACATAATCACACCCATAAAAATAGTTTTATCTATTATAGTGTTAATTTATTTTCTCCTTGCTCCTTAAAGCTTGCATACCATTCTAATAAACCTGATATTGATAATATTAATTGAATAGCAACTAAAATTAACATTACATAGTATCCATTTAGTATATATATAATTATAAATAATATGTTACTTAATATCCATAAAATCCAATTTTCATATAACTTTTTACTTAACCAATATTGGGCTACTAATCCAAGTACTGCAGTTAAACTATCTAGAATTGCATTTTGAGCATGTAATATATTTATTTCTACATATCCCCAAACTGCCCAAGCTGCCAATATAATTATAGTCCATAATATCTGTCCCTTTTTAGTTAACCCTGATGTTACTACATTGTCCTCTTGATCTGAATTTTTAACCCAATAGTACCAACCAAATATGTTGAATCCAACTTGGAAACATGCTAACACAGCTAATGCATATAATCCAGTATTGTAATATATGTATAAATATGCTACTACTGTTATTATCCCAAATATAAAATTGGACACTTTTTCTCTAGATAATAACCAAACATTTATTATTCCCATTACTGAAGCAAAAATTTCTATAATACTTGAGTTTATTGAAAATCCCACTAATAAACATATAGCACATGCTACTACAACGAATATTGGGCTACAAGTATATGAAGTGAATTTTTTCATTAATTCCATAAATAATATCCTCCTAAATTTAAAATATTTCTCTTAAAAATTCTTTATAATCATTTGTTCTTGATAGCAAAATACTAAATATTTTTTATCTAATATCTCTTTAAAAATTCTTTTACTATACTTGTACATTTCTCTGTAATACTCTGGAAATTTGCCATAGCTTCTTCATGAGTTATTTCAGCTTCTGAATAAGCAGCAGCTAAACAAGGTACACCAGAAAAACCTAATACTTTTATTCCACAGTGATTAGCTACTATAACTTCTGGAACTGTAGACATTCCTACTACATCTGCTCCTAAGGATGCAGCCATTAAGGTTTCCACTGCTGTTTCATAACTTGGACCTGAAAACATTGCATATACTCCCTCTTTTAAATTTATATCTAAATCTTTAGCAATATTTTTAACTTCTTCTCTTAAATCTTTGTCATAAGGATAAGCTAAGTCTGGAAATCTTTCACCAAACTCTAATAAATTCTCTCCTCTTAAAGGATTATCTCCAGTGAAGTTTATATGATTTCTTATTACAACTAAATCTCCAGCTTCAATAGATTCTTTAGCCTGTCCTGAACAATTAGTTACTACAAGAGTTTCAACTCCTAAAAGTTTCATTACTCTAATAGGTAATGTTATCCTTTGCATTGAGTGCCCCTCATAATAATGGCATCTTCCTTTCATAGCAATAACTTCTCTACCATGTAACTTTCCAATTATTAAAGTTCCTTCATGCCCAGCAATAGTAGGTACCGGGAAATTAGGTATATCCATATATCTATAATATTCTGCCTCTTCTATTTCATTTGCCAAATCTCCTAATCCAGTTCCTAAAACTAAGCCTATTTTAGGAGAATATTTACTTTTAGATTTTATATATTCATAAGCTTCTTTAATTTCTTTTGATAAGTTCATTTTAAATTCTCCTCTCAATGTATTTCTTACAAGCTTATTATCAAATATTAAGTAAATGTTTTCAAGGACATTTGTCCAAGACTTTCATATAGGTTTTATACTAAAAAATATACCTTTTAAACTAAAAGTATTTTTAAATTAATAAAAAATCCTTAGAAATAAGAGATATTTCTTTTTTTCTTATACTTATTTTAAAATTTCTTAATACAAAATAAAATTATTACATATACTTCCATTAAAAATAATTTAAAAATAAAATAAATTTATTATAGCGAACAATATAAACTATTGATATTTGAATTTTTCGTGATATAATAAGTGTATTAAATTTTAACTCGTATATAATCGGTAATATGGTCCGAAAGTTTCTACCTGCTAACCGTAAAATAGCAGACTACGAGGAGTTGTACTATAAATTCTAGTAATTCTAGTTTTAAAGCAACACCTCTAAAAAGGTGTTGTTTTTTTATTAAGTATAACTTCCTAAAAGTTATAAGAAACCTTTCTTTATATGAGTTTTAAGATTTAAAGTATATTATTCCAATAAAAAATTCTCTTAAAATACTTTTTAATAGAACTCATATTTTTTATTTTAAAACTTATAGGGAATTTTTATTTTGGATATAAATTTAAATCTTAATATGTAAATTCTAAAAAACTATAAGGAGATGAAATTATGGAAAAGCAAAACTTAAAAAACACGGAAGTTAACTTAATCTATGGAGTAGATGATGATTTAGATTTGCCAAAAAAAGTTCTCTTTGGACTTCAACATATATTTGCTGCTTTTGGCGGAATTATAGTAGTACCCTTAGTTATTGCAACTTCTCTTGGCTTTGATAGTAAAGTAACAACAGCCTTAATAAGTGCTTCTATACTTGGTTCTGGACTAGCTACCATTATTCAAGCTAAGGGAGTTGGAAAAGTTGGAGCAAGAGTTGCCTGTATTATGGGTACTGATTTTACCTTTGTATCCCCAGCAATTTCAGTTGGCTCAGTTCTTGGATTACCTGGAATAATTGGAGCTACAATACTCGGTTCTTTATTTGAAGTTATTTTAAGTTTCTTTATAAAACCTTTAATGAAATTTTTCCCACCACTTGTTACAGGTACCGTAGTTGCCTTAATAGGATTAACTCTACTTCCTGTATCAATTGATTGGGCCGCAGGTGGTGCTGGTTCAGCTAATTATGCTAGTTTAGAAAACTTAGCTGTGGCTATGTTTGTATTAGTAATAACTCTTTTACTTAATAACTATGGAAAAGGAATGATAAGTAGTGCCTCAATACTTATAGGTATAGTTGTAGGATACATAGTTTGTATTCCTCTTGGACTAGTTGACTTTACTCCTGTAAAGGAAGCAAGTTGGCTATCATTCCCTAAGATCCTTGAATTCGGAGTAACTTTTGATGCTAAAGCAGTTATGGCCTTTATACCTGCTTACTTTGTAGCCACAATAGGAACTGTAGGATGTTTAAAGGCTATTGGAGAGACATCTAATATTGATATTGGTGATAAAAGAGTGGCTGCTGGAGTATTATCTGATGGTGTAGGAAGTGCCTTAGGTGGACTAGTAGGTTCTTGTCCTAATACTTCTTTTAGTCAAAATATAGGTATTATTTCTCTAACTAAGGTAGCTAGCCGTCATGTGGCTGTAATGGCTGGGATACTATTAGTTATCCTTGGATTCTTACCTAAAGTGGCTGCCATAATAACAGGGATACCAAATCCAGTTCTAGGTGGCGTAGGTATAATGATGTTTGGAACAGTTGCGGCAGCTGGTATTAGAACACTAAGTAATATAAAACTTACAGAGCGTAATCTTTTAATAATAGCTATTTCTATGGGACTTGGACTAGGAGTTACATTTAGACCTGATGTAATTCATAACCTTCCAGAAGCAATTAGAATGATCTTCTCTTCTGGAATCTCAACTGGAACAATAGCTGCCCTAATCCTAAATGCAGTATTAAAAGAAAGTCCAACATCAATGGAATTTGAAAATATGTATGATGAAGAAACAAAGGCTAGTTAAAAAGTTTTAAAGTTAATAAATATAATAATCTTAACTATTCACTATTAATAAATAAAATCTAATTAAAACTAAATATATTTTTATTACATAATATACAAATAAAACTTATAAATAAATTCCGAGAATTACTGAATTTCGCTAAGAATTTATAGCAATTACTCCGAAGATTTTACTAAAGCGAAAAACTCCCTTCGGTCAAACAGTTTCGCTTCTTAAGGTAAAATCTTCTACGTAATAGCTTAAATTCTAAAGCTCATTCAGATATTCTCTTCATATTATTTATAAGTTTTATTTTAGTTTTAATATAAACAAGTTTTTAATCTATATATCTAAAGTTTTTCATGCTTATGTCTAATACTTTAAAGGAATGGGTAACTGACCCTGTTGATATAAAATCAACTCCTGTTTCAGCTATTTCCATAATGTTATCTAAGGTTACATTTCCTGAAGCTTCTACCTCTGCTCTATTGTCTATTAACTTTACAGCTTCTTTTAAGGTTTTTATGTCCATATTATCTAACATTATTATATCTGCCTTTGCTTCTAAAGCCTCATTTAATTGCTCAATGCTTTCAACTTCAACTTCTATTTTTCTAACAAAAGGAGAATTTTTTCTTGCTAGGGAAACTGCATTCTTTATTCCACCTGCTGCCTCTATGTGATTATCCTTTATCATAACACCATCATTTAATCCAAACCTATGGTTAGTTCCTCCCCCAACCTTCACTGCATATTTCTCAAAAATCCTCATATTAGGAGTAGTTTTTCTTGTGTCTAAAAGCTTAACTTTTGTTCCTTCTAATATTTCAACAAATTCTCTAGTAAGAGTTGCTATTCCACACATTCTTTGCATATAGTTTAAAGCTACCCTTTCTCCCATAAGAATTTTTTTTGCATCTCCAGAAACCTGACCAAAGTGCTGCCCTTTTTCAACTTCCTCTCCATCATTTACTGAAAAATCAACTTCTACATCTCCTAAAATCTTAAAGACCATTTTGAAAACTTCTGTACCTGCTATTACCCCTTTTTCCTTAGCTATAATATCAACCTTAGCTATTTTATGATCTAATACTACTGACTCCGTTGTTATATCTCCATATTGTAAATCCTCATTAAGAGCTCTTTTTACATTCTCCTCCACAAGTAACCAATTCATCCTTAATATCTCCTCTCAGCCTACAGATTTCATCAATTAATATTTTCCTGTTTAACAATCTGTATTTATCTAAATCTTCACATTCTCTCTCTTCTATAATAAGCTCTAAATTATCTATATTACTATTAATTTCTAAGGACCCTCTTCTTGAAAAGACTAAAGCTTCTAATAAAGAATTACTAGCAAGTCTATTAGCACCATGAACTCCTGTGCAGCTTGTCTCACCAAAAGCATATAAATTTTCCATAGAAGTTTTTCCATTTAAATCAACCTTAATTCCTCCCATGAAATAATGCTGGGCTGGGGCTACAGGTATTGGCTCCTTACTTATATCAATTCCTTCCTCTAAGCACTTATTGTATATGTTAGGGAACCTATTTTGTAAAAAACTCTTTTCCATAAAGGACACATCTAAAAATACATTATTAGAATTTGTTTTTTTCATTTCTTCATATATTTTTTTAGAAACTATATCCCTTGGTAATAACTCATCTACAAATCTTTCTCCATTACAGTTTAGGAGTTTTCCCCCTTCTCCCCTAACAGATTCAGAAATTAAAAATCTTTTTTCCTCTGATTTTTTTGAGAAAAATGCAGTAGGGTGAATTTGTATATAAGAAAGGTCCTTGATTTCTATATTATTTCTAATTGCAACCCCTATGCTATCTCCAGTTATGATTCTTTCATTAGTAGATTTTTTAAATAAACCACCAATTCCACCTGTAGCCAAAATCACCACTTTAGCATAAATACTTAAATCCTGTCCATCTTTATTGAATAAGGCTCCTATGCATCTATTACCTCTATGATATATATCAACCATTTCACAATCTTCTATTATTTTTATATTTTTTCTTCTTTTAACATTTTCTAAAAGAATATCTTCAACATGCTTTCCAGTGATGTCTTTGTGATAAACAATTCTATTTATTTCATGTGCCCCTTCTTTTGTAAAAAGAACTCCATTTTCATCCTTTTCAAAATTAGCCCCTAAATCAATAAGTTTATTTATATTATCCATTGATTCTTCAACTAAAACCCTAACAGAATCAATGTTATTTTCATACTTTCCAGCTTTTAAAGTATCTTCAATGAATGACTGAAAATCTTCTTTTCCTCTAGCTACTGCAATCCCCCCCTGAGCTAGGGAAGAATTGCATAAATTAACTGACTTTTTTGAAACCATAATTATTTCTAAATCTTCTCTTAAGTTTAATGAGGCATATAGTCCTGCTACCCCACTTCCAACTATCAATACATCAGCTACCCTTTTCATAGTTTTAGCCCCCAAGTTTATGCATATTTTTTAATGAATTATATGCCTTTAATCTTAAATCCTCATCTATTTCAATTTTATTTTCCATTTTTAAAAGACTTTCATAAAGATCCTTTAAGGTAGTCATTTTCATATTTCTACAAACCATCTTTCCATATGGAATATAAAATTCTTTTTCCTCTCCATTTTTTCTCAACTGATGAAGTACCCCTTCTTCTGTTATTATAATAAATTTTTTATTTGAAGAATTATTTACAAAATTTATTATTTCACTAGTACTTCCTATGAAATCAGAAATATCTCTTATCTCCTTACTACACTCTGGATGAGCTACTGTTAAAATTCCTTCATGCTCACTTTTTAATCTTAAAATTTCTTCTTTTTGAATAGCTTCATGAACTATGCAAAAGCCATTCCATAATATAAACTTTTTATCCGGTGTTTTTTCCTGAATATAAGACCCTAAATTTCTATCAGGTAAAAATATAATTTCTTTTTCTTCTAAATTATTTATTATGTTCTCAGCATTAGATGAAGTACAGCAAACATCAGATAATGCTTTTACTTCAGTTGAAGAATTTATATAGCAAACAACCTTGGCATTTGGATGTTCCTCTTTCAATTTAGCTAGTCCATCTGCTGTAGCCATGTCTGCCATAACACAGCCTGCTTCCATAACTGGTAATATAACCGTTTTTTCTGGTGAAAGTATCTTTGCACTTTCTGCCATAAATTTAACCCCACAAAAAACTATTATATTTTCTTCACAATCCTTTGCTATTTTACTTAAGTAATATGAATCGCCTACATAATCAGCAATTTCCTGTATTTCAGGAATTTGATAATAATGTGCTAATATGATAGCCCCCTTCTCTTTTTTTAACTTTAATATTTCATTCCTTATATCCATTTTGTCTCCCTCAATTTATGTATTTTAATTTATAATATCACCATATTTATACAATTTCAATAAAATACGAATATTCATTAACATTATATATATATTGTTTTCATTTTGTTAATTATAATAAAAAAAGACTGTATAAAAACACCTTAAAAATAAAGAAGCTATACCAAAATAATTTTTGATAAAACTTACAAACATTATAAAAACAATATTTAATAATTCTCCAAATATGTTTGTAAGTTTTATTATTATATTTGATACAGGCAATTTATTTCTTAGTTCTTATACAATCCTTATAAATAAACTTAAATTATTTATTATAATGCTTTATTAAAGCTTGAGTTCCTAAGTCCCCGAAACCTTCTCTTTCTAGATCCTCATAATTCTCTAAAACTTTACTTAAAATATCTAAATTCACATTATCAGCTAAAGCTTCCTCCTTAGCTAATTTCATATCTTTGATGAAATGTTTTATAAAGAATCCTGGTGCAAAATCCTCCTCTAAAATTTTAGGAGATACTAATTCTAGTTGCTTACTTCCAGCAGCTCCAGTAGATACTGAATCAAGCATTTTTTTCACATCTAATCCTTTATCCTTGGCATATGCCATAGCTTCACAAACCCCTGATATAGCCCCTGCTATCATTATTTGATTTGCTAACTTAGTATGTTGACCAAAGCCAGCTTTTCCCTCATAGTGAATATTAGTTCCCATAGCTTTAAAAATAGGTAGACAAGCTTTATAATCCTCTTCCTCTCCTCCAACTAAAATAGTTAAAGTCCCATTTTTAGCTCCAATATCTCCACCTGTAACGGGAGCATCTAAGGCTTTTACCCCTTTTTCTTTTGCTTTTTCAAATATTTCAACTGCTAACTTTGGACTTGATGTTGTCATATCAATAACATAAGTTCCTTCTTTAACATTTTCAAGAATTCCATTTTCTCCAAAATAAACTTCTTCAACATCCTTTGGAAAACCTACTATGGTTATTACTGCATCACATCCAGAAACACACTCTTTTATAGTGGGATAAAAATTTGCTCCTTCAGAAATTACATCTAAAACTTTTTCTTTATTTCTAGCAAAAATAGAAACCTCAAAGCCATTTTTCCTAAGGTTACGAACCATTGATTTTCCCATTATTCCTACACCAATAAAACCTATTTTCTTCATAAATTTTTCCTCCTAATATTAAATCCACTTAAGTTATTTATAATTTTAAACTTTATTTATACCATAATAATCTGTGTTTATTCTAAATCTAAATATTATTTATCAAATAATCCTCCACCATTGTTGCTCTTTCTTCCCCCTTGAGCAAAGCCAATAGTTTTTTGAGCTCTAACATTAGATTTAGTATTCTTCCCTTTATTCTTTTTTTCTTCTATTAATTTTTTCATCATTTCCATGTTCTTATTCATTATATATTTCTCCTTTTAATTTCATAATATATAATAAATTTTAATATATTCTTTAAAAGAAATCATCCTAGTTTAAATAGATATGTTGCATATTTTAAACAAAACTTAATTTTTAAATTATCTATTATTTAATCTTAACATTCACTATTTCAGGTCTATTAAATAATCTTGTTATTTTAGTACTGTTTCCAAGACCTCTACTAATAATAAGTTTATTTTTATTTCCGTGCATTCCTTCAGTGTATTTAGGAAAGAAGCCTTGTCCTGGTGCAATTAATCCTCTTTTAACTATAGGAATTCTAAATTGCCCTCCATGTGCATGACCAGAAAACATTATATGAAAATTATATTTTGAATATTCTGCTTCAAAAATTTCTGGGTAATGGCTTAAAACAATTTTTAATCCCTCTAAGCTTTCTAATCTTTTAAAAAGTTTATGGGAATCCTCATATGCATAACTTCCATTAATTTTTTTAATTGAAGAATGTAAATCTCCCTTTGGCTTTTCAAACATCCCTAAAATATTCACTTTAACCCCATTTAAACTTAAAGTTATAATTTCATTTTTTAAAACTATAACTCCCTTTGACCTTAAACTTTCAAAGATATATTCAGCTTTTTTGCACCTCTGTTCATTGTTTCCTGAGATATAAACAACTTTAACACACTTACTTAAGTCACTTAAAAAATCTATTACCCCCTCCATATTTTTAAGACTTGAATCTATCATATCTCCAGTTGCAACAACTAAGTCTGGCTTTTCTTTTAATATTAACCTTTTAAGTTTTTCATTATTTTTTCCAAACTCTTTTCCATGAAGATCTGATAAATGAACCACATTTACATCTTTTCCAATTCCACAATCAACTTCATAATTAGTTGTGCTTATTCCATTGTTTTCATAATAAAAAAATCCTGTTACTAAGGTTATACCTAATGCGCCTAATAAAATCTCCATAATATCACACCTATACTCTTAATTAATTTCAGAATAATATTTTTATTTATCTTATTAATTTTTATTAAATTTGGCTCTTTATTATTTTTAATTTATAAAATTCTAAGGTTTTATATACTTATAATCTTATAAAATATTTTTATTCTATCACAAATAATTACTTAAGTCTTTAAATATATTTTAGTTAAAATAAGCATAAAATTTTTTCATATAAATACAAATAAATTTATAAACCTTGTATACATTAAATTCATTATTTGTTAATATTTTAAAGTTTAACTCACTTTTATACACAACTAAAAAAATTTCATATGAAAACTTTTAAATACTATAAATGTTAAATTTGTAACAAATATTTAAAGTGCTATAATTTTACATAATGAAAGGTAAATTATTATTTGGCCAAATAATATATTTTTATTCTAAAAATTTAATAGTTAAATTTATATTGTTTAGGAGTGATTTAAATGAATAAAAACCTTGAAGCAAATAGAAATAGGACTCTTTCTGAAGGAATACATAAGAATATAAAAGTAAGAGCACCTAAAATTGATAAAACAGCTATAAGTCCTTATGATCGTTATTGTGATGGCTACGGAATGCCAGGGGCTTATGGTAATGGATATGTATCAGTTCTTAAGGTTTCCGTTGGTACAGTTAAAAAGACTGACGATATTTTATTAGATGGTATAGTTTCTTATGATAGAGCTGAAATAAATGATGCTTATGTTGGACAAATTAATATGCTTACAGCTTCATCATTCTGTGGGGTTGCAGGTCAAGTTTGGGGACATGATTTAGCAGCACATGATTCAATTGCTAATGATGAAATCAAACCTTTATATGAATTAAAACAATTTGATGGAACTCCACTTAAAGTTTATGATGCTAAACCTTTATTAGACGCTGGTATAGAACTTTTCGGTACAGAAAAAAATAGACGTTTTACAACTGCTCCAGGTGCCCATGTAATATGTGCAAATAAGAGTGCTACAGCTTATAGACCAAAGGAAAATAGACCTTTAAAAGAAGGAGAAGCTTATGGTGTATGGTCATTTATAGCCTTATCACTATCAAATGATAGAGATCACTGTGCTGACTTATTCATAGAAGACGCTGGACTTTGGACAAAAAATGATAATCCAGAAGACTTAAAGAAATTCCTAGAAGATCATAGAAAAGCTGTAACTTGGTCAGTAGTTGAATGTGGTAGAGATTCTCACGTTGTTTTTGAAAGAACTTACATAGGTTTTGCTTATGTAATAATGAAACCTGGTGAAATTGGAAACGCTTTAACTTGCGCTCCTTATGTAACCTTAGCAAGAGATGCTGTTCCTTCTGAAGGTTTCCCAAGTTTAAATAGAATTTCTCTTTCTCAATGGTTAGATGATATGAATTTTGATTCTTTAGTTAATCCTAGTAAAAAATAATAAATAATAATTTCTTAAAACAAAATTATTCTAGGAGGAGTTATTATGAATGATAATAAAAAATTAGGTGTAATTGCTCTTGCTGGGGTAGTAATTAGTGCTATGCTGGGTGGAGGTGTTTATAACCTTCCCCAAAACATGGCCCAATCCGCTTCTGCAGGTGCAATATTAATATCTTGGATAATAACTGGGATAGGAATTTGGTTCATAGCTAACACCTTTAGAATCCTTGCTGCTGCAAGACCTGATGCCACAACAGGTATATATACCTATGGTGAACTTGGTTTTGGGAAATTTACAGGATTTTTAATGGCCTGGGGATATTGGATATGTAACTCTTTTGCAAATGTTGGCTATGCCGTACTTTTAATGGATTCACTAAACTACTTTTTCCCACCTTACTTTAAAGGGGGTAATAACTGGCTTTCAATAGCATGTGGATCTCTTGTCCTTTGGATTATATTCTTTATAGTATTGGCTGGTGTTAAACAAGCAAGTGCTTTAAATGTAATAGGAACAATAGGAAAATTATTACCTTTAGCAATTTTCTTACTAGTTTTATTATTCTCATTTAGATTTTCTACATTCTTTACTGACTTCTGGGGATTAAAAACAGTTGCAAAAGTTCATGATACAAACTTAGGAGGAATATTGCCTCAAGTAAAAAGCACAATGCTTGTAACCTTATGGGTATTTACTGGTATTGAAGGTGCCGTTGTTGTTTCTGGAAGAGCTAAATCTCAAAAAGATGTTAGTAAAGCAACATTTTTAGGATTTATTACTTGTCTTTTAATTTATACACTACTTTCATTATTACCACTTGGTGTATATTCACAAGGAGAAATTTCTAAAATGGCTCCACCATCAACAGCTGCAGTATTAATGGATTTAATAGGAAACTGGGGAAGCGTAATAATGAACCTTGGTGTAATTATAGCAATATTAAGTTCTTGGCTTATTTGGACTGTAATGCTTTCAGAATTACCTTTTGCAGCAGCCCAAAGCGGAACATTCCCAAAAATATTTGCTAAAGAAAATAAAAATGAATCACCTTCATTTTCTTTATTAGCATCAACAATCATTATGCAAATAATATTAATACTTGTTCACTTTGCAGGTAACGCATGGAATATGATGCTTAGTATAACAAGTGTTATGGCACTTCCTTGTTATCTTGTTTCTACCTTATATTTATTTAAGATAACATATAAAAACGAAAACTATCCAACAGATATATTTGCCAAAAGAAAATATGCAATGATTACTGCAATATTAGGATCAATTTATGGTGTTTGGTTAATTTACGCTGCTGGAATCAACTATATGCTTATAGCTATAGTTATATATGCTTTAGGAATTCCTGTATTCATAAAAGCTAGACGTGAAACTAGTCCTAATGAAAAAGAATTTACTAAAGTTGAACGTTACTTTGCAATAGTTTTGATAATACTTGCCTTAATAGGCTTAGTATATTTATTTAAATTTATGTAAACTACTCACATATCAAAACCCTATCCAAAAATTTAAAAGACTTTGGTCCATTTTGAGATATTGATTTATTAATCAAGCTTCAAAATTCACCAAAGTCTTTTTTAACCTTCTTACATTTATAAAAAAGTGTTTTTTTTATAACCTTCAATAAACCTTACAAACAGTATGAAGAGAATACCTAGATGATCTTTAGAATTTAAATTATTACGTAGAAGATAGTACATTAAAAAGCTATATCAAATATAAAATTTGATATAGCTTTCATATATTCTTACAAATTATTAAACTAATTTATTTAGAACTGATTCACCAATTGTTCCTTCTGGCATTTTTAATCCAAAGTTATCAGCAATTGTTGCTCCAATAGTTGCAAATGTTTTTGGAGTTTCTAATTGTCCATGACCTTTCATTGATGGTGAATAAGCTAAGAATGGTACATACTCACGAGTGTGGTCTGTTCCTGTGTATGTTGGGTCATTACCATGGTCAGCTGTTATTATTAATAAATCATCTTCATGTAACTTTTCTAATACTTTTCCTAAGTTAACGTCGAATTTTTCTAATTCTTCTGCATAACCTTGAGGATTTCTTCTATGTCCCCATAAAGCATCAAAGTCAACTAAGTTAATAAAGCAGAATCCAGTAAAGTCTCTATCCATTATTTCTAATGTTTGTTCCATACCATGAACTGAACTCTTAGATTTATTTCCTTCTGTTATTCCTTCTCCATCAAATATATCTTTTATTTTACCAACTGAAATAACATCAAAGTTGTTATCTTTTAATTCATTAAGAACTGTTCTTCCATATGGTTTAAGAGCATAGTCATGTCTATTGCTTGTTCTTTTGAATTCACCTTTTTTAGTTCCTAAGTAAGGTCTTGCTATGATTCTTCCAACTTTCCATTCATCTTTAAGAGTTAATTCTCTTGCGATTTCACAGCATCTATATAATTCTTCTAACCCAAAAGTTTCTTCTTGACCACAAATTTGTAAAACTGAATCTGCTGATGTATAAACTATCATATCTCCAGTTGCAATTTGGTGTTCGCCTAATTCATCTAGGATTTCTGTTCCACTAGCACTCTTGTTTCCTACTATTTTATGACCAGTTCTCGCTGTTAACTCATCTAATAATTCTTGTGGGAATCCAGTATCTGTGAAAGTTTTAAATGGCTTAGTTATGTGTAAGCCCATCATTTCCCAGTGTCCTGTCATTGTATCTTTACCAACACTTGCTTCAGCCATTTTAGCTTGGTATCCTATTGGATTCTCAACTGGAGCTACGTGTTTTATTGGGTGTAAGTTTGCTATACCCATTTTTTGAAGATTAGGTATATTAAATGTATCTACTGATTCAGCAATGTGTCCTAATGTATCAACATTAACATCTCCATATTTTTCTGAATCATTCATTGCACCTATTCCTAATGAATCTATTACTATTGTAAAAATTCTTTTATATTTGCTCATTGTTAAAACCCCCTAAGTGTATTTCCGTATCTATTATAATTTTTAAGATTTTATCTTATGCATTAAGCTTTAATTTCCCTAATAGCTAGTAATTCTAAAGCTAAATCAAAAAGATTTTACTAAGAATTACTAAACTATTAGATAAATTTAACTAAAATTTATAGGTCACTTAAGATCCTATGCATTATTTTTCATTTTATCTTCTTTAATTAAGTTTCTTATTCCTTCTATTCCTGCTTTTATTGCAAGTTCTGTATCATGTACTTGAGGATTATCAAGTCCTTCTTTTTGTCTTTCTTGGTTAGCTATAGTTAGGAAAACAGCTCCAACTCTTACTCTTAAATAGCTTCCTACTATAAATAATGCTGCACCTTCCATTTCTGATCCTAAACATCCACATCTTTTCCATGCTTCCCATTTGTTTAATAAATCATAGCTTACAGGTTTATTTTCTGGTGAGTGTTGTCCATAAAAAGAGTCCTTTGATTGAACTACACCAGTGTGGTAAGGAACTTTTAATTCTTTTGCTCCTTTAACTAAAGCATTTATTACATCTAAGTTTGCTACTGCTGGGAATTCTATTGGAGCATATTCTCTTGAAGTACCTTCTGCTCTTATAGATCCAGTTGCTATTATAAGATCTCCACCTTTAACGTTTAAATCTATTCCTCCACAAGTCCCTACTCTGATGAAAGTGTCTGCTCCACATTTAACTAATTCTTCTAATGCTATTGCAGCTGATGGGCCACCAATTCCAGTTGAGGTAACGCTTACTTTTTCTCCATCTAAATATCCAGTATATGTAACATATTCTCTTTTATCTGCTACTAACTTAGCATTGTCTAAGTATTTTGCTATTTTAGCACATCTTTTTGGATCTCCAGGCATTATTACGTATTTTCCAACTTCTCCTGGTGCTACGTCTATATGAAATTGTTTGTCTGAACCTTGTGTATAAATCATTTACATTTCCTCCTAAATCCTTGTTTCCTTATAACAATTTTAAACTTGTCTACTTAGTTGTCTATTTTATATTTATATAATACTACACTTTCTAGAAATTATCAAACGTTTACAGAAAATTTTTTAAATTATTTGTTGGTTATTAATATAAAATATTTTATAATTTAAGTAAATAATACTTTGTCCTACCCAAACTTGTTTGTAACTTGTCTATTTTTAGGAAGGTGATTATAAATGGAAATATTAACTGTAAATAAACATAAAGAACTATTATATGTTACCGTATACGATAAACTTTTTAAGATGATTAACGAAGGAACTTTCCCTGAAAATAGTAGACTTCCTTCTGAACCGGAACTAGCTAAAAGATTAGGTGTTAGTAGAAGTACACTTAGACAAGCTTTAGCCCTGCTTCAAGATGATGGATTAATAAAAAACATTAGAGGTAAAGGAAATTACATAATTAAAGAAAATAAAACTGATACAACAGGTTTAGAAAAAATAGGACATCCAGTCTATAAGTGTTTAGATGTAGAGACAAATAATATTGAATTAGATTTTAAAATAGATCCACCCTCAGATTATTATAAAAAGATATTAGGAGATAATTCTGTAGCAACGGTTTGTATTGATAGATGGTATTTAGATGATAATTTAGCCCTAGCTTATTCTTACACAATAATATCTATTGAAGCAATTTCAAAATTTAATATAGATCTATCAGATAAAAATAATTTGTTGAAATTCATTGAAGAAGAATCTTATAAAGAATGCTCAAAGATAAAAAGTACTATTAAATTCACTACATCTGGTAACTTTGTAACTAAGCGTCACCCAATTCCAGATGAAAGTCAATTTTATTTAATTGAGGAAGCTATATATTCTAATTCAGAACTTCCAGTTATTTTTAATAAGCATTATCTCCCAATGAAACACAGCACCCTAAAAGTAAATCCTATGAAATAATATTATCTAAATAAAAAAATAATTATTAAAAATTAATTTTTATAAAAATAGTATTTAAACAAAAAATAAAGAATCTTTTACAAGATTCTTTATTTTTATTTAATAATTAAAACAGAAACATATTAATTTTCTATACAATTATCACTTGCAATAATTTTCTTTCTATTCCATAACATTAATAAAACTGTAAATATACTTAATATACCTAATCCAATATACTTAAATTCTGCAGCCTTAACTAATAACCAAGGTAATGGACTTGAACCATAGTCTATACTAGATATAAGTTCTACTCCACTTGGTATTGAAAAGTTTGCAGCAGCTGCTGCTTTAGTAAATAATGGTGCTAAATTAGTACCAATTAAAAGTCCAATACTTATAATTATTATACCTATTATAAATGTTCTAAAAAAGTCTCCTCTAGCAATAGGAACTATAAGTACAAACATAAATGGTAAACCCGCTAAACTAGCAAATGGTAAAAATTGATTACCAGGTATTATAACAGCTAATATTAAAGTTACTGGTATTAAAACTAATGAAACAGCTAGTGTTACAGGATTTCCAACACCTATTGCTGAATCTAATCCTATGTATAATTTACCTTTTCCTTGGAATTTACGTTGAATCAATTCTTGAACTGCTTCTGAAACAACCATTAATCCTTCCATTAATATTGCTGCCATTTTAGGAGTTAAAACTAATACAGCACCCATTATAACAGCTAAATTTAATATATCTTTAACATTATATTTAGCAAGAACTCCTAGTATTATTCCAATTGAAGTTCCTAATATTGCTGGATCACCAAATAACCCAAATTTCTTTTGTATATCATTTGCATCTAATTTTATCTTATTTATACCTGGAATTCTATCTAATACCCAATTGATACCATAAGCAAAAGGAACATAAGAACCTGTAAACCCATGAGGAATTGATATTCCAGGAAGTCCTAAAAACTTTTCAACTAATGGAGCTGTTCTATCTGCAATTATCATGATTATTATCATATTTATAGCTGATAATGCTAAACTAAAAATTAAATCATTTGTTAACATGTAAACTAATGAACCAGTAAATGCAAAATGCCAAAAATTCCATATATCTACATCTATTGTTCTAGTTGTTTTTGTAAGTAACATTACTATATTAACTACTAAGCATAAAGGAATTATCAAAATCCCTACAGTAGATCCAAAAGCTATTGCTGACGCAGCTGGCCATCCAACATCTAGTACATTCAAGTGTAATCCAAAATTTTCGACCATTTTTTCAGCTGCTGGCCCTAAATTATCAGTTAATAAAGTTATAATAGTACTAAGACCTATAAACCCAATTCCCACCAAAAGACCTGACCTTATAGCTTTTCCCAATTTAACTTTTAAACATAAAGCAAATACTGTAAAAATAATAGGCATCATAACTGCCGGTCCTAGGCTAACTAAGTATTCTAAAACTATCATTTAAAAGTTCCCCCTCACCTTTTTATAATGTATTAATTTAAATAAACATAACTTTTTCAACATTCAATAATATAATTATTGAGGCTGTATCAAAATAAATTTTATTATTAGTTTTTGATACATCCTCAACTAAAAAATACTTTGTAAATTTTCAAATTATAAACCAAGCTTTGAAATTATATCATTCATTACTGAATCAATTCCCATTCCTGCTATAAATGGTATTCCTGATATTACTGGAATATTAAAATCTTGTGACACAGAGGCTGTTGTTACAATTAAATCATGTCCACTTGCTTTCATTGGTAATTCAGCTACAGTACATTGAGTAAATTGAACTTTATCTAATAATCCCCTTGACTCTAATTGGCTTTTTATTTTTTGAATTGCTATTGTTGATGTTGCTATTCCAGCTCCACATGCTACTATTATTTTTTTCATTATAATTCCTCCTCTAAAATTCTTATAATATTTTCATTTTTATCTATTTTTAAATTATTCATCACTTCATTATTTACAACTAGTGCCATAAGTTTTTGTAATAATGAAACTTGTTTATTTTTGTCTGTTACAAGTAATACAAAGGCCATCTCAACATTTACTGTTCCATTACCATCCATACTCTTAAAGACTATTGGTTTATCAAATCTAACAAATACTATACCTGGTTTGTTTACGTGTAAACTATCTGTATGAGGAATAGCTATCCCTAAACTTTCTACTTGCAATCCTGTTGGGAATTCCTCTTCTCTTTTTTTAATTGCATTCTTAAAAGTTTCTTTTACATATCCTTTTTCATGAAGAATATCTGATATTTTATCAAAAAAATCATTATAATCATTGGCAAAGAAATCTAAAAAGATTAATTCTTTTTCAATCATAAAACTCCCCCCTAACTTTATAAACAATATGTTGAGCTAAATGAATTTATATTTAATAATTCATCCAAAGAACTACTTTGTATAATATTCATAACCTTTTCTTTGCTATTTAAATTTTTATAAATATTTAAAAATAACTTCTCATTTCTCTTAATATCATTATTTCTTATGCACAACATAACTATTAATTGAACTTGTCCACAATTCCATTTCATAGGGTCTTTTAATATTCCTAAGGCTACCCCTTCTTTATAAACCTCACCTTGCATTCCATGAGGAATAGCTACTAAATTGCCAATTTCTGTTGTACCTATATTTTCTCTTTCAATATATGAATCCTTCATTGTTTTATCAATGTATCCAAGCTCTAAAAGTTTTGAAGATAAAAAATTTATTGCTTCTATATTATTTTTAAACTCTAAGTCTTTAAATATTAAATCTTCTTTAAACAAAGAACTCTGCTCATTGATATTATAATTTTTATATCTTAAAAAACTATTTATCTTATTGCAATCCTCATCAAGCAAAATAGGAGATACCTGTATAACTTTAGTGTTATTTATTTCTAATGGAATTGTTGAAATTATAAAATCAACTTTTGATAAATCTATAGCCTTTAACTTAAATGCAGGATAAAATCCTACAATCTCTAATATATCGTTAAATTTACTTTCAAGTTTAGACTTAAGCAATATAGATGTACCTACTCCAGTGGCACATACCACTATAGTCTTATATCTTTTTAATCTCTTTTCTACCTTAAGTCTCTCAATAGCTCCACCAAAATGCATAGCAATAAATCCTATTTCATTTTCATCTATATCCTTTTTATATAGATCACTTAAAGTTTTAGAAAAATAAGTTGCTATTTCAAAGGCAAATGGATAATTGATCTTAATATCATTTAGCATGAAATTTTTTATTTTCATTCCACTATCTATCCTATTGAAAGCACTTCTTAAATGCGTTAGTAACCCTTTACACAAAGTTTCATCCATATTAAAGTCAATTCCTGTATAATTGTTTATATTTTCATTGCACTCTTTAATCCATTCTAAAATTTTATTATCTTCTTTAGACATAGAAACATGCTTATCAATATAAACTCTTTTTTGTGCTATAAGATGTTGGTATAAATATATGATTTCACTTTTTGGGAATTTAACATTAAAACTATTTTCAACAAGATTTTTTAAATATATTGCTGCATTATATTCTTCTTCTTTAAAATCAATATCACTTACATCAAAGCCAACAATCTTATTACTCCTTATTCTATAAATTGTTATCAGAATATGAGTACACAGATTATTGAATCCTAAATCTGTAATATCTAAACTAAATTTTTCTAAAGTCTTTAAAACATTCTCTGCAACCAAAGTAAAATAATCATTTTCATATCCAAATAGCATATTTATTTCATTAGAATAATTATTATTGTACCTTTTAACTAGAAACTCTGAGATAAATCCTCTTATTTTTCTTTCAGTTCCAATCAAATTTATTCCACTATTTCCACTTCTAGATATATTCAAATCATATTTTTTCAAAATACTTTTAGCCTCTTTTATATCATTCTTTATTGTAGAAGAACTTACATAAAGCTTATCTGATAATTCTTCAATCTTTACGCTTCCTTTTCCATAACAAACACTTGAAAAAGCTAAAATACTTAATATACTATTAATTCTTGATTCCTTTTCTTCAATTAAAGTGTCCTCTTTTTTTAGTTTGTCACTTAATAACTTAAATGATTTATTATTTTTACATTCAAATTTATATCCTATCCCCCTTGCTGATACAATTGAACAACCATATTCTATAAGAAAATCATTTAATATAGGTATTTCTTTTTGAAGTGTTTTTTTTGATATTTCTATTAATTTTGATAAATTATCTCCATTAATATATCCACTATTATTTATTAATGCCTTTAATATTTTATCTTGTCTACTATTTAAAGAATTATAAATCATATTATCACCACCTTCATTGTAATCTTTATCATAAATATATAATAGCTAAATATTTACTCTTATTAAGAGTATCTTTATATACCACATTGATATATTTTAGAAATATTAAGTAAAAATCTCACTTAATCTATAATATCAATAAAGTTCATATACTTAGTATTTTTCAAAAAATTAAAAATATATGAAAATATTTAAAAATAAGTATTTTATTATTTATCAAAATTTTTATAAGTGAATATTTCTAATAATTAGACCAATAATAAACTTTAAAATATTTAATTATAAATTTATTAAAATGATGATTTTTTTCAATTATTTGAGAAATACCTAGAGGTTATCGTAATAATAAAGTAACCTAAATTTTACTTTTTTTATGATATACTAAATTATTGTAAAAAAAATTTATTAGTAAGGAGATTTAAAAGATGAAAAAAATAAAACACAAAGGATTTCTAATAGCTCTAGTTTCTGCACTAATTATAAGTTCATCTTTCATTGCTTGTGACATGAAAGGTAACAAAAGCAATGTAGAAAATGAAAAAGCTAATTTAGAAAATAATACTCAAAAAGATGAAGCTTCTAGCAATAAGGAAAATTCTACAGATAATACTAGTGAAAAATCAAATTCAAATGCTGAAGCTACTAAGAATAGATTTGAAGGGTTAAAAACTACTTCTGAAGATATGAATATTCCTGTTTTATGTTACCATGATGTAACTCCAAACAATCCAAATAATAATGAACTTTTAGTAAACCCTGAAAAATTCAAAGAACAACTTCAATATTTAAAGGATAATAATTATACACCTATAACTTTAGATGAACTTTATGATTATCTAAGAAATAATAAACCTATTCCTGAAAAATCTGTTGTTATAACTCTTGATGATGGATATAAAGGAAACTATGAATATGCTTATCCTTTACTAAAAGAATTCAAATTTCCTGCTACAATATTTGTGATTTCAAATTATGTTGGAGCACAGGATTATATGACTGCAGATCAATTAAAAGAAATGTCTAATAACGGTATAGAAATAGAAAGCCATACTTTTAAACATGATGACTTATCTACATTAGATGAAGCTAAACAACTTGAAACTCTAAAAGATTCTAAAGTAGCTTTAGAAAAAATCATTGGAAAACCTGTAGATTTTGTTGCTTATCCTTTTGGAAGATATAACTCCAGTACTAGAGTTGCAGCAGAAAAAGCTGGATATAAATTAGGTTTTAATTTAAATGGAAACTTTACTGACAGAAAAGACAATAATTTTAACATGGATAGAATTTATGTTAGTAATAATGATTCCTTACAAAAATTTGAAAGTAGATTAACTGGTAGATAATTTTTTAAAGCTGTAACAAAATAACTTAAATATAAAATTTATAAATAATCTAAAATAGTATATTTATAAATTTTATTATTTAAACTTTGTTACAGCTTTTTTATATCCAAATCATTAATTACTTTATATCGAAAAACAATAAATATTTATTGATTATTTTTATTTTTGATGATATACTATGCTAAATTTAATAAGTAATTATTTCTTAAAACAAAAAAATTATTGTTAAATTATATATAATGAAAAGGAAGGAAAATTTTATGAATTCCATGTATGATGTTGCTATTATAGGACTTGGCCCTGCAGGCTCTACATTAGCACGATTACTTTCTAAAGAATTTAAGATTATTGCTATAGATAAAAAATATACTATTAACAATGGTTTTCAAAAGCCTTGTGGTGGATTACTTTCCTCCCATGCTCAAGAAGCCTTTGCAAAATTTGATATGACTATCCCTAAAGATATTTTAGTAGATCCTCAAATTTTTGCTGTTAAAACTATAGATTTAGATAGTAACTTAATTCGTCACTATCAAAGATTTTATTTAAATCTTAATCGTCATAAATTTGACTTATGGTTAAAATCCTTAATTCCTAGCAATGTTGAAATCCATAATAATTCTACTTGTTCAAAAATAGAAAAAGTTACTGATGGCTATAAAATTACTTTTTTTGAAGATGGATCTGAACACATAATAAAAGCTAAATATTTAGTTGGAGCTGATGGTGCTAACTCTATAGTTCGCCGTACTATTTATCCAACTAAGAAAATTCGAACTTATATGTCTATCCAACAATGGTTTGCAGAAGAACATGAAAATCCTTTCTACTCCTGTATATTTGATGAAGAAAATACTGATTGTTGTTCTTGGTCAATTTCTAAGGATAATCAATTTATTTTTGGTGGTGCCTATCCTTTAAATAATCCTAGGGAGAAATTTGAAAACCAAAAGAAAAAGTTAGAAAAGCTTGGTTTCAAATTTGGTGAACCATTAAAAACAGAAGCTTGTTTAGTTTTAAGACCTTCTAAATATTCTGATTTCTGTTGTGGAAAAGATAACTCCTTCTTAATTGGTGAATCTGCTGGTTTTATTAGTCCAAGTTCCTTAGAAGGAATAAGTTCAGCAATAAATAGCGCAAATTACCTAAGTGAAATTTTAAATTCCAATAGTAAAAACCCTAATAAAAAATATAGATTTAAAACTTTTAAAATTAGGCTTAAAATATTTTCAAAGTTATTTAAATGTCCTTTTATGTACAATAGATTTTTACGTAAGATTGTTCTAAAAAGTAGATTGCAAAGTATAAGTATAATTTCAAGTAAAAAGTAAAGAAGCTGTATTTATACAGCTTCTAAAAAATAATTTATTTAATATCATTTTTTATTATTTAACTGTTTCAACGCTTGTTTTAATTTTTCAGGTATAGGTACTCCTAAGGCTGCACAATTTTCTAATATACTTATCCCTTCATTCATTATATAGAAATAAGCTATAAGTGTTCTAAACATCCAAGTTCCATTATCTAGTAATCTATCTAGCATAACAGCAACTAAAAGAACAACTAATATAAGACCCTTCTTAGTTATTCCCCTTAATCCTATATTCGAACATAATTCCTTACTTTTACACCCCTTAATTACCCCAGTTAAATAATCTAAAAAAATAAATACTAATAAGGTTACTATTGGCATATCCCATGCCCCAAATATCCAAGTGAATAAGGTTCCTAAGAATACAACCCCTAACTTAATACAAATTATTATACCCTCCATAAGAACAATACTCCTTAAATCAATTTAATTTCTATTACCTATTTAAATATATAATATTTATAAGAGGCTCTAATTATACTTATTTTCAAAATATAATCTCACTAATAATTTTTAATTCATAATCACATTTTAAAATTTTTAAAAGAGTTTAATTAATTCTCACCTTAATAGAACTTATACAAAAAGAATACATGAAATTTATATCAAATTCCCTAAATATTTATTGATTCATCTTCTCTTAATATAAGAACTATAACTAAATCTTTTTAACAAAGTCAGCCTTAACAAAACCGTTTTTACCATACTTAGTTGTTATTCTATACCATCCAATATAATCTGAGTCTACCCAATCAATTCTAAATATTTCTCCATCATCTATAATTGCAACTACTTTTGAATCTGTAGTTCCTCTCTCCCTTACATTTAAGAAATCACTTACATTGTAGGTAGTAGCCATTTGAAATTTTTCTACATATTTAGAACTTACATAGCCAGTAATATTTTTGTATTCAATAAGGTACCATCCTAAATAATTAGAATCTACCCACTTTATCATAAATTTCTCTCCGGCTGGTATCTTCCCTATAATCTTAGAGTCTATCTCCCCTTTTTCTCTTATATTAAGATAAGTTGATATATTCTTAGTGGTGGCATTGTACAATTCAAAATTATTTTTTACATCTAATATTTCTTCTTTAAATTCATTCATATCACAATTTCCTGATACACCAGCTACATTTCCTTTATCTGAATATTGAAACCCAATCCAACTACTCCAAACTCTATTATCCTTTGGTGCTTTTACTCCATATTCAGCTATCCAAAGGGGATAAACTCCTAATCTATTATCTAAATTATTATTTGCAAAGCTTGTATAAGTGTAAACAACAACCTCTCTATTTGTTATCTTTCTTACTTCTTCTAAGAATTCTATACACATAGTGGTTAGTTCATATGCACTTCTACCCTCTGTTGTTTCAACATCTAAGGCTAATTTACAATCATAATCAGTAGCCCCTATCTCATTTAAATAATCAATAAAATAGTTAGCTTGTCTTTTTGCATTTTTATTAGGCTTAAAGAAATGATAAAAACCAACCTTTAAGCCCTCAGCTTTTGCTCTTTCATAATTTTGTTTTGCATATGAATCCTTAAAATAGTCTCCCTCTGTTGCCTTAATATAAACTACTTCAATCCCCTCATTTTTTACACTTTTAAAATTTATATTACCCTGCCAATTTGACACATCAATTCCCTTTAAATTATTACTATTTCTTCCTTCCATAAATTACTCCTTCTTTTGTATATTTTTTTATATTACATTCTATGATTTTCTTTACTAAAGCTACATAACTTTAATTATTCTTTTTAAGTTTTTATTTATTAAACCCTATCTTCATAATATAAAAAGTAAGTCACTTAAAATTTGTAAACTTATATTTTATTTTTAAAAATTATTTGACAGAAGATTATAAAAGATATAAAATTAATTCATACAATTTAATTGTACACAATTAAATTTAACAAAATAAATTTAGGAGGATTTTATTATGAAACAAAACGGAAATGAAGTGTTATTAAAATTACAACAAGGAGAATTAGATGCAGTTCTTGTTTATAGAAAACTTGCTGAACTTGCTAGTTCTGAAGAAGAAAAAAATGTTTTATTAAGCATAGCAGCAGATGAAGGAAGACATGCCTCAATAATAAGAGAATATTCAAAAGAGATTTTAAAACCTTGCAATAAATCATCTGAAGAAATAGAAGCTGCTTATAAAAACTTAGGTAAAGAAAAAGTTTTTGAAATGCTTATAAATGCTGAAATTAATGGTGGCCCAGTATATGAAAAGCTTGGAGAAGAATTCCCTAGACTTAAAGAAATAGCTAAGGATGAAATAAAACATGGTAATTTATTAAAAGGATTAATAGAAAAAAGCAATCTAAACTAATTTAGATTGCTTTTTCTATAGTGTTAAATATATATCTAGGAATCCATATTCCCCTAAAATATATCATAGTATTTAAAGTTTATTTAATTTACTTCTTTACTAGCAAACTGACTATTATAAAGACTTTCATAATAACCACCTTGCTTCATTAACTCTTCATGGGTTCCCTGTTCAATTATATTACCATCATTCATTACTAATATTAAATCTGCACTCCTTATAGTTGAAAGTCTGTGAGCTATAACAAAACTAGTTCTATCCTTCATTATATTTCTCATAGCCTTTTGAAGTAATAATTCTAATCTAGTATCAACTGAACTTGTGGCCTCATCTAGTATTAATATAGCTGGATCTTTTAAAATTGCTCTAGCTATGGTTAAAAGTTGTTTTTCTCCCTGAGATACATTTGAAGCCTCTTCATTTAATAACATATTGTATCCGCCAGGTAATGTTTTTATAAAATGATGAACATTTGCAACCTTTGCTGCCTCTATTATTTCTTCTTTAGTGGCATCAAATCTACCATACCTAATATTATCATAAATAGTTCCATTAAATAGCCAAGTGTCTTGAAGAACCATACCAAACATAGATCTTAAATCTTCACGTTTCATATCTCTAATATCAACACCATCTATTTTAATTGACCCCCCTTGAACATCGTAAAATCTCATTAAAAGATTAATAAGAGTAGTTTTACCAGCCCCAGTTTTTCCAACAATGGCAACCATCTGACCGCTTTTAACATCTACACTTAAATCTTTTATAAGTGGTTTATCTTCCTTATATCCAAATTTAACATGTTCAAAAGTTACATCTCCCTTTGGCTTCTCAATTTTTATAGCATTATTAGGATCTTTAACCTCTTCTTCTTCCTCTAAGAATTCAAAAACCCTATTAGTAGCAGCCACTGCTGATTGTATTGCTGATGATAATTGAGTTACTTGAGATAAAGGCTGATTTATTTGCCAAATATAACGTATAAAGGCTTGAAGATTACCAACGGTAATTCCACCACCTATAGCTATTATAGAACCTACTACCCCTACCACAGCTATTCCTAAATAAGTAACAAGACTTATTAAAGGTGACATTATACCAGATATAAATTGAGCTTTAAAGCCTGTTTCTCTTAACTCTTCATTTACCTTTACAAATTCATTTAAAGCATCATCTTCTTTTCCATATAACTTTAATTCATTAAAGCCTGTGTACATTTCTTGTACTTTTCCATTAAGATTTCCTAAAGCCTTTTGTTGACTATTAAATAATTTCTGAGATTTAGAAACTATTATCTTTGTAATTAAAATACTTAAAGGTATTATTAATGTTGCAATTAATGCTAGCTTAATATTTATTGAATACATCATTATTAAAGCTAATCCTACAGATAAAAATGCATTTATTACTTGAACAAAACTTTGCTGCAATGCATTAGAGATGGTATCTACATCATTAGTGATTCTACTTAATACATCTCCATAACTATTACCATCAAAATATCTTATTGGAAGTCTATTTATTTTTTTCTCAACTTCATTTCTAATATTTTTCATGGTATTTTGAATTGCATTAGTTAATAAGAAACTTGCTATAAGAGTTGATCCTGTACCACCTGCATAAACTAAAAATAATAAGATTAATACCTTAAAAATATAATTAAAGTTAACTGAAGCTCCAGAAACTCCTCTTATAATCCCCTCAAAATCCTTAGTTAATTGAGTTATTATTAATCCTTCTGTTCTTGGTGCTATGGCAGTGAAAACAGCTGCTGAAATTATAAATAAAATAGCTCCTAAAAAAGCCCACTTATACTTACCAACAAAAGGAGAAATCTTTTTTACTACTGATTTAAATTTATTCATTTGCTAACTCCTCCTCTGTAAGTTGTGATGTTGCTATTTCATGATAAATAGGACAATTTTTTATTAATTCCTTGTGAGTTCCTATTCCAACTACTTCTCCTTCATTTAGAACGATAATCTTATCTGCATCCATTATAGAACCTATTCTTTGAGCCACTATTAATACAATAGCATCCTTTGTTTCAGATCTAAGTTCTTTTCTTAAGATTGCATCTGTTTTGAAGTCTAAAGCTGAAAAACTATCATCAAAAATGTATATATCAGGCTTTCTAACTATTGCCCTAGCTATGGAAAGTCTTTGCTTTTGTCCACCAGATACGTTAGAACCACCCTCTGTTATTATCTCATCAAATTTATTAGGCTTATTTGAAATAAATTCATAAGCCTGTGCAATTCTAGCTGAATCCTCAACCTCTTTATACTCTGCATCTTTCTTACCAAACTTTATATTATTTGCTATGCTACCAGTAAATAAAAGAGTCTTTTGAGGAATGAAACCTATTTTTTTACGTAGATATTTTAAATCATAATCTCTTACATCTACTCCATCTATTTTTATACTTCCCTTAGTAACATCATAAAACCTTGGAATTAAGTTTATAAGTGTACTCTTACCACTACCTGTACTTCCTATAAAGGCAATAACTTCTCCCTTTTTACCACTAAAGGATACATCTTTAATTACAGGCTCCTCTCCATTTGGATAAGTAAAAGATACATTTTCAAACTCTATTGTTCCCTTGTTTTCTGTATCCTTTATTCCATTTTTAGGACTTTTTATTATTGGTTCTGTATTTAAAACTTCCATAATTCTATTAGCAGAAACCTGTGCTTTTGGATACATTACAAAAACCATAGAAAATAGCATTATTGAAAACATTGCATGGAATAGATATTCAATAAAGGCAACTAATTGACCAACTTGAAGTGTTCCTACATTTATCATCTTACTAGATATCCAAAAGATAACTATAATAGCGATATTAAGTAAGAAAAAGAAAAGTGGTTGAGATATTGCCATAAGTTTATTTAACTTTTTAGCCACCTCTGCATAGGACTCATTTGTTTCATCAAATCTCTTCTCCTCATACTTTTCATTTCCAAAGGCTCTTATTACCCTTATACCAGTTAAATTTTCTCTAGATATTCTATTTAACTTATCTAACCTTTTTTGTAACTTTTCTGATAAAGGTTCAGAAGTTTTAGCTATTAATATAACCCCTAAAATTATTATAGGAATTACCACTGCTAAAACTAAAGATAAGGAAAGGCTTGTTTTAAGTATCATTACTAAACTTATAGTAAACATAACTGGTGTGATTAAAGCCATTTTTAGAAGTGTGTTTGTAAATTGTAAAATAACAAAAGGATCGTTTGTAGTTCTTGTTATCATAGAAGAAACTCCAAACTCATCATACTCTGTATGGGAAAACTCTTGAGCTTTTTTAAATATATCATTTCTAATATCCTTAGTTATTCCCGTTGAAATCTTAGATGAACAATATCCAAGTAATATTGTTCCCATAACACCAACTATAGAAATAACTACTATTACTAGGCCCATTTTTTTGATATAAGAAATATCATTATTTATTATTCCAATATCTATAACTTTTGCCATAATAGTTGGAATTCCAAGCTCAACTAAAGCAAACCCAAATACTGATATAACATTTAAGATAAAAATTGATTTGTAGTTCTTTAAATATTTTAGTATTAGTTTCATTGCTATATACCCCTCCCTTTCTCAAAATTTTTTATAATGTAATTATTAATTATACCAAAACTAACTCTTTCTCATAAGTGTATTTTTAGTTATTTATATGTTAATTTTTTTCATATTCTTTAATTAATATATTTAATCTTCAATTTATAAGTTCTATTAAATATTATTATACTAAAAATATATTTTTAATATTTATAGTATAATATTTTAAATTCTATCCATATTGATTTGTATTATATTTTAAAAATATTTAAAATACTAAAATAAAAATAGACCATAATAACTGCCCCAACTTTTAAGAGGTTGCTATTTATCATGGTCTATTAAATATACTTACTATATTTTTATTTTAATCTAAGATTATTATGCTTTTAATCATAAGCACTTTTTACTTAGATAATTCCATATTCTTTTAATAATTTTTCTATGTCAGTTCCTGCTATTTGTTTCATTACTTTTCTCTTTGCTAAAGGTGGTAAATCAAGTTTTGGTTTTTCACCATCTAATAAACATACTCCAGCATTTAATAAGTAACGAATGTCATATCTTGATGCATATACCTCAGGTACTCCCTTTTCAACTCCAGTTAATACATATACTGCTTCCATAGCTGTACGTCCTGAGTATTCAATAGTAAATACTGTATCTCTTCCTGGATCATCTAAAGTTTCTGCAAATTGTCCAAGGAAAGCAAAGTTAACTGCATTCTTAGGAACAACATAAGGTCTGTCTCCAAATTCACGAGGCATAAATTGTGAAGTTATAAATGGCATCATTACAGGAATTGCTGTACAAGACTCAGCAAGTTCTTCAATTTCATCAACTGGAACGCCTATATGGAATAACCATTCCTTTGTAATTTCCTTACCAGTACAATCTCTCATAGGTTTCTTAATATAATCACCCTCAACATCTGAGAATAATCCATATACCCAAACTACTACATCTTTTTCTGGTTGGCCATAATATTGTTCTTGACGGTTTATAGTCCAACTCATTAGCCATGAAGAGTCCACAGCTGTAACTATTCCTCCTGTTACAGTTTTTCCTCCATATGGTGAACGTTTAGTTATCTTTTCAATATATTTTGGTACACGTTCATCATGACAAGTTACTGTACAAGATTCCCAGTTTGATTTTTCAGTGTCTGTACAGAATTTATCTGGATGTCCAAATTCATCTGATTGTTTAGCAATATTTCTCCATAATTCCCAACATCCTTGTGGTTCTTTATTAAATGGAGCAGGAGTATTATCATCTCCATATCCTGAACCTTCTGTCATAGAACCATTAGTTATGAATACTAAATCATTTTCAGTTAAGTTTACAGAAATGTCTTTTCCGTTTTTATCCTTAGCAACTATTTTTTTAGCCACCTTTTTATCATCGCTTATGTCGAATTCTACATTTTCAACATGTACTCCATATTCAAACCTAGCCCCATTTTCTTTTAAGAATTTAACCATTGGTTTTACAAAAGATGTATATTGATCATGTCTTGAGAATTGCAGTGCTGAAAGTGTTGGTAATCCACCAACATGGTGTATAAATCTATTCATATATAATTTCATTTCTAAAGCACTATGCCAGTTTTCAAAGGCAAACATAGTTCTCCATAATGTCCAAAAGTCTGTATTTAAAAGTTCTTCAGAGAATATTTCATCAATTGATTTATCTTGAAGTTCTTCATCTGGTATAAGAACAAACTCTGCTAATTCCTTAGCTAAATCTTGTCCTAAATTAAATTTAGCATTGTCATATCTTTCTCCATTTTTATGGGTTATACGACAATTACTATAGTTTGGATCATCATAATTTGTGTAGAAGAAATGATCTAATACTGTCATATTTGGATCTTCAGTAGATGGAAGTGAACTAAATAAACCCCATAAAACTTCAAAGTGATGTCCCATTTCACGTCCACCACGAGCTACATAACCTAGATTTTGAAGTACTTCTCCATCTAAAGAGCCTCCTGGAAGATCTAATTGTTCAAAAAATGTTATTTTGCTACCATCCATATGTGCATCTCTAATTAAAAAACATCCTGCTGCTAATGCACCTATTCCAGTACCAATTAAATATGCACTTTTATTTTCAATTCCTTTAGGTTTTCTAGCGTGTACTAATGCATGATAGCTTCCATTTGTTAAAGTAAGTCTGTCATCATGTGTTTTAAGTTTCATAAAATCCCCTTCTTTCTTAAAACTAGCTATAAGTTTTCAAAACAAATCTTAGCCCTTTTTAAATCAATCCTTGATTAATAAGTTATAATCTTATGAATATAAGATTTTATTTACTAAGTGTAAGTTTTAAAAATAACTCTAACTTCCTTTAAATCTATAATATAACCTTTTACCATATATTTCATTAGATAAATAAGGGGAGTGTTCAAAGTTCAAACACTTAAACACATCTGACTAAAAATTAGGCATAACTCTCTTTGTGCCTAAATTTCTAAAGATTTCTTAAAAGAGTTAAAAGATTTTTATTAATCATTAGGGTATTTCCTGATTAATTTATTAATCCTATAAATTATTTCTCACCGATTTTATTAAACTCTTCACTACGCTGAAGTGATAATTTTATATTTCCATCAAATAATTTTCCTATTCTTCTTATGATGGCATCTGGATCTTCCTTCATTCCAGAGGAAATCCATTGAATTACCATTTCTGTAAGTGCACATTGATAGAAGGTTGCTATTAGTTTCATATCATATTCAGAAGCATTTATTCCATGGCTTAACTTCTTAACATACCTCTCCATCATGTTTCCTGAAACATTATAAATATAATCGACCAATTCTTCCCTCTGCATTGAATTATATACATGATAAATTACTTTCTTATTTCCTAAGGCAAACCTTGTTGCTAGTACAAAGCTTTCCTCCCAAGACATGGTATCATTATATTCATCTATAACATTTTGAAGCTCAGTTTGAAAAAGTTCAGATAAAAGCTCATACATATCTGAATAATAATAGTAGAAAGTATTTCGATTAATTCCACAAGCTAATGCTATATCTTTTACAGTAATCTTATTTAGCGGTCTTTCATTTAACAACTCTATAAATACGCTACGAATCATTTTTTTAGTATATTGCTGAGCCAAAAGAATCTCCTCCTTTTGATTTCTATTAATAAATTATAACATTAACTTTATATTTTTTCATAAAATGGATATTAAAAAAGTACATATCAATTAAGACATGTACTTACTATAAAATTAATTATTTTCTTTTATAAATAATAGGGTCATCATATCCAAAGGTTCTTTTTCCATTGACCTCTATAGTTTCAGATACCTCTAATTGTTTTTCTGAAAAACGTTCAAATAAAGTAAATTTCATAATAGGAGAGAAGTTACTAACACTTCCACCTTCCCAGAAATTTTCTTTAAACACATAAAAAGCAGGAGTAAATTTTTCAGATATTTTAAGATCTGAATAATCTATTAAATTCATATTTTCATAATTAAAAGATTTTTTATCATAACCTTCTGGAATTTCATAAGAAGTAAGCTTTATTCCTTTTGTTTCTTCTGTAAACAAAAATAGATGTGGTGATGCATGTGTTTTACCATTAGAAGTATAATAGCTTTCTTCTAAAAGAAATTTCCCTTTAAAATTTTCCGGCAAATTTTTTATCTTATTATTACAAACTGTATTAACATGTTCTGCAAATGGGAAATCCTTAACTCCATTATTTTCAAAATCCTTGAATTGTTCAGAGTTATCAAAATTTCCAATTAATAAGCTTAAAAAACAATCTAAATTACTCATATTTTACCCTCCATACAATTTAATAATTTTAAATAACCAATTTAATTAAGTATACTATTTTTTTTACTTACTGTCATTTACTTATAATAACTCTAAACTCCTTTTATAAACTGATCTTAAAACATTATAATATTAATCATATGGTCTTATAATGAATAACTTCACTCAAAATTATCAAATAAAATTTTGAGTGAAGTTATTTTATTTATTTTGTAAAAAAGTTACTTTAGCTAATTGAATATCAGTATTTTTCACATCTTTTATAGCCCCACTATTTAATCTATATTTTACATTTTTATATTGTGGAAATTCAATTTTTATAAATTGAGTATTCTTTGGTAAATTATAAGCATCAAATGTTGTTCTGGCATATCCTGGATGTTTTTCTACAAAATTATCTACTATTTTTACATTTCTAACTTCATTCCAAATTTCTCCGTCATCTGATGTAAATAATTTAAAATCTATATTACCACTTATTAATGATGATCTAATTGAATATCCTTCATATGCACCTGCACTTCTATTCCATGTGATTTTATCTTCAATAGTTTGATAGTAAGTAGTTAAATGTATATCTTTAACATTAGTAACATTATAAATTATAGATTCTCTACCTCCATTTTCTCCAACAGCTATACGATTATTTTCTAATCTAGGTTGACCCCCATAGTAAAAATTATCCTTGTTTTCTTCATTTAAATCTCCATCTGATAATTTTATTAAATTATTTGTATGAGAATAAGGAGTTACTTCATATCCTTTATTTTCTTTCTTATCAAGACTTCTTAAATCATCAAATTTTACATTTGCTTGATTAGGCATTTGATATACTCTTATCCAATCAATTAAATAATCTGAATTTTGCTTTGTATTTTGCTTATTATAATCAACATCACCAACCCAACCATCTCCAACTTGTGTCTCTAATATTGTGAACATAGGTCTAGTATGCATACCATCTCTGCCATCATCTCTGCCTTGAGTACTTTGAAATACTTCCTTTCCATCTATATACCATTTTACAAATTCTGGATCCCATTCAACTTCAAAGACATGAAAATCTTGACTCCAAGCCTCATAATTACTATTTCTAATTCCATTAGAAGCTTTGTTTTTTCCTAATATTCCAAAGTGATTAGTTGTCCATGCACCCCAAGGATCTTGTCCTAAATATTCTAAAACATCTATTTCATCATGGCCTGTTTCATCTTGAGATAACATCCATATTGCTGGCCAAATTCCTTGAGAATCATTTACTTTTGCCCTTACTGCTATACGTCCAAATTGAAAAGAATATTTATTTTTTGATTCAATTCTTCCAGATGACCAAGTAACTTTTTGTTTATTTATACTTTGTCCTAAATAATTATCTACTCCAACAGCCTTAATTAATTCTTCTGTGCTATTAAAGTTTTTAGTGTTTATTGCTAAATAGCTATTATTGCCATCCTTTTTTATGCTTACTGCTCCCCTATTATAGATTGCACCATGGTTAACCATTCCATCTATAATAGTCCATTTATTCTCATCTATTTTTTCACCATTAAACTCGTCACTCCAAACAAGTTCATTATATTTGGATTGTGGTTCAACGTACTCATCTTTACTTTCATCATAATTATTTCCTGTTCCCCATATTTCAATCTCAGAATATTTTGTTTTACTCTTTCCATCTTTATCAATTGTAAAACGAATATATCTGCCTTTAGTATTAGAAGGTAAATTTATTACTTCTAAATCATTATTTTGTGTCCAATTTATTTTACTAAAAACCTCTTTAAATCCATTGTTTGGAGAATTAGAAATAGCTACTTTAACAGATTTATAGTTCCCTGGTTCTAATTTAAACTTTATACTATTAAATTTATAAGTATTTTTATATTCAAATTGAAGCCAGTTATTTCCCATACTATTGTGTACAGCATAATTATCATCTATTTTTCCATCTGTAATTGCTTCTATATTACTTGGCTCTAATCCATAAACATACGGAAGCTTTCCACTTGCTAGATTTCTAGGCTGAATATTGTCTGGCTGACTTGGTACTTCAGACTTTGGAACATTAGCCATAACTTCTATTTCATTATAAAGATTTCCATTGCTATATCCTTTCCATGAACTATTAGTATTTTCAATATAATGTCCCTTTCCCCAAATTCTGATATATTGAGCATCAATAGCTTTATCTAAACTTATAATTTGAGGATTACCTTTGCTTTCTCTACTTTCAATAATATCTTGCTTTTCAAACACAACAGATGTATTATCTTTTTCAAAATTTGGACTAGTTGATAATTCTACTTTTACATCTTTGAATGTTGATATTGCATTATCATAAGTATTTCTATAAATTTTGATTTCTTTTACTGGACGAATTTTTTTAAAATCATATTGTAGAAAAACAGATCCCCATTTACTATAACCATTATCTAATCCTCCTGTTTCTTCTCCAACTATAACTTTAGTATTTAAACTATCATCATTACTAGATGAATTATCTCCATCAGTTGCTGAGTCTGGATGTAATATTGATACTTGTGGTACAGTAGAATCCCCACCAATAATCATATGTTTACTATTAGTAGTAGGTATTAAGCCATTTAATACATTTGTAAGTACATATTCATTCTCATCAGCTAAAACTAATTTACTAAAACTACTCAAGAAAATTGTACCTATAAAAGCAAATAAAATAAGAAATACGTTTACCTTTTTGAATTTCGAGAAAAATTTCATATACAGATTCCTCCTTTAATTATTAAAATATATTAAATTTATATTTTTCTTAATAAATAAAGTACTGATGAAAAATCATTTCCGCTATTACAAAAATAATCATCATTCATTGAAATTCCAACATTCATAAGTTCATCACCCTTAAATTCTTTTTCATAAGGATAACTCAACTTATAATCCCCATCTTTGTCTAATCCAAATAACTTTACTCTTTCCTTTCCTTCATTGGCATGATTTAAAAGCTTATAACATCCAAGAATAATAGTCTTCTCATCATTTGATTTAACCATCCAAGCGGAAATATTATTGTTATACGGATTCTTTATTCTATAAAATTCACCAAATTGAAAAACTTCTCTATTTTCTTTATAAAACTGTATTTGCTTCTTTATTTCTTCTTTCTCAACATCCGATAAATTATTAACGTCAAGCTCATATCCTAAGTTACCGAAATATGCTACATTTGCTCTTGTTTCTAATGCAGTTTCTCTAAATACTTGTTGATTTGGAGATTCTGATACATGACTTCCCATAGATATTAAAGGATAAACTAAGGAGCTTCCATATTGAATTTTTATACGTTCTATAGCATCAGTATTATCACTAGTCCAAGTTTGAGGTGCATAGTATAACATACCTGGATCAAACCTAGCCCCTCCACTAGAACATGATTCAAAAAGTATATTAGGGAATCTTGTTGTCAATTTATCATATAACTTATAAACATTTAATATATACTTGTGATATACAGTACCTTGTAAATTTGCTCCTTTATCCTTGCTATAACATTCAGTTATATATCTATTCATATCCCATTTTACGTAGGAAATATTATAATCAGAAAGTAACTTTTCTATCTGGTTATATATATGGTCAACTACTTCATCCCTAGAAAAATCTAATGTATATTGATTTCTTGTATGGGAAGGTTTTCTATTAGGATCATAAATAATCCAATCTGGATGAGATCTATAAAGTTCACTATCCTTATTAACCATTTCTGGTTCAATCCAGATACCAAAGTCCATACCAAGTTTATTTATATACTCTATTATTTCATTTAATCCATTAGGAAACTTTTCCTTATTTACAGTCCAATCTCCTAAGCCAGCATTATCATTATTTCTTTTTCCAAACCATCCATCATCTAAAACAAAAAGTTCTACTCCAAGCTTTGAAGCATTTGTAGCTAATTCTTTTATTTTTTCTTCATCAATTGAAAAACTAAGTGCTTCCCAACTATTTAAAAGAATAGGCCTTACGCTATCTTTCCATTTTCCTCTCATTAAGCACTCTCTATACAGACTATGATATACTTGACTCATGTAATTTAGTCCCTTATCAGAGTAAACTATAACTACTTCTGGAGTATAAAATTCTTCATTTAAATTTAAAGGCCAGCTAAATCTCTCAGGATGAATTCCCATCATAATTCTAGTTTGATTATAAGTATCTACATCAATTTCTGCCATAAAGTTTCCACTGTAAACTAATGAAAATCCTATAACTTCTCCTGAAAACTCATCTGTATTTGGTCTCCTAAGAGCTAAAAAAGGATTAAACTCTGCACTGCTAGCTCCTTTTAAACTATAAAATCCTTGAGTCCCTTCTTTAATGCTTCTATCATAAACATGTCTTTCTCTTCCCCATGCCCCATTAAGCTGAATCATATTATAATTAGAATCAGGTAAATCTAAATTAAAACTCATTGCCTTTTCTATATTTATAGTCTTATTACTAAGATTTAAAAAACTAGCACTTCTTGTAATAACCGCCCTATCTTCAAATATAGTAAAATAGATCTTCAATTTACTTTTTATTACCTCATCTAATAATGTGATTTCTAATGTTGTTGCATCTTCTTTGTTTTCAACATAGGTTTGTGGTAGCCCTTTTAATTTTAATTTTCCTTCTATTATTTTATGACTTTCATATTTAAAGTCTGAAATTTCACTACCATTTTCTTGTTTTATTAAAAATGCTCCCTTCCTAAAATCAGAAAGACCAAAGGTTGGATATTCTTGCCTAGTATTCTGTAAAGAAAATTTGTTATCCCCTTCATATACATAAGCAGCTAAAGGTCTATAAATACCTTCAAACAAATGATTATATGTTTTATAGGGATCTATTTTTTTACCAAAATATAAATTTCCAACATGTCCATTAGGTAAAATATGAATAATATAGCTAATTTCTTTATTATATAAATGAAATTCCTTCAATTCTTTATGAAAAATAATCGGCATTTTAATTCTCCTATCTAAAAAGTATTTTTAAAGTTTTCCTCCTGAAGTTGCTATACCCTCAATAAATTGTTTTTGGAAAATAATATAAACAACTAACATAGGCCATATTGCTAATACTGATGCTGCCATAAGTTGAGGATAATTTACAGAATAAGCACTTTGAATTTTTGATAATGCAGATGATAAAGTAGCCGCATCTGTATTTGAGTTAACAATTAATGGCCACATTAAATCTTTAAATGCAAATAATGCTGTAAATATGCTTAAAGCAACTAATCCTGATCTTGCTAAAGGTAACATAACTTTAAAAAATGTTTGTCCTATATTACATCCATCTAAGTATGCGGCTTCCTCTAACTCCTTTGGTAATCCCATAAAAAATTGTCTTAAAAGGAAGGTTCCAAAGGCACTAACTAGTCCTGGAAAAACAAGGGCAAAAATAGTATTTCTCATGTTAATCTGGTCTATCATTAAATATTGTGGAATTATAAAAACTTGCGCTGGAATCATCATTTGGAATAAAACTAATCCAAACAGAAAATTTCTTCCTGGAAATTCTAATCTTGCAAAGGCATAGGCTGCCATTGCACTAAATAAAACTGAGCAAATCACTCTAAAAATCATCATTAAAAATGTATTTATATATAATGCTAAAAAGTCATTTCCCTTTATAACTTCTATATAATTCTCTATTCTCCACTGACTTGGAAAAATAACAAAAGGATTCATCTGAGTAGATTCTGTTACTGATTTAAATGATGTTAATACCATCCATACAAAGGGTAATATCATGATTATTGCTATAATAATTAAAAATAAATGCATAAATATTCTAGATATTTTCTTTCCTTCCATTTAACTCACTCCTTATCTACATGTAATTTACCCATTTCTTCTGCAACTTCATTTGGATAAATGTAAATATTAAAATAATAATTAATAATAATATAATGATTGTTGATCCATACCCTTTATCTGAATACTTAAATGCATTATTATAGAATAAATAAACAAGTGATACTGTTTTATCGTAAGCAGGGCTTGTTATATCTATCATCATATAAATAACATCAAACACTTGCATAGACTGAATTATATTTGTAACAATTACAAAAAATAATGTTGGTGAAACTAAAGGAAGTGTTATATTGAAAAATTGATTTACAGAGTTAGCTCCATCAATAGTAGCTGCCTCATAATAATCTTTTGGTATTTCTTGAAGTCCTGCTAATATAAGTACCATACTATATCCAATAGTACTCCAAACCCCAATAATTATTATTGAGTATATAGCTATTTTAGGGTCGTTTATCCAATCTATCTTAGGAATTCCTATCTTTCCAAGCAAATGATTTATTAATCCAAATTGTGTATTATATAACCATTTCCAAACCATTGTTATAGCAGCTGGTGTGGCTACCATTGGAATAAAATAAATAGTTCTATAAATATCTCTTCCCTTTATCTTTTTATTTAATATTGTAGCTAAAATAAGTGCAATGATTACGTTTAATGGAACAACAAAGAATGTATATTTTAAAGTATTAATAGTTGCTTGCCATACTTGCTCATCACCTAGTAATCTTATGTAATTTTCAAATCCTATAAAAATATCATTTCTACCAAAATCACCACTTTTATAAAAACTCATTTTTAACACTTGAAATATTGGTATAATATTTAGAATAATTAACCCTATAATAGTGGGAGCTACTAAAAAATATCCCCAAATCCATTCCTTTCTCTTTCTATTAGGAACAAAAAGTCTTTTAAATAAATTGTTTTTTCTAAGTTCCATAATTATTTCTCCTTATATTTAATAAAAAAACAATAGCTACTGTTTATTTTCACTATTGTTTTTTCATTTTAATTTACTTTTCTTGATTCAAATAGTCATTCATCATTTTAGCAGTCTCTTTACAAGCTTCTTCAGCTGACATATCTTGAAGATATGCTTTCTTTAAAATTTCAGTAGCCTTATCTTCCCATTTAGCTGTAGAATTAGAATATGGTCTTATTTGAGCATAATCTAACATATCTACAAATGCTTTTGTATTAAAAGTAGTATTGTTCTTTGCCCATATATCAGCAGCTCCATTATATGCTGGAATTGCTATACCTAATTCACCTTGTTTTTCTTGTCCTTCTTTTGAGCTTAAATATTCTACCCATTTCCAAGCTTCCTCTGGATGCTCTGTTTTAGCTGAAATAGCATTACCTAAACCATTGAATATTGTTGCTCTTTTTCCATCATTTGATGAAGGTAAAACAGTAACATCAAAATTTTTAGCCATATATTCATTATCAGCAAAAGAACCTAAATTCCAAGAACCAAAGAATCCCATAGCTGCTTGTCCATTTTGTAATGCCTCTGCTCTTTCTTTGTCATTAAAAATTTTAGGAGATAATCCTTCTTTAGAAAGATTAAAATAATAATTCATAGCCTCTATAGTTTTAGGGTTATCATATCCTGATTTCTTGTCATCGGTTATAATATCTCCACCATTTTGATATACAAAATTATAATATCCCTCTTGATTATGCAATGGTACTAATACTCCAAATTGGCTTCCATCTGCCTTTGTTAATTTCTTTGAAACCTCATATAATTTATCCCAATTCCAAGTTTCATCAGGATAAGGTATTTGAGCTTCATCAAACATTTTCTTGTTATACCATAATCCAATAGTATCAAAATCCTTTGGAATTGCGTATTGATTATCATTTATGTTGTAAATTTCATTTAACCCCTCTGGGAAGTTTTTCAAATCAACTACTTCACTATTTTTAATATAATCATTTAGACTAAGTAACATTCCATTTGATCCATAACGATGAATTTCATTAGAGTGCATCCAAAATGTATCTGGTAATGATCCCCCAGTTGCAGCTGCTTCTAGCATTGTCCAATAATCATTCCATCCTATTACCTGTATATTAATCTTTGTGTTTGGATTTTTACTTTCAAATTCATCAGCTAACTTACGTAACCCTTTTTCTTGTCCTGAATCCCATATTGCATAGGAAAGTGTTACAGTTCCATCATTAGATTTACCAACTTTCTCCTGACCTTTACTACCACACCCAGCTAAAAATAAAGTACATAAGCTAAGAGCTACTAGTTTAAACCTCTTTCTCATTTTTGTTCCCCCTTAAAACTTTTATAATTTAAGTTTATTAAATTTTAATAATTTGTAACTATACTTAAATTTTACCATTGAAAACGTTATTAAAGAATGTTATTATTGTTCTTAAATATATTAATATCTGTACTTTTTTAAAATCATCATATATTTCATATTTTTATAATATATTTTGGAGGTTGCTTATGTCTAAGTTTGAAACTTATGTATTTAATAATGAAAATTATATAGATTTAAAACCAATTCAATTTGGTTCTGAAAAATGCGATCCATTACACTCAGTAGGCCCAACAGTAAAAAACAATTATTTATTTCATTATGTTATATCTGGTAAAGGGAAATTTTTTTCTGTTGATCCCAAAACATTTGAAAAAAAATATTATGAAGTCTCTCCTGGTGAAGGATTTTTAATCTGCCCAAATGAAATATGCTCATATCAATCTGATGAAAATGATCCATGGCATTATATGTGGATTGAATTTAATGGAATAAAAGCAAAACTTTATATGGAAGAAGCTGGTCTAACTCCTGCTAATCCTATATTTAAACTTAAAGAAAGCATAAACTCTCTTAAAATCATTGAAGAAATGAAATCTATTATCAGTAATAACAAAAAAAATCCTAGCTTTCTAATAGGACATCTATATCTCTTTATTAATTCTCTAATAGAATTCTCATTAAATAGTACCTTAAATGAACTTGATACTCTAAATGAACTATATATCCGCGAAGCATTAAATTTTATTGAAGAAAACTATAATCGCAATATTTCAGTTGAAGACGTATCAAATAGATGTAATCTAAGTAAATCATATTTTACTCGTATATTTAAAAAACATATGAATACAACCCCTCAAGAATTTTTAATTCAGTATAAAATGTTACAAGCTTGCAATTTATTAAAAGATAAAAGTTTATCTATTTCTCAAGTTGCTGAATTATTAGGTTATTCTAATCAATTTAATTTCTCAGTGGCCTTCAAGAAAAAATTCAATTTATCTCCATCTAAATGGAGAACAACTTTTATTAATAATATTTCTTAAAAATAATAATTCTCTTACTTTTCCTATTGTCTTAATTGAATTTTTCAATGCTTTTTTATAAAATAAAAATCCTCCAAAGGCTCTTTTTTCTGCCTTTAGAGGGTACTATTTTTTTGATTTTTTATTAAGTTTTTTGATTTTTTGTAAATGCAAGCAGTTTTGTAACTGGTTTAAAAAAAGTCCGTCAACTCCAGAACCATTGGTATCACTAACTTACGACGAACCTTGACGGACTTTATATATTTTCTACTCACTATATATATACAATTAAATAAATTTCATTTTTTTATACTATTTTTTTACTTTCCTATATATAAAGAGTAAAAAAAGTACGTCAATTCTAGCACATCCCTTGATATCCCTAAAAAAGTTCTGGTTTCAACTCTGTCATTAGTCTGCAATTCAGTCACAATAATAAGTTTAAACTTTACAAATTATTGTACTCCCCCCAAAAAGTCACACCAAAACATCCCCCTCAAACTCGCTTGTCTTGGTACACTACCAAAATTATCAAACTACTTTTCTCCCCTTTTTCTCATGGTTTTCATTACCCCTTTTTTTTTTCGACTTTTAGAGATTTCCGTAATTGTCTAACTGGATTTAGCACTATTTTTCTTAATTTTGTCCCCATTTTTTCACGCAAAAAACCCTCCAAAGGCTCTTTCATTCTGCCTTCAAAGGGTATTGTTTTTTCTTTTTTTATTCTTTTTATTTCCTTTTAACTAATACTTTTTGAACCTCTTTTATTTCGATTTTCTTGTTTCCAGTTAAGCTTTCAAGGTATTTTTTCGTGTTTAATGTATCTTTACAATTATTTTTTTATTAACTTAGCTACATTTTCTACGTGAGAGGTATTAGGAAACATATCCACTGGTTGAACTTCTAAAGTTTTATAGCCATTCTCTTCTAATACTTTTAAGTCTCTTCCTAATGTACTTGGATCACAGCTTACATATACTATTTTTTTAGCATCTATATTTGTTATGGCATCTAGTAATTTTTTATCGCACCCTTTTCTTGGTGGGTCTACTACTACCACATCAGCCTTTACTCCCTTATTTATTAAGTCTGGAATCACCACTTCTGATTCCCCAACGAAGAATTCTACATTATCTACTTTATTTTCCTTTGCATTTATCCAAGCATTATCTATAGCCTGTGGAATTATTTCTACTCCATAAACTTTTTTAGCCTTTTGTGATAGGAATAATGTTATTGTTCCTGTTCCACAATATGCATCAAATACTTCTTCATTTCCTGTAAGATTTGCATATTCTAAAGCCTTACCATATAAAACCTCTGTTTGAGTAGGATTTACTTGGAAGAATGATAATGGAGATATGTTGAATCTAAAGTCTCCTATGTAATCTGATATTGTATCTTCTCCCCATAGAGTTTTACTTTCTAAGCCTAATATTACATTAGTTTTCTTTGAGTTTATATTTTGTATAACACTCTTTATTCCAGGAATATTTTTAACCATTAAGTCTACAAACTCTTCTTTATGAGGAAGTTTTTCTCCATTTGTAACTAAGACAACCATAACCTCATTAGTTGTAAAACCTCTTCTTATCATTATGTGTCTTACTATTCCCTTTTCATCATACTCACCATCTACATTATATGGTCTTATATTAAATTTCTCTATCCACTCTCTAGTAAGTTTAACAACCTTATCTCCTATTTCATCTTGAATTAAGCAAGATTCCATATCGATAATGTCATGACTTCTTGGAGCAAAGAATCCTATTTTAACCTCTCCATTAATTAAGCCTATTGGTAACTGAACCTTATTTCTATATCTCCAAGGATTCTCCATTCCTAAGGGATATTTAACTATGCTAGGATCTAACTTTCCAATCTTGCTAACACAGTCCTTAACTCTATCCCATTTAAAATCTAATTGTGCCTTGTAAGAAGCATGCTGAAGTTTACATCCCCCACATCTTTTATAAATAGCACAAGAAGGATTAACTCTTTCCTCTGAAGCTTCTAATACTTCCATAAGTTTTCCATAGGCAAAATTTTTATTAACCTTAACTATTCTTACTTTAACCTTTTCGCCCTTTAAAGCTCCCTCAATGAAAATTGGGTATTTATTATCAATTTTAGCTATTCCTTCACCCTCATATCCTTGAGAGATTATATCAAAAATATATTCTTTATTCTTTCCAACCATCAACTAAAACTCCCTTATATATTTAATCATCTATTCTATATGTTTTATTTCATAATAACTAACTTTTAAAGTTTATCATATGAAATTACCTTTTACAACGCACTATTAATAAGCTTTTTCTACTAGATTAAGTTAAAATACTCTTAACTTCCTCACCTATTATCTTTATTCCCTTTTCTATCTCTTCCTCAGAAAGCCTTGTAAAGCCAATCCTTAAGGTATCTCTCTTCTCTCTACCTTTAATATTATGTCCCTCTAAAGAAAATACTCTATTTTCTTTTTCTAGGTAAAGGTCCTTATCTATATAAAATAAATCTCCAGGCATAAAAAGAACTCCTCTATCATAGCACCTTTTTAAAAGCTCTCTTGTATCAACACCTTTTATTTTTAAGAACATATAGAGTCCACCTTCTCCCCAAATTTCTGCTTCTTTAATATATTTTTCTATGACACTCTTAGTAAATTTATATTTTTCCTTATAAACTTTTCTAACTTTCTTAATATACTTTTCAAAGGCTCCACTTATCATGAAATCATAAAGAATTCCTTGATCTAAAAAGGAAGTATGGATATTTCTACATCTTTTTACGCTTTCTAATATCCCTATTATTTTCTTATCTCCATATACCCATCCTATTCTTAAACCTGGAAATAATATTTTAGAAAAACTTCCTATATATATTACTCCATTGCTTTCTCTATCTAAGGATGCTAAAGGAATAGTTGGAGAACTTTCATATAAAAGTTCCTCATTAAACCCATCCTCTATAATAGGAATACCAGCATTTTTTAAAATATTATAGACCTCTTCTCTCTTTTTAATAGATGCCACAACGCCTGTTGGGTTATGATATGAGGGAATTAAGTAAGAAAATTTAATCTTTTCCCCAAATTTTTTAATTTTTTTATTTAAATCCTCTATATCCATACCATCTTTGGTCATTTTAACTCCAATAATATTTAGTTTGTGAGTCTTCATTATTTTTAAAGCTGTGTTATGAGTTGGATTTTCACAAAGTATATAATCTCCCTCTTTTGTAAATACAGAAAGCATCATATCTAGTCCTTCTGTAAATCCATTGGTTACTATTATTTCTTTTTCCTCTGAATAAGCACCCTTTTCTTTCATATAATCCTTTAAATAATCTATAAAAGGTTTATATCCCACAGCATAACCATAATTAACTATTTTATGTTTTTCTAAGGCAATTCTATTAGAAAAGGATCTCTTTAACTCCTCAATATTAAAAAGATTTCCTGGAGGAGCTATGCTTTTAAAAGAAATCATTCCCTTTTCCCACTTCTCTTCACTTTTTATAATATCTAAACTTTCAGCTAAGACCCCATATTCATTAGTTTTATACTGCCAATCAATATTCCACTTATTATCCTCTTTAATTTCAGAGTTTTCTTTTTTAATTGATGAAACTTTATTAGACTTCTCATTAGAAAATTCTTTTTTTACAAAGGTTCCCTTACCTTTTATGGTTTCAACCAATCCTTCACTTTCTAAAATTTCATAAGCAGACATAATAGTATTTCTTCCTATTGATAAAATACTGCTAATTTCCCTTGAGGAAGGCAGTTTACTTCCTTCTATTAAAACGCCCCTATTAATAAGCTCTCTAATATACCTTGCTATTTGTATATATTTTTTCTCATTTTCATTAAAAGTTAAATTTTTAAACATAACTTCCTCCAAAGTAAATTCATAAAAAACCTTTCTTTTAAGATAAAACTTATTTTTAATTACATAATTTTAAAAATCAAATAAAATCTCTTTTTGCTCCACGCTTTCAACATTAAACTAAATAAATTCTATCATATATGTTTTTATTCAAACAACTATATCCATTCATAGATTCAACTTCCAGTATAAATAAAAGCATTTTTACACATTATATATACTGTTGGTAGTTCCAACAAAGAGGTTCTTAATTTAAGGAGGAATTTATTATGAAACACAATTCAAGTATCGGATGTACAGTTCATGAATGTAAGTACCATTGTAATGAGGACAATTATTGTACTCTAAACAAAATAGAAGTTGTAAAGCACACTGCTGAAGCATCTTCTACAGAATGTACTGATTGTGGAAGTTTCGAAAGAAAATAATAAATTTTCACTCTAACACTAAAAAGGAGGCTATAATTTAGCCTCCTTTTCCAAATTTTTATGTTGAATTATATTATTTTAAGCCTTACTTCATTAAATCTCTCACCCAAATTTTACAACTTAATTTTTTTCTATTTTAATTACATAAATGAAGAAAATAAGCTTTAAATTCTTCTAAAACTTTTTAATTACTATTAATATTTTAATTACATAAGTGGAGCAAATACTCTTATTATAGACCTTAAAATTCTAGTAGGAACTTTAACCTTAGCACAATCTTCTAAAGTTATTCTTTGACATTTTTCTAAAGTTTTTAAGAAATCATCTTTTATCTGTCCTACAGATTTAGTTTTATATAGCCAAACTCCACATTCAAAGTGAAGATATAAACTTCTATAATCCATATTTATAGTACCTACTATTCCTATTTCATCATCAGATACAAAGGTCTTTGAGTGAATAAATCCTGGAGTATATTCATATATCTTAACACCAGATTCTATAAGTTGAGGATAATAGGCCCTTGTAACTATATGAGCATACCATTTGTCCTCAATATGAGGAGTAACTATTCTAACATCTATTCCACTTTTAGCAGCAAGAGTAAGCGCTGTAACAAGTTCATTATCAATAATAAGGTATGGAGTATTTATATAAACATAGTCCTTTGCCTTATTTATAATATTTAAATATACATTTTCCCCTACTATTTCATCATCTAAAGGACTATCTCCATAGGGCTGAACATATCCATCACTTTCAAATTCATCTTCATGATGAAAATATGGGTAATATTTTTCATACTTCTCTTTTCTTTCACTATAGAAATTCCATATTTGAAGAAACATAACTGTTAAATTCCAAACAGCATCCCCCTTTATCATTATGGAGGCATCCTTCCAATGTCCAAATCTAACAATTTCATTTATGTATTCATCAGCTAAGTTTATTCCCCCAGTAAATCCAGTATGCCCATCTATAACAGTTATTTTTCTATGATCACGGTTATTCATTCTTAAGGATAAAAGGGGCACAAAAGGATTAAATACCATACATTTAATTCCCTTAGCCTCTAAAACTTCATTATACTTATATGGTAAAGTTCCTAAGCATCCCATATCATCATAAACGAATCTAACCTCTACCCCTTCTTTAACCTTTTCCTCTAATATTTCTAAAATAGAGTTCCACATAACTCCTTCATGTACTATGAAATATTCCATAAATATGTAGTGTTTTGCCTTTTTTAACTCTTCCTTTAACCTTTCAAAAAATACCTCTCCAGGAGATAGATACTCAGTTGTAGTATTTTTATATACTGGAAACTGAGAGTAATCAGCTATGTACCTTGATTGATTAGCTATGCTTTTATCTAAGTCTTCTAGCTCCTCTAAAACTTTTCTATCATCATATAATAAATGTGCCGTTTCATCATAAGAAGCTTTTATTTGTTTTCTAAACTTTTTGCTTGTCTTATTTCCCCCAAATATTAAATAAAATAATCCTCCAAAGACAGGAACTAATAATACCGGAACTGCCCATGCTAATTTATAAGATGGATTATCTTTTCTACTAACAATATAAATAAATACTACTATACTAATAAAGATAAACAGAAAATACACATATATGAAATCTTCGCTTACTTTCCATATTGCCCCCATAAGTATAACAAACTGTATGAATATAAGAAATCCAACTATAAATGCTCTACTTAGTAGTTTTTTCAGAAACTTTTCCATTTAATCCTCCTTAAACTTATGAATCCAATTTACCTCTTTAATTTTTTATATTAAAAACTCTTCTTAACTCTTTTAAGAAATGAGATACTAAATAAATTAATGTCTAATATTAATCAATCTACCTTAGATTTAATTCTAATAGTAAAACTATTATCTCTAAGTCCTACATAATATTAGTCCATTAACTCCCATCCCTTTATAGCTACCTTATAATAGAGCCATCTAGGTGTAAACTTACTAACAAAATATAAAAATTTATTGCAAAATCCAGGAATAACTATTACCTTTAATTTCTTATTTATATTTTTTAAGCTTATTTCCACCACTTCTCTTGTACTCATCCATCTTACAAAGCCTTTATTTTGCAATTTACTCTCTTCCATGTTTAATTTACTATGAAAATCTGTTCTAGTAAATCCAGGACAAAGGCATTGAACCTTTATATTATTCTCTAAAAGTTCCATAGCTAAACATTGAGTAAAACTTATTAAGAAAGCCTTTGTAGAACAATACATTGCGGAACTTGGAAATACGTTAAATCCAGCCATAGAGCTAACATTTATTATGTATCCCTTATTATTTTCTTTCATCTTCTTGCTTAAGCTATGACAAAGTTTCATAGTAACTAACATATGAACCTTTGCCATATCATACTGCTTACTATATTCATCCCTTGTAAAGGAATCATCAGCTCCATATCCTGCATTATTCACTAAAAATTCTATGTTATCTTTTTTCTCTAATCTTTTTATAAAATCATCTAGTTTATTATCATCAGTTAAATCTAAAATTTCTACATGTGTCTTAACCTTAAAATTATTCTCTATCTCTTCTGCAACAGCTTTAATTTTTTCAACTCTTCTACCTACTAATATTAAATCATATCCTTTTTTAGCTAGTTGAAAAGCATATTCCTTCCCTATTCCACTAGTTGCTCCAGTAATTACAGCTATCTTACCTAACTCATTCATTTTACTCCCCCTTATATTCCACAAATAATTAAACTATTTTTCAGAACCGCCTAACAGATTCTAAATATCAAATTTAAAATAATAATTTATTTAAAATATTTATTTTCTTATACTTTTTTACTTAACACAAGATTTTTATCATCATACTAATAAATATATATAATAGTTCCTTTAAGTACTTACTATAAAATATCATTTATTTAATTAATTTTGAAGTGATTTATATTAATTTCTTAAGAATATATTTTACCATATAATTAAAAAGCTAGAACCTAAAATTTAATATTTTAGTTCTAGCTTTTAATAATTATTTTTTATAAAAAGTTTCACATTCAGTTGAAGTAGATGTTGTAGCTTCTGGTCCAAAAACTTGTATATCAGTAGAAGTACAAGTCATTCCAACATTATATGTACAATTCATAGCATAGCATTTTATCTTATGATCTACATCTTCCTGACCATCTAGTGCTTGCATTATTGTTCCAGCATAATTAGTATTAAATGCACTTTTAATTGCATTAACAAAAGTTCTTGGTGCAAAGGTATTACAACAAGTTTCTTGTTTATTCTCTGCACTCTCTCCGTCAACTTCAATAGTCAAAGCTGAACACATTCCATTAACATAGTTAACACAATTATGAGCTGAACATGCTAATCTCGTCATATTCAAATCCTCCTCAAAATATTATTTGAGGTTATTTTTTGTATTTGCCTTAAATTTATACTATAAAACTATATTAATCTAATAATTTTAAATAAAAAAAAGAAGCACTCGATGGTATCAGTCATCAAGTACTTTTTCATCTTGGAATCAGTTGCCATTTGATTCTACTTATATTATTTCATAAGCACTATCTAATATACACTATTTTCTTTTACTTGTCATAAAAATATTGTTAACTTTTTGTAAACTATATATTTTTATAATATTTATTTAATATAATTTATTTTAATTTTATTTTTGTATAAATATTTTACATTTTTAAACTAATAAATTTTTATTAACAATTTATTAATAATTAAATTTCTTTAAAACCTACTTACTTTTTTCATTTAAGATTATAATATTTTATCTAACTTTATAACCTTTCAAAATTTATATTTTTAATTAATAAAAATATAAACCAAAAAATTTTTATATTAAACAACAAAAACATACTCTCATAAATATTTAAATAATGAGAGTATGTTTTCATAAAAAAAATAGGTAGACTACTCTACCTATTTTTATAATCAGTTATAAAATTATTTTACAACTTCAACTTTTACTATGTTAGTGTTTCCTTCGTTAGCTGGTACACCTGCAACAACTACAGCAGTGTCATTAGCTTTAACGAATCCAGCATTTTTAGCTATTTCAACAGCGTTTTCCATTGTAGCATTTTCAGCAACAACTGGGTAAACTCCGAAGCATAAAGCAACTTTCTTAGCAACTCTTTCATTTGGAGTTACAGTAACGATTGGTGCATCTGGTCTGCATTGAGATATTCTCTTAGCAGTAGCTCCTGATTGAGTTAATGAAACTATAGCAGCTGATTTTAACTCGTGTGCAGCATTACAAGCAGCTCTTGAGATAACTCCTGGTACAGCTGGTATGTGTTTTTTAGCTTTTGATGAAGCTAATTCGTAGCTTAACATTTCTTCTGATTTAGTAGCTATTTTAACCATAGTTTCAACAGCTTCTACTGGCCAGCTTCCGTTAGCTGACTCACCACTTAACATGATAGCATCAGTACCATCTAAGATAGCGTTAGTTACGTCTGAAACCTCAGCTCTTGTTGGTCTTGGGTTTCTCATCATTGAGTCTAACATTTGAGTAGCAGTTATAACTGGTTTTCCAGCATTGTTACATTTTTCGATGATCATTTTTTGAACTGAAGGAACGTCTTCCATTGGTATTTCAACACCAAGGTCTCCTCTAGCTACCATGATACCGTCTGAAGCTTCGATGATAGCATCTATGTTATCAACACCTTCTTGGTTTTCGATTTTTGAGAATATTTGTATATCAGCTCCACCGTTAGCAACTAATACTTCTCTTATAGCTTTAACGTCTTCTGCTTTTCTTATGAATGAAGCAGCAACCATGTTAACGCCCATTTCACAACCGAATATTAAGTCAGCTCTATCTTTATCAGTCATAGCTGGTAATTTTATTGATACTCCAGGAACGTTAACTCCTTTGTGAGTTCCAACTAATCCAGTGTTTCTTACTACACATTTAACAGCGTTTCCTTCTACAGATACAACTTCTAATCCAACTAAACCGTCGTCTATTAAGATAGTATCTCCAGCTTTAACGTCTTTAGCTAATCCAGCATATGTAACTGAACACTTAGTAGTGTCTCCTATTACGTCTTCTGCTCCAGCATATATAGTAAATTCAGTTCCAGCAGTTAATTCAACTTTGCTTGGCTCGAATTTTCCAGTTCTTATTTCAGGTCCTTTAGTATCTAATAATATAGCTACTTCTTTACCTAATTTTTTTGATATTTCTCTTACTTTAACCATTCTTCCTTTATGTTCTTCATGGTCACCATGTGAGAAATTGTGTCTTGAAGCGTTCATACCTGCTTCGATTATTTTTGTTAAGATTTCTTCGTTTTCACTAGCTGGTCCGATAGTGCATACTAATTTTGTTCTTCTCATTTAAAAAACACTCCCTCGTAAAAAAATTAACCCTAAGTTTAAAATATATAATAAATAATAAATTTAAAAAATTTATTATGTCATTAACTAAAATTATTTGTTTATAGCGTTAGCCATTTCGTAAAGACTTTCGTCAAAGCTTCTTTCTATATCTAAAGCTTCATCTATATCCATATCGAATATTCTATTTTCTTTAATTCCTATAACTTTTGAAGTTTTTCCTTCTAATAAAACTTCTACAGCTTTAGCTCCCATTCTTGATGCTAATACTATATCATCAGCAGTTGGTGATCCACCTCTTTGGATGTGACCTAAAATTGTAGCTCTAGTTTCTATACCAGTTACAGATTCTATTTCTTTAGCTAATTCAGCTGATCCTCCAACTCCTTCAGCAACAACTATTATGCTGTGAGTTTTTCCATTTGTTCTACCTTCTAAGATAGTTTTGATTAATTCATCTTTATCAAATGGCATTTCTGGAACTATTATAGCTTCTGCTCCACCTGCGATACCAGCATATAAAGCAAGGTCTCCACAGTTTCTTCCCATAACTTCTACGATAGATACTCTTTCGTGTGAAGTTGATGTATCTCTTAATTTGTTTATAGCATCTACTACTGTGTTTAATGCAGTATCAAATCCTATAGTGTAATCTGTGTAAGATAAGTCGTTATCGATTGTTCCTGGTAATCCAACAGTCTTAACTCCTAATTTTGAAAGAAGTTTAGCTCCCATGAATGATCCATCTCCACCTATAACTACTAAAGCTTCAACACCGTAAGCTTTTAATATTTGTGCAGCTTTTTCTCTTACTTCTTCTTGTTTGAATTCTAAACATCTAGCAGTTCTTAAGATTGTACCACCTCTGTTTATGATTTCTGAAACAGATTTTCTATCCATTTTGAATAGTTCTCCATTTATTAATCCAGCGTATCCTCTTTGAACTCCCATTACTTCAAGTCCATGGTGTAAAGCCATTCTTGTAACTGCTCTTAAGGCAGCGTTCATTCCTGGTGCATCTCCACCACTTGTTAAAACAGCAATCTTTTTCATAATATTTTCCTCCTCTACACCACTTGGGACAAACTAAGTCCCAACAGTGTCAAATATTACCCACATTTTTAAGATATTATTTATATATGTTAAATGTTTATCAATTTTAAACTATTTTAAATTTTATTCTAATTTAAATTTTATCAAAAATTTAAATACCCTATGCAACTTTATTAATACTATTCTACCACAATTAATTGTACTTAAAGTAGTGCTTATTTTCAACCTTTTTGTGTAGAATTAAAGAAAAAAAACTCGATATATGATAATTTTTTCAATTATTATTATGCTCTAAAATCTTTTTAATATTTAATTAAATATAAAAAATTCTAAGTTAAATTTCACTATATCTCATCCTTAAAACAAATCATAAATTTTAATATAATAAATTTATGCACTTATTTTAAAAAAATTTTATTTTTTTTAATTTTAAGAAAATTTACAAATTAATTTTAGCACTTTTTAAAAAAAAGTCCACTTTTAAAAAGACTGTTACTAGTGCTTCATTTAAAATATCTCCCTCAAACTCAATAAGTAATCGTTAATACCCATTCTATTAAAAAAATATTTTATACTCTAGTTTTCCTTCTAAAGTGGACATTCATTTCCTATTTTATTTAGTTTTAACAAATTTTAAGTTTAATATTATAAGATTAAATTTCAATCTTTATGAAAACACTTAAACTTTTCTTTCATCTCTGAATTATAATATTAACCTTCAACTACTTTTACATTTCCTTCTCCAAATTTGCTAATTAAAAAGTCTATTACATCTGTATCTAAATCAACCCACATATCTCTGTTTAATCTAAAAGATGCTTTTTCCTTTGCTGCAAATATATAAACTGGAGAATCACCTTTATATTGTGATAATAAAACTCTTAAAGGCTTAACTATCATATTAGCTTTTTCTCTATCTTCAACCTTTATATACACCTTTGAAGAATTTATTAATTCTAGTGGTTGTATATCTTCACAAAGTATTTTTGGCTCCTCATCTTCCTTTAGAGAAACTCTTCCTCTTATTAAAACAAAGGAATCCTCATTTACTAGTGCATTACATTTTTCTAAGGTTTTAGGGAATATAACACATTCTAAATAACCAGTTAAGTCCTCTACCTTTGCAAATGCCATAAGAGTATTATTTCTAGTTACCTTTCTAGAAACATTAGTAAGAATTCCCCCTATAATCACTCTAGTTCCATCAGTTAAAGAACTGTCTACAACTAAATCTTCTAATTCAACATTTTTTTGCTCATTTAAATTCTTTTGAGCTTCTATTATTTTTTCTATAGTTATTGATGTTTGCTCCTTTAAAGGCTTTTCATAATCATCTAGTGGATGACCACTCATATAAAGTCCTGTCATTTCCTTTTCCATAGCAAGCATATATTTCTTGTTGAATTCCTTTATGTTTGGGTATCTTATTTCTAAGTTTGATTCACTCTCCTCTTGAAGTGCTCCAAACAATGACATTTGCCCATCTATGTTTTTCTTTCTCTGAGAATATACTCCATCCATTATTTTTTCAAAAACAGATAGTAATTGTGATCTATAAACCTTTAAGCTATCAAATGTACCAGCTTTTATTAAACTTTCTACTGATCTTTTATTTACAATACTTAAGTCTATCTTGTTGCAAAAATCCATAAGGGAAGTGAATCTACCCTTTTCATCTCTTGATTTAGCTATGTTTTCTACAACATTTACCCCTACATTTTTTATAGCTCCCATACCAAATCTTATAGTATCACCCTTAACTGTAAACTTAGTATAACTCTCGTTTATATCTGGTGGTAATACCTGAATTCCAAGCTTTTCTGCACTTCTTATATATTCAGATACCTTATCACTGTTACCCATAACAGAGTTAAGCATAGCAGCTAAAAACTCTACTGGATAATATCTCATAAGATAAGCTGTCTGGAATCCTATTACGGCATAGGCAGCAGCATGACTTTTGTTAAATGCATAGGATGCAAAGTCCATCATAGAGTCAAATATTTTGTTAGCTGCCTCAGCTGAAATACCATTTCTTAAGCAACCTGGAACCTCTATATTTCCATTTTCATCTTCAATTCCATATATGAAGTTCTTTCTCTCTTCTTCCATGACCTTATGCTTTTTCTTAGACATAGCTCTTCTAACAAGGTCACTTCTCCCCATGGAATATCCTGCTAATTTTCTAACAATCTCCATAACCTGCTCTTGGTAAACCATAACTCCATAGGTTACATTTAATATGTTTTCAAGTTCAGGAACTATATATTCTACTGACTTTGGATCCCTTTTACCACTTATATATCTTGGTATTTCTGCCATAGGACCTGGTCTATATAATGATATTCCCGCTATGATATCCTCTAAACAGTCTGGCTTAAGCTCTTTCATGAAAGAAGTCATTCCTGCTGACTCTAACTGGAATACCCCTACTGTATTTCCTTCACCAATCATTTTATAAACTTCTTTATCATCAAAGTCTAAGTTATCTAAATCTATGTCTACTCCCCTGTTATACTTGATCATATCCACAGCATCACGCATAACAGTTAAGGTTCTAAGACCTAAGAAGTCCATTTTTAATAAACCAAGCTCTTCAAGTGTTGTCATATCAAATTGAGTTACAATGGATTCATCATTTTTTTGAAGTGGAACATACTCAACTAAAGGCTGAGAAGCTATAACTACTCCCGCAGCGTGAGTTGATGAATGTCTTGGAAGCCCTTCTAGCCTTCTACTTACATCAATAAGTTCTTTTACTCTCTCTTCAGTATCATATATTGTTTTAAGCTCTGGATTTAAATCTAAAGCCTTATCTATTGTTACCCCAAGAACTGTAGGTATTTGTTTGGCTATTCTATCAACCTCTGCATAAGTGTAATTCATAGCTCTACCTACGTCCCTAATACAAGCTCTTGCTGCCATTGTTCCAAAAGTTATAATCTGTGATACATTATCGTGACCATACTTTTCAACAACATAGTCTATAACCCTTTGTCTTCCCTCATAACAGAAGTCAGAATCTATATCTGGCATACTTACTCTCTCCGGATTTAAGAACAATTAGTGTTTATCTACAAGCTCTTTATCTTGTACTCTGGAAGTTTCCTTCATTTTAATCAAGTAGTCATTTCTACTTCAGTTTGGACTATATCATCATATTGAATACATTCTTTTTCCTATGCATATATAATTTAGCATCGGTATACATTAACTTATATAAATTCAAAATCGAATTCTTTTCGTATATTTTAACATACCAACACTCATGAAACTTTCTAGAATCTTTAACTATTTTTGCTTTTATACTTTTTTGATTTAATAAATTTGATAATTGCTTAGCCATGTTTATTGATCCTGTAGATATACTAACATTTAAATATTTATACTCCTTAATATCTCCATTAGACAGTTTATTCTTTGTTGTATTTATATACACACTTCCATCACCATCAAATATTCCTCGTATAAAATCACCAATAAAGCTTTCTTCTACATTCAACAAAAATACATCTTTACTTTTTCTTTCAGTAATACCTATTTTCTGTATAAACTCAACATCATATTTATTTGTGGTTATAAAACTATAGCTTATTTTTGCATCTTTGAATTTTTTACTCTTATATTCATATATCTTTTTATTTAAGCAATAGCTCTTATTTAAAAACTTAATTATCTCTAAGTCTGTTGATGTTATTGTTATTTTGAATCTTTTACAATGTTTATCATAACTTAAACATCCATCTGAAATTATTAAGCCTAATATATAAGCACTAATTTCATTTATACCTTTATCAAATATACTTAAATCTTCAATTTTTCTTAAAGTTGTATTGTGTGAATTTGCACAACTTTTTGAACAAAACCTTTGCCCTTTTTTTCTAGTTAAAAATTCTTTTGAACACTTTTCACATATATACTTATGCATAGATTCCTCCAAAATAAAAGTCTTACTTATATTTTGGTTTGCTAAATATATTTATATTCAATATGTCGGGCACTCGTGGAAAAGATTATTGCTTAGCTACTCACTTTTCTAGTCTCTGAACCTTTCTAGTACTTTTCTGCTATTCCTAGACTTGGCTGCTGATTGGCATATCTTTCGACTTAGCTTCCCAGCAATTCACCCGATTTAAACAGCGCATCTTAATTTACGCTCGAAGAGTAAGCTGTATTTCATAGGGTCTATTTTTGTTATTCCTAAGGTATAGGCAACTAAGGCTCCAGCTGCTGATCCTCTTCCTGGACCAGTTGGTATTCCATTGTCATTAGCATACTTAATGAAATCCCAAACTATTAGGAAGTAATCAACATACCCCATTTGCTTGATTACTCCAAGCTCATATTCAAGCCTTTCTATATCTTCTTTTACTTTTTCATTATTCTCACCAATTTCATAAACCTTATCTATATCATATATTCCCTTTTCCTTAAGAGGCTTAAGTTCTTCTAATCTATCTATAAGACCATCAAAGCAAGTCTTTCTTAGATATTCAAAAGGCTCTACCCCTTCTGGAAGTGGGAACTTTGGAAGCTTTGAAACATGGAATTCATAATCAAAATTACATTCTTCTGCAATCTTTAATGTGTTTTCTAAAGCTTCTGGAACGTAATCAAACATATCCCACATTTCCTCTGGTGATTTTAAATAGAATTGATCAGAAGGGTATCTTCTTCTATTTGGATCATCCACAGTTTTTCCAGTTTGTATGCACATAAGTATGTCATGTGCCTTTGAATCTTCCTGATTTATATAGTGAACATCATTAGTTGCAACTAAAGGAATATTAAGTTCTTTAGCTAACTGTATATTTACCTCATTAACCTTTTTTTGCTCTTCTATTCCATGGTTTTGAAGTTCTAAGTAAAATCCATCCTTAAATGTATCTCTATAGAATATTGCAGCTTCTCTCGCTTTATCTATATTTCCATTTAAAATAGCTTTTTGAACTTCTCCTCCAAGACAAGCACTTAGGGCTATTATTCCCTCTGAATGTTCTTTTAAATATTCTCTATCAATTCTTGGTTTATAATAAAAGCCTTCAATAGATGCTACAGAAACAATTTTCATAAGGTTCTCATATCCCTTTTCATTCTTAACAAGAAGAACTAAGTGATATGTTTTATTATCTTCATCATTGCTCTTTATCTTTCTAGACTTAGGCACAACATAAACTTCACATCCTAAGATAGGTTTTATTCCTTCTGCCTTAGCTTCTTTATATAAGTCAACACATCCATACATAACACCATGGTCAGTTAATGCTATACTTTCCATTCCAAGTTCCTTTGCCCTTTTAATAAGTGGCTTTATTTTTCCAGAACCATCAAGCAAACTATACCCAGAGTGTAGATGCAAGTGACAAAACTTCTTATCCCCCATTTCCTTCACATCCTTTCATCTAATATTGTTTCTATAAAATATTTTTAATCATATATAAAATGCTATTTTTTAAGTTTAAATCTTAAAAATAATCTCTATTTTTTTATTAAAGTAAACACTTAAAAATTATGTTTTAAATTAAGTGTAATATATTAATTTTACCATATTAAAGAGAAATACACTAAGAAAACTTTATTGTATTAATTCTAATTATTAACCTCTCAAGGAAAAATAATCTTTTTATACAAACATATCTAAATTACCATATTAATTCTAACTATCGTTTCTTAAAATTCTAATTTATATGTTGAAATTATCAACCTAATAATTTTTAATAGAGCTTAAAACCAGTTAATTTTTAAATAATATTAAAAACTTTTTATTATTTGTAAATAAAATAAAAACACCCATTTTTTTATGGAACAATTCTGTATAATTTACTCTCTAATAGTTGAAAAAGGAGGGATGATGTTGGAACTAATAAGCTTTTTTAATAAAAATTCATTTAATAAAGTTTCGTATAAAAAATTAACCAAAGAGAGATTGTCTCAAAACTTTGAACTATTAATAAAAGAAAATCTTACTTCTATGTATAGGGTAGCTAAAGGAATTTTAAAAGTTGAAGAAGATATTGAAGATGCTATTCAAACTACTATTTTAATAGCCTTTAATAAAATTAATACTCTAAAGGATGAAAGGTATTTTAAAACATGGTTAATAAGAATTTTAATAAATGAGTGTAATAAAATCTATAAGAAAAATAAAAACACTCCAAAGGAGTTAAGTTCTGAATTATATATAACTGAAAACTATGAAAATATAGATTTATATGATGCAATCAAATGTTTAAAAGAAGATTTAAGAGTAATAACAATACTTTTCTACTTCGAGGACATGTCTTATAAAGATATTGCAGTGGCACTAAATATAGCTGAAGGAACTGTAAAATCTAGACTTTTTAGAGCTAAAGAAGCTTTATATGAAATTCTTAAAGATAATATTTAAGGGGGATGTATTTATGATTGATGATTTTGATAGAAAACTTTTTGAAATGGCTAGAGAATCTAAAGTAAAAGAACCAAATGCTTTAAAATACAAAGTTGATTATACTTTTAAAAAACTTAAAAAAAATAAGTTTAACTTCAGACATTTAGGATCAATAGCTGCTATTTTAATCTTTTGTATTTTAAGTGTAGGAATTTACTTTCCAACGTATGCAATGAATATTCCTATCCTAGGTGATGTTGTAGAAATTTTAAGCAATAAATTCAATCTAAGTGGCTATGAAATAAATGCACAAAACCTAAACTATCAAGTTAGTAATGAGGACTATACCCTAACAATAGAAAGCGCTTATTATGACGGACTTGAAACAACATTTTTCTTTAAAATTAAAGGAAATGCAAAATTAAATAAATCTGGGCAATACTTCTTTGAAGCAAATTTTAAATATAATGAAGATATTTCCTATGAAGGTGGTCTTGAAAAAGGTGAATTTATAGATGATTACACTTTTGCTGGTATGATGACTTTCTATATAAATCCTTATAGTGGAAATAAGTTACCAGAGAAATTTAACATTAAATTCAGTATTCCAAACATAATTGCAGATTCTGAAATACTTGCAGTTAATAGCGATACTTTAAATCTTTCTTTTGATATAACGGATTTAAATGTAAAAGAAACTAAAATTAATAAAGAAATACAGGCTAATGAGAACTCAATTTTAATATCCTCAATAAAAAAATATCCTACCTCCATAGTTATTGACTATGATGAAAAATTTAATAATCCAGAAAACAAATTATCTTTTATACTTTGGCATGAAACTTTAGGTCAAATTAATTATTTACTTCCTAGCACTCCTGGAAAATTATTTATAGTTCCTAAAACCAGAAGTAAACTTAATGTAGATAACCTTATAAAAGAATCTATGCCTTTATCAATAGGAGAAACTAAAACTTTTGGAAAAGTTGGAAAAGTATCTATAGAAAATATAGAAACTAAAGATGGGAAAACTTATATATCAATAAGAAAAACAGGTGATATAAATTCTTATGATTTTAATATTATAAAAAAAGAAAATATTAATTCAAAACTTAATATGTATGAGTATGAAACAAAAGTTATAGGCATACTAGATACCCTAACAACATATGTTATACCAGACTTTACCTCTGATATTGATTACCTTTTAGAATATGAGTATATTTCAAATGATGATATTGAAATATTATATGATCAAATAATAGAAATAAATTAATTCAAACTCATTTGTTTTTACTGAAACTTAACTTAATTTCTTAAAATTAATTAATTTAAATAGTTAGCTAAATGAACATTTAAACTAAATTAAGCCTATATTAAAAATAAAATTTTAATATAGGCTTAATTTCTTATTTAAAACTATTTTTTGCTGCATCTATAGATTCTTGAACTTTAACTCTAGCATCATATGCAGATTTTTCAATGTCTTTCATTGCACCAATAAACTCATCTTTAGGCATTGCTAATATTTTATTTCTGTTAGCATCTAAATCGCTTTTAACAGTGCTTATAGACATTTTTAAATTATCTATGCTTTCAACTATCTTTCTATTTGCATCATTAACTTTTCCATCTGATGGAGAAACTTTGCTGTTAAGTTCATTTTTTAGATTTGTAAGTTCAGTATCTAGATTTTTATAATATTTTTCATATTCTTCATAAGTTGCTTGCTTAGTATCCTCTGTTACCTTTGAAAAATCATATTCTGTACCTAAATTTACATCACCAATATAAGTTTTTATTTTTTCTTCTAGCATTGTTTTATATTCTGCTGGAGTAGTTGCTGATAGTCCTGAGTTCTCTGTCATTTCATTAGTCTTCTTTGTACATCCAACCATACCTATAATTCCAAAGATCATTACTCCTACTAAAAGCCAAATTATCTTTTTAAAATTTCTTGCCATATTAATACCTCCACTTAAAATAATATTTTTCAAAATTATCTTCCCCATAAAAACAAATTAATATTATTCAATTTGGTAGGTATTTTTTTGCATAAAAAAACTTTTAAGTTTTTTAACAGCAAATTTAAAATTCGCTGTTAAAATAATTACTTAAAAGATTTTAAAAACTCTGCTAGAAGTTGCCTGTTCTAAGCTCTTCAGCTATTTTTTCAATTTTTCTTAATCTATGATTTACTCCTGATTTTCCAACTGGTGGTTCAAGCATTTCACCAAGCTCCTTTAAGGATTCCTCAGGATAAGTTAATCTAAGTTCTGCAACTTCTCTTAAATTCTTAGGAAGTCTTGCAAGACCTATTTCTCTTTCTATAAGTTTTATACTCTCAACCTGTCTAACCGCTGCATTTACAGTCTTACTAAGGTTTGCAGTTTCACAGTTTACAAGTCTATTTACATTATTCCTCATCTCTTTCATGATTCTAATGTTTTCAAGTTCTAAAAGGGCAGTATGAGCTCCTATTATATTTAATAAATCTACTATTTGCTCTCCCTCTTTTATATAGACTATATAACTATTTTTTCTTTGTATTACCTTAGCTTTTAACCCAAAAGTATTAATCAGCTTTCCTAAATCTTCTGCATATTCTTGAGAGTGAGTAACAAACTCTAAATGGTAAGTTTTTTCTGGATTACTTATACTTCCTCCACCAATGAAGGCTCCTCTAATATAAGCTTTTTTCTTTTCTTCTGTATCAACTAAATTCTCATCTATATGATAGTCTAGTGACATTATTCCATCTATCTCTCTTAATATACCTGTTATTTCAAGTAATTTTTTTACTCCCATTTCTTCAGTTACAACAACCATATAAATATTATTTTTCTTTAAGGAATTACTTTTTTTAACCATAAGCTTTGCATGTATGTCGAAGTAATCCTTTAATATAGTAAACATCAATCTTGCAGATGCAGGATTTTCTGTTGTCATTTTGAAGCTTATTTGTCTACCACTAAAAGCAAGTGTACCGCATACTTTCATGATAGCTGATATTTGAGCAAGAGCTTCCTCTTTTGATATATCAATATATCTACATATTTCTCCCTTTACTTTTGCTGAAAATGACATGGCTACTCCTTCCTATTTGAACCTTCTCTTTTCTTAATTCTTTGTGATAAATATATATACTCTAAAATTTTCTTTCTATCATATAATAAATGCTTTTCCATTACTGTTTCAATGAGAAGTTGTGCTAAATAATCCGAATTATGTCTTATATAATCCCCTTTAACCTTAGTTAAATCTCCATCAACAACACATAGTCCCATCTTTTTAAGCTTATTAATATCAAGTTCTACAAGCTCAGAATTTTTATCTAAATACTTTTCTTTTAATTCTTCTGAAATATCTTTAGAGTTTGCAATTATACAGTCTACCATATCTTTTCCACAATGATCTAATATAACTTGAACATGGTCAGATACCTTAAATCCATCAGTCTCACCTGGTTGAGTCATTATATTGCAATTATATATTTTAAATGCTTTACTTTTCTTTATAGCTTTACTTATATCTTTTACCAAAAGATTAGGTAATACACTAGTATATAAACTTCCTGGTCCTAAAACTATAGCATCAGCATCTTCTATAGCCTCTAAAGCCCTATCTAAGGCCTTAGCATCCTCTGGTATTATTTTTAATTTTTTTATTGGACTACTTTGGTCTATTACTTCCTCTCCTATTAGAGATTCCCCTCTTACCCTATGTCCATTCATAAGTTCTGCTTCTAAAACCATATTTTCTAAAGTTACAGGTAAAACTTCACCCTTAACGGCAAGTACAGAACTCATTTTTTGGACAGCGTCCTCAAAATTTTCAGATATTCCGTCCATAGCCGCTAAAAATAAATTACCAAAACTTTGGCCCTTTAGTCTACCATCATTAAATCTATATTGCAATAATTCGTTCATCAAAGGCTCAGTATTAGCTAAGGCTAAAATACAGTTTCTTATATCTCCAGGTGGCAGTATTCCTAAATCTTCTCTTAAAATACCAGATCCGCCCCCATCATCTCCAACTGTTACTATAGCCGTTACATTAGATGTATAGTGTTTTAATCCTCTAAGCATGGTGGAAAGGCCTGTCCCCCCACCTATAACAACAATCTTTGGCCCTTTAATTAAAAGTCTATCATCTTCTATTAGGTCTTCTAAATCATCTTCTTCAATAGATAAATTTATATATCCTTTATTAACTAATGAAACCACTGACTTCACGCACCAAACTATTGATTTATATCCTACTAACCCAGAAAAAATTATTAGTATTATAAATACAGCTTTATCATGAATGGTGGTTAAATGTCTCTCATCAATTAACTTTGCAATGGCAACAGCCATTGTAATTATAGATGCTAAAGCCAAAAAAATGTATCTTTTAACTCTGATACCAGGCTTAAGCATTTTTTTCATCATCATAGTTTTCTATCTCCCCTATTTATATCCTCATTAATATCTCTATGCTCTAAGGTAACGTGGAAGTTCTTACATAGAAGGTCTTTATATAAAGCATTAGCTATGGCTACTGATCTATGTCTTCCCCCTGTACATCCAATAGAGATAATAAGTTGTCTCTTTCCTTCTTTTATATAATTAGGGATTAAGAATTCTGCCATATCTGAAAGTCTTGATAAAAATCCTTTTGTTTCTTCTTGAGCAAGAACATAATTTTTAACTGGTTCATCTTCCCCTGAAAATGGCTTTAATTCTGGAATATAAAATGGATTTGGTATAAATCTAACATCAAAAACTAAATCTGAATCTGATGGAATACCATACTTAAATCCAAAGGATAAAACAGTTATTGAAAGATTTTGCTCAACTGGCTTACCATCTCCATATAAAAGATTTATTTTTTCTCTTAAATTTCTTATAGGATAATTTGAAGTGTCTATTATATTATCAGCCCTATCCTTAAGTTCTCTAAGTCTCATTCTTTCTTCACTTATACCAGTTATTATTCTTCCATCTGGTGAAAGCGGATGACTTCTTCTTGTTTCTTTAAATCTCTTAACTAAAACCTCATCAGAAGCCTCTAAGAATAAAATTTCGTAATTAAAATCATTAGCCTTTAAATACTCTATGCTTTCAAATAAATCATCAAAGAATATTCCACCTCTTATATCTATTACTAATGCTATTTTATCTATTTTACCTTCACTTTGAACACAGGCCTCTGCAAACTTAGGTATTAACTTTGGAGGTAAGTTATCTACGCAAAAGTATCCTAAATCTTCTAAACTTCTTGTTGCTTCTGTTTTTCCAGCCCCTGAAAGTCCAGTAACTATTACAAATCTCATATTATCATCTCCTATAAATCTATAATCTGTTTAATAACTTCAAAACATAAGAAATGCTTTAATCACTTAGTAATTAAAGCAAACAAACTAATTTCTTAAATAGATTATAACATAAAATAAGTCAATTATTACTTATTTTATAAACCTCTAATTTTATATATTTTTCTATTTTCTAAGTAAAGAATTTTTATATTATGATACGGCTAAAAAAGAGTATGCATATGCATACTCCTTCTTACTAATCTCTACCAATTATTCTAACTTCAGTATGAAGTTCAACATCAAAATTTTCTTTAACTGTTTTTTGAACATGAGCTATAACATCTAAGACATCCTTAGCTGTAGCTCCTCCTTTGTTTATTACAAAACCTGAATGCTTTTCTGAAACAGCAGCTCCTCCAATTGAGAAACCTTTTAATCCTGAATCTTGAATAAGTTTTCCAGCAAAATATCCTTCTGGTCTTTTAAATGTACTACCTGCTGATGGATATTCTAAAGGTTGCTTACTCTCTCTTCTGTTTGTAAGATCATCAATCTTATCTTTTATACTAGCATACTCTCCGCTTTCTAGTTCAACTGTAGCCTCTATAACTACATATCCCTTTTTCATAACTATTGAACTTCTATAACCAAGTTCTAATTCCTCTTTAGTTAAATTTTTAATATTACAATTTTCATCAATTACTCTAGCTGATTTTATTACATGTGCCATTTCTCCATCATAAGCTCCAGCATTCATAAATACTGCGCCTCCTATGCTTCCTGGTATTCCACATGCAAATTCAAAGCCTCTTAAGTTATTTTCTAAAGCAGCCTTTGATACATCTTTTAATAAAGCTCCACTCTGAGCTGTTACGCAATTTCCCTCTGTTGTGATCTTGTTTAACTTGTTAAATTTAATTACAACTCCAGAAATGCCACCATCTTTAACTAAAATATTAGAACCGTTACCTAATATAAAATAAGGTACATTATATTCCCTACAAAGTTTTAAAGTATTAACTACTTGTTCTTCATTAACAGGAGTTACTAGTATATCTGCTGGTCCTCCTACTCTAAAATAAATATGTTCGCTCATTGGAGAATCCACAGTAATATCTTCTTCATTATAAAATTCACCTAATAATTTATAAAACTCCATGTATTGATTCATACCCAAACTCCTCAATTTTAAATTTAATATCCTAATTTAATAGTATAAATTAATTCTTGACATATTTTCAATATTTAGTACAAATTTTTTTATTTTCCTATGCCATAATATTATATATATTATCCTAAGTCAATTTCTGTTAATAAAATTAACTTGAAAAATATTGTTTTATACTCTCTGCTGCTCTTTTGTCTATCCCTGGTGTATCTAATAATTCTTCCATAGATGCCTTTTTAATATTATCTATACTTCCAAACTTCATAAGAAGATTTCTTCTTCTCTTTTCCCCAATTCTAGGTATATCTTCTAATATGGAATGTAAGGTTCTTTTATCTCTTAAACTCCTATGATATGTTATGGCATATCTATGAACCTCATCCTGAACTCTAGTTATTAGATTCATAAGGCCTGAACCCCTTCTAATGAGGATTTCTTCGTTATTGAATATAATTCCTCTAGTTCTATGTTTATGGTCTTTAACAAGGCCACAGACAGGAATTTCTATACCAAAGTCCTTTAGAACCTCTAAGGCTATGTTTACTTGCCCTTTCCCCCCATCCATCATTATCAAGTCTGGGAAAATACAAAACTTTCCCTTTGAGTATTCTAAATTTCTCTCTTTTATTTTATTTACTTCCTCTAATCCATGAGAAAATCTTCTGCTTAATATTTCTCTCATGCTTTCATAATCATTAGGACCTTTAACACTTTTTATCTTAAATCTCCTATAATCTGAATTTTTAGCCTTTCCATTTTCAAAGACCACCATGGTTCCTACTGAATCTACCCCTTGTATATTAGATATATCATAGGCCTCTATTCTAGCTGGAAGTGAATCTAACCCTAAAACATCTGCAAGTTCAGTTAAGGCAGACTTATTTAACTCTTTTTCCTCAACCATTTTTTCTTTAAATTGATCAAGCATTATCTTAGCATTATTTCTAACCATATCTAAAAGGTTCTTTTTATCCCCCTTCTTAGGGACTTTTATCCAAACCTTAGATCCTCTTTTTTCTGTAAGAAACTTTTCTATAAGCTCTTGATCCTCTATTTCCTCTGGCACATAAATTGTCTTAGGTATTTGTGCAGTTCCTCCATAAAAGGATGCTATAAAGGAACTTATTACCTCTTCAACTGGATCATCACCAATATTTTCAATCATAAAGTGCTCTCTGCCTGTAACTTTTCCCTCTCTAACAAAGAAAACTTGAGCACATCCATCTTTTTCATCAGTATATAAGTCTATAAAATCCTCATCGCCCTCTTTTACAGTGAACATTTTTTGTTTTTCGCTAATCAATTCTATGGCCAAAATTCTATCTCTAATTTTAGCTGCTTTTTCAAACTCTAATTCTTCTGCAGCTTTTTCCATCTCTAATTTTAATTTTTTTATTATGGATGTGTCTGTACCATTTAAAATGTTTATAATTTCATCTATCATTTCCCAGTACTCAGCCTTAGATATATAGCCAGCACAAGGAGCTTTACAAAGGTTAATATGATAATTTAAACATGCTCTCGTAGGCTCTCCACCTTCCACAATGGCCTTTTTACAGGTTCTTAATGGGAATAACTTCTTTATAAGCCCCATAACCTCATAAACGGCTGTACCATTAGTATATGGTCCAAAATATCTATTCCCATCCTTAGCAAAATTCCTTGTAACATAAACCCTTGGAAAATCCTCATTAGTGGTTATTTTTATAAAGGGATAAAACTTATCATCCTTTAAGGCTATGTTATATCTTGGACTGTATTTCTTGATAAGATTACATTCTAAAATTAATGCTTCCATTTCAGAATCAGTAACTATGTACTCAAATTCAGCTATATTCTTAACCATAGCTCTAACTTTTTCAGAGTGATTCTTAGAGTTTTGAAAATATTGCCTTACTCTATTTTTCAATACCTTTGCTTTTCCTACATAAATAACTTCTCCAAGAGAATTTTTCATTATATAAACTCCTGGTTTATCAGGCAATATCTTTAATTGGTGTTGAAAATCAAACATCATTATCACCTCGCATCTTTTATTATAAAACTTATTTTTATAAATTAAATAACATTTATGTAAAATCACTATAAATTAATACGCCCTAACATACTATTTCTCATAGTAATATTAGGGCGATTATTTTTTTATTAAGTATTTAGTTATATTCTATAATTATTTATTAAAATATGCTTGCATTACCCTAGCTGTAACAGGGGCCGCCACCTTTGAACCTGAGCCACCATTTTCAACTATTGTTGCAACAGCTATTTTAGGATCATCAGCTGGAGCAAAAGCTATTAACCATGCATGAGAATTTCCATCAGGAACCTGTGCTGTACCAGTCTTAGCTGCCACATTCATTCCTTTAAAATATCCCCAGTTATCATTTATTCTATCTTTTGCAACGCCTTGCATATATTCATTTATGATTTGAGCTTGTTCTTTGCTCATAACTGTATCTTTTTTAGTTGAGCTAAACTCTTTTACAGTATCCCCATCTTTATCCACAACTTTACTAACTATATAAGGTTCCATTCTAACCCCATTATTAGCTACTGTTGCTGCAACCATTGCCATTTCAATAGGACTTGATAAAACTTCCCCTTGACCTATAGCATCATAAGCTATAAGTCCTTTGTCAACAGTTTTTCTATCTGGGAAACTTCCAGAATAAGCTTTAAGATTTCCTAAATATAAATCTTTATTAAATCCATACTTTTCTGCTGTCTCTCTTAGTTTTTTGTTTCCAAGCTCTTCTCCAAGAATTCCTCCAAATATTACGTTACTTGAAACTGATAAAGCTTTTCTTAAGCTTATATTTCCATAAGCATTTCCATTTTCATTTGGTAAATCTTTTGTACCAACATTTATAGAACCAGTATCATTAAAAGTTCTTTCAGTTACCCCTGGAAGATTTTCTAAAGCAGATGTTAAAGTTACAACCTTAAATGTAGATCCTGGAGGATATTGACCATTTAAAGCTCTATCAACTAATATGGCATCCTTAGGATTTCCATTAGGGTTATTAGCAATTTCATATGTTTCTTTCATGTTATTAGGATTAAATCCTGGCTTTGAAACACTGGCTAACACCGCTCCAGTCTTAGGATCTAAGGCAACTACAGCCCCTCTATTAGCTCCTAAGGCTGCATAGGCTGCCTTCTGTAAATCAGTATCTAAAGTTGTTACAATACTATTTCCTACTTTTTTATCACTTTCATTTCTTTCTTTAAAATCTTTTTTCAAGTTAAATGATTTTAAGAAAGCTTTTAATGATACATTTTCATAAGTAGTTAACTCTTTTGAATATGCTCCTTCTAATCCTGCATTTCCATATATTCCACTAGCATATCCAATTGGATGAGAATATATTTCTCCATAAGGATATTCTCTTTTTTGAGTTAAATCACCACTTTTAGTACTTTTAGCTAGAACATTTCCATCTCTATCTTTTATTTCTCCTCTTATGACCTCGTTCTGAGCAGCCATAACAGCAGAGTTGCTATCCATCTCAGCTATCTTTGGAACTTGTATTAATTGGAAGTAAGCTATATAACTTATAAGCCCTACTAATAGCACTAAATAGACAAACATAACTTTTTTTATACTTCCTGATAAATCTTTTTTCTTTGCCATCTATCTTAGTCCCTCCTCTGAAATTTTCTGAAGTATTCCTAAGGCGATGAACACTGTAAGCATAGATGTTCCACCATAACTAACTAAAGGTAAAGTTATACCCGTTAATGGAATTACTGCAAATACTCCTCCTATAATTACTAAAACTTGAGCAACTATAAGTGTACTAAATCCAACAGCATTTAATTGTGAAAATGGATCATCTGTATTTAATGCCGCTCTTATTCCTCTATAGAATAATAAGAAATATAATAATAGTAATCCTATACCAAAAACAAGACCTAACTCTTGTGCTATTAATGTAAATATGAAATCCGTAGATGCAAAAGGTACTAATTTAGGATAACCATTATAAAGCCCTGTCCCAAACATTCCACCTAAAGACATGGCATAAAATCCTTGAACTATCTGATAACTTTCATTGCTAGCATATTTCCAAACATCTTTCCAAATCATTACTCTTTTTTTAACATGGCTAAACAAGAAATAACTTACTGTTCCACCTAGTGAAAATAATACTAATCCAGTACCAACATACTTCCAATTACAAGTAGCTATGTAAAGCATAGTTATAGATACAAAGAAGAACATAAGAGCTGATCCTAAGTCTTTTTGTAAAACCATAAATCCTAAAGAGTACATTACAACTAATGCAGGCTCTAAAAGTTGTTTAAATTCATATTTTATATTATCTTTCTTTTCATACTTCATTAAAGCAGATGCTAAATAAAGTATTAAAAATATTTTACCTATTTCAGAAGGTTGAAAACCAAAGCTACCTATATAAACCCAGTTTTTTGAACCATTTACAGTTTTACCAATAATCATAGCCATAGCCATAAAAATTAAAGTACCACCCATATAAATATACTTATACTTAGCAAAACTTTTTAAATCTGGCATAACTATTACAATTCCCATATAAAGGGCTATTCCTAAACTAAACCAAACTAATTGCTTAATTGCTAATTTAGGATCTAATCTATAAAGAACTGCTATTCCAACTACAGCTAAAACCGATGCAAAAATAAGCATATATTTATCCCCATCAGGATAAAACTTTCTTATTATAAAATGTGAAAACCCAATAATAATTATTAATATACCTGCTATTATAAAAGCCATTTTGTCTATAGGGGTTTGCTTAACAGCTATATTAGTAAATAAGGCTAAGCATAAAAGATAGACTAATAGCAACATCCTTTTTTCATACTTTAAAGTAGTATTCATATTATCACCTCTTTTATCCTATAACCTTAAATACGGTGCTTCCCATTCTTATTTGATCATTTACTTTTAATCTCACTCTTCCCTCTACTTTTGAGTCATTTATAAATGTACCATTTGTACTTGCTAAATCTTCTAAATAAAAATCATTGTTTTTAACATAAATTTTAGCATGATATGATGATACAAACTGATCATTTAGCACAATTGAATTATCTTCTCTTCGCCCAATAGATATAGTACTCGTCACTGGTATAACCGAGCCAATGCCTAGAGTTCCATTAGAGATTGTCTTTAAGACTTCTAATCCATGTGCTTTCTTTCCAGGGGCTTTCTTCTTTTTCCCGCCTTTAACATCTTTATACATTATCTTTAATGCATAATAAATTATGGAATATAGTATTACTATAAATATTATTCCAAAAACCCATGTCATTAGTTTCGAAAACATCACTTCACCTCTACATATTTTATATTTCTTTTATATTTTACTTTATTTAATAACTTGATTATACAATAAAAGATTACAATTTCATAATCATAATTAAAATCCCTAATTATTATATCATCTAAAAAAGGGAAAATTATGATATTTATATTTTTATTTTACTTCTTTTTATATTTTTCTAACATTATTTTAATTTTATAACCATTAACTTACTAAATTAATATAATATCTATGAATAAAATATAGCTATCAGAATTTATAGCCATAAATTCTGGTAGCTATTTAAATTAATCTATTCTTAAATAATATATTTACTTTTTAAAATTATATTCCTTTATTAAAGATATTTCTTTAAATATTTACCTGTATAGGATTCCTTAGCCTCAGCTATTTTCTCAGGAGTTCCTGTGGCAATAATAGTTCCACCTTTATCTCCGCCTTCTGGACCTAAATCAACTATATAATCTGCACATTTAATCATATCTAAATTATGCTCTATTACTATTACTGTATTTCCTCCATCAACTAATCTTTGAAGTATTTTTACAAGTCTATTTACATCGTGTATATGAAGACCTGTTGTAGGTTCATCTAAGATATATAAGGTTTTTCCTGTACTTCTCTTAGATAATTCATAGGCTAATTTAATTCTTTGAGCTTCTCCACCTGATAATTGAGTTGAAGGTTGACCTAATCTTATATATCCTAAACCAACGTCCATTAAGGTTTGAAGCTTATTTTTTATTCTTGGAATATTTTCAAAGAACTCTAAAGCTTCCTCAACAGTCATGTTTAATACATCGGCTATATTTTTTCCCTTATATTTAACTTCTAAGGTCTCTCTATTATATCTTTTTCCCTTACAAACTTCACATGGAACATAAACATCAGATAAAAACTGCATTTCTATCTTTATTATTCCATCTCCACTACAAGCTTCACATCTTCCACCTTTTACATTGAAAGAAAATCTTCCTGGTTTATACCCTCTCATTTTAGCTTCTTGAGTTTGTGAGAAAAGCTCTCTTATTATATCAAAGGTTCCAGTATATGTAGCTGGGTTACTTCTTGGAGTTCTTCCTATAGGACTTTGATCTATATCAATAATCTTATCAATATTTTCATAACCTGTTATTTCTTTAAACTTTCCTGGTAAATCCTTAGCTTTATTTACGATTTTATTTAATCCTTTATAAAGAATTTCATTAACTAAGGTACTCTTTCCAGATCCTGAGACTCCAGTAACCATAGTTAAGGTTCCTAAAGGAAATTTAGCAGTAACATTTTTTAAGTTATTTTCCTTAGCACCCTTAACTGTTATGAAATTTCCATTGCCTTTTCTTCTTTTCTCTGGAAGCTCAACCTTTTTAGCCCCAGTTAAATACTTACCAGTTAAGGAATTTTCATTTGACATTATTTCATCTAAAGTTCCTTTTGCAACTATCTCTCCACCATGCTCTCCAGCTCCTGGCCCTATATCAACTATGTAATCTGCTTCTCTCATAGTATCTTCATCATGCTCTACTACTATAAGAGTATTTCCCACATCTCTAAGTTGTTTTAATGTGGATATAAGTCTATCATTATCTCTTTGATGCAGACCTATTGAAGGCTCATCTAATATATATAATACTCCCATAAGTTGAGATCCTATTTGAGTAGCCAGTCTTATTCTCTGAGCTTCTCCCCCAGATAAAGTTCCTGCTTTTCTAGCTAAGTCTAAGTAATCTAAGCCAACATTTATTAAGAAACTTAATCTTGATTGAATTTCTTTTATAATTTGACTACTTATTATCTTATCCTTTTCTGAGAAATCTATGGAGTTTATAAAATCTAACTCTTCTCTTATAGCCATGCTTGTGAATTCAAATATATTTTTTCCTCCCACTGTAACTGCTAGAGCTTCTGGCTTAAGCCTTGCACCTTTACATTTAGGACAAGGATTATCACTCATATATTTTTCTATTTCAGCCTTCATGGTATCTGAGTTAGTTTCCATATATCTTCTTCTTAAATTGTTTATTTCCCCCTCAAAGGAATGATTATATACAGCCGTTACATTTTCTTTTGTATATGTAACCTTTAATTTTTCTGGCTCTCCATACATTAAAACCTCTTGAACCTTCTTAGGTAAATCCTTATATGGAGTGTCTAAATCAAAGTTATACTTTTCCATTAAAGCTTTAAGAACGCAATAAGTCCAAGATTCTTCCTTCATTCTTGAGTCTCCCCAAGTAGAAATAGCTCCTCCTCTTATGCTTAAATCCTTATTAGGAACAACTAAATCCTCATCAATCTCCATTAAAGTTCCTAATCCATCACATCTTTCACATTTTCCAAAGGGTGAGTTAAATGAGAACATTCTTGGTGCAAGTTCATCTATACTTATACCACAGTCAGCACAAGCAAAATGCTCACTATAAAGTCTATCTTCCTCCCCTATTATATTAACTAAAACTAACCCTTCAGCCATTTTAAGAGATGTTTCTATAGAATCTGTTAATCTTCCTTCTATTCCGTCCTTAACAATTATTCTGTCAACTACAGCTTCTATATTATGCTTTATATTTTTTTCAAGTTTTATCTCATCTTCTGTTAAATCATAAATTTCTCCATCTATTCTAGCTCTAACAAAACCTTGCTTCTTTATATTTTCAAGAACTTTTTCATGAGTCCCTTTTCTTCCTCTTATTATTGGAGCCAAGATCATTATTTTACTTCTCTCTGGCAATTCCATAATTTGATCTACTATTTGATCCACAGATTGCTGAGTGATTTCTTTTCCACACTTAGGACAATGTGGAACCCCCACTCTTGCATATAATAATCTTAAATAATCATATATCTCTGTTACTGTACCTACAGTTGATCTTGGATTCCTAGAAGTTGTCTTTTGGTCAATAGATATAGCAGGTGAAAGTCCTTCTATGGACTCAACATCTGGCTTATCCATCTGTCCTAAGAATTGTCTTGCATAAGATGATAAAGATTCTACATATCTTCTTTGTCCTTCTGCATAAATTGTATCGAAAGCTAGAGAACTTTTACCTGACCCTGAAAGTCCAGTAAAAACAATAAGCTTATCTCTAGGAATTTCTAAACTTACATTTTTTAAATTATGTACTTTTGCACCTTTTACTATTATCTTATCCTTCATAAAACTCTGCTACTTTAACTCTATCTCAAAATATCCATATTAAGAAATCATCTTCTCCATATAATAACTTATTATATGAATCTCTCTTTAATAAAAAGTTATATTTTCACTACTTTAAAAATTATGTTTTAACTTCTTACTTTTAAATATTTTGACTAGTAGCTTCTCCCTTCTTTTATATTTTTTAAATTTATATTTCCTTTAAAATCTGTCTATCTCACTTAATATCTCTCTGTAATTTGTGCTTAATATATAGATTATAAATATTTAGTAATATATCCCTTGTACTTTATATTACTATACCTCTTATAAATATTGAGTTTTATATTTCTTTACATAACTCATTATTCTTAAAACTACCTTTATAACTTATAAACCTTTGGTTTATAGTAATAAGATTACGAAAATCTAAATAACTTCATATATTATTATGTCTCTAAAATTCGTGTATTATCTAAGAAAGTACACTGAGATTTCTCTAAAGTTATTTAAGTAATTTCAACATATTATCTCCTTAAACCAAACATAAGTTCGCATAATAATATTTTAATTCTCTCTCATTTATATGTCAAATTCTTTTTTTATAATAATTATTATTCTTAATTATTTTCTTAATTTTCAGATAATTCAGAATAATTCTCCGTATTTTTCATATTATTATAATAAGAAAACTTTTAAAAGCCATCTCATTTAAACATTAATATTAATTTTTTACTTTTAATAAATACTTCTCCAAAACAAAATCTATTATAAAAAAATAAAGAGTGGTTAGCATGAATTTGCTCACCACTCTTTTATAGAATTTAAAGTATTAAGGCAATTTTATTGTTAATTCAGTAAACATTTCACATATACATCTATTAACAAATTCATTTTATCATGTATACTATAGGTATAGTTATGACATATGTCTTATAATATTTGCTTTTATAGGAGGTAAGCCATTGTTATTAGTAAAGAATGAAGAAAAGCTACTTGAAGTAATAAATAAATACGAACTTAATTCCATATTTTCACAAGAAATTATGCCCTTTTTAGAACTTCATATGTTTAAAAAAAATGAGCATATATGCTTTATGAATGAAGAACTTAATTACCTTTACTTTTTTGTTCATGGTAAAGCAAAAGTATACAAAACCTTACCTAACGGTAAGTCCTTACTTTTGGAATTTTATGAACCTGTCCAATTAATAGGGGATTTAGAATTAATATCTAAGATAAAGGCAAACTGTAATGTTAAAGCATTAAAATCTAGTCTTTGTATAGCTATTCCTATACAAGCTGTAAATTCAATAGCTCTTAAAGACCTTAATTTTCTTATGTACATAACTAAAAACCTTTCAAACAAACTTGCAAAATGCTCTGTAACAAGCTCCATAACTATTACCTATCCACTTGAAACCAAACTTTCTAGTTATCTTTTAGCAATGAATAGTAATAATATAATTATGATTGATAATTATTCAAACTTAGCTGATTTATTAGGTACAAGCTATCGTCACTTAAACAGAGTTTTAAATAAATTAGTTGAAAAGGGAATAATTTTAAAAGATAAAAATGAAATAAAAATTCTTAATAAAGAAGAATTAGAAAATATTTGTGTAGACTTAAATTAACCATACTAAACTAAAAGAACCCATTTATATTTAGATAATAACTATTTATCAAATATCTAGGTTCTTTTTTATATTATTTTTCAATAAAACTTCTGAAAATAAAACTATACTTAATAAACTAATAAGCATAGTACTAATTTTTATTACAATAATAATTCATTGCCTCACTTAAAAAGTTAGTGAATCCTTCTCCATATTTATCTATATTCTTAGTAAATCTTTCATCATAGATATACATATCTGCAAGCCCTTTAAATATCTCAATACTACATTGGTAGAAATTTTTACTTATAAGCATTCTCCACTGATGAACTAAGCTCTGAACCTCTTCATCTGAAACATCTCTATCCATGAGTTCTGCTAAATTTTTATATAAATCATCTATTTCTCCCATTATATTATTCCAGTCTTCTTTTGAATATTTACTTGTTTTTACCTTTGACTCCTTATAAGCATCACTTTTTCCATACTTATTTTCTACTTCTTCCTCATAAAGTTTATTGTGTTTTTCTATATCAAATCCTTCAAACATACCTTTTTTGTTCATATTAAATTCCCCTTCCATATCTTTAATGGTGTTTTCTATGGTCTCAACTATTTTATTTAATCTATTTCTCTTATCTATTATGAACTGTTTTTGTATTCTTAAGGTTTCCTTTAAGTCTAAATTTTCATTACTTAAAATCTCTTTTATTCCTTTTAAAGAAAAATCTAATTCACGGTAAATTAATATCTGTTGAATAAGCTTTAGATCATTGTCATTATATAATCTATATCCAGATTCACTTATAGCTGTAGGTCTTAAAAGTCCTATTTTATCATAATGATGTAGCATTCTAACTGATATTCCTGTTAATTCTGAAACTTCCTTAACTCTATACATATAACCACCTCCTGGAATTTATATTACTCTCTAACACAATGTTAGAGTCAAGGAGAAAATATTAATATTACTAATAAATATATCCTAAAATAAAAAGGTTACACTCACTTAATATGAATGTAACCTCTTAACTAAATTAATATAATTTCTATTTTTTAAATATTATTACCCACTTATTTCTATGTCTTTAGTTAAATTAACCACCCAAACCTTTGATAGAACTCTAGGCAATCCAAAGATGGCTTTAACTATTTCTTCTGAATAAGTAAATAATACTAACATATATATTGGAAAGCCATTTATTGCTCCAAAGAATGTTGATGGTATTGATACAAGCCACATACAGCCAAATTCTAGTGCAAAGGCATACTTTGTATCTCCTCCACTTCTTAATATTCCTACAATGACAAGAATATTAAATGATTTTAAGCCCATTAGAACTCCCATTATTACAAAAATTTTGCTTAAGTCTCCAGCCATAGTTGAAGATGTACTATAAACTTTAAGTAATATTGGAATACTTAATATTAACATTCCTCCTAAAATACTTCCCACAACAAAAACTATCTTAGAAAACTTATTAGAATAATCTATAGCCCTATCAGTATTATCTGCACCAAGCTCATTTCCAAGCATAATAGCTGCTCCAGTATCTATACACATAGCTAACATTATAAATAGATTAGCTGTGCTAGTTGCAATCTGACTTGCTGCTATTGCTGATGTACCAACCATTGCATAAGCTACAGAGTATGAAACCGATCCAATAGCCCAAGCAAAGTCATTTATAAATATAGGCATTCCCTTAGACATATAAACTTTGAAAAAGTCTTTATTTATTCCTCTAATATCATTTATATTAAACTTAATAATATAATCTTTATCTTTTAAAATAACATATCCAACTAATAATAAACATTCTATTATTCTAGCAAATACAGTAGAGATAGCTGCTCCCTTAACACCTAACTCTGGGAATATACCTATTCCAAATATTAAGCAATAATTAAATATAATATTTATAATAAGAGAAGCTCCGCTACAAAACATTCCTAGTTTAGGATTTCTCACAGCCCTAGCCCCTGCACTTATTACCATGCTCAAAGCTGTTAAAGGATATGAAATCGCAATAACAACTAAATAATTTTTACAAAGTTCAACTACTTTTGGGTCAGTAGAAAATATTCCTATTATAAGCTCTGGAAAGAAAAATGCTAAAACAAAGAATATAAAACTAAATCCTACACATAAAATAGTACTTAGTCCCATAACTTTCTTTATACTTTTTCTATCATTACTCCCATAAAATTGAGATATGAAAAGTCCTGTAGCTCCTGTTAATCCTATTAATCCCATATTAAATAAGAAAAACACCTGATTAGCCACGCCAACAGCTGCTATAGATTCCTCACCTAAACTACTTATCATAACTGTATCAATTACATTTACAGAAGTTGATATAAAATTTTGAACTATTATTGGAATACATAAAACTAATAATACCTTATAAAATTCTCTATCTTTACCTACTAGCTTCTTTTTTAGAAATAAAGTTACTCCTAATATAATCAAAGCTGTAACAAAGAAATAGACTCCAAAATACATTGGTGAAAGTCCAAACAAAAAATCTCCCCCTAATTCATATATTTTATTTTAAAAAAATTTATCTAATGACTAAAGAATTCATCAGATAAAAAACACTATATCATAATAACATGATTCTTAATAAGAAATAAATCTCAGTAAAAATTATTCAATATAAAAATATAAAGTACTACATGTAAATCCTCCACCAGCTTTTAAAATCTCTGAATAATCTAAATAAAACACTTCAAAATCAGCCTTTTTTAATATATGAAACACTGTTTTATTTGAAGTCAATATTCTCCCATCACCTAAGGCTACTATATTAGCTCCTAGTTCTTCAGATGTCTTTTTATCAATGTTATAACAAGTTTTTATTCTCTTTTTAATTTTATCTTTATCATATAAGTAATCACTAATTATGCATTGATCCTTACCTAATATATTAAAAACACAATCTAAATGAAGCATCTTTTCTTTATTAAAATTTATTTCTATAATTTCATATCCCATATTATATTCATTTATATATTCTTTTAGTTCCTTAATCGCTTCTAAGCTAGTTCTTTTGCTTAATCCTACAAAGATGTAATTTTCATATACTATTACATCTCCACCTTCTATTTTATTTTCCATTCTATATACTTTTAAGTTATGATTTTTTATATACTTTTCTAAGGCTTTAGTTTCTTCTATTCTCTCTTTATTGCTCATCTTAGAAATAAACAATATATCATCTATAACAAAACCTACATCTCTTGTAAAAACTTGATTCTCTCCATATATAGGTTCTAAAAGTTGAACTTTAACCCCTTCTCCGCTAATTAAATTTATAAAGTTATTGTATTGTTCATACATTAAAGGATAATTTATTTGTACCTTCCCCTTAACTTTAAAATTACAAGGATAACACACTATTACAGTTTTAAGTTTTCCATATCCCTTATTATTTCTTATTTCCATACTTTCACCTCATTTTATACAAAATACTTATTACTTATTATTTGAAAATTATTATTCATATATCCTAGTAATTTATTCTTACTAAGATTAAATAAAAAACTCCATGAAAAAGTCTTTGCACTCTTAGGTGGATATAAAAACATTATCATCATATTTTTTGCTAGATTTAAATAAGGACTATGTCACTCTTGACATAGTCCTCCTTACTTTTCATCACAAACCGCTATCAAAATTATTCTTTTCTTAAATTATTTATAGTTAATTTAGTCACTATAAATCTTATTTTTTCATAGGAAACATCCTCTTCTAGATTTTCCTTAATAGGTTTTAGCTTGCTATACCCAACCTTATCTATGGCATCTAAAACCAATTGTTCTTCCCTTTTTGAAAATAAGGAATCAAAATCTATTTCAAAGTCTATTTTATTTCCCTCTTCTAAATATTGCTGAATATGAGAAAGCACTGTAGTAATAGAAAGCTCTCTTTCCTTTTCAATGGTATGGAACTTATCCCCTTCTCTAAGCATATCTATGGTAATTTCAAAAGACTTTTTCTTTCCATCCTTACCATTACTTTTTTTAAACTTTTCTTCTAGCTCGTCCTTATTAATTTTTAATCCTGATTCCCACTTAACCTCAATATTGTTCACTTTAACATATTCCTTTATTACATTTAAGAACAGTTCTCCATACTTAAGTATTTTCTTTTCGCCAACACCACTTATTTCTGAAAGTTGGTTCTCATTTACTGGTATTCTTACACTCATCTCTTTAAGTGTATTATCACCAAATACTATATATGGAGGCACCCCTTCTTCTAAAGCAATTTCTCTTCTTAAGCTTCTTAATAAATCAAACAATTCATTATTTTTAGATACGCTCTTAGCTTTTATTTTTTCCTTAAACATAACTTTTTCATTACCCTTAAGAATATCTATGGAACTTTGATTAAGTCTAACTACAGGATACTCCCCTATATAATCTATATATCTATGTGAAATTAGAGTATTTATAAAGTCCTTAAGCCCTTCTTTAGAATAATCCTTCATTATTCCATAGGTACTTAGCTGATCTAAGCCTAATTCAATTATCTTTTTATTTTTTGAGGCTCTTAAAACATCTATTATTACTCCTATTCCAAAGGGTCTTTTCATCCTATAAACACAGGAAATAACTTTTTGAGCATCTATTGTTTTATCAACTAATTCTCCTTCCATTTCACAATTGCTACAATTATGACAATCTTCCTCTAAGTCTTCTCCAAAATAATTAAGTATAAATCTTCTATAACACCCATTAGAATAAACTAAATCCATCATTGTTTGTAGCTTACTTAATTCATTTATCTTTCTTTCAGGATTTAAGGTTCCAGTTTCTATTATATATTTCTGTGTCTGAACATCTCCTGGTGAAAAAATAAGGATACACTCTGATTTTTCTCCATCTCTTCCCGCTCTTCCTATTTCTTGATAATATCCTTCTATATTTTTAGGCATATTATTGTGAATTACATATCTTATATTTGGCTTATCTATACCCATTCCAAAGGCATTAGTAGCAACCATTACATTGACCTTATCGAAAACAAAATCCTCTTGATTTTTCTTTCTTTCATCATCTGAAAGTCCAGCATGATATTTTGTGCACCCTATTCCTCTTGAATTTATAAGCTCACATAAGGAATCTACCTCTTTTCTAGTAGCACAATAAATAATTCCAGAAACATCCTTATTTTCTTTTAAATAATCTAATATATAGTGAGCCTTGTTAACTCCCTTTTCTATTATTATTTTTAGATTATCCCTATCAAATCCAGAAACAAAAACCTTTGGATTATTAAGCTCAAGTAATTTTACAATATCTTTTCTAACTTCCTCTGTTGCAGTTGCTGTAAAGGCTGAAACTACAGGTCTTTTTCTTAAAAGATTTATAAACCTTCCAATAAATTTATAACTACTTCTAAAATCATGTCCCCATTGAGAAACACAGTGTGCCTCATCAACAGCCACTTGTGAAATATCTATATTGGAAACTAAATTTAAAAACTCCATAGATTCAAGTCTTTCAGGTGCTACATATAATATTTTTATATGTCCATCTTTAACACTTTGAAATATATTATTTATCTCTTCATTACTAAGAGTTGAATTTATATATGCTGACTCTATTCCCATACTATTTATGGCATCAACTTGGTCTTTCATAAGAGAAATAAGTGGTGAAATTACAACTGTAACCCCTTCTAAAATCAATGCAGGAATTTGATAACAAATTGATTTTCCTCCACCAGTTGGCATTATAGCTACAACATCATTTCCACTTATAATCTCATTTATTATTTCCTCTTGTCCTTTTCTAAACTCACTATATCCGTAAAAACTTTTTAAAATCTCTTTCGCTCTATTCAATATTTCTCTCCTTCCAATTTATAAACCAACAAAATTATTTGCTAAATACTACTTATTTTCATGCTCTAAATTAAGTAAACATTCTTTTTTACTTAATCCTCCACCATATCCTGTTAATGATCCATCTTTTCCTATAACTCTATGACAAGGAATTATTATAGGAATAGGATTTTTATTATTTGCTCCTCCTACAGCCCTAACAGCCTTTGGATTTCCTATTTTCTCAGCTATTTCTTTATATGAAACTGTCTCTCCATAGGGAATATCTCTCAAAGCATTCCATACCTTTCTTTGAAATTCAGTTCCCTTTGCTAAGTCAACCTTTACTGAGAACTCACTTCTTCTACCACTAAAATACTCTTCTAATTCTATTTTACACTTTTCTATCTCTTCACTAATAAATTCTTCTAAACAATTATCATCTTCTACAAAATTAATCTCTACTATATATCCATCTGACTCTATTATCTCTAAAATTCCTATAGGAGAATTGTAATATCCCTTTTTTATTAAACTTTCCTTCATAAACATGATCTCCTTTTTAATTATTTACACATATTAAACTAAAATTAACATTATCAATATTTAAACATGCATTTATTATCTCTAGATTAATAGTGTTCGGCTAAATACATAAATTAATTATACTATATATTTTTCATATAAAATTTTATATATTCTACTAATAATAATTGTTAAAAGCATAACTCTAATGCTTTTAACCTAAAACTTCTAAAATACAAAAATAAGGCAAATAATATCTAATATTACTTGCCTTACTCTTATTATTTATCTACTATTAATTTTTAAACTTGCCTTTTTTCTATATAACTTATTCTATACTAATTTTGTGATTTATATTGATTATAATATTCAGATAACAATTCTAAAACTTGTTTTGCTATTTTCTTATATGCCTCATCTGGTAAGTTAGCTTCAGAAACACGCAATATTCCTGGTGCTGCTCCAAAGCCTACCCCTTCCATTAAAACTACTCCATTTATCTCTGCTAAACGTAATAAGAAATCGATAGGTTCAAAGTTTTCCTTTAGATATTCCTTAAACTTATGATCATATAAATCTCCAGCTAACTCATAAATATCTATTAATGAATAATATTTAGCATTTTCTCTACTATCATCTTCTTTAATTCCTAAAGTATGGCATAAATCATGATATCTCTCTCTCACTAATTTTTTAGAACTTTCTATATATGGATCTCTGCCCTTAGTAATCAATGAAGTTAAAGCAAATAAAGCCATTTGAATTTGTTGAGGTGTTGATAATCCTGAAGTATGATAAAGTCCAACTGAACGGCTATCTGCAACAATTCTCTCAATAAATTTAAACTTTCTTGGTTCAAAAGTTACAAGGCCATATCTTTTATCTAAATCCTGTAATTTTTCCTCTGGCAATTTACTTATTAACTCATCAAAAACATTGTTTTCATTAGCAGCTATTAATCCTAATCTCCATCCTGTTACACCATATAATTTAGAGAATGAATAAACTAATAAGGTATTATACGGTACTACGGAATATATAGTCTTAAAGTTTTCAACAAAGGTTCCATAAACATCATCAGTTATTATCATTAAATCCTTACGTTCTTTAACTATATCAGCTATGTGATTTAAGGCCTCTTCACTTAAAGCCTTAGAAGCTGGATTTGAAGGATTTACAAAAAATAAGGCTTTAATCTCCTTATCTCTTAACTTGTCTAATTCTGAATCCTCTATAACCCAATTATTTTCTTCCTTTGAAATTAAATCTACTTCAACCATCTCATAATCTTTTAATTCTGGTATTTGTAAGTAAGGTGTAAATATTGGAGTGTTTATAGCAATCTTATCTCCAGCTTTTATTAGTCCATTTTCTTTTAATGAATTAAATATGTAGCATATAGCTGCTGTTCCCCCTTCTGTTGGAAATACATTAGTTTTATTAGCTAATTTTACTCCTCCAAAAAGTTCTTTTTCTAAATACAATTTTAAAATTTTTTCTGTATTCACCAAGCATCTATTTGGAACTGGATAATCATTTCCAATTGCTCCATCTACAAATTCCTTAACTAATTCATCTTTATTAACACTTAAAGTTTTAATGCTATAATCTATGGCATCACGTAAAAATTTATCTACTTCATGACCCCCATTTAAGAAATCCATTAATCTTTCATATATACCATCTAAATTGGTGTATCCAGCTAAATTTCCATCATGTATAGTTCTTCTTGATTCAAAAACACCAAATTCCACTATTCTACTTAAGGCTAGTCTTCCTTCAGTATTTATCCAGTTAGGATTTCCTCTTCCTGCATTCAAAAATTTATTGTGCTTTTCATTGTTTTTAGCTAACTTTAACATCTTGCTACTAATTTCAAAAGCTCCTAATCCTTCTAGCTTTTTTTCAAGATCTTTTGTTATCATGAATAACCACTCCTTATAGTAAATTATCCCCAAATGGTTTATACCTTTATTTTAACACTTTGTTAACTTTTATGGTTAAATTCCCACATTATTTAAGCATAATTTTCCTATAAAGATAAAAGTCAATCCCCTTAATAATTACTATATTCCACTAAGATTTTAGAATTATTACTCTAAACATCCTTCTAAAAATTATATAGATATTCTCTTTATACTATTTGCAAGTTTTATAAAAAGTTGTTTTTATATAGAACCTTATCCTTTACTTTTGGTATAGCCCTATAGTATAAAACTATTAATAAAAAATATTATTCTCCAGCTACAGAAAGTTCCTTAATAATAATACTTGGACTACCGTATCCTGAAGTTACTCCACTTTCCTCTAGGTCATTTCCTACCTCTTCAATATTATTTAGTAAATCAAAGAAGTTTCCTGCAATAGTTATATGTTTTATTGCCCTAGTTAAAACTCCATTTTCTATTTTTATCCCCTCAGCAGCTAAGGAAAAATCTCCTGTTACTGCATTTGCACCTGAATGAAGACCTGCTAAGTCTATTATATAAATTCCATTTTCCACATAACTTAAAAGCTCTTCAAAGGACTTCTCTCCTTCTTTTATATAAAGATTAGTAGGACTTGCTTTTACTGTAGATTTAAATCCTGATTTAAAGCCATTTCCAGTTGGATTAACCTTTGACTTCTTCGCAGTTTTTAAACTGTGTAAAAATCCTTTAAAAACTCCATTTTCAATTATATTTTTAACTCTTGTAGGTACCCCCTCATCATCAAAGGAACAAGTTGAAATTCCTCCCTCTAAGAAAGGATCATCCACAAGGGTAACTTTACTAGAAGCAACCTTCTCTCCAATTTTATCCTTTAAAAGTGTTTTATTTTCTTGAGCTATATGACCTAAGAAATTATCTTCCATAGTTCTTATTAAGGCAGCCATAACTTCTCCATCTATAATAACTTTGTATTTACCTGATTTTATGGAAGTAGCTCCTTTTTTTCTTAAAGTATTATTTATTGCTTTCTTCATTAATTCATCTATATTAACATCATTTAACTTAGTTGAAACCCTAGAAACTCCATCTACAATCATATTTTCTCCATCTTTAGCTATAGGAGAAATTGAAGCCTGCACAATAGTTTTTTCTTCTTTTAAATCAATTCCCTCTGAATTAACTATTACTCTCTCTAACTTAGCTGTATTAAATTTAGTGTACTCACTTTTTATTATTTCAGAATTTATCTTTGATGGCTCAGTACTTAACTTTAAAGCCTTTTCTATTTGCTCCTTTGGAGTTAAGATACTAATATTTTCATCATAGGAATTTACTTCTACATATTTAGTTTTATCCCCAAATATAAACTCTTCATCTTCACTTTCTAAAAGTTCAGCACATTCCATTGCTTTTAAAAGTAAAATTTCTATTGATTCCTCATCTAATTTCTCTGTATATGAGTATCCCATTTTTCCATTATATATACCTCTAAAAGAAACTCCTATAGTAGTACTTAACCCATATCTTTCAACTTCTCCATTAGATGAAGTAATATTTAATGATTCACTTTTACCATAATATAATTCATATTTTTCAAAGTTAAGTTCCTTAGCTCTATTAAATAATCTTTCTTTAAAATCCTTAAATTTCATAATAACAAATACCTCCTATCTTCCCCCAACTGTGATTTCTTTAACTCTTAAAAGTGGCTGACCTACGTTAGTTGGGACTGCTCCACTTAATGATCCACAAACTCCTTGCCCATGATCTAAGTTTTTTCCAACCATATCTATATTCATTAAGATATCAGCACCATTTCCTATTAAACTAGCTCCTCTTACAGCCCTATCAATCACTCCATTTTTAACTAGATATCCCTCAAGAACGTTAAAATTGAAATCGCCAGTTATAGGATTTACTGATCCTCCACCCATTTGCTTAGCATATAATCCATTTTCTATAGATTTTATGATTTCCTCATTATCATCTTCACCATTTGCTATAAAGGTATTTGTCATTCTTGAAGTAGGAGCATATTTATAAGATTCTCTTCTACCACTTCCTGTAGAAGGCATACCCATTCTTCTTCCATTAAACTTATCAATCATATATGACTTAAGTATTCCATTTTCTATTAAAACTTTTCTTCTAGTTGGCTCTCCCTCATCATCTATATTTAATGAACCCCATGCATTAGCTATAGTTCCATCATCTATTGAAGTAACCTTTTTAGAAGCTATTTGCATGCCAAGTTTATCACAGAATATAGAATTTCCTTTAGCAACAGCAGTTGCCTCAAGAGAATGGCCACAAGCTTCATGGAATATAACTCCTCCAAAGGAGTTTTCAATAGCTACAGTCATCTTACCTGCTGGGCAATAATCCGCATGAAGCATTGTTATTGCTGACTTAGAGGCTTCTTTCCCTAAATTACTTAAATCTATAGTATCAAAAAACTCAAATCCCATAGATGCCCCTGGTGATCTTGTTCCAGCTTGATTATCTATTCCATTTGAAGCTATGGAACTTATGGCTATCCTTGATCTTATTCTTCTATCTTCAGTAAATAATCCTTCACTATTAGCAATTAAAACCCTTTGATCCTCATCCTTCATAGTAACTGTAACTTGAGCTATCTCATCACTATATCCCTTTGCCCCCTTGTAAGCTTCCTTCATTTTCTCAATTTTCTTAGCTGAACTTATAGATGAAGGAACATATAAAATAGGATGAATATTAGTATTTATTCTTTCAACTAAATTTAAATTAACTGTATGTCCATCTATAACATCCCCTAAAGCTAAAGCAGCCTTTTTAGCAGTATTAACTAAACTCATAATGGAATCATCATTGGTATATGCATATATGCACTTTAGTCCTTTAAAAATTCTTATACCAATTCCATAATCTTTTCCTGAAATAATATCCTTAACCGCCCCTGAAGTTAATACAATATTATTATTTAACTTTTCTTCAACAAAAACTTCTGCAAAGTCTCCTCCTGTACTAAGAGCTACAGAAAGTACTTTTTTAATAGTATCTTTACTTAACATAAAATCACTCCCCAAATTAATAAACAATTATCTTTAATAAGATTATGCCTTGTTTTAAATATTTAATTCTATTTTAATTGTATAAACATGAAAATTATATAATTAAAAGAAATATTATCATTATAAAAAATTTTAAATTAATTAGCTTTTTCAATCCATCTTAAAGTTATCATCTATTTACATAAGATTTGAAAAGTGACATACTATGCTAATTAGCTTAAAATATAGGTTATTGAACTTATTTTTAAATTAAAGGAAAAGAGGAATTAATGTGAGTATTACTAAGGAAAGATTCTTTAATGAATTTAAGAAAGATCAAGCTACATATGATGAAATTCATGAAAATATATTAGATGGGGTTAATATAGGCGGGGCTAATTTCATTATATTAATGTGTGCCATAATAATAGCCTCTGTTGGTTTAAATATGAATGCTACTGCTGTTATTATAGGTGCAATGCTTATTTCTCCACTTATGGGGCCAATAATAGCCATAGGATATTCCGTAGGAATTTATAATTTAAAACTTTTAAAAAAATCTGCAATTATACTAATAATAGAAATATTCATAAGTATAACTACTGCCACTATTTATTTTTCTTTAAGCCCGATATCCAGTGCAGGAAGTGAGATTTTATCTAGAACCGCCCCTAATATATGGGATGTAATAATAGCTTTTACTGGAGGAATTGCAGGTATAATAGGTATAACTCGTAAAAAATCAGGAAACATTTTACCTGGAGTTGCCATAGCAACTGCCTTAATGCCTCCACTTTGTACAAGCGGTTATGGTTTAGCCACTAAAAACATTCATATATTCTTAGGTGCAGGTTACTTATTTTTTATAAACTCATTTTTCATAGCACTTTCAACTTTACTTGTTGTGAAATTTATGAAAATACCAACTAGAAATACTTTATCAGAAGTAAAACAAAAGAAACTAAAAAAAATGATCATAGTTTCAACTATTTTAGTTACTATACCAAGTTTAATGTCAGCAGCAACTATGGTTAATAGCTTCTTAAATAATACTAATCTTAGTAACTTTATTGAAAATGAAATGCCTTCTGAATATATCCTTAACAAGGAAATAAACACAAAGAATAAAACAATAGACTTAGTTATAATAGGTAACACCATAGATAATTCAGAGGAAGAAAAATTACAAGAGGCATTAAAATATTATAATTTCAGTGGATATAAACTTATAATTCAACAATCAACTGATAATTTCCCTGAATTAAAAATGTATTTAGATAAAATCAAAGAGCAAGATTCTGGTTTTATAGGTGATTTAGAAATAAATAAAGGAAAAAATAACTCTAGTAGCAATAATAATGTTACATCAGCATTAAACTCAGTTACTTCCTCCTTACCAGGAAAGTTTAATGACATAACTAAAGTTTACAGTGGAGTTTTAGATAATGAATTGCCTGTGTTTATTATAAATCACTCTAAAGATTACATTGATAAAGATGCTATTAATGCTTATATTATATCTAATCCTGAATTAAAAAATGCTAAGATTTACTTTGAAAAAGAAGATCCAAATAAGGAAAATACAAAACCTCAATAGCTTTTACATTAAGAAACTTCTAAAAAGTAAATTTTTAAAAAGCAATTTTAAAAAAATGATTCTAAAAGAAAATAGGAAATTTTAAACTTCATAATATAAAATACAAATAAAGAGCTACAAAAGATTTTAAAATAATCTATGAGTTCTAATGGTTTATAATACCATTTAAAAAACTTATAAATTTAAAAAATAACTTTTATAGCTCTTTTTATTTATATAACTTAAAAGACTTTATTTCATTTTAAATATAATCAAACCACAGAATAATTTAAAACATACTTTTAATATAATAACTTTATAAATTTATAACTCTATTAATTTAATTAATTCTAAAATAAAATCCCTATATTAATTATCATTGTTTTTATTGATTAATGAATGCTTTCTTCCATAAATTAAGTAACTTATGATTAATAAAACTAAAACCACAATAAATATTTTCCATGTTTCTTCTGATAAATTGCCCATTAAAAATAAGCAACTAAATGCCCCTAATAAAGGAATAAATGGCACCAATGGAGTTTTAAAGCCTCTTTTTACATGAGGATATTTTTTTCTAAAGGCTATTAAAGATATACAAACTAAAGTATATGTTAATAAAAATGCTATATTAGCAAAGTTAGCTAACTGTCCTAGATTAAAAAATCCTGCTAATAAGGCACCTATTATACCAACAGTCCATAATGCTGTATATGGTACATCTTTTTTATCAACTTTACTAAAGAATTTTGGTAATAATCCATCTCTACTCATAGCTAAAAGTATGTGTGATGTTGTAAAGTTACCTGCAAATATTACGGCAAGGATTCCTATTACAGTTCCTAAGGATACTACAAAGGCAACTCCCCTTTGCCCTACTAATTTTAAAGCATAGGATAATGCATCACCAACATTTAAATTAGTATATGAGGTTACTCCTGTTAAGACTAAGGAGACAGCTATGTATATAATTGTGCATATTACTAAAGAACTTATAAGACCTAATGGTAAAGATTTTTGTGGATTTTTAACCTCTTCAGCAGCTGAGGCCGTTGCATCAAATCCACAATAAGCAAAGAATAAAGAAGCTGTTCCAGTGACTATACCCTTAACTCCAAAGGGAGCAAATGGATGCCAATTACTAGTATTTACATGAAAAGCTCCAACTCCTATGAATAAAGCAATAACTGCAATCTTTATAAATACCATAATATCATTAACCTTCTTACTTTCTTTAGTACCTAAAGATATTACAAAAACTATAAATAAAATTGATATCATTGCTGGTAGATTTACTATTCCCCCTTCACTTGGAATAGCTGTAAATGTCTTTGGTAATTTTATTCCTAGAATATCTAAAAGACTTAAAAGATAAGATCCCCATCCCGATGCTACTGTAGCTGTAGATAATGTATATCCAATAACAATGCACAATCCTGATATATATGCAATAATCTCACCTAAGGAGACATAAGTAAATGAATAAGACCCTCCAGCACTTGGAATACTTGAACTAAATTCTGCATAGCATAAAACTATTATAGCCGCCGCAATTCCTCCTCCAATAAATGCTATGGAGGTAGCTGGCCCAGACTGTTTAGCTGCAACAATCCCAGTTAAAACCATAACTCCAGTACCAATTACTGACCCAACACTCATTAGTGTTAAATCCAAAGCACTTAGGGTTCTTTCCTTATTTTCATTTGCTTCGCTAAGTATTCTTTTTAAGCTTTGCTTTTTAAAAATCTCCATAAATTAATCACCCTTTTAAATTTAGTAAATTTTGCTTTATACATTATATGTTAACACTTTATTCATCATTAAGAAATATTTTATTGCATAAAAAAAGGCTGCATCTAAATAGATACAGCCTAATCAATAATTTATAATATTCATTTTAAGTCAGGGATTTTTAAAATTTATATTATAACTTATTAGCTAATTAATTTTGATTTATAAATTTCAACTTAAATACATTGTTTATTCTTTCTTTATCTAATTTCAACTCTAATATTATGGCAGCTATAATTATTAATATAGCACCAACTATTTGCTTACCATTTAATACTTCTCCAAAAATAAAGAAAGCAAATATACTTGATAGTACTGGTTCCATAGAAGCTAATATACTAGTAACACTAGCCTCTATGTATTCAGTTGATTTTATATAGAATGTATTAGATATAAATGTACTTAAAATACCTATAGATAATATATTTAATATGACCACCCCAATATTAGGTGCATTTGCAATTATATCAAATGATTCTTTAAAATCTGTAAATAAACCTATAAATATACTTGCAAATATATAGCCATAAATAAGCAATGTGTCTTTTCTATAACCACTAAAAAATTTAGGAAATATTATTTGAAAAGCAAATAAAAATCCTGTTCCTAATCCAGCAGCTATTCCTACTGCACTCATATTAAAATGTCCTAAAGACATATTTGAAACCATTATGCATCCTACTAAAGTTAATAGGATAACAGATCCCTTTTTCATATTGAACTTTTCACCAAAGAATAATACCCCAAAGATTGTTACCCATATTGAGTTAGTAAACATCAATACTGTAGCTACAGATATAGGTATATATTCTACGGACAAGTTATATCCAATAAAACATAAGGCAAAAGTTCCTATTCCATATAATGCTGAAATAGCTAAGCCTCTTGGATCTATCTTTAAAATTTTTCTATCAGTTATCATTATCCAAATAAAAAAGCAAATAGAAGATAAAAAACTTCTACTAAAAGCTATAAACATTGTGCTTAATCCCGCTTCATATAGGATTCTACTGCTTATGCCCATTATGCCCCAAAAAACTGTCGCTATTAAAACTAGACTTATTCCCTTCTGCTTATTGTTCATTATAATTCCTCTTTTTCTAAGTTTTTAACACAAATTCTATTATATACTTATTAAGAAAATTTAAAAGCTCCAAAAATGACATTTTACTTTTATTAACTTTCATTTTCTGCCCTATTATATAATTTTAGTTGTTATATCTTAAAATTGCTCAAATTAGCTTATAATGTGGTTTTTGATTAAAATTAAAAACTTTTTACTTTCTTAAAAGTTGTCAGTTTCGCATTGTTTTTGAAAGAAAATTTTAATAATTATTCAACACTAAGTTTATAAAATTAATTTTTTTAACACTTTCATAAAACAAATTAAAGCTCTATATTTTTATAAAGAAAAAGAAGCTATATCAAAACTAATAAATAAAACTTATGAATATATAAAACTTTATATTATTTTTAAGCTTTATTTACATGTTATTTTGATACAACTTCTTTAAACAATATCTTTATATTTATTATGTAACTAACTTATGTGCTAAAAGTTTCTATAAATTATTTAAAGTAAACTTTATTATCTTCTAATTTATCTATTATTGCAAGAGATTCAACTCTTACCCCTAAATCTTCTAAAACTTTTCTTCCGTCTTGGAATCCTTTTTCTATAACTATTCCTATTCCTACTAACTCAGCACCTGCTTGCTCAACTAAGTCTATCATTCCTTTAGTTGCACATCCTTGAGCTAAGAAGTCATCAATTATTAAAACTCTTTCGCCTTTATTTAAAAATTGCTTTCCAACTCTAACTTTGTAATCTTTTTTCTTTGTGAATGAATGTACATTTGATTCATAAACATCTTTATCTAAATTTAAACTTTCAGTCTTTTTAGCAAAAACTACTGGAACATAATCAAAGTATTGAGATGCGATCCCTGCAATAGCTATTCCTGAAGCTTCTATTGTAAGTATTTTATCTACTTTTTCACCTTCAAATCTTTTTCTAAATTCCTTACCAACCTCATTAAGGAATTTTATGTCCATTTGGTGATTTAAGAAACAATCAACTTTAAGTATGTTTCCCGCTCTAACTTTTCCTTCTTTTAATATCTTTTCTTTTAATGCTTCCATCTTCCTTTTCCCCCTGCTATAAAAATTATTTCATTATAATAAATAACTCTGTTTAGAATTTTCTAATTGAATCTATTAAAGCTCTATGTAGAGGCCTACTTTACTACAAAGATAATTCCTATAAAGCATATTAAAAAGAAAGCTTAATTAAAGCTTTTACATAATAATTTTATATGAATTAAAAAAATTCCTAAGCCAAAAAGCCTAGGAATATATAATAATCTCACAAAAAAATATAGAAATCACCTATATATTCGTAGTTAGGATGTTTACGGCCTCCTAGTAGAAACACTCAACCCATATCGTCGAGCATATACGATATACTTATATAAGTACATATTAAGTTATTAAATAGTATTATAACTACTTATTCTTTTAATGTAAAGTTTTATCACTAAAAAAATTTTAATGAACATAAGAAACATTAAATAACCTATTTAGTTTATTATATCTTAGAAATGAAACATTACTAATTTTATATTTTCTAAAAATGAAAACTTTAAAACTTGCTCTGATAATTTTAAAATAGAATTATTATATATAATCTTATTTAAAATCTAGTCTTGGAATAATCGTCCAAATTCTCCTAATACACTGCCTTCCCCAACATCTCTAGATCCTGGAACTTGAGGTGCAGATGAAACAACCTTAGATGCAAGTCTACTAAATGGTAAGCTTTGAATCCAAACTTCCCCTGGTCCTACTAAACTCGCAAAGAAAATCCCTTCTCCTCCAAAGACCGCATTCTTTATTCCCTTAACATACTCTATATCATAATTTACATCCTTTGTCATAGCAACTAAGCATCCTGTATCCACTTTTAATTTTTGTCCTGGTAGAAGTCTCTTTCTAACAATAGTACCCCCAGCATGAATAAAGGCCATACCATCCCCTTCAAGTTTTTGAAGTATAAAGCCTTCTCCACCAAAGAACCCAGTTCCTAATTTTCTTCTAAAATCAATTCCTATACTTACTCCTTTAGCTGCACATAAAAAAGCATCCTTTTGGCATATAAGTTTACCACCATAATTTCTTAAATCTACTGGAATTATCTTTCCTGGATACGGTGAAGCAAAGGCAACCTTTTCTCTTCCTGCTCCCATATTGGTAAAGGCAGTCATAAATAAGCTTTCCCCTGTTAAAACTCTCTTAGCAGCTCCTCCTAACTTTCCAAAAAATCCACCTGATCCACTACTATTGCTTCCATCACCAAAAATAGTTTCCATTTCTATGCTACTATCCATCATCATCATTGCTCCCGCCTCGGCAACAACAGTTTCTCTTGGATCTAATTCAATCTCTACAAATTGCATATCATCTCCAAAAAGTTCAAAGTCAATTTCATGTGAATTCATCATATACACATCCTCCAATAAATAAATCTATTCCAACACTAAATCATAATTTTATTTTACATACTATCATAGAATATATAACTTCTACAATAAAAATATTCTAAGAAATAAAGCCCTTATTATTCTTTTCGTAATTACTAAAGCCTTTATTCACACATCTTTATATAAGCTCATAGTATTTATTAAGAGGGTTTTCAAAATCTTAATAAAATCATAGTATTTTCGTAATAAAAACTTATTGACAGACAACTCAAAGAGATATAATATGATATTAAACTTAATAATATTTAATATCTATTGTGTTAAGAGGGAGTAGTTGCAAGCTATAATATCAACATCGCGGTTAACGAAAAGTTACCTGGTATTATACACCAATTTGGTTACAAGACTTTTAATATAATCTAAGGAATTTAAGGTATTTTATGTACTATTCCTTAGATTATATTAGGAGTCTTATTTTTTTGCCTCCTATACATAGATATTATTTGTTAGAAATTATCCTTAATCAATAATTTATATTAAAGAAAGGAGACAATAATATGAAGAAAGTTTATTCAAAATCAAAAGAAGAACTTTTTAAAGAACTCGGTGTAAACAAGGACGGTTTAAATGATACTGAGGTTAAAAGCATGGAAGAAAAATATGGTAAAAACGAATTAGTTGAAGGTAAGAAAAAATCTACTTTCCAAGTATTTCTTGATCAATTTAAGGACATGCTAATAATAATTCTTATATGTGCTGCTGCTATTTCAATGTTTTTAGGAGATATTGAAAGTGCCGCTGTTATCATATTCGTATTAATAGTAAATGCTACTCTTGGAACTATTCAGCATCTTAAAGCTGAACAATCTTTAAGTAGCTTAAAGGCTCTCTCCTCTCCTTCTACTAAGGTGCTTAGAAATGGTGAAAGAATAGAAATAGACTCAAAGGATGTAGTTGTTGGAGATATTATCTTTCTTGAAGCTGGAGACTATGTTCCTGCTGATGGTAGAATTCTTGAAAACTATAGCTTACAAGTTAATGAAAGCTCATTAACAGGAGAATCTGAAAGCATAGTTAAAATGTCTGAAATAATAAAAGGAGAAGAAATCCCTATTGGTGATAGAAAAAATATGGTCTTCTCTGGAAGCTTAGTAACTTATGGTAGAGCTACTATTTTAGCAACAGCCGTTGGTATGGATACTGAAATAGGTAAAATAGCTCAGTTATTAAATGACACTAAGGAAAAGAAAACTCCTCTTCAAGCTAACTTAGATAACTTTGGTAAAAAGCTTGCAATTGGAATACTTGTTATCTGTGCAATAGTATTTGCTCTTAGTCTTTATAGAGGTGAAGCTATTATAGATGCATTCATGTTTGCAGTTGCCTTAGCAGTAGCTGCTATCCCAGAAGCTTTAAGTTCTATAGTAACAATAGTTCTTTCTTTAGGAACTCAAAAAATGGCTAAAGAAAATGCCATCATAAGAAAATTACAAGCAGTTGAAGGCTTAGGTAGTGTATCTATTATATGTTCAGATAAAACTGGTACATTAACTCAAAATAAAATGACCGTTAAAAAGATTTTTGTTGATGGAAAAGTAATAGATTCAAATGAATTAAACTTAGAAAAGAAAATAGATAATGATTTATTAACTATGAGTTTACTTTGTAATGATGCAATTACAGATTGTGAAAAAGAAATAGGTGATCCAACTGAGGTTGCCCTTGTAAACTTAGGTGATCTATACGGAGTAGATGAACTTGTTCAAAGGGATAAATTTAAAAGACTTGGTGAAATTCCTTTTGATTCAGATAGAAAACTTATGAGTGTTGTTTATAACATTCATGGTGAAAATATTATAGCTACTAAGGGAGCTGTTGATGTTCTTCTTAAAAGATCTACTAAGATTGAAACTTCTGAAGGGGTTAGACCTATAACTAAAGAAGATATAGCTAAAATAGAAGAAATTAACCAAGAATTCTCAAAAACAGGTCTTAGAGTTTTATCTTTTGCATATAGAAATATTGAAAGTAGAACAGATATAAAACTTGATGATGAAAATGACTTAACCTTCATAGGTCTTATATCAATGATGGACCCACCAAGAGAAGAATCTGCTGAAGCCGTAAGAGCTTGTATAGAAGCTGGAATTAAACCTGTAATGATAACTGGTGACCATAAAATAACAGCTTCCGCCATAGCAAAACAAATAGGTATATTAAAAGATGAAAGTGAAGCTATTGAAGGTTCTGCTTTAGATAAAGTTAGTGACGAAGAACTTAAGAATATGGTAGAACACATTTCAGTATATGCTAGGGTTTCTCCAGAGCATAAAATAAGAATAGTTAGAGCATGGCAAGAAAAAGGCAATGTAGTTGCCATGACTGGTGATGGTGTCAATGACGCCCCTGCTTTAAAACAAGCTGATATAGGTGTTGCAATGGGTATTACAGGATCTGAAGTTGCTAAAGATGCCGCTTCTATGGTCTTAACAGATGATAACTTTGCAACCATAGTAAAAGCTATTGAAAATGGTAGAAATATTTACTCAAATATTAAAAATGCTATTAAATTCTTATTATCTGGTAATACTGCTGGTATATTATCAGTATTATATGCTTCCATATTAGCATTACCAGTTCCATTTGCTGCGGTACACTTATTATTTATAAACCTTTTAACTGATAGTTTACCTGCAATTGCTTTAGGTCTTGAACCTCATAAAAAAGAAGTTATGAAAGAAAAACCAAGAAAAGCTAATGCTTCTATATTAACAAAAGACTTTGTTACAGATGTTTTATTTGAAGGTGTAGTTATTACTATTGTTACTATGATAGCCTTCCATATTGGATTAAACCAAGGTGGACCTCTATTAGCAAGTACAATGGCCTTTGCTACTTTATGTTTATCAAGACTTGTTCACGGATTTAACAGTAAATCTAAAAAACATGTAGTATCAAAAGAATTATTCTCTAATAAATATTTATGGGCTGCATTTGGTGTAGGATTTGTACTATTAAACATTGTTCTTTTAGTACCTGCATTTGAAGGATTATTCCAAGTTGCTCCACTTACACTTAATAACTTATTAACTATATATGGATTATCATTATGTACTTTCATAGTTGTTCAATTTGTTAAATTTATAAGAGAAAAATTTACTGAAAATAAAACAAACACTGTTCAAGAATCAAATAAAGAAAATAGAGCAGCTTAATTATAGTTTTCTATAGACCATGCCAATTCGGTATTAGCATGGTCTATATTTATATCTAATAATACCAATTAAGAATAGACAGGAGGATTATTTTGCATGGAGTTTTTAGGATCTCTATTAACATTTTTAATTGATATTGTAGGTTCCTTTGGATACTTTGGAATCTTATTAATAGTTGGGTTAGAATATGCTTGTTTCCCATTACCTAGTGAAGTGGTTTTAACCTTCTTTGGTCTTAGTGCATCTCAAGGAGAATTTTCACTTATTGGAGTTATAATATTTAGTATTATAGGTGGATTATTAGGTTCATTAATCTGTTACGCCATTGGCTACTATGGTGGTGTCCCTCTTCAAGAATGGTTAGGACGTAAATTTCCAAGCAGTCAAAAAAGTATGTTAGCATTAAATAAATGGTTTAAAAAATATGGAAAGCCAGCTGTATTGCTAGCTAGGATAGTTCCACTTACTCGTACATATGTATCTTTATTAGCTGGCGCTGAGAAATTCAGCTTAAAATATTTCATCTTATACTCTTCTTTAGGTATAAGTATTTGGAACATTTTTTTAGTTTCCTTAGGATATTTTATAGGTGATAATCTACCACTTATAAATTCAATAATGGAGAAATACACCTTTATCACTTTAGCTATTTTAATTATTGCTGTGATTATTTTCATTTATCTTAAATTTTTCAAAAAAGAAAAGAACACATCAAAATAATTATAATTAAAAAGACTATGCTAAAATCTTATTTCTTAGTTTTAGCACAGTCTTTTTTTAATTAAATAACAATCTCAACTTTTATTCTAAATTATCTATTTCACTATTTATTATTGATTAATCTTTCTTTAATTAAATAATAGTTTTGTCAATTGTGATAAAATTTATTTTTATTCTTTGTATATTTTTATTAAATAGTAGTGTTGGCACTTCTTATTCCTTTATAGAAAAGATAGTAAGTTAACATCATATATGGTTGTAACCAAAGCATACCTATTCCAAAAGTAAGGAAAGATAATATCATCCATCCTATAAAGCTTAAGTTCATAACTATATACTTCCATCTATATCCCTTAGTTATATTAAAGCTCATTTCTATAGCTTCCATTACTCCAACGCCCTCATCTTCTGTTAATATCATAGGTACAGGGAATAATATTGCCTCTATAAAAAATCCTAAAGCAACTAAAATAATAAGAACTACAATAAATACTACGATGCTTTGACTAGCTATAAAAGCAACTGAAAATATCATTGTAAATATAATCCAACCTATTCCTACAACTAATCCAATTAAAATATCACATAATAAAATTTTAAGAGTAGTCTTGAAACTTATTAAGCATTCTAAGTATTTTACTTTTCCCTCTGTTTCATTTAGCTTAATACAATACTTTATAAAGCTTCCAGTTAAAAATGTTGAGATTAGTGCAATTATAATCCACCCGAATACAGGTATTGGAGATAATAAAAAACTTAATAAAAATGTTGAAACAAAAAATAACAAACATGCTCCTACAGCATTTTCCCATCTTCCTCTTAATAATTCTTTGGCTTTTAGTTTACACTCTACTCTATCAGTCACTAAATAGCGCCTCCTAAAAATTGATTGCTTAATTAAATACATCTAATTACTTTTATATTATTCATAACCTTTAAAAATTAACACAAAAACTTAAGGAATATATTAAAATATAAATTTCACTTTATTATCTGATATAATTTAAACAATAGGATTCCTATAAAACTATGATTTAGGTAATAAACCTTTTAAATCTATTACTAATTATAAAGTTTATCTCTTTACTAAACCAAGATTTAAAAGAACCTAATTAAGCTAATCTTAATGAGGATTTCTATAAAGCTTTTTAATAAAATATAATTTAATGAAAGGTATAAATTTATGAGAAAAAAATATTTTATATTAACCATTTTAACCATGATACTTGGTCTTTTATCTAGAAAATTCATGTCCTATGTTCCTAGTTTAATATCACCATACTTAGGTGATGTCCTTTGGGCAACTATGGTTTATTTTGGCTTTAGATTTCTACTTCCCAAACTAAATACTAATACTTCTTTTTTAATCGCTATTCTTTTCTCCTTTGGAATAGAATTTAGCCAAATATATCAAGCAAAGTGGATTAATAATATTAGAGCTACAACCCTTGGCGGCTTAGTTCTTGGACATGGCTTCCTTTGGAGTGATTTACTTTGTTACACCATAGGGATATTAATTGGATCTTTTATAGACAGGCTTGCTCTTATTAAAAAAAAGCTCTAAGGTAAGCAAAAAACCTTAGAGCACAGAAGAGGTATCTACAATAGCAACCACTATGTGATAAATAGCTTTAAGTTTCTATCTTTAAGCTATTTATTATCTTATATTCAAATCTTTCTTAAAATATTCCTATTTATATAATACCTCTCCATTTAACTTCAAAGTGCTTCCTTTAGTTACATACTTATTTTCTCCAACATCAACTTCTACTTTCATATCTGAAATCATCTCATGAATTTCAATATATCCACCATCGCCAATTCCATAATTATATGAAACAATAGAAATTATGTTTTTTCTAACAGATTCCATATATTCAAACTTTAAATCATTATCTAATTGTTCAAATTTATCATTACCCTTTGCTATAACAGTAGAGTTTCTAAATCCCGATAATTTATAACTTGATATATACTGATTTAATCTTGAACCTCTAATAAAAGTTTTTATTTCATATGTATTTTTTACTAAAGGAAATGTAATAATAATTACTATTATAGTAGTAATTAAAATTCCAATTAACCATCCAAAACTCGCCTTTGCCCCTAGTTTATTAGTTAAAAATTCTCCTTTAAGCAGATCATAAATCCACCATATAATTAATATTAAAAGCAAGCAATCTATAAATAACCATGTACTCATAAAAACCTCCTTAATTTTATTCTTTAGTTTGCAAAGTTAAACCTATTTAAAGGCCATACTGTTATTTGAGCTTTTCCTAATATATCATCCCCATCTATATATTTATCACTCCAATACCTTGCATCTTTGCTGTTATCTCTATTATCTCCTAATAAAAGATATTTGTCTTCTGGAACTTCAAAATTCATATTCACTTTCCCACCTGGGTATTTTATATAAGGCTCATCTAACTTTTCATTATTTACATTCACTGTTCCATCCTCTTTTATTTCCACCTTATCTCCTGGTAATCCTATTAGTCTTTTTATCATTCTTTCATCAAATTCCTTTGAATAAAAAACTATCATATCTCCTCTTTCCATCTTAGATAAATTATGTATTCTTGTAGCAAAAAGTTGATCTCCCGGCTCAATAGTTGGTGCCATGGATGGGGTTGGAACTACTATTTTAAAAAGTAAAAATTTATTTATAAGAAGTGTTAATACTATTGCTGTAAAAATAATAACTACGTACTCTTTTAAATTTTTAGACATTTCTATTCCCCTTTCTAAACCTAATTTTTTATTATAATTAATTACATCTATTATATCATTAAATACATTTTTTTCTTTAATTTCTTTTAAAATACAAATTATTTCCCTAAAAATTAATTTTAATTAGATAAATATGTTAAACTAAAAATAAATTTTATTTTTTAAACAAATTGTAAACAAAACTTTCTCATTAGGTCTATGAATTTTTTGTGAATATGTTATTATTAATATGAACCTAGTCCACAATGAAAATTAATTTTCACATATTAAAGTAAATCCAAACTTTAGATTTCTTTTAATATATGAAAACTTCAACTTAAGGACAGGCTATAAAATTTTATTCTAATTTAAGAAAGAAGGTTTTTTTATGCCTAAATTATTAATTCCAGCTATTATATTTATAACATTAGCACTAATATTTTATACAATTGGTGTTTGGAGCGAGCATAGAGCAGGTATATTAAAGAAAAAACATGTAATAATCTTTTGGTGTGGTTTAGTATGCGATACTCTTGGAACTTATACAATGAGTAGAATCGTTGCTGCAGGAACTGACAAAGGTATTACTCCAACTGATTTATTAATACATCAATCAACAGGTATGCTTGCTATTATTTTAATGCTTATACATGCTGTTTGGGCAACAATTGTTTTAAACAGAGGTAGTGAAAAAGCAAAGGCTATATTCCACAAATTCAGTTTAGTAGTTTGGTTCATATGGCTTATCCCATACTTTGTAGGTATGTATATCGGAATGACATCATAATAAAAAATACTCCTTTTAAACTAAGTTTAAAAGGAGTATTTTTATTGTTAAATTTTATATGCTAATTAAATTTTCAACTTATTTTATTCACAAACCTTACCTGGATTTAAAATATTATTTGGATCAAAGGCTAATTTTATTCCTCTCATAATATCCATTGTGGCCTTATTTAAGGATTCATTTAGATATAATCTCTTAGCTAAGCCTATTCCATGTTCTCCAGAAACTTGTCCATTAAGTTCTCTTTGTTTTCTATAAAGTATTTCCATAGCTTCATTAAGTTTTTTATGCCATTCATCCTCTGACAATTCATCCTTTAATATATAAATGTGTAAGTTTCCATCACCAGCATGTCCAAAACTTCTTATTCTAACATTAAGTTTTTTCTCTACTTCATTAGTGAATTTTACAAACTCTGCTACCTTATTTCTTGGTACAACAACGTCAACCTCATCTAAATCACTTGTTGATGCCTTTATGGCTTCTAAGAAAGCTCCCCTAGCTGACCATATTGATTCTTGTCTTTCTTCTGTATCTGATATAAATACATCTAAAGCTCCTTCTTTTAAACATATGTCAGCTACTTTTTCATAATATCCTTCAACCTCTTCCTTTGAGTTTCCATCAAAGCTTAATATTAAATAAGCATTTGATGAATTATCAGGAAATTTCTTTCCTAAGAATTCCTCTGCTGAAATTATTAAATCTCTTTGCATAAATTCTATAGCTGTAGGAATATTCTTAGATTTTATTATTTTAGGCACTGTTTCTATGGCACTTTCTAAATCATTAAATGGAACTAAAAGGCTTATTACCTTCTTTGGAAGTGGTAATAGTTTTAATACTATTTTTGTTATTATTCCTAATGTTCCTTCTGATCCAATAATTAAATCTTTTAAGCTATATCCTGAACTATTTTTAACAACTTTTCCACCAAGCTCTAAGACTTCTCCACTAGGAAGAACTACTTCCATTCCTCTTACATAATCCCTTGTTACTCCATATTTAACAGCTCTCATTCCTCCTGCATTTGTACTAACATTACCACCTATGGTTGCTGTTTTTTCTCCTGGATCTGGTGGATAAAATAAATCATGTTCCTCAACAAATTTAGCTATTTCCATAATAAGAACTCCAGGTTCAACTGTAAGAGTTAAGTTATCTTCATCTAACTCTAATATTTTATTCATTCCACTTAAATCTAATAAAATTCCTCCTAGTATTGGAACTGCTGCTCCAACAAGTCCAGTACCAGCTCCTCTTACTGTTACAGGAATATTGTTATTATTTGCATATTTCATTATTTCTACAATTTCATCTCTATTAATAGCCTTAACAACAATATCAGGCATATGCTTTTCTGAACCTAACTCATCATGAGAATAGTCTTCACTTATTTCTTCTCCAATAAATACTCTTTCATTATCATTTATTATTCCTTTTATAAATTCAATTCCACTTTCATTTATTTTGTTATAACTCATATTAAAGCACCCCTTCCCCTTTTATTTTTTCAATAAGTTTAGGAACAATTTCATAAATATCACCAACTATTCCATAGTGAGCAACCTTGAATATAGGTGCTTTTTCATCTTTATTTATGGCAAATATGTAATCTGCATTGTTCATTCCTGCTACAAATTGAATAGCTCCAGAAACTCCACAAGTTATTATAAGTTTTGGTCTTACTGTTCTTCCGCTTAATCCAACTTGTCTATTAGCATCAGCCCATCCATTTTCTATAAGAGGTCTTGTAACTGCAAGCTCTCCACCTAATAGATCAGCAAGCTCTTTTATGATTTCTAAATCTTTTTCTGATTTAACTCCTCTACCAGCTACTACTATTACCTCAGCATCAGATATACTGTGTTCTTTAGGTTTTTGTTTAATTTCTTTAACTTCTATATCTGATTTTAATTTATCCTTTTCTATTTCAAAGTACTTAATTTCTCCAGTACATTCCTCATTTCTTTCAGGAGCAGACATAACTTTATATCTAACAGTTGCCATTTGAGGTCTTGAATTTGGAGTTACTATTTGTGCCATAATATTACCACCAAAAGCTGGTCTTATTTGAACTAAATCTGTATTTTCTTTTATATCAAGTATAGTGCAATCTGCTGTAAGTCCTGTTCTACATCTAGCAGCTACTCTTGGGGCTAATGATCTACCTAATGTAGTTGCTCCTACTAAAATTGAACAAGGTTTAATCTTGTTTATAAAGTCATAAAAGACAGCTGTATATGGCTCAATTCTAAAGTTTTCAAGCTCTTTATAATCATATACAATAACTTCGTCTACTCCATAATGTAAAAGCTCTCCAGCCTTATCTTTTATTCCATTCCCCATAAATAAACAATAAACTTTTTGATTAACTTTATCAGCTAATTCTCTAGCTTTTCCTATTAGTTCTAATGTAACTGGATGAATTTCTCCATTTACATGGTCAACATAAACGGCTATACCTTTCCATTCATCCTTATTTACTAAGACCTTATTCTCATCTTCAACAAACTCAAAGGCTCCTTTAGGTCCTTTTCTAACACATACCTTACACATTCTACAACTTGCATTTATTTCAACTTTCCCATTAGCTATTTCCATAGCTCCAAAGGGACAAATTTTTATTACACTATTTGCATCCTCTATTTTATCTTGATGAACAACTAATCTTCCCATAACTCTTACCCCCTATATAAACTTAAGCTCTCTTAATTTATCTTCCATTCTTTCACTTAATTCAGATGAATCTCCTGTCCAAATCTCATGGTCATCATTATTGCTTGGTGGAAATATTCTTTCAACTTGAGTTGGTGACCCATTTAAACCATATTTTTTCTCATCTTTATCTTCAAAATCATTTAAAGATATTACATTTATTTCTCTTTCATCTGTTTCAAGTTTCTTTTTATAGGAAGGTAATCTAGGTTGAAAAATATCTTTATCTACAGTTAAAAGACAAGGATATTTTACTTCTAGTACCTCTATTGTATTAGGCATATCCATTTCAACTTTAATAAAATCATCATTAACATCTAATATTCTTCTAACATTAGCAACATGAGGAATTCCTAAATATTCAGCCATTTCTGGTCCAACCTGTGCTGTATCTCCATCTGTAGTTTGTTTTCCACAAAGAATAATATCAAAATCTCCACATTTTTTAACTCCTTGTGATAATGTATATGAAGTTGCTAAAACATCAGCCCCAGCAAACTTTCTATCTGAAACTAAGGTTCCTTCATCTGCTCCCATAGAGTAAGCTTCTTTTATTACTGCCTTAGCTTGTGGTGGCCCCATACTTATAACCTTTATATTTCCACATTTCTTTTCTTTTATCCTCAATGCAGTTTCTAAAGCATATAAATCATAAGGGTTCATTTTAGAATCTACTCCATCTCTCTTTAAACCCCCTGTTTTTTCATCAACCTCAACCTTTGAAGTTCCTGGAACCTGTTTAATACAAACCATAATCTTCATAAAAATCACTCCATTCCCTTTATAAATCCTTTAATTTTTAATACTTTAATAATTGAGACTTTAATTAATAAACATCAACAAACGTTTTCAAAAATTACACAAAAATTAGGCTTCCTAAATAGCTTATTAAACCTAATAAAATTACATATACTATACATACTTTTAATGTTGAATTTAATATCTTTCCTTCTTTACCTGCTAGTCCTGTTGCCGCAGTGGCCACAGCTATGCTTTGAGGAGATATCATTTTACCTGCAGTTGCCCCACAAGTATTTGCTGCCCCTAGCCATGCTGGGCTTATTCCTAAAGAATTTGCTGCCTCAGCTTGAAGAGAACCAAATAATACATTGGCAGATGTATCACTTCCTGTTACAAAGGTTCCTAAAGCTCCAATAAAAGGTGCTATAAAAGCATAAAATGAACCTGTTATCATAACTAATACTGTTGCTATAGATGCAACCATTCCACTATAGCCCATTACCTTAGCTAGAGCTATTATTGCAAGTATGGTTATGGTAGATTTACTCATTTGTTTAATCGTCTTCAATAAAATTTCTACCATTTCTTTAAAATAGGCTTTTTGTATAAACCCTCCAATAAAAGAAGCTATTAATATTAATATTCCAGGAGTTGTTAACCATACAAAAGTATATGGTTTAGCTCCCACACCAGTATATATATTAACTGATGTCCTTACTTCGCTTAATTTATTATATAAGCCTGGAAATAAAGGACTAATTCCTATTATTATGACTAATATTAATATAAATGGTGAAAAGGCTACTAAGACACTTTTTAATTCAAACTTTTCTTCTCTTTTTGTTTCTTCATTATGTTTATAGAATTTTTTTGCTATAAAAATTGTAACTAATAAAGAAACTATTGATCCTAAAACTGCTGGTAATTCAGGTCCTAAAAATTTTGCTACAAGGACTTGAACTATTCCAAAGGAAAGACCAGAGGCTAAAGTTATACCAAAGACTCCTTTTATCCCCTTTAAACTTTTTTCAGTTAAAGCTACCAAGGCAAATGGAATTAATAGCACAAAGAGAAATAATTGTAGTACTACATAATAACTTAAGGATTCTATAGGAATTCCTGATACATTAGCTAAGGTTATAACAGGAAGACCAATTGCTCCAAAGGCTGTGGGAGTTGTATTAGCCACTAAACATATAACAGAGGCAAAAAAAGGATTAAATCCTAAGGCTGCCATTATTCCAACTGGAATAGCAACGGCTGTTCCAAATCCTGCCACTGCTTCTAAAAAGCCACCAAATCCCCATGCTAGTATAAGAACTAAAATTCTTTTGTCATCACTAACACTTATTAACATTGATTTGATTACTTCCATGGCCTTTGTGTGAACTACTAAGTTATAAGTAAATACTGCCGCTATAATAACTATCATTATTGGCCATATTCCTAGGGCAATACCTTCTAAGGCTGCTGTTAAGGAGTCTATAGTAGGCATTTTCCAAATAAATATAGAAAGTAAAATGGTAATTATTAAAGCTATGGGACATATTTTATGAGCTGGAATTTTAAGAACTCCTAAACCTATAATTAGAATTATTATAGGTATAAGAGCAAGAAAAAACATAAGATACGTATTCAATTCTTTCACCCCTCATAATAACTTTTATACCATAAAAAATTTTGGTATGACCAATTTTCTTTTATAAAATATAGCATATTATTTTAATATGCTATATTGATATTTATTACTAAAAGTCTCTTTTTATACCCTAATTTAACCTTATACCTTTTAGATATTTTAGTCAATTTTTACAGTTATTATATAGGCTTATAATAGGTTAAAATTCACTTTAATTTTAGATAAAGTTTCTATTACTAAATATTTTCCTTTATTAATTGGAAATGCTCTTGCATATGTTTATATGCAGAATAAGCATCTCTATTTTTTATAGCTAAATATATTTTTTCATGAAAATCTAATAGCTTTCCTCTATTTCTCTCATCACTTAAAATAGCTCTTCTTCCTTCACTTATAAACTTATCAACTAACTCAGATACACCTTCTAATAAATTAGTTATAAGTACATTATTTGCTCCTTTAACAATTATGCTGTGAAATTCGCTATCAATTTTAACATTCTCTTCTTCATCCCTAGATGTCTTAAACCTCTCCACAAGTTCACCAAGCTTTTTTAATTCTTCATCAGATATTCTCATTACAGATAAAAATATAGTAGACAATTCTAAAACTTCTCTTAATTCAAATATATCTTTATTTGTTCCATTTTGAAGCATAAATACTATTGAAAGTGGTTCTAATAATACATCATCAAACTCTTCTCTTATATAATTACCTGCTCCCTGTCTACTTTCTATTAATCCTACAACCTCTAAAGCTCTCATAGCTTCTCTTATAGAAGTTCTACTTACTTGAAGCTCTTCTGCCATAACTCTCTCTGTAGGAAGCTTATCTCCTTTTTTTATCTGTCCTACTCTAACCATTTCTTTTATTTGATCAACAACCTGCTCATAAACTTTCATGTTTTTAACTGGTTTAAACATCCTAACAATCCTTTCTAAATAAAGCCTTCTAGCTTTTCTGATCTTCTATATGACTTGTTTATTATATCTTTTGGATAACCTATATATTCTAGTAACTTTATAGCATTTCTAGTTTTAGATACTCCTCTTTTTAGCTTATAATCAAAACTTAATCCATTCTTACTATCAACATTTTCGCTAAAATAATAAAACTCATAACTTTCTTTTAATATGTCAACTAATTCTCTATCATGAGTTGCAACTATAGAAATACTGTTTTTATTATTGATATAAGTAAGAATTTCTGCTGAAGCTGATATTCTCTCTATTGGATTTGTCCCTCTAAAAATCTCATCAATTGCACAAAATACTGGTAGCTTCTTATCTAAGGCTCTTATTATTCTTAAAATTGATTCTGCTTCGGCCATATAAAAACTTTTACCAACACTTAAATCATCATTTGGACTAATTGAAGTAACTATATTAAATATTGGCCCCTCATATTTTTCTGCTAAAACAAAATTAAAGGCTTGAGCAAAAAGCATATTTACTCCTAACATCCTTAAAAAAGTTGATTTACCTGACATATTAGTTCCAGTAAGAACAATTCCTCTCTTACTCATGTTTATGGAGTTAGCCACTGGATTTTCTATAATTGGGTGTATTCCATTTTTTATTTCTAATGTTGTTTCTCTTATGAATTTAGGTCTAGTTATCTTATCCTTTTTTTCTTCTTCATAACTTCCAATAGATATTATTGCTTCCATTTCACCTAATGTTTTATAAAGGCTTAAAATTGAATCTTTATTTTTCTCTATTGAATCAGCAATTTTATAATATGCAGTTTCTTCTAGTAAAAATAATACGGATATAAATTCAAATACTCCACCCCACATATTAATAAAGCTAATCATTATAGTATTTCTATCTATTGATTTTAAATCTTTTAAGTTTTCTCTTATCTTTATATTAAAAGACTCTAAATTTTTATCATTAATTTTAACTATCTGCTTAGATGCCTTTATTACTCTTCTTAAATACATAAGCCCATTAGCCTTAATTCTGTCTCTTTCCTTACTATTTATATAAATATTAACGAAGGTTACAGCCATTAAGCCAAGCATTGCACTTACGCTTACAAAGATTGCAGTAAGTATTAATATTAAAGGTAATATCTTTCCTGTAATTGTATAAAAATAATATTTAAACTTATTAGATTCTATTAGCTTTTCATTAATCATATCTAACAAGCTATTCTTTTTATCTCTTCCTAACTCAAAAAATATCCACATAATCTTAAATCTTACTTCTTCGTTTTCTTTAAAGTACTCTATTTCTTCTCTTCTCTTATTTAACTTTTTTTCATCATTTAGTGGATTTCTAAGCATTGAATAAAGGGAAGCTTCTCCTAAACTACTATAATTTCTATCTAATTTTGAATAAACCTTATCTAAATCTAAATCATTCCATGTTTGTTCATCTATATGGTATTCTTCTTTTTCGTTCATATCATATAGTGTTCTTATAGCTTTTAGGTTTCTCTTTTTATCCATTTCTACTGCATAGTCATGCTTTAATACTTTTAACAACCTCTTATCCATATAAAACTCCTTACCCTAAAAAAATTTGATGGTTTTATTATATCTTCTTTTACAATAAAAGTGAAATTTTAACCAATTATGATATAATTTATAAACTTTAATTTAAAAAAACTTATATGATAAGTAGTTATTAAAATATATAAAAATTTAGCTTTCTATTAAAACTTAGTATTAAAAAGTATAAAGTTTAAAACTTTAAACCCAAGTTCAAATACTTCATTTACATCAACTTGAGAAAAATCATGGCCACTATTTTCTAAGGTAAGTATTTGAATATCATTACCCATATCCTTGCTCTTATTATATAAGTTCATTGAATTACTGTATGGAACCAATTTATCTTGACGTCCATGAACTATTAAAGTCTTTGGTAAGTTAGGCTTAACATAATTTATTGGACTATATTTATCCATGTATTCTGTTATACTTTCTTCCCCTCTTAATTGCTTTTCAGTTTTCTCTATTGAATTATTTAAATCCCATGAAGCCATAGTCATGTCTAAGGCACTAAGTTCAGTTGGTCCAAAGAAATCTACAACATATTTAACCTTTGATGGATAGTTAGAGAGTTCCTTATCATCAACAAATTCATCTTCCCCACTATATGTGGCTAACAAGGATAAATGTGCCCCAGCAGAAGCCCCTATAACTCCTATTTCATCAGTGTTAAATCTATAAGTTTCTTTATTTTTATAAACCCATCTTATGGCATCCTTAACATCTGAAGCTTGTTTCTTAAAATCAACCTTATCAGTAGCAAGTTCATACCCTACACTTATTATGGTATATCCTTCTTTTCTAAAGGAATCTAAAAGAGGTGCTATAAGATCTGGTATTTCTTTGTTTCCATAAACCCAACTTCCTCCATGAACATAAAGAATTACTGGTGACCCATGTCTTAACTTCTTTTCTGGTCCATAAATATCTAAAGTCTGAGCTTTTCCATTAGTATCTTTATAAACTACATCCTTAAAATCCATATCCTCACTCATTTTAATGTTCTTTAAATCCTCAATACTAGGTGGATTTTCCTTAAACTCTAAATACTCTTTTCCTATGTTTATATAAAAACCTATTTGTCCTCTAAAATAATAAGCTAAAGCTCCAATCATAATTATTAAACTTAGTAATATAACTCCTACTACTTTTAAAAATTTTTTCATTCTCTCCCTCCTTATAATTTAAATTTTTCCTATACTTCATTTAAATAATAACCTTAAATCAGGGTAAATACACAATTATACTTACATCTATTTTAAATTTTTATATATTTAAAAAGAACAAATTAAAACTTTTAAATTTTAATTTGTTCTTTACTAAAATAATATCAAATATACTTATTTTATTATTTATAAAAAGGTTACGTTTTTATAAATTATTATATTATAACCTTTTATAAGCCTCTAATCCTTTTTTCATAAGAATTTTATATAAAATTAAGCTTACTATTAACAGAATACTTATGTCTATTAAAAATACTATTATTGGACTTTTGGTAACAATTAAACCTATATTAAATCCTCCTATTACTAAGCAAATTAACATTACTAATAAAGGTTTAAAATTTTTACTATATAAATTCTTTGTATCTGTCCATTCTAACTTAGGTGATAAATAATCTAGAATCATTCCCCATAAAGATATTGCGACTATGGTTCCCATTTGTACTAATAAACTCATTACGATAACCAATGGAGATGCCTTTAAATAAATTAATATGGCTATTCCCAATATAAGTGCTAATCCATTTACTATGAAAGAAACTATAAGCTTAGATTGAATCTGTACCTTATAATCTACTGGAATATATTTCGATATAAATATTTCTTTTCCTTCTCTACTTAAGGCTGTTGATGCAACTGAGTTACCTGCTATGGTTAAGGCTGTAACTATAAAAGTCGCTGCCATTATTATTGTATCCTTTGCTAACTGAGTATCCCCTGCTAAAATATTTCCTTTAATAAAGAAAATAAATATAAATATAGGCATATAAACAATCATAACAACACAGTTTATAAAGTTACTGGGATCTCTTAATATTGTTCTAAGCTCTCTTAATACCATTGCTTTTCTTACTGAACTCCTTACAACAACCTTATCCTTATTATTTTCTAGTATATTCTTTCTCTCACTATATACATTTAAATTTCTACTTAGTATCTTTTTATACATTAATTTTCCTAAGAAATATGCAATTATTAAAGCTACTATTGATATAAGAATTAAAAGGCCTAAATTTAATAATCCTTTTAGAGAATTGCTATAAATTAATGCTTTTACACTAAAGGTGGTAGTTATGAATATTTTATTAGTTAAGTCTACCAATGCTGTTTTATTTCTTAATGCCACTGAAACATTCTCTGAATTTAATCCTGTTGAATTTAAAGAATATACTCCTAAAATTAAGACTATTCCTAATGTACCAAATATTATTTTAAAAGTATTTTGATATTTAGATACATTTATGAAACTCATTAAAATCATAGTTATTAATATACAAAATATTACTATTATAATTGGAGCAAATAAATACACTGGAATAATCATAAGAAAATAAGAAAATCCTATTTTAGCATTTAATCCAAAAGATATTAAAGGAATTATTGTAATGCTTAAATAAATGTACATATCCACTAAACATGTTATGAATTTCCCTATCATTATTTCACCACTTTTAAATGGTAATGGCATTAAGGGTTCTATATCCTGTGAAAAGAAAAATGAATCTAAAATATCATAAACTCCTAAAACTAATAAAGTTAGTGATCCAATTAAAAATATAATTGAAAGAAGATATCCTTCTTGTCCAATACTAGCAAAGTTAGGGTACATAGAATCTATCATATTAGCTATAGGTGTAGATATTCCTATTATTATTAAGATATACATAACTATAGCTAGATTTCTAGATTTTATGTTACTAGAAGCATTATAAAAAGAGTTTCCTATAAAATATTTTAATAATAATTTAATTCTATTCATTTTCAGTAATCTCCAAGAACATTTTTTCTAGTGATTCATCACCTTTAAATTCTTCTTTTAACTCTTCTAATGTACCTACAAAAATAAGTTTCCCTTTTTTTATTATGCCTACCCTATCACATAACTTTTCTGCAACTTCTAAGACATGTGTAGAAAATAATACAGTATTCCCTTCACTTGCATGTTCTCTCATCATCTCTTTTAATATATAAGAAGATTTTGGATCTAATCCAGTTAAAGGTTCATCTAATATCCAAATACTAGGCTTATGAATTAAAACACCCATTATTATTATTTTTTGTCTCATTCCATGAGAATAACTTTGAATTTTATCTCCCAAAGCATTAGTCATTTCAAACCTTTCAGCTAATTCTTTAATCCTGTCTTCTCTATCTGACTCACTAACATTATAAACATCTCCCATAAAATTAAGATACTCTATACCTTTATATCTTAAAAACATATCTGGACTATCAGGAACATATCCAAATTGCATTTTAGCTTCTACAGGATTTTTGTTTATATCAATATTATTTATTTTTATTTCTCCCATAGTAGGCTCTGTTATTCCTGTAATCATACTTATTGTAGTAGTCTTTCCAGCTCCATTTGGTCCTAATATACCAAATATCTCACCATCTTTAATTTCTAGATTTAAATTATCTACAGCTTTTATTCCCTGTGTGTACTCCTTATTAATCCCTTTTAAACTAATCAATATTTCAATCCTCCTTAACCTTTTAGTAACATTATTTTAACACAATATATATACATATTATAGTTTTAAATACAATTTTAACCACCTAAATCTTAATGCTTAATAAAGTCTTTAATTTTAGTTTATCTTTAGACAAAAACTTCTTTCATAAATATATGCTCTATTTATGTGAAATAATAAAAAGAAGCTTGATAAATTTGTATAAATTTATCAAGCTTCTTTTTAAATTATATTTAATTAAGATTCTCTAGCGTAAGCTATACCTACACTCTTAACTCCTACATGTACACCTATAACTGCACTTATTTCACCAATCATAGAGTCTAAATCTAATTCTTCTTTAAGTCTCTTAGCTAAATCTTTAGCTTCATCTTCAGCTAATATATGACATACAACTGCTTGCTTTATTCCTTTTTCCTTTAAATCCTGTTTAACAACTTCTACAATCTTATCTATTGCTCTCTTTTTAGTTCTAACTTTATCCATTACAACAACAGCGCCCTCTTTAACTGTTAGAATTGGATTTATCTTAAGCATTTTTCCAAATAAAGCTGCTGCTCCACCTATTCTACCACCTTTTTTAAGGTTCTCTAAAGTACCTGGAACAAATATTATCTCTGATTCTTCTATAGTATTTCTAACTATTTTTGAAACCTGGTCAAAATCTTTTCCCTCTTGAGCCGCCTTAGCTCCTTCTAACACACCAATTCCAAGTGCCATTACTGAAGTTTGAGAATCTATAAGATCAATCTTAACATCAGGATATTTTTCTAAAATCATATCTTTTATTATATGTGATGTTGTGTATGTTCCACTTAATTTAGATGATATAAACGCTGCGACTATATCATGACCATCCTTAGCAAATTTTTCAAAAGCATTATAAAACTCATCCATTGGTGGTTGAGATGAAGTTGGAAGTTTATCACATTTAGCTAATTCATCATAAAAAGCTTCACTATCTATATCAACTTCCTTATAACTTTCTCCATTCATTATAACGCTTAAAGATACTATCTCTACTCCGTACTTTTCTGCTAAATCTTTTGGTATGCAACTAGTGCTATCTGTAATTACTTTAACAGCCATATATTCCTCCTAAAACTTAAATACATTCTTTCAGCTCTTTTAGATTTCCCTATAAAATTAAACATTAATATCTATTTAATTAACTCTAATAGTGCTTTTAATTATATACTTATGTTTTTTTTATTTGTATTATATTTTATCTCGTTTTATGTTTATTTTTATAATCTATTATCCATTTTAACATCTAATTTAAATTTGTAAAACTCTTTTCAATACAATAATTACTTTAATAAACATAATTATGTAAATACATCTAAAAAAATCTTTATTTAGAGTTTTCTTTTAAATCTTTTATTATATCTCTAAGTTCAGCAGCTCTTTCAAATTGAAGATTCTTAGCTGCTTCCTTCATTTCTTCCTCATATTGCTCTATAAGTTTTTCTACTGGAATATCTTTCTTAGCTGCCTTTTTAACTTCGCTTTCATAGTTTTCTTTTTCTTCTGAAACCTTAGTAGCTTCAATTATATCCCTAACTCCTTTGATTACAGTAGTAGGGGTAATATTATGTTCCTCATTATACTCCATTTGAATAACTCTTCTTCTTTCAGTTTCCTTAATAGACTTATCCATGGATTTTGTAATATTATCTGCATACATTATTACTTTACTTTCTGAGTTTCTAGCTGCTCTACCTATGGTTTGTATTAAGGAAGTTTCAGATCTTAAAAATCCCTCTTTATCAGCATCTAATATTGCAACTAAAGCAACCTCAGGTATATCTAAACCTTCCCTTAAAAGGTTTATACCTATTAATACATCAACCTCTCCAAGTCTAAGTTCTCTTATTATCTTCATTCTTTCTAAGGTATCTATATCTGAATGCATGTATGTAGCTTTAACATTTAAGTCTTTTAAATACTTAGTTAAATCCTCAGCCATTCTCTTTGTAAGAGTTGTTATAAGAACTCTAAATCCTCTTTGTACAGTTCTTTGAATCTCACCATAAAGATCATCAATTTGTCCATGTATAGGTCTTATTTCAATTACAGGATCTAAAAGTCCTGTAGGTCTTATTATTTGTTCCGCCACAATCTCAGAATGATCCAGTTCATACTCTCCTGGAGTAGCACTTACAAAGACTACTTGATTTATTTTGCTTTCAAATTCACTAAATTTAAGAGGTCTATTATCAAATGCACAAGGTAGTCTAAATCCAAAGTCAACTAAAGATGTCTTTCTAGATCTATCCCCAGCATACATTGCCCTAACTTGAGGTAGTGTAACATGGCTTTCATCTATAAACATTAAGAAATCATCTGGGAAATAATCAAGTAAAGTTTGAGGTGGAGTTCCTGGCATTCTTCCATCTAATATTCTTGAATAGTTCTCTATTCCTTGACAATATCCCATTTCTCTAATCATTTCTATATCATAATTTGTTCTCTGCTTTAACCTTTGTGCCTCTAATATTTTATCCTCAGCTGTAAGAACTTTTAATCTATCTTCAAGTTCATCTTCTATTACCTTTATTGATTTTTCTAAGGTTTCCTCAGAGGCAGCAAAGTGAGATGCTGGAGTTATACTAACATGTTGTCTTTCCCCAATTATATTTCCTGTAAGAACATCAAACTCTCTTATTCTATCTATTTCATCTCCAAAGAACTCAATTCTAATACCCTTAGAAGAGGAAGATGAAGGAATTATATCTAAATTATCTCCTCTTACTCTAAATGTTCCCCTTGCAAAGTCTATGTCATTTCTTTCATATTGTATTTCTATAAGTTTCTTAATAACTTCATCCCTGTCTTTAATCATACCTGGTCTTAAAGATATTGTAAGCTTTTTATACTCTTCTGGATTACCAAGTCCATATATGCAAGAAACTGAAGCAACTATTATTACATCTCTTCTCTCTAAAAGTGCAGAGGTAGCTGAGTGACGAAGTTTATCAATCTCGTCATTAATAGATGCATCCTTCTCTATAAAAGTATCTGTTTGAGGTACATAAGCCTCTGGTTGATAGTAATCATAATATGAAACAAAATATTCTACTATATTGTCGGGAAAGAATTCCTTAAATTCAGCACAAAGTTGAGCTGCCAATGTCTTATTGTGAGCTAAAATAAGGGTTGGTTTTTGAGTTCTTTCTATGATATTTGCCATAGTGAATGTTTTTCCTGATCCTGTAACTCCTAAAAGAGTTTGCCCTCTATTACCATTTTCAATAGACTGAACTAAAGTATCTATTGCTTTAGGCTGATCCCCTGTAGGTTTAAATTTTGATTGTATTTTAAATTCTCCCATAATTTTTTCCCTCCTAACTATAAAAGGCTGTATCTTAAAACACTTCTCACCTTAATAGGTGAATCTTAGATACAGCCAAGTTAACCATTATTTATTTTTTACTTCTTCATCCTTACTGGCTTTTTTCAATTTTTCTAAAAATTCATCTATCTCTTTATCAAAGGATATTCCCTTAGGAACTAACACTATGCCAAACTGCTTTCCTCTATCCTCGCCTGTAATTGTATGCTTCTCAATATTTCCATTATTTTTTCTTATTTCAAGATCTAAACCATAAAAATTTCTCTTTATTGCCATAAATACTTCTTTTTCATTCTTAGGGATTTCTTCATTAATTTTAACTATTTTATCTCCACTTCTTAATCCCTTCTTGTATGCAATAGAATTTGGTAAAACATCTAAAATGCATATTTCATCATCATTTGAAAAATATAAAGGCTCTCTAAGAGACTCTAATTTTAGTTCCATTCTTATTCTAAGTTCATATAATAATGGAATTAAAATAATTAGTGCAATAGTAAAAACAAGGCTTTCTTTTAATAAATAAGCTAATATTATAACTACTATACCATATGCAATATTAATTAATCCAGATGTTATGGTCTTACATCTTTTACTTTGAGTAAACGTAGTTCCTTCATATGAAGTTGCTCCATAAGCTGCTAATGTTCCTAAGGCCGCAACACTCATTAGTGCTCTTGCTTTATCTCCATTAAAAAATGGTAACCACTGTGGTAAATCTTTAACTTCATTAATAATTGAATTTCCACTATTAGCTCCTAAAACAACTAATAAGCATAAAGGCAGTGCCCAAAATCTTTTAAAGCCAAATCCACCTACTAACTTTCCATCCTTTTGAGTAAAGATAGGTAAATAACCTTTGTCTCCATCTATCATTGCTAAGATACCCTCAACTATTGAAAAAACACCTATTAATACAATAATTGAAGTTAAATTAATAGAAAAACTAAAGCCCCTTCCAAAGTATTCAGTATTTTTACTTACTAAAACTCCTATAACCCCTAGCAAGGATGCTATATAAGGGAATTTAAGAAATCTATTTTTATATAAAACAGAAAATACTGATACTGTTAAAATAACATCTATTAAAGAACTATTTTCAAAGGTTACTCCTAAAATACTTAGTAATAAACTAGCTATTAGCCCTCCTAATATACCAATTAATATCTGAAGTAAAGTCATCTCAAGAGGAGATTGAATACTCCTCCCAAGCATTAACTTTTGCATAAAAGCTATCTTCCTATTTTTAAAATAAAATATTATAGCTATTACTATTAACATTAAAGACAAGGTAGGACTTACTAATGCATAAGATATACCTCTTATATTTTCTATAAGTAAATTCATTTTAAGTCCTCCAAAAATTTATTTATTTTATCTTTTCTTGTATGATTTCTAAGGCTTTTTCAAATTGAGGATCAGTACTTCTTGAATATGTCTTTTCTTTAAGCTCTTTTGGATATTCAACTGTAACATCTGGTCCTATACCCTTTTTGTGAATATTTTCTCCATTTGGAGTATAGTATTTTGAAATAGTTACCTTTAAAGCTGTACCATCTTTTTCTTGACCTATCTTATCTAAAACAACTTGAACTATTCCTTTACCAAAGGATGTTGTTCCAACTAGAGTTCCTAAATCATAATCTCTAATAGCTCCCGCAACTATTTCTGAGGCAGAAGCAGTACCTCCATCAATTAAAACTACTAAAGGCATTCCCTGTGCGATTCCGCCTTTAGATACACTTTCCTCTTTATTACCATACTTATCTATTGTAGATACTATAACCTTATCCTTTGGAACAAAGTTTGATACTAGGTCTACACATTCTTTCATAAATCCTCCTGGATTTCCTCTTAAATCAAGGATTAACCCCTTCATACCTTTCTCTTCTAAAGCTTTTAATTGAGTTTCAAAGTCTTTAGCTGTTCCCTCATCAAAAGCTAAAACTTCTATATATCCAATATCTCCATCAATCATTTCACTTTTAACGTTAACTGTTTTAATTACATCTCTCATAACATCAACGTCAAATTCGCCTTTACCTTCTCTATATAATGTTAATTTTATATTTTCTTTTGTAGTACCCTTCATCATTGAAACGGCTTTATCCAATTCATTTCCTGAAACTGGTTCTCCATTTACTTTTAAGATAATATCTCCAGTTTTTATTCCTGCTTTTTCAGCTGGCCCTCCTTGAATAGGAGAAATTACTACTATCTTACCATCCTTAACAGCTACTTGAATCCCAATTCCCATGTAGTTTCCTTGACTTTTTTCTTTAAAATCTGAAAATTCTTTTTCATTCATATAATATGTGTATTGATCACCTAAAGATGAAACCATACCCTTTATAGCACCTTCAGCTAATTTACTATCATCAATTTCTCCATCATACCATCTATAAAGCATTTCCCTTACTTCTAATACCTTTTTAAAATTTTCTGTATCATTTACCTTCTCTAATGAAGATTGAACTGCACTTACACTAGTTATAGGTAAAATACCAAAGGCAGTTAATCTATTCCCTGCATATACAGAAACACCAATTATTAAAGTTAAGGCAACACCCATGGCTAAAGCTCTGAATCCTTTTTTCTTCTTAAGATTTTTAATAATATTATTATATTTATTTTTTTCATCCTTATTGCGACTCATAAAAACCCACCCTTTCAAAAAAAAGCTTAAAATACGCTATATTTAAATAGTTTACGTATTTTAAGCTTTTTATATTCTATATTAGATATTAAACGTCTAAGAATTTTCTTAAAGCTATTATACTACCTATTGCACCAATAACAATACCTGCTAGTATAAACTGCCATGACATTGTTGTTAAAACATACATTGGTTGTACAAATTGTGGCATATATAGTGATGATGAAGATACAATTTTTCCATATAAGAAGTTATACCCTGCGAATAATAAAAGTGTTGAAAGAATACCACCTACAAGGCCGATTATAACCCCTTCTATTACGAAAGGCCATCTTATAAACCAGTCGGTTGCTCCAACGAATTTCATTATTCCTACTTCTCTTCTTCTTGAGTAAACTGTTATCTTTATTGTATTTACTATTAGGAATAGTGATACACCTACGAATACTACACCTAAAACTAATCCTACTGTATTAATAACTTTTACAAAGGAGTTTATAGTACCTATAAGCTCTTCGTCATTACCTACATCTTCTACACCAGCCATAAATTTATCATTAGTTTTCATAGCGCTTTCAACGCTTGAAGCTACTTCTGGGCTTTCTAATCTTACTATGTATGAAGCTGGTAATGGGTTATTTTCTTTGCTATATCCAGCTAAAATCTCTTTATTATAATCACTTGAACCTTCCATCTTTGCAAAGGCTTGATCTTTAGATTCAAATTCTACTTCTTTTACCCCTTGAACAGTCTTAAGTTTTGCTTCAACTGCATCCCTTTGCTCTTGTGTTACGTCATCTTTAAGGAAAACCTTAACCTCAACTTTGTCTTGAACATCTGTAACCCCATTTTTAACATTTAAAGCAGTTAATAAAAATGCTCCAAATATAAATAATGTAGTAAGAACAGTTGCTATAGAAGCTATACTTATTGTTCTATTTCTCTTTAAACTTTTGAAAGCATCTGATATGAAATATCCTATAGTACTAAACTTCATATTCATATCCTCCTTTCTGAACATCACTAACTACTTCACCTTTATCTATAGCTATAACCCTCTTTTTCATTGAGTTAACTATTTCTTTAGCATGAGTAGCCATAACTACTGTTGTCCCTGCCTTGTTTATATCATCTATTAATTCCATAATTTCTTTAGCTGTTTCTGGGTCTAAGTTACCTGTTGGTTCGTCAGCTATTAAAACTTTTGGATTATTAACGATAGCTCTTGCTATTGAAACCCTTTGTTGCTCTCCACCTGATAATTCAGTTGGGAACATTTTATATTTATTAGATAATCCAACTAGTGATAATACCATTGGAACTCTCTTTCTTATTTCTTTTGGTGAAGCCCCTACTACCCTCATTGCAAAGGCAACATTTTCATAAACATTAAGAGTTGGTATTAATCTAAAGTCTTGGAATACCATTCCTATTTTTCTTCTATGATAAGGTATTTGTCTTCTTTTTATTTTAGATAAATCTTCATTTCCCATAACTATGTTTCCAGTTGATGGTTCAACTTCTTTTAATAACATTTTTATGAAAGTTGACTTACCAGCACCACTCGGTCCAACTAAGAATACAAACTCACCTTTATCAATATTTATATTGACATTTGTAAGTGCTTTGACATTCTTATTATAGACCTTGCTAACATTCCTAAATTCTATCATTGTTAACACTCCTTAATAACTTTTTTCTACTCAACAAATTAAAATCTAAACAAATATTTAGAAAATATATATATAAATTTACCCGATTGCTATCAACACTAATCTATTTTACTATTTTACCCTACTTTTCTACATTAATCTACTTAATTTTTGTTAATATTTCATACCTTAATGTAAAGCATCTTAATTATATCATAACAAAGTTCTACATTTCTACTAAATCAAGAAAACCTTCTCCAAAGACTTCTTTAGAATCATTTACTGTTATAAAGGCTCTTGGATCTATTTCCTTAATTTTCTTTTTAAGACTTATAAACTGTCTTCTATTTACTACTACATAAAGTATTGTTACAGGTTCCTTTGAATATCCTCCAGTACCTTCTATTTTAGTACATCCTCTTTCAATTTCTTTCATTATTACCTGAGAAATCTCTTCGCTTTTTTCACTAATTATTAAAAGTTGTTTACATGAGTTAAAACCTTCTATTATTTTGTCAATCAATATTCCCATTATAAAAACACCAATTAATCCAAATAAGGCTTTATCAACTCCAAATACTAGAAGTGCACATACTACAACAACACAATCTGCACATAAAAGTGATTTTCCTATTTCAATATGTAAATACTTATTTAATATTTTAGCTACAATAGCTGTTCCCCCTGTTGAGGAATTTTGGCTAAACACTAATGCTATTCCAAAGGCTCCAACTACGCTACCAAAGATAGTAGCTAAAAGCATATTTTCTGTTACTGCAAAAGTTGGTAAAAAGCTTTCTATTAAACTTATTGTTATGGATAATCCAAAGGCTGCATATATACTACGTCCTCCAAAGCTTCCACCTATAAGCCAAAATGCTAAAGCAAATAATATAACGTTAGCAACATTCATAAACATTCCTTGTGATATACCTGTTATCTTGTTAACAACTAAAGCTAAACCTGATACTCCACCAGCAGCAATATCATTAGGATAATAAAAGTATTCTAAAGATACAGCTAAAAGAATTACTCCTAAAGTAATTATTCCATACTCTTTTAATGTTTTCATACTAATCTTCATTTTAAAAACCCCCTCTTAAATAGATTTATATTTAATTTGCTCTCCCCATTTTAAATTAATTATTAATTCATCATTTATATTATTGCCCTCAATTTTTAATATTAACATTTATATTCATATTTTGGCAATAAAATTCAAATTAATACTTTTTTTGTATTTTTATGTATAAAGAAAAAAGCAGCATGAGAAAAATTACTCATGCTGCTTCTTTTTTATATCTTATAGATTATCTTTTTAAGCTCATTGCTTTCTTAGCAGCCTTAACTGCTTCTTCTGAAGTTAATCCATAAGCCTTTAATAATTGGTCTGGTTTACCACTTTCTCCGAATGTATCTTTAACACCAACTCTAACTACTGGTACTGGATATTCTCCTCCAACAACCTCAGCTACAGCTGATCCTAATCCTCCGATTATATTATGCTCTTCTAATGTAACTATTGCTCCAGTTTCTTTAGCAGCTTTTAATATAAGCTCTGAATCTATTGGTTTAATAGTATGAATGTTTATTAATCTAGCGTTAATTCCTTCTTTAGCTAAAGCTTCAACAGCTTCTATAGCTACATCAACCATTATACCTGTTGCAAATAATGTTACATCATTACCTTCTTTTAATTCTATACCTTTTCCAATTTCAAATTTGTACTCTGGTCTATCATTTATTACATTAACTCCTGCTCTTCCTAATCTTACGTAGCAAGGTCCATTGTATTCAGCAATAGCTCTTATTGCAGCTTCTGTTTCAACTGCATCTGATGGGCATATTACTGTCATGTTTGGTATACTTCTCATTAAAGATAAATCTTCTATAGCTTGGTGTGATGCTCCATCTTCACCAACTGTTAAACCAGCATGAGTAGCACATATTTTTACATTTAATCTTGGGTAACATATTGAGTTTCTTATTTGCTCAAATGCTCTTCCAGCAGCAAACATAGCAAATGTACTAGCAAATGGAATTTTTCCACAAGTTGATAAACCTGCTGCTACTGACATCATATTTCCTTCTGCAATACCCATATTTATGAATCTTTCTGGACATGCTTTTTTGAAATCAGCAGTTTTAGTTGATTTTGAAAGGTCTGCGTCTAAAACTACTATGTTCTTATTTTCGTTAGCTAAAGCAGCTAATGCTTTTCCGTATGCTTCTCTAGTTGCTATTTTTTTCGCCATTAGTTGTCCCCTCCGATCTCTTTTATAGCTTGCTCACATTGCTCTTTAGTTGGAGCTGTTCCATGCCAAGCTGCTTCATTTTCCATAAATGAAACACCTTTACCTTTTACTGTGTTACAAACTATGCAAGTTGGTGCTCCTTTTGTACTCTTAGCTTTTTGTATAGCATTTATTATTTCTTCATAATCATGTCCGTTTATAACTATTACATTCCATCCGAAAGCTTCGAATTTCTTGTCTATTGGACATGGACTCATTACTTCTTTAATGTCACCATCTATTTGTAATCCATTGAAGTCAACGAAAGCAGTTAAGTTGTCTAGTCTGTAGTGAGCTGCTGACATAGCTGCTTCCCAAACTTGACCTTCTTCTAACTCTCCATCTCCTAAAATAGTAAATACTCTGTAATCTTTGTTGTCTAATTTACCAGCTAATGCCATACCTACAGCTGCTGATATACCTTGACCTAAAGAACCAGTTGACATATCGATTCCTGGTAAGTCGTTCATATTTGGATGTCCTTGAAGGTTTGAACCAAATTTTCTTAATGTTGTTAATTCTGCTGGATCAAAATATCCTCTTCTTGCTAAAGCACTATATAATACTGGTGCTGCATGTCCTTTTGATAAAACGAATCTATCTCTATTTGGATCCTTTGGATTTTTTGGATCAATATTCATTTCATCGAAGTATAAAATTGTTACTATATCTGCGATTGATAAAGATCCACCTGGATGTCCTGATGCTGACTCAGTAAGCATAGTTACTATGTCTTTTCTTATAACCTTAGACATGCTTTTTAACTCTTGTATCTTGTTGCTCATAATGACCTCCTGTACATTTATGTAAACTTTTTTAAAATATTGTTTTACCTTTTTGCCAAGTTCATTCTATCACAAAAAATTGATTTTTCATATAGTAATTTTTTATTTATGCTAATCTTTTTGTGCTTTTTGCTTTCATTAAGAGTACTCTAATACCCTATTAGACTACTCTATTTCTCTTTGATTTTTATGGCTTAAACTGATCTTTTTAATATTAAAGACTATAATAGTATATCCTGGATAAATTTTTATATGAAAAAGTTTTAATTAGAGTATCACATTTATAGCTTTAATACTATACAGAAATTATATCGATTACAGTTAATTATTTTTTTAAATTTTATATATTATTAGCTAAAAAGTATTGAAAAATTCCTTTTTAAGAGTAAAAAATTAAGGCTATGATTAAATATTTAATCATAGCCTAAGTTATCTAATTATTGTAAATTCAAACTTATTAACAGAGATTTATTTACTTTTTTCATATCATCCTCTGTCATATGTCCAATTTTCTCTTTTAATCTCTTCTTATCTAAAGTTCTTATTTGTTCTAAAAGAACAACAGAATCTCTATTTAACCCATATTCCTCAGAAGAAATTTCTACATGTGTAGGCAATTTTGCCTTATTTATTTGTGAAGTTATAGCCGCAACGATTACAGTTGGACTATACCTATTTCCTATATCATTTTGTATTATTATGACTGGTCTTATTCCCCCTTGCTCTGATCCAACAACTGGACTAAGGTCAGCATAAAATATATCCCCTCTTTTTACATTCAAACTAGCCATTTATATCACACTCCGCAAAGCCATGTCTCATATTCTATTTGATCAAAGTATTCTACAGAAGTTCCTTCTTCAGCATATTGTGAATTTATTAAAGCCATAGCCTTATATCCTTCCTTCATTGCTTCGTAAAAGTCGTCTTCTTTTTTGTCCTCACTATATGTTATTATATTTCTTCCTTTTAATTGACTAAAATTTTCGATTTTCTTTTCTTTTTTTGAATCTTGTTTATTAATCTTTGATACTGACATGTACATCACTCCTAAATGCAAAAAGAGTTATAAAATTATGTATAGATTATATTACAAAATATGCCACCTTGTCAAAGATTTCATCTTATGCAAATGATATTTTTTGACATAATATTTATTATTAAATTTGTTTACTATTATTTTTTCTTAATAAAATATATTAAATATGTAGAATTATACTTAAATATAAATAATTTACAACATTTAATATTGTGATTGCTAAAAAAAGCAATCACAATATTAATTTTAATTTTTAACTTTACTAAAGTTATTGAACTTTATAGAAACACTTTCTGAATCATCCCTATCATAAATTGTAGCTTCTTTAGGAACTTTTTTCTTTGCATCTATAATCATTACTTCTCTTGAAAAATTTTCATTCCCATTTAAATTTTTAAACTCTAGTATTATTTCAGACTTCTCATTTTCATCATTCCACTTGTAAGTAAATTCATGTTCTTCATTACATAAATCCTTTAATTCATTTATAAACATAAATCTATAGAACTGATCATAGTCTCTTCCAACTTCATAAGTCTTTTCATCTTTAACGTAGTTTATTATTATTTTGTCCTTTTCAAATAATTGTTCTCTATCATCTAAAACAATTTTTGTGCCAACTTCTTCGTCATAATAAATTCTACCTTTTTCTTGGAACTGACCTCTAGAATTTTTAACATCATATATTATTTCTGTTTCATAAGATTCTATAGAAAACATATCTTCCAATATATCTTCTGGTGTTAAATTATAAGTTCTTTGATAGATAGCTAGTCCACCTATAACCCCTAAGATTATAATTAATAGTATTATGAGTATGGCATTTCTTTTACTCTTCATGAAAATCCTCCCAATGAAACCTTATACCTTACATACTATTAATTAGTAATCCTTTTTATTCTAAAAGCTAATCAATTCTTTAATTTTATTAGGAATATTTTTTATAATTTCCATAGCACTTACTGTGAAATTCTCCTTGGATAATTCATCACCTATGTACCCATGTATATATGCTCCTAAAATAGCCTCATCAAAACTATTTACTCCTTGAGATATTAATGAAGTTATAATTCCTGTTAATGTATCTCCCATTCCCCCTGATGCCATAGCACTATTTCCAGTAGGATTCACAAATACTTTATCCCCATCAGTTATTATTGTATTATATCCTTTTAATAGAACTGTAACTCCATTTTCTTTTGCAAATCTTTTAGCAATTCCAATTCTATCTCTTTCAACATCTTTAATCTCTATACCTAATAATCTTGCCATCTCTCCTGGATGGGGTGTTAATACTATGTCCCCTTTAAATTCTTTTAAAATGGATTTTTTTCTCTCTAATACATTTATTCCATCTGCATCTATGACAAGAGTTCCACTATAAAGATTGCATATATTATTTAACACTTCAAATGTTAAATCATTATTACCCATACCTGGACCAAAAGCAATTACATTTGCCCCACCAATAAATTCTTCGTATTCTTCTTTAGAATTATATGTTCCTGTCATTCCTTCGTTTAACTTAATAGATAATTCACTTTGAACATCTTTATGAGTAAAAACTGTAACTAAACCAGCTCCAGTCTTTATGGATGCTTGCCCTACCATGTAAGCAGCTCCAATAAATCCTTTATGTCCAGCAAATATCAATGATCTTCCATATGTACCTTTATGACCATATTTATTTCTATAAGGAAATTTATTTCTTATGTACTCTCTATCTGTAAATCTCATATTATCTGAGTTTTTATAAACTATACTCTTAGGTATTCCTATATCTACAATTTTTAAATCGCCTAAATATTCAAAGCTTTTGTAATTTAAAAATCCTAATTTATAAACCTGAAAACTTATGGTTTCATTAGCCTTAACAGCTATTTCACAAATACTACCATCATCTGAATTTATCCCTGATGGAACATCTATAGAAACTGTAAATTTACTATTTTCATTTATACATTTTATAGCCTCAAAATATATTCCAGAAATCTCTTTATTAAGTCCAGTTCCAAAAATACCATCAATAAGTATTTCACTATTTATTATGTTATTTTTTAGTATCTCTAAATCCTTATTATTAGAGATAACATTTATATAGCAACCTAGCTTTTCTAATATAGTAAGATTAATTTTATAATCTACAGACCCCTCTTTTTCTTTCTCTAATATATGTACATAAACTTTTTTACCTTTATTTAATAGATGTCTTGCAATACCTAAGGCATCACCACCATTATTGCCTCTTCCAGAAATAATAGTAAAACTTTCTTTAGTTAAATCTATATTTTCTAAAAATTTAATTATGGCATTTTCCATTAAAACTATGCTTGGCATATTAAACTTTTCTATATAATCTTTGTCCATATTTCTTATGCTATTAGAACTACATATTTCCATAATATTCACCCTCCAAAACAGAATATGCAATTGCACTACTATTATTATGAGAGATACTTAAATGTACCCTTAGTGAATTATTATTTCCAACTAATTTATTTCCTATTAAATTTGCACCATTATGCAAAATAACTTCAGGTTTTCCTAATTCATTTCTAAGAATTTCAATATCTTTAAAAGAGAATCCCCTTATACCAGTTCCTAAAGCCTTACTTACAGCTTCCTTAGCAGCAAAATTTCCAGCTATAACCTCACTATTCATGTTTCTACTAATAAAATAATCTATTTCTCTTTCAGTAAATAACTTACTTAAAAAATTTTTATTATTTTGAATAGCTTGTCTAACTCTTTCTATTTCAATGATGTCCACACCAATACCTATTATCATAGAGATCCTCTCCCTTAATCATTAATATATTTATCTACTATGATACTACTAGAAAGCAAAATCAGCCACACAGTTATCAACGTCTTCACCTATAATATCAATTAGATGTATAGGTGATACTTCGTACTTATGCAATTTCTCCACTAAGACTTCTACCTTATCTTTATTTGGAGATATCTTATCAACTAAATCTCTTTCTATATTAATTAAATCTGAATCCTTAAAATCTTTTCTTTCAACTTCTATTCCATACACTGTTGTTCCCTTAAAACAACTTTCTATTAATCTATAACAGAATTTGTAACATTTATCTTCTAAATTTATTTCCTTATACAGATTTTTTACGATTTTCATTTAATTTCCTCCCTATTTCCCCTAATCTTATATAAATGTAAACCTTAATCACCTTTATCTTATCACCTTTATAAAAAAAAACATGTCAAATCATGCACATATAAACATATTTTTTATCGTTATTTAACGACATAAGTCTCTTAATAGAAACCCAAATTTCATTTTTTTTGTATTTTTCTGTGAAAATTTCTTCTTTTTTATCTTTATTTTTTTATCTTTTCATAATTTAGTAATAAATTTTATGAAAACGATGTAAATTCTATAATTTATCCACTTATTATGTAATTAGTTATATTTATGAAAATATCTAATTATGTAATAATTCTTCCTGTAATCGTTATACATAAATTAAATATTAGGGGGATTTTTTATGACTAACAAACAAAAAATGCGTAAGCGTAGAAGGGCTTTACTTTGTGTTTTTGCAGCATTTGCATTTTCTTTTAATCCTTTAGGAAAGATAGCTTACGCAACACCTAAACAAGATACAAGTGTTGTAAATTATGTGAAAACTCAAGAAGAAACTTCAAACTCAATTCAGAATCAACCAATCTCATCTTATTGGTATCCAGAAGATTTATTAAAATGGAGTGCTAACAATGATAAAGATGCAAAGTTTAATAAAAGCACAGTTCCATTAGCAAAAAGAGTCGAAAAAGATAAACTTGACAATATTAATGACACTCAAAATAAAGATGTTAAAGTTGTAGCAATTTCAATAATGAATGCTAACACTAGTGGTAATCCATCACAAGGTTCAAATAAATTTAGTGCTAATACATTCTCTTATTGGCAATATATAGATAAATTAGTTTACTGGGGTGGATCAGCTGGAGAAGGATTAATAGTTCCTCCTAGTCCAGATGTTACTGACTCAGCACACAGAAATGGGGTTCCTGTTTTAGGTACTGTATTCTTCCCTATGACAGCTCATGGTGGAAAAATGGAATGGTTAAATAAATTCCTTGAAAAAGATTCTAATGGAAACTTCCCTATAGTAGATAAGTTAATTGAAGTTGCAGAAAACTATGGCTTTGATGGTTGGTTCATAAATCAAGAAACAGAAGGAACTGAACAAGAACCTTTAACTCCTGAACATGCTAAGCTTATGCAAGAATTAATAAAGCAATTTAAAGCTAAGTCTAACGGAAAATTTGAAATCATGTGGTATGATTCCATGACAAAAGATGGGGATATGGATTGGCAAAATGCTTTAACTGATAAAAATGAATATTTCTTATTAGATGGAGATAAAAACAAAGTTGCTGATAGTATGTTCTTAAATTTCTGGTGGACATATAATAGTTTAAAAGATAAAGATTTATTAAGAGTATCTAACGAAAAAGCTAAAGAAATAGGAATAAACCCTTATGACTTATATGCTGGAATAGATGTTCAAGCAAATGGATATAAAACTCCTCTTAGATGGACTCATTATCAAAGAGATGACCAAGCTCCATTTACTTCATTAGGTTTATATTGTCCAAGCTGGACTTATTTTGATGCTAAAACACCAGAACAATTCCAAGAAAACGAAAGTAGATTATGGGTTAATGAACATGGTGATCCATCAAAGGCAACTAATGCTCAAGGAGTTGATTGGAGAGGAATTTCAACATACTCTATTGAAAAAAGTGCTGTAACTAGCCTTCCATTTACAACTAACTTTAATATGGGTAATGGATATGATTTTTATGTTGATGGTAATAAAGTATCTACTCAAGATTGGAATAATAGAAGTTTAAATGATATAATGCCAACTTACAGATGGATTATTTCAAATGAAGAAAATAATAATGTAAAAGCTGACATAGATTATACTACTGCTTACTATGGTGGTAACTCAATTAAACTTTCTGGTTACCTAGCTGAAGGAAAAGCTTCTACAATAAAACTTTATAGTTCTGATTTGACTTTACCTGAAGGTGTACAATTCACTACTACTGCTAAGGCTAATGGAAATACTGTAGATATGGATTTAGTTCTTACATTCCATGATGGTACAGAAACTACTATTTCTGCTGATAAGAAACTTGGTACTGATTGGACTAAACTTACTTATGATGTTTCACCATATGTAGGAAAATCAATTAAAACCATTTCTTATAAACTTTCAAGCCCAGTATGTGTTGATAACTTCTCAGCAAACTTAGGTAATATAACAATAGAAATTCCTAACTCAAGTTCAAAGGTAAATATATCTAATGCTAAATTAAATGATGTTGACTTTAAAGATGGAATATATGCAGGTGCTAGAATTTCATGGAGTCCTGAAGGAAATTCTTCTGATGTACATCATTATGAAATTTACAGAGTTATGAATGATGGAACTAAAGTTTTACTAGGTGCAACTCCTAATACAAGTTATTATGTTAGTGATTTAAGAAGAAATGATAAAGAAACAAATACTAATTTTGAGGTAGTTGCTGTTAATAAAAACTATAACAGAGGAAATAGTCAAAGTATAAATATGGAATGGCCTGCTTACCCTGCTCCAACAGCATCATTTAAGGTTTCAAATACACTAATAGCACCAGGACAATCAGTAACCTTTACTAACACTAGTTCTGAAGTTACAGAAGAAATCCAATGGAAATTCCCAGGTGCTAAAGTTGAAAGTAGTACAGAACAAAATCCAACTGTTACTTATGAAAAAGAAGGTGTTTATCCAGTAACACTTACTGCTAAAAATTCTTCTGGAGAAAATGTGGAAACTAAAACTGAACTTATAACTGTTACAAATGCTGCAAAAGATGGTTTAGTAAACTTATCACTTAATAAATCAGCTAAGGCATCAAGCTTTGTAAACGAGAATGAAGCTCCTCAATATGCTTTAGATGGAAATGTTAAAACTAAGTGGTGTGCCGTAGGCTCTGCTCCTCATACATTAACAATAGATTTAGGAGATATTAAAACTATAGGAGAATTAGAAATAAGCCATGCAGAAGCAGGTGGAGAAAGCAGTGGTATGAACACTAAAGCTTACTCTCTTGAAGTTAGTAATGATGGTGAAAACTTTACTCCTGTATTAAATGTAGATGATAATACAAAGGCTATAAGCAATGATGCTTTCCCTGTTACTAAAGCTAGATATGTTAGATTAAATATTATTCAGCCAACTCAAGGTGCAGACTCTGCAGCTAGAATATACGAGGTTGCTGTAAAGGGATTAGATGGAAATGTGGATTTACCACCTGTAATAAACCCTGATGATTCAAATAAACCAGTTGATCCTGATAATCCAAATAATCCAGACAAGCCAAACAATCCTGAAAGCCCAGATAATCCTGGTAATACAGATAAACCTGTTAATCCTGATCAACCTGGCGATTCTGAAAAACCAGAAAATCCAAACAAACCTGGTGATACAGAAAATTCAGGTGAAAAACCTTCTGAGCCATCTGCTTTAGTTAGTAAAGAAATCACTGAAAATAGTGCTTTACTAAGTTGGAAGGCTCCTGAAAAAGTAGACTTAATTAAAGAGTATGTTATTTATCAAGATGGAAAAGAAATTGGTAGAGTTCCTGCTGACAAAACTCCACTTGAGTTCTTAGCTAAAGACTTAAAACCTAATACTAAATATAACTTCCAAGTATCTTCAATTGATAAAAACGGAAAAGAATCAGATAAAATATCATTAGAAGTTACTACAAATGAAAAAGATAATGCAAATTTACCTAATACAGGATCACCTATAGGGGCTGGTGCTTTAGCTACTACTGGAATTGCTTTATCATCTGCTGGTATTTATTTAACTTTAAAGAAAAAAAGAAAATAAATAATGAATTATAAATAAAAATCAATTTAAAATAGCCATACTTTAGTATGGCTATTTTTACTTCTATCCATATATATTTTTACAGTTTATACCAAGGGTTTAATGCAATTTTTAACTAAAACTTATTAAATATTCATGCTAATTTTCTGAAAATTCTCAATTGTTTTTTAGTTTAAAAATCAGTTAATAATGCCCAATTTCTATTTACTTTTAACCCTAAAAGTGTATAATTAATAATATCAAATAATAAATTTTATTAATTGATATTATTAATTAATTAAAAGGATAATTACACTTTTTCATATCATTTTATCAAATATTTATAAATTTGTTTAACATAGTGAAATAATTATTGGTAATTCTATATAAAGCTAATTTGTACTTTTAATTAATTTAATATCATTTTAGGTTTATGTATAAAATAATTCTTAATTTATAAAAAATATTACATTTTGAAGGGAGGTAGCTGCATATTATTCTACAAAAAATATGTAGCGTATGTAGTGAAGCACTTAAATATTAAAGACGATTTATTTTGGGTAGGAGCATTAGATCCAAACCTTAGAGTATTTGACATAATAATGTACACACCTTACGGAACAACTTATAATTCATATGTTGTAAAAGGTAGTGAAAAAACAGCAATATTTGAAACTGTAAAAGCTGAATTCTTCGATCAGTATATAGCAAGATTAAAAGACTTAGGTGTAGAACCTTCAGAAATTGACTATATCGTTGTAAGTCATACTGAGCCTGACCATGCTGGTTCTATAGGTAAAATATTAGAATTAGCTCCTAAGGCTAAAATAGTAGCGTCACCTATAGCTATTAACTATATAAAAGAAATAGTTAATGGAGATTTCGAATCAATCCCAGTTAAAGATGGAGATTCAATTTCTTTAGGAAATAAAACTTTAAAATTCATGTCAGTACCATTCTTACACTGGCCTGATACAATCTACACTTACGTAGAAGAAGATAAAACTCTTATCACTTGTGATTCATTCGGAAGCCACTATTCTTGTGAAGAAATGTTTGATGATTTAATTCCTAATGAAGAAGAATATATGGAAGCATTAAAATACTACTTTGATTGTATAATGGGACCATTTAAACCATATGTTTTAAAAGCTCTTGATAAAATAAAAGGATTAGACATAGAAATAATCTGTCCAGGTCATGGTCCAATCTTAAGATCTAACCCATATAAAGTGGTTAATCTTTATAAAGAATGGAGTACTCCAGCTCCAGCTAAGGAAGTTAAAAAAGCTTCAATATTCTATGTTTCTGCATATGGATATACTAAACAATTAGCTGAAAAAATAGCTGAAGGTATTAAATCAACTGGAAACTTAGACATAAATCTATTTAATATAATAGAACATGATATGACAGAATTAGTTGGCGAAGTTGGTTCATCAGATGCTATATTATTTGGTTCTCCAACAATCGTAAATGAACTTGTTGAGCCAGTAAGAGATTTAATGGCAAAACTTAACCCTGTAATTCATGGTGGAAAAATAGCTGGTGCCTTTGGTTCATATGGATGGAGTGGTGAAGCTGTTCCTAGAATAGAAAGTAGATTAAAAGAATTAAGAATGAAAATGCCTGTTGAAGGTTTAAGAATTAAATTTAAGCCATCAGAAGAAGAAGCTCAAAAAGCTTTCGACTTTGGTGTTGAAATAGGAAATGCTTTAAAATAATTCTTAACTTAATTATACTAAATATACATTAACCAAAAAGTAGTAAGTAATTATTTGCTTACTACTTTTTTTATATTAAAAGTTATTATCTACTCTATCATGATTAAAATTAACACATTTAAAATCTTCTACAGATACTTCTACAATATATCTTCTCTTCCCTTCAGTATCTTCAAAGCTTCTTGTTATAAGTCTTCCACTAACACTTAAAAGATCTCCCTTTTTTAGATATTTACAAGCTATCTCTGCTTTTTTCTCCCACATTATTATTGGAATAAAATCTTTTTTTCTTTCTCCTGTGGAAGACTTAAAATTTCTTGCCACAGCAATTGTGAATTTTGTATATACCTTCTCCCCACCCTCTACATATCTTAACTCTGGATCCTTTACTAAACGTCCTAATAAAACTATTTTATTCATTCAATATTACCTCCTAAAAAATTCTTACCTGTTATTTTAACCAAAAAAGTGAAATTTATTCAAAATTCATATTAAATTTCGTTTATTTTAGTAAAACTTTTACTTAAAATAGTATATAATGTTATTAGAATAAAATTTACTGGAGGTATTAACATGGCAATTTTAGTTTGTGGTGGTGCTGGCTATATAGGTAGCCATATGGTTGCAGAATTAATTGAAAACAATAAAGAAGTTGTTATCTTAGATAACTTCGAAAAAGGACATGAAGATGCTATTCTTGGCGGAAAACTTTATAAAGGTGATTTAAGAGATAGAAAAATATTAGACAAGATTTTTACTGAAAATAACATAGAAGCTGTTATTGACTTTGCTGCCTACTCTCTTGTTGGAGAAAGTATGACAGAGCCTTTAAAATACTTCAATAATAACGTTTCAGGAACTATAAGTTTATTAGAGGCTATGAGAGATCATAATGTAAAATACATAGTTTTCTCTTCAACAGCTGCTACTTATGGAGAACCTGAAAATATTCCTATATTAGAAACTGATAAAAATCTTCCTACAAATGCTTATGGAGAATCTAAGCTTCTTGTTGAAAAGATTTTAAAATGGTGTGATACTGCTTATGGAATAAAATACACTGCTTTAAGATACTTCAATGCTGCTGGCGCTCATGTTAACGGAAAAATTGGAGAAGATCACGCTCCTGAAACTCATTTAATTCCTTTAATATTACAAGTTGCATTAGGAAAAAGAGATAAAATAATGATGTTTGGAGATGATTATGATACTAAAGATGGTACTTGTGTAAGAGATTATATCCATGTATCAGATTTAGCATCAGCTCACTCATTAGCACTAGAAAGATTAATGAATGGTGGAGAAAGCAGAATATACAATCTTGGTAATGGTACTGGATTTACTGTAAAAGAAGTTGTAGAAGTTGCAAGAAAAGTAACTGGACATCCAATTCCAGCTGAGGTAGCTCCTAGAAGAGCTGGAGACCCAGCTATATTAATAGCTTCATCAGATAAAGCTATTGAAGAATTAAATTGGAAACCTAAATTCAATTCATTAGAAACAATAATTGAAACTGCTTGGACTTGGCATAAAAACCATCCAAATGGATATGAAAAATAATAAATTATAATTATAAAAAGAGTCATTGCCTTAATGGTTAAATGACTCTTTTTTGTTTCTCTATAAATCTTTTAATCTATTTTTTTCAGCTAAAACAGCATTTATTTCTCCACCTAAAATTAATATCATAGAAGTTATAAACATCCATGTCATAAACATAAATACGGCTCCTAAACTTCCATATAATCTTGAGTAATTACTAAAATTATTTACATAATAGGCAAAAATATAAGAAATTGATATCCATCCTAATGTTGTTATGACAGCTCCTGGAATTACTTCAAGCCATCCTAGCCTTACACAAGGAGTTGCATTGTATAAAAACATAAAAAATAATATCATTATTAAAATAACTACTACATATCTTAACATATTCCATATATAATATATAAACTCTGGATGCTCTAATACTTTCATAAAGAAATCTCCTATTACATCACCAAATACAAATAAGAATAAAGTAGCTATAACAATTAAGGCTAATAAAATTGTGTATATCATAGAAATTAATTTTAACTTTATATAAGATCTAGTCTCTTTAACTCCATAGGCCTTATTCAGCCCCTTTATTACGGCTTTAAATCCTGAAGATGATACCCATATGGCTAAAGCTATACTTATCCATAATAATCCTGTTTGTTCTCTGTCTACTATTTCAATAACAGTACTTTGAATTAGATTAAAGGCTTCTGTTGGCATTACATTACTCAATAAATTAAGAACTGCATCACTATTTAAATGACTAAATCCTACTAAGGTCATTAAGAACATTAGAAAAGGAATGAATGATAATACCATATAATATGCCAATTGAGCTCCTAATGCAAAAATATCGTCATCTCCTATTTTTTTTATAAACATAACAAGAAATATTACGGTTTTTCTCAGAAAACCTTTTGATTTCTTTTTCATAAATTGCTCCTTATAAATAATACTAATTTTATAATTAACTATAGATATATTAATTATACACATTTATAATTAATATGTATAATTAATAAAAATGTAACTTTTTTGTTAATCTATAGGAATAAAATTATACTAGTAAATTGTGTAAAATTTTAAAGGGCGAAGGTTGGTGAAATTAATGTCGCAAGGCAAACATGCAAAAAAGAATGATTCTAATAGTCAAGGTAATACACCTAAGAAAAAAAGTAAAGTGAAAATAATAGTATTAACATTATTCTTCTTATTACTTATAGGTATAGGACTTGGAGCTACATATGTTTACTCAACATTAAATAAAATGGATATAAAGAAAATAGCTCAAGATGATAAATCTTTAGGTATTGATGAATCAAATAAAGACCTATTCCAAGATGGTATTTTAAATATAGCTCTTTTTGGAGTAGATAGTAGAGAACATGATAATGTTGGACGTTCTGACTCCATAATAATAGCTACAATAGATACTAAACATGATAAAATAAAACTTACATCTCTTATGAGAGATAGTTATGTTGAAGTTGATGGACATGGTAAAACTAAATTAACTCACGCTTATGCTTATGGTGGTCCTACTTTAGCATTAAAAACAATAAACGAAAACTTTGGATTAGATATAAAAGACTATGTAACTGTTAACTTTGATAACTTAGCTGAAATAATAGATGATTTAGGTGGAGTACCAATAAATATAAAACCTTATGAAGTTAAGGAAGTTAATAATTACGCTAAAAATGTTGCAGAAATTGCTGGAAGAGAATATGAGCCAGTTAGTGAAGGTGAGCAAGTATTAAATGGTGCCCAAGCTGTAGGTTACTCTAGAATTCGTTATGTTGGTGATGGAGACTATGAAAGAACTGAAAGACAAAGAAATGTTCTTGATGCAATCATAAAAAAACTTTCCGCATTAAAGCCTTCTGAATACCCTGAAACAATAAAAAAACTTTTACCTTATGTTGAAACAAACTTAACTCCATCTAAAATACTTAGTATTGCTACTTCTGTAGCCTCAACTGGTATTCCACCAGTTGAAAATATGCGTTTCCCTCTAGATGGATATTGTAAAGGGGAAATGATTGATGGTGTTTGGTATTTAACATTTGATGAAGCTAAAACAAAGGAACAAATACAAGACTATATATATAAGGATGTTAATCCAAAATAATATATTAACTAGTTGGAAAATAATCTTAAAAGATTGTTTTTCAGCTTTTTTACTATAGAGAATTAATGATATAATTATTTTAAAATATACTACTCTGAAAGGATGAGATTATGATTTATACTCTTGAAAATCAACACTTAAAAATCTCTTTAAGTAATCATGGTGGCGAATTACATAGTATAAAGGGAAAAAAAGATAATACTGAATTTTTATGGTCTGGAGACGAAGCTTATTGGAAATATCATGCTCCAATACTTTTCCCTATAGTTGGTAAGGTATTTAATGGTAAATACACAGTTGATGGCATTACTTATGAACTTCCTCAACATGGATTAGCTAGAGTTCGTGACTTTGAAATGATAGAACAAACTAAAAACTCAATATCTTTTGAACTAAAATACTCTGAAGATACATTAAAAGTTTATCCTTTTAAATTTTCACTTATAATAAAATACACTTTAAATGATATAAATTTAAGCATAGACTATATTGTAAAGAATTTAGATACTAAAGAAATGTATTTCTCAATTGGTGCCCATCCAGCATTTATGTGCCCTATTGAAAATGATAAATTTGATGATTACTACTTCGAATTTAATGAGAAAGAAAATGCAAGCATAATGCAATTAGTTGGTCCTGGTTATTTCTCAAAAGAAGAAAAACCATATTTAAATGATGAAAATATAATAAATCTATCTACTGATTTATTTAAAAATGATGCTTTAGTTTTTAAAAATCTAAAATCAAATAAAATTTCATTAAAATCAAAAAATCATAAAAAGTACCTAGAATTTGATTTTGGTGAATTCCCTTACTTAGGATTATGGACAAAAGATACTGGTGCTCCATTTGTTTGTATAGAACCTTGGTTTGGACATGCAGACTTTGATGGATTTAATGGAGAATTTAAGGATAAAGCTGCAATCCAGTCACTTATGCCTAATAAAGAATTCCATTGTAACTATAATATATCTTTCTTTGAATAAAAAATAAAAAAGTTGAAGCTTTATCTTCAACTTTTTTATTTTTCTTCTTTATGATATCCATTAACTATTTTTTGCACTACTTTCTTTACTACACTTGCTTGTGCTATTAATGTCATAACAGTTAGGAAAGTCACTATGCAATCTCTATCTTCTTCTTTTATATCAGAAACCTGTATTATTTCTTCTATTTTATCGTTATCAACTAATGGCACCTCTAAGAATCTTTTTATACTCTCTTCTTGTACTTCTCCGAACATCTTATAAGCCGTTTCCCAAGATATTATATCATCGCTTCTATCATTAATATCATTAAATGCTAAAGCAAATACTTTTTTGATCTCATCGGTTTTTAATAGGGGTCTCATATAACTTAATAAAACCAATTGAGCTAAGTGCACCTTAGTATATCCACGTTTTTTCCCATCTTCCGGCTTTGATATTACCTCACTTTTAATATAGTTTTGCACTATATTATTAGTAAATTTATCTTCCGTAAACTTATCATTTAGATAGTCTATAACCTGTGAAAGAAATAAATCATACTTTGGCAAATCATCATAAGAAACCATACTGTTTTTTGACATCTCTTCTGCCAAAACTTTTATTTGTTCAGAATTAAAATTATTAATATCCATAGCACACCTCAAATTTCGTTTTAAACCCTTATTATGTATTATATAGTATTTATAATCACATTACAAGTTAATACCCTCTATTTTGTTTTACATAACTTAAATTTATAAACAATATATAGAATAAATCATATTTATTACAAAAGTTTTTTATATTTAATACTATATAAGTAAAATATATTCAAATTTTTTTGAAAAACTTTAAATATATTTTATCTATTAATGTATTTTTTTTATTAAAAAGTAAATATTTCATTATAAATTTTTAAATTCATATATTTTACCCTATTTTCTTAAATAATAATAAACAATATATTAATTTAATCATAGAATATTATATAAATTAAATAATTTTCTATACGACATTTTTATTATTTTTTTCCAATTTTATTTTTAAATATATATTTCATAAGTTAATTGTTATTTTCTAAGTATAAATTTATATTAATATATCAATATTTATCCTTTTTTTTAACTTTTTGTCAAACAAAAATTAGTCTATTTATGTAAAATAAATTAATCTTTACCTTGACTTTTCAAAAAAATGGTAGTATATTTAATATATAATTGATTGAGAATAAAAAAAATTGTAAACAAACATTTTTTTTGACAAAACATATTGACTTAATATGACAAGTTTGTTAATATTATAATGCGTTTTGTCGAAAGTTGTAAAATGCAAGGAGGAAGTATAATGAAATCAACAGGTGTAGTAAGAAGAGTAGACGAATTAGGAAGAATAGTTATTCCTATAGAGTTAAGAAGAACATTAGATATAGCAGAAAAGGATGCTTTAGAAATCTATGTAGATGGAGAGCAAATCATATTAAAGAAATATGAGCCAGCATGTATATTCTGCGGAGATGCTAGAGATGTTGTTAACTACAAAGGTAAAAACATCTGCCAAAAATGTTTAGATGAATTAAAAAAATAGTAATTAACTTATTTAATATAAATAATTAATTAACATTTTAACCCTAACCAATAATAATTTTTAACACTATATCCCCTTATAGTGTTAAAGCACTTCATAATCCCCTATGAAGTGCTTTATTTTTATTTATCTATATTTTAATAAATATTTTCTTAAAATCATATAATTATAAACTATTTTTTATTTGTTAATCCTAATCGCATAATTATATATGCTAAAATTCCCTTTAGCTAAAATATAATTTTATTAAAAGTTACCACATATCTTAAATTAAATATTATAATACTTAAATCTTATATGTTAACCCTAAATATCTAATGAAAATTTATATATTTCTGATTTTGCAACTCCTCTATCCTTTGCTACTTGTTTTATAGCATCTTTTTTCTTCATTCCTTCATTATCTATATAATGTATTATATGTTCCTCTATAGACATACTAATCCATTTTGAAGTATTTTCTTCTTCTATTTCTTTATCTGTTTTTCCTGATATTACACAAACAAACTCACCTTTTGGAGCATTTTCTTCAAAATGAATTTTTGCTTCCTCTAAAGTTCCTCTAAATATTTCTTCATGAAGCTTAGTTAATTCTCTACATATAGCTACTTTTCTATTTCCTAACCCTTCTTTTAAAGTATCTATAGTATCTAATATTCTATATGGTGATTCATATATTATTATTGTTTCTGTTCTATCCTTTATATCTTCAATAAAAGATCTTTTATCCTTATTTTCTCTTGGGAAAAATCCTTTAAACATAAATTTAGTTGTATCTAATCCAGAATATATTAAAGCAGTTGTAAAAGCTGTTGCTCCTGGTAAAACTTCAAATTCTATACCTTCTTCTATACATTTCTCAACAACTACACTTCCTGGATCTGATATTCCTGGAGTTCCAGCATCACTAACTATAGCAACTGAAGTTCCTTCTTTAACTCTTCTAAGTATTTCTTCACCTTTACCTTGCTCATTATGCTTATGATAACTAATTAAAGGCTTTTTAATCTCAAAATGATTTAAAAGCTTAAGTGTTTGTCTTGTATCCTCAGCAGCTATTAAATCAACATTCTTTAAAACCTCTAAGGCTCTTAAAGTTATATCTCCTAAATTTCCTATTGGAGTCGGTACTAAATAAACTTTACTCATTTTTATTTACTCTCCCTTCCATATATCTTATCTATTTCTTCACTATATCCACCTTCATCTTTATACACATATAAAGGTGCTTCCCATTTTAAGAAAGCTCCGCCGTCTCTTTGACCTTCTACTAAAACTATGTTTGCAGCTTTTTTTGTATTAGGATGAACCATTCTAACCCTTTTAGGCTCTATTTTATATTTTCTCATAAGACAAAATATATCAGCTAACCTTTCAGGTCTATGTACCATATAAAGTCTTCCATTATCCTTTAAAAATCTTCTACTTGCTGCTATAACATCTTCTAAATTACACATAATCTCATGTCTAGCTATAGCAAGTTTATCTTCTGGATTTACAATACCTGCATTATTTAACTTATATGGAGGATTTACTGTAACAACATCAAATTTAGGCATTGATTTACTAAGCTCTTTATCCTTTAAATCTCCACATACAAAAGATACTTTATCTTGAATATTATTAATCTTTGCACTTCTATTTGCCATTTCAGCAAATTCTTCTTGTATCTCAATTCCAACTACTTCTTTAGGATTTTTTTTTCCGTAAATAATAAAAGGAATTATTCCTGTACCTGTGCACAAATCTAATACAGAATGTTTTCTGTTAACATTAGCAAAATTAGCTAGTAAAACAGCATCCACTCCAAATCTAAACCCTTCTTTTTTCTGAATTAGATGTAATCCATCTAACTGTAGATCATCAAGAGTTTCATTCTCGTTAACTAAAGTTAAATCCAACTCTTTTAAAGTTTTATTCATACTTCTTCACACTCACCTTTATTGTAATCAGTAGACCTGTAAAATCAGTAAATAAATTAAGGTCTCTTTAATTGTTATAGTCTATATTATAGCATATACTCAAAATTCTTAACCTTTTATAAAAAAATATGCCAAACAGCTATTTCTACTGTTTGGCATAAATATATTTTAAATTATAATATTCTTCTTGCTGATGAGAAATTATATATAGGGCCTACTATTACACCAACACCTGGTCTAGCAGCGTGAATCATTTGTCCACCACCTACATATATTCCAACGTGTCCTACACCATTAGTAAATACTAAATCTCCTGGTTGTAACTGATCTCTTGATACAGGTCTACCTTGATTTATTTGTGTATAAGTAGTTCTAGTAATTTCTCTACCTACTGCATTTCTATAAACATAACTAGTAAATCCTGAACAGTCAAATGAATCTGGACCAGTTGCACCAAATACATATGGTCTTCCTATAAACTGATATGCATATGATACTACTGCTGAAGCTGCCCCTTCACTTGGAGGAGCTACTGTGCTTCCACTATTTGATGATGAACTTCCATTACTAGTTGAAGATGAACTTCCACCAGAATTAACATCTCCACCTCTGTTAGGTGCGCTACTTACTGCTTCTTCTGCTTTTTTAGTTTCGATTAAATCTTTAGCTTTTTCTATAGCTTGAACAGCTTCTGCATCTACCTCTGGAGTTTTTATTTGATTTCTTAAACCTCTTAAGGCTGTCACAGCTTGATTTAAATCATTTACTGAACTATTTGAATTTATTTTAGAAGTCCATGGCTCAATTAACTGTCTTTCTAATGGAGCTAATTCGCCAACAACTTTTTCTTGCTCAGCTTTCATATCTTTTATAGCGCCTTCTTGTTCAGCTTTCATTTTGTTTAACTCATCTATTTTTGATTGAGTTTCTGAATTAAGCTTATTTAATTCGGCAGTCTTATCTTCTAATTCTTTAACTTGGCTATCAAGCTTTTCCTTTTCAGAAGTTAACTCATCAATAACTTGCTTATCCATACCCATTACTTTACTTATAGCTTGTACTCTTGATAAGAAGTCACCAATTCCATTAGAATCTAATAAAGCAGTTAAGTAGTTTGCTTGTCCACCACTTTTATATGTTGCTCTTATTCTTTGACCTAAAACTTCTTGTTGTTTTTCTATTTTCTTCTTTGATTCCTCAATTTGAACTTTAACTGTTGAAATTGATTCCTCTGTTTTAGATATTTCTTCTTTATTTTTTTCTACTTGGAAAAATAAAGGTTCTATTTTAGCTGATAACCCATCTATCTTATCTTCTAACTCTCTTATCTTACTATTTATATCTGCATATTTATCTTGACTTTGTTCCATTTGTTGCTTTTGATCATCTGTAAGTGGAGTTGCGAATACACTATGTCCTACTCCAAATGTCATTGTAGCAGCAAGAACTGTTGAAATTATTTTTTTCTTCATATCTACTTGCTCCCATTTAATGAAAAATAGGAACTCATCCCTCCCCTATGTTAAAAGTTTTACACTTATACATTATAGCATTTGAAACCTTTTTGTAACAATATAAATTTGTCATTTTTTTGTTAAATAAATATAATTTTTTCACTTTTTTTTACACTTTTTAACTTTTTCTTACATATATATACTATTTTGAGATTTTATTTCCAATTAATTTCTGAACAATTGACCCACCTATTATAATAACTACGAAAGCTATTTTTATTGAATTTCCATTAACAAAGTTATCAAGTACTCCTAAAATAGTTCCTAAAAATCCTATAAAAATATTTCCTATTGCATTGCTTTGTATGTACTTAGCACTATATTTCCCTGCTTGATTTTCTCCTTCAAATCTTTTTTTGTTTGCAAATAATACTATTCCAACAACTATTAATAAAAAACTAGCTGCTAGCATAACAATTGAACTTATCTTCATTTGTTTCACCTCATCTTTTAATTTTTAAATTACTACTTAACATTATAACATCCTCACAGAAATATAATATATTTTAAGTAGAATATAATATTTTTTAAACTTTTTTTATTTTTTTGTTGACAACCTTATTATTTTCTCATATAATAATAAATGTCGCCGGGGTGTGGCGCAGATGGGAGCGCGCGTGGTTTGGGACCATGAGGTCGCAGGTTCGATCCCTGTCACCCCGACCAAAAGGAATTGCAACAGCAATTCCTTTTTTTATTTTATATAAAATTTTAATATTAATACTCCAGTTAAGTCTAAATAGATTTAACTGGAGTATTATTTTTATTAGTAGATAATTTTAATATAAAATATATAATCTACTTTAATCTTATTAATAAATTATATTCTTAAACATATTTTTTATTCTAAATTATCATTTCCCTCTTCTTTAATACTCTTTGCAAATTCTTCTTCAAAGTACCTATCTTCCTTTGCGGCTGCAGTAAATAAAGCCATATAAAACATCCATATAAGTGCTAATATCCCAGTTAATATAATATATTTCATTGTATATCTCCCTCTTTTTAAATTAGTATCTACTTAAAATACTTTCCAAAACATAAAAATTTATACACTCCACTAATACAATTTGAATTTTTGTACATAATAATTTTATTGAACTCATTGTAGGAGGATTTATTATGAATAAAAAGTATGACTCTTTATTTAAAGAACTTATCTCTTCATATTATTCAGAAGATAACTTTGATGAAAAATTAAATGATATAGTAAAAAATAATTTTAATAGTAAAGAAGATGCTATTGATGTTCTTTCATCCCTATGTGGAGTTGATATAGATAAAAACTCAGATAATATTGCTTATGACATAAGAAAAGCTATAACAACACACAAAATTAAAAAAAATATAGTTGATAAAGTTTCTGTATGCACAAAAAACTGTTCAAAAGAAAGTAAAGGTAAATGTCAAAGCCTTTGTCCCTTTGATGCAATACTGACTGATCCTATAGATAATAGTAAATATATAGATCCAAATCTATGTCAAAATTGTGGTATATGTGTTCAGGTATGCGAAAGTGGTCACTTCTTAGATAGAATTGAACTTCTTCCTATTATTGATTTAATAAAAAATAATGAGACTGTAATTGCCGCTGTAGCTCCTGCTATAGCTGGACAATTTGGTGAAAATGTCTCCTTAGATATGCTAAGAGAAGCATTTATAAAAATAGGCTTCTCAGATATGATTGAAGTTGCATTTGCCGCTGATATGCTTTCAATTAAAGAAGCTGTTGAATTTAATCATCATGTAGAAAAAACTGGAGATATATTAATAACATCTTGCTGTTGCCCTATGTGGGTGGCCATGTTAAGAAAGTGTTATAAGGATTTAGTAAAGGATGTCTCCCCTTCTGTTTCACCTATGATAGCTGCTGGGAGAGTAATAAAAAAATTAAATAAAGATGCTAAGGTAGTTTTTATAGGTCCCTGTATAGCTAAGAAAGCTGAAGCAAAAGAAAAAGACTTAGTTGGTGACATAGATTATGTCTTAACTTTTGAAGAATTAAAGGGCATATTTGAAGCATTAAAAATAGATCCATCATCTATGAAAGGTGTTCCCTCTATAGAATACACCTCTAGAGGTGGAAGGCTTTACGCTCGAACTGGAGGGGTATCAGAGGCCATAAATGATGTGGTTAAAGAACTTTATCCTGATAAAGCTAAGATATTTAAGGCAGTTCAAGCTAATGGAGTTAAAGAATGTAAAGAACTCTTAAATAAAGTTCAATCTAGTGAATTAAAAGCAAATTTTATTGAAGGTATGGGATGTGTTGGTGGATGCGTTGGTGGTCCTAAAAGAATAGTAGATCCTAGCATAGGTAAAAAACACGTTGATGAAGTTGCTTATAATTCTCCAATAAAAGTTGCTACTCATAGCCATACTATGGATGAAGTACTATTAAGATTAGGAATAAATTCATTAAAGTCTTTTGAGGATAAAGAAAAAATATCTATTTTTGAAAGAGAATTCTAAAACATATTTACTTATAAGCTTAATATTTAACCTTACCTTCTATATAATTTATATGTTAAACTGTATTGGGGGTGAGGCAACAATGCTTAGCAATATAAAAGGTGTAATCTTTGATTTAGATGGAACTTTAGTTGATTCAATGGGAGTATGGGCTAAAATAGATTCTGATTACCTAACCGATCTTGGTCTTGAAGTTCCTAAAAACCTTAAAGAAGAAATCACTCATTTAGGCTTCAAAGAAGTTGCTAAATATTTTAAGAAAAGATTTAATATAGCAAGTTCAGAAGAAGAAATAATGAAAACTTGGCATGATATGGCCTATGTAGAGTATAAAAATAATATCAAACTTAAACCTGGTGCAAGAGAATTTCTTGAGCAATTAAAAGAATCTAACATAAAAATAGGATTAGCTACTAGTAACTCTTATCCTTTACTAGAAGTTTGCTTAAAATCAAATAATATCTTTCATTTATTTGATTCAATAACAATAACAGGTGAAGTACCTAGAGGAAAGGATTTTCCTGATGTTTACTTGTTAGCTGCTGAAAGATTAGGCTTAGAGCCTAAAGAGTGTGCAGTCTTTGAAGATATCTTACCAGCAGTTAAAGGAGCTCTTAGTGCTGGAATGAAAGTTTTTGCCGTAGAAGAACATACTGTTTCTAAAGAAGAAAAATCACAAATTAAAGAAATTGTACATGAATACATAGATTCATTTAATGATTTACTTGTAAATTAATATTATACTTACATAATAAAACTATAAAAATTAAACTACATAATAAAAAGATAAATTACTTATGTAGTTATAATAATAAAAACTCAATTTAAAACTTAGTAATGTTTTAAATTGAGTTTTTTTGTAAAATCTATTTTATTCTAGGTTTTTAATAGCCTCTTTTATTAATTCAGCTCTATTATCCCAGGTATTTTCTTCAGCTTCTCTTCTTAAGATATTAAAATATTCTTTGTTATCTACTTCTAGCTTTAATGCCTTATCAATATTTCTTATAAATTCATCATAATCCTTTGAAATCAAACAAGATTCATAATTTTTACACTCATTTATATCAGTAGTTACTATGGGCTTTTCTAAAGCCATATACTCAAATATTTTTAATGGTGATGTAGAATCAGTTATATCATTTTTTATAAAAGGTACAATACATACATCAAAATATCTTGAATAGTTTATTAAATCTTTATAATCAATCATACCAAGATAAGATATATTTGAATAATATTTTAGATTACTTTTATCATAAGAACCATCATAATCCATTCCTATTAAAACTATTTCGTAATCTTCTCTTTCCTTTGCTAATTGCTCAATTAATTTATAATCAAACCACTTAGCTAAAGCTCCATAATAACCTATTATAGGCTTTCTCTTATTAACTATAGGCTGAATTTTTTCACCTATTTCATTTCCATGATTTTTAAAGTCTTCTAAATTAACAGCATTAGGAGCTAAAATATTATTTTCATTTTCTCCCCTAAATTTATTTGCAATATCTTTTAATTTTTTTGCAGTTGAAACAACTAATACATTTTCTTTATCTCTCAAGAGTTTTTCATGATCCTCTATCATTTTAGAAGTTATGTTATATCCACTTATTTCACTAGATAACTCGTCTACAAAATCATATATGACTTTAAAGCCTTTATCCATATATGTTTTTATCTTTTCGTAATCAACTGAGTTTAAACATGTAGCATAAACATGTACAAATTTAGGCTTATTAATTGATTTTATTGCCTCAAAAAATGCCACATTTAAACTATACATATCTAAATTAAGAACATATAAATTGTCCTTTATCTTTTTAATTGAATAAATGTTATCATTTTTTACATCGCTTCTATATATATATAGTACTTTCTTTTTACTTAATGCCTCTGCTAAATGTTGAGGTCTTTGCTTCATTTCTATATTCCATCCAAAGGAAGCATGAAAAACAATAATTTCATCAAAGTCTTCTAATTCCAATATGCTTTTAATCTTTTCATAAAAACAATTAAATTGTCCCTCAAATAATATTGAGCTTATAGCATCATCTATATATTTAGATGTCTTAGAACATAATTCATTGAAATTTCCTGATAAAATATCTTCTTCGGTTATTTTATTATCATAGTATGCTGTTTCTTCCCCATCCTCATTAATAACTTTAGTAAGTTCTAATCCAGAATATATAAGTTCTTTAAGTTTTAAATTTTCTATAAGCCAGTTATTTAATTCCCTTTTCTCTTCATATGTAAAATCTCCAATATTCTTTTTTAACATAACTTCAAAAATATTACTCATAAGAATTCTCCTTATCAAAAGACTTTAATATTTTTCATTATTAACATCTTTTCACATAATTAGTACACAAAAGAGGATATAAGCCATATAAACTATGGTCATATCCTCTATTTTTTATGTCCATGTAGAATCTAAGAATACAAAACCTTCAGACTCTCCTTCATTTTTAACCTCAAATGAAACTACGTCTTCTTGTGTTTCTAAAGCAACAAGATTTTGGCTTTCTGAAAATATAGCATCTAAATAATAAATTCCTTCCTTAACATCTAGAGAGTCAATTTTAAAAGTAATTTTATTTCTTCCCTTTTTCCAAGGTATAGTGAATTCATCAACATTACTATTTACTGAGAATATAAACTGATCTGCATTTCTATACTCACAAGGCTCTCTGTATGCCTTTCTCATTTCAATAGTAATACCAGCATTTTTAACTGATGGATTAAACACCTCATATTCAACTAAAAATTCTATAGATTCGCCCTTTTTATAAACTTTTTTATCATCTAATATTTCCACATTGATAAGCTCAACAAACTTTCCTGTTTCAAGCTCTTCCTCGTCATCACTTTTCATAAGTTTATCATAATATTTTTCAACTATATCAAAGGATGGTCCAATATCAACTACTCTTCCTTTTTCAAGCCATATAGCTCTTTCACAGAAGGTTTGAACAGTTTCAAGGCCATGTGATACATAAAGAACTGTTTTACCAGCCTCTTTAAATTCATTAAACTTATCCATACATTTTTTTTGGAATCCAACATCTCCAACGGATAATATCTCATCTACAATAAGTATATCTGGATTAATATTTATAGCAACGGCAAAGGCTAATCTAGCATACATACCACTTGAGTAACTTTTTACTGGTTGATTTATAAATTCTCCAATATCAGCAAACTCTATAATATTATCCTTTACCTTATCAATTTCATCTTGAGTTAATCCCATGAGACTTCCATTAAAATATATATTTTCTTCTCCAGTAAGCTCTGGATTAAAACCAGTTCCTAATTCTAAAAGAGAAGATACTCTTCCATTAACATTAACTTCTCCTGATGATGGAAATGAAACTCCTGTTAATATTTTTAATAAAGTAGATTTACCAGCACCATTATTTCCAATGATACCTACTATTTCACCCTTATTTACATGAAAAGAAACATCAGTTAAGGCTTTAAACTCTTTAACTTCTTTTTTTGCAAAAGGATTTATTATGTTTCTTATTCTACTTGATTTTGAATCATAAACTCTGTAATTTTTACAAAGATTTTTTACTTCTATTGCCTTTTCCATGATTTCTCCCCCATTAAGAGTTTAGTATAAGCTCCTTAATGTCCTTTGCCTTTTGTCTCCAAGTATTTTGATTACCTTCTTTTCTAAGTAATTCTATATATTCCTTAGAATTCTCTAACTCAGCGGCTTTCTTAATGTTATTTATGAAATCTTCATGTGAATCACTTACTAAAGGTGATTCATATTTTCTACACTCTGGTAAAGCTGTTGTAACTATAGGCTTACCTAAAGCCATATATTCAAATAATTTTACTGGTGAAGTAGCTTCTGTTATTTCATTTACCACAAAAGGAATTATAGAAACATTAAAGAACTTAGAATATGTTGGAAGTTCATTATAGTTAACAGTTCCTAAATAATGAACATTGTCTAATTTTAATATTCCGCTCTTTCCTAAGGATTGATCATAATCTATTCCTATAAGAACTATTTCATAATCATCCTTAAATTCTTCTGCAAGCTCTTTAATTAAATCATAATCAAACCAACTAGCTAAGGCTCCAAAATATCCTATTATCTTTTTCTTACTATTAACAATATTTTTCATCTTATCAGGAATCTTTTTGCAATCAATATTAGCAAAATGCTCATATTGAACTCCATTAGTTACAAGAGCTAATTTATTTTCTCCTCTTAATTCTTTAGCTTCTTGATAAAGCTTATCCGCAGTAGTTACCACATAAACTTTTTCTGTATCTTCAATCATTCTCTTATGACTTGCTTTAATTTCATCTGATATTTTAAATCCAGCAATATCATCTGATAAATCATCAACATATTCATATATTATTTTAAAGTTTCTATCTGTAAATTTCTTTAACCAACTGTCATATTCAACAAATGAAGTTGAATATATTTGACCAAAAGCAGGAACTCCACTTTGAGATACTATATCTATTAAACACTCTTGTAACCAATATAGATCTGTGTTAACTAGATAAAGATTTTCTTCCATCTTCTTGTAAGTTTTAATATCCTTATCAACATAAGGTGATGCTTTATAAAAATATAAAACATTTTCCTTAGCTAGGTTTAAAGCTATATGTTGAGGTCTTTGGAACATTTTAACCTCAAATCCAAAGTAAACATCAAATATAACTATAGCATCATAATTTCCATTCTTTATTGCACCAGTTATTTCATCAAAGAATACTTGTTTTTGATCTTCATGTCCTTTTTCTCTATATTTAAGCAACATTGGCTTCAATATAGGTCTTAATAAATTTTTTAAACTTCTTTTTAAACTCATACTATTACCCTCTCACTCTTAAATGTTTTTTTCAATTAATCTATCTAGTATAGCTGCCTTTTCTCTCCAAGTATTTGCTAGAGCTTCTTCTTTTAGATAGTTATAATACTCATCTTTTTTATCAAGAGTTAATGCAAAGTCTAGTTTTTCTATAAAGTCTTCATGGCTTTTTCCTATTAATACTGACTTATACTTTCTGCATTCTCTCATATCAGTAGTAACTATAGGATGCCCCATTGCCATATATTCAAAAAGTTTAACTGGACTTGTAGACTCAGTTATATCATTTAATAAAAATGGTATAGTTGATATTGTGAAGTATTGAGAATATTGATTTAATTCCTTATAATCAACAATACCTAAATAATGAACATTTTCAAGTTCATCTATTTTACTATCTTTAAAGCTGTTATCATATAAAAATCCTATTAATACAATCTCATAATTAGGTCTTTCTTTAGCTACTTTTTTAAGTAATTCATAATCAAACCATTTTGCTAAAGCTCCAAAATATCCTATTATAGGGTTACCTTTGCTTACTATATCTTTTAATTTTTCTGGAACCTCATTACTTCTATATTGCCAATGATCATATTGAACTCCATTTGTTATCATTGCAACATTTTCTTTTCCTCTAATCTCTTCTATTTCTTCTATAAGCTTATCTGCTGACCCTACAGCTATATTACTCTTATCTTCTATAATATTCTTATGTCTATCATATACAAAATCAGGTAAATGTCCTGATATTTCATCTGAAAGTTCATCTATATATTCATATATTATTTTAAAACCATTATCAATGTATTTCTCTTTAATATATTGCTCATCTAAATAAACATCTGTTGAATAAAGAGATAAGAATTTATGACCTTTATACTCCTTAAGAAGATCAAACATAGCATTTTGTAAAGCAAAATTAGCCATGTTAACTAAGTAAAGTCTATCCTTCAGCTTTTCAACAGTCTTTACATGCGGATCAAACTGCTCTGAAGTTCTATAGAAATAAAGATATCCATCATCAGTAAGCTCATTTGCCATATGTTGAGAACGTTGGAATAAAGGAATATTCCATCCAACTCTTGAATCAAAAACTACTACCGCTTTGAATTTCTCTTTTTTTAATATCTTATGAAATATAGCATTAGCCTCTTCATAATTTTTTCTATAGGTTAATGCATTATTATCTAATTTATCTTTAATACGTCTTTTTATATATCTTAAAACTCTCTTTATAACTTCTATTAAACCATCTTCTTTAAGAACTTCCGTTGTTCTCCTAGCAATTCTACCTACGCTCATACTATTCCTCCGATTAATTACCCCAAGAATGCCCCAGTATTAAGAAACCTTCTCCTCTATACTTGTCATTCAAAGTAAAACTATATCCATTTATTTTTCTATATACTTCCTCTTCACCATCTCTTAAAACAAAGTCAATATAATAAACTCCAGCAACTAAGTTAACCTTATTTAAAGACACCTTTAACTTATTAACTCCTAAATTAAAAGGAATATTTTTTATATTATCTTTACTATTTATACCACAAACAAACTGATCATTTCCTCTAGTTGTACCTGGCTCATAGTCAGTTTTTCTAAACTCTAAAACTATGTTAGGGTCTTTTAAGTCATTTGAAATAAGATCATATTCAACCTCTAAATCTAATTTTTCAAGATATTCTACATTTTTTGTATTAGATTTAACTGCTATACTATTTATTATGTCACTTTTATGATCTTTTAATTGTTCTATATTAGCAGGATTAAAATTTAAATTATAATATCTCTCTACTACAATTACAGAATTCCCATCATCTACAACTTCACCTTTTTGAAGCCAAATTGCTCTGTCACAGAACTTTTTCACTGTTCCAAGTCCATGAGAAACATAAAGTATTGTTTTTCCCTTTTTCTTAAATTCATTGAATTTTTCCATACATTTAACTTGGAAACCAACATCTCCAACGGATAAAATTTCATCAACTATTAATATATCAGGGTCTACATTAATAGCAACGGCAAATGCTAATCTAGCAAACATACCACTTGAATAATTTTTTACTGGTTGCTCTATAAAATTACCTATATCAGCAAACTCAAGTATATCCTTTAATTTTCCATCTATCTCTTCCTTAGTTAAACCATTTAAACTACCATTAAAATAAATATTTTCCATACCAGTAAGCTCAGGGTTAAATCCTGACCCCAATTCTAGCATAGATGCTAATCTTCCATTTATCTCAATCTCTCCAGAAGTAGGGAAAGCCACTCCTGTTAGTAATTTTAAAAGTGTTGATTTACCGGCCCCATTATGACCGATAATACCAACACATTCTCCCTTGCTTATCTCAAAAGAAACGCCCTTTAAAGCATAAAATTCTTTTATATTCTTTTCTTTACCAAAAGCATTCGCTAATCTTTCAGATCTCTTTTGATATAACTTATATTTTTTAGTTAAGTCTTTAACTCTTATAGCAACAGACATATTCTGTACCTCTCTTTTTATAAAACATCATCAAATTCTGGTCTAAATTTTTTAAATACTTTAGATCCAAATATGAATAATATTATAGTTACTACCCAGAAATAAACTCCATATGCTAAACTAACTGTATGTGTTCCTAAATATGCGTCCCTAAATAAAACAGCTAAGTAATATAAAGGGTTTAATTTTAGTATTTTCTCAATCCAAGGCATACTAGAACCTACAGGCAATTCTCCCGCTTGCCACATAACTGGACACATCCAGAATAAAAATTGCATAAATACAGATATTCCATGTAATATATCAATTGACATTACTACCCATGCAGATAGTAATCTTGATAAAGCTGCCAAAAATATTATAGTTATGATAATGGCATAAATCAATTTAGGTATATTTATTAGATTTAAGTTACCATTTACTGCAAATATTATAAAACTTATTACTAGCAAAATTAAAAATGTGTAAAAACTAATTACTATTCTTATAGTAGGTAATATTTCTACAGGGAATTTAACCTTTTTAACCAAAAAGGAATTAACCCTTATGGAACCTGCGCCTGACATAATTACATCAGAAATAAATATCCATGGTATGTATGCTGAAACTAGCCAAACTAAATAATTAACCTGTACATTTGAACTAGTTGTTCTCATTCCAGTTGAAAATATCATCCAGAAAACAGTTATCATAGCTAGTGGTCTTATTATCGCCCAAGCCATACCTAACTTAGAACCAGCAAACTCTTTTTTAAATTCTTTCTTGGATATGCTAAATATCATTCTCCAATGAGAAAAAATACTTTTCTCAATCTCAAGCCAATCCTTCAAGTTGTTCACCTCTGCTTATCATCTATTTTTTTGTAAAATAACTAAACCTAATTATACCACAAATACTTAATAAATATTTATACATTTCTCTTACAAAGTAGCAAAATATACTTCTTATTTAAGCCTTTTCTTAAAAGCTACAAATATAGCTAATACTTCTTTCAATAAACTAACTTCATATAAAATCCAAATTCACTAAAAACTATTAAATATAAATACTAAATATATAAATTAATCTTAATTAATAATAAAGTTACTAGGACATTCTTATTATTCTAAATTCTAAAATATAATTTAGAATTTATATTTTTAATATCTTCTAATTTTAAAAATATATAAATTAAGTTTATTAAGAATCTCTAACTTAAGTATTGTCATTTATACATATTACTACACTAAAAACAATAAAAAAAGTTAGATATAGAATAAAATTCTACACCTAACTTTTTAATAGAGTCTTAAATTAAGCTAATTTAACTCCATATTTTTCTCTTAATTCTTTTATTAATTCTAAGTATTTCTTTTGTTGTCTTTCTTGAATTAACATATTAACAACTTGCTCTTTAACATCTTCAAAAGCCTTAGTTTTAGCTTCTGTTTTGTCTTCAACTTTTATTAAGTGATATCCAAATTGAGTTTTAACTGGAGCACTAACTACTCCTAACTCTAAGTTAAATGCAGCTTCTTCAAATTCTGGAACCATCATTCCTTTTGAGAATGAACCTAAGTTACCACCTTGTTCCTTTGAAGGACAGCTTGAGTATTTGTTAGCAGCATCTTCAAAAGTTATTGAACCTGAAGCTATTTCTTCTTCTACTTTTTTAGCTTCTTCTTCTGATGCAACTAAGATGTGCTTAGCTGTTACAGTTTCTAATTCAACGAAGTTTTCTTTATGCTCTTCGTAAAAAGCTTTTGCTTCATCATCTGTTACAGTAACTGATGATAAAGTCTTTTTCATTACCATTTGAGCTAATAATTCTTTAGCAAATTTATTTAATTGATCTTTAAACTCTTCAGTCTTATCTAATCCAGTTTCTTTTGCAAATTCAGACATTAATTCAAAAGCAATAGCTTGCTCTAAAACTTGTCTTTTACCTTCATCACTAGCAAGCATAGCTTGTTGTTGAGCTGGGTATCTTGCTATTATCTCATCTATATAGTCTGAAGTTATTTCTGTATTTCCAACTGTTGCTAGAACTTTCTTTTCCATATATATTATCTCCTTTTTAATTAAAGTTTTATTTTCCTATACTTCATATATTAACATACATTTAATGAATTAAAAAGAAATTCTGAGTATTTTCCTAATCTATAAAATAAGTTTATATTTTAATAATATATAATTAAAAATTTCTTACTTATAAATTTTTTCTCTTAAAAATTAAGCTCAAGTTTAACAAACTAATACTACATATTTTTTATATTCTTAAACCTTAAGATTTTAAATACTAACTTTAAGGTTTCTAACACTTAAAATTCAAGTTAATTTCTAACTTCTAACTTCTAACTTCTAACTTCTAACTTCTAACTTCTAACTTCTAACTTCTAACTTCTAACTTCTAACTTCTAAC